>Ga0153948_1001167_pt1 | contig 13651 bp, 10 predicted proteins | sample TSNJ032MetaG_FD_104696 | JGI IMG/M metagenome (GOLD analysis project Ga0153948, IMG submission 104696) | Attine ant fungus gardens microbial communities from New Jersey, USA - TSNJ032 MetaG | ecosystem: Host-associated > Fungi > Mycelium > Unclassified | place: USA: New Jersey, Wharton State...
GGGCGGGCGTCCTTCCTCCTGCAAGACGGTTTCGATGATCTTGCCGGTTTCGACCTTGCTGAACCCACGACGGCGAAGGAAGGTTTCGCGGTCCTCGTCGTTGTGGGCGACGATCCTTTCCCGCGCCGCCTTGATCCCGGCAATAAAGGGCGCGGGGCTGGAATTGGCGAATCTGCGGAGCGCGGGCGCGGCTTCATGGGCGAAACGCTGCGCTGCAAACTTGCTGTGGCGGATGGTAATTTCCTCGAAATTTTCGACGCCCCACAAATTTCGATTCATGCAAACCGCCCGAAGGTAGAATGAGGCGATGCCGAGCGTCTTGCTGCCGACTTCGCTATTCCAGCAATAGAAGCCGCGAAAGTATAAATCCGGCTCTCCGTTCGGCAGGCGTCCGGCTTCGATGGGGTGGGTGTCGTCCACCAGAAACAGGAACACATCGCGGTCGCTGGCGTAAAGCGTGGTGTTGTCCTTGGCCACGTCCACGAAAGGATTGTGGATCATGGTCGCCCAATCCAAGGTTCCCGGCACCTTCCACATGGTATCACCGACGCCATTACCTGCGATCTTCATCACGGCTGCGACAAGTTCATGATCCCAGATGCGGCCATAATCGGGGCCGGTCACGGCGCGCAATTCAATGCGGCCATCCTCCGTTTCCAGCGTCTTGACCAGTTCGGCGCGATGCGAAAGCAAGCCGTGCTGTAGGTTGATGGCTGCCAGCGGCGCGGGAAGCTGGCGCATATAGGTCGCGGGTGCTCCGACAAGGCTGCAAAGCTGGCCGAAACTCCAATGCGTCGGCGCAATCGGTTCCTCCTGTCCGGGGACGATAAGCGAAAGCCTTTCCGCATTGTCGCGGCTGGCGTCCACGCGCACGGCGCGGCTTTCGACGGTACGGGCCGTGGCCCGATCCGCTCGCGTCTTCACGGCGTCGTAAAGTTCGGTGAGCGAAAGAAACCGCTCGTCGTCCGGCCGGGAAAACCATTCCGACGAAACGCGGCTGTTGAGGCTTCCCCGCGACACGTCCACGCGGAAACCCTTGTTGACTGGCTGGCTGTTGTGGCTGCTGGTGATGATGTTCATGGTCCTTGCTCCTCTTTTTCCCTTAATTGCCGAAGGCATGTCCCTCGACATGCCTTCCGGGGGCGCGTGAGCGCGCGGGGATGGAAGGGGACAAGTGCCGGCGAGCATGGCCGGGTTGCGCGCAAGCGGGACGGATTGGAAAATGAAGACCATGCAAACAGTGAGCTGTCCTGAGAAGCGGGCGACCCTGCCATGCGCAGGCGGCGCTTGAGGGGAGAAAGGGGAAAAGTTCCCCTTGGTTTCCCCTCAAGGATCGGCAAGGCTTCAGCCGCAGCCGATCAGGACAAAGGGCGCGCAGCGCTCCGTATGGATTGATGGCGGCGGCGGGCATGAGCATGGCGAAGCCCCGCTTTCGCGGGGCCGGGCCGGTGGCCTGTTTAGTTAGTGGCGCGGCGGCGCGACCAGATCAGGGCCATATCCTCGCTGTCCGTCGCGACCAGGCTCGCATAGATCGGAGCGGGGAACGAGGGATCGTCCAGCTTCACCGAGAGGTAGGGGTTGCCCTGCACGGACTGCTTCTTCCATGCCGCTCCGAACTCGGTGGCTCCGGCGAACACGCGGAAGTCCGGCCCGTTTTCGGTTTCGTCCTCGGCCGGGATGAACTTCACCGACTTGACGTTGAGATTGAGGGTCTTGACCGAGCCAGCGAAGCCGTTGTCGGTGCGGGAGAAAGTGCCGATAGTAGCCATGACATGATTTCCTTCTGCTGATCGGGCCGCGCCCATCGCGGTCTCGATGATGGCCGATGGACCGGGGACGATCGGCCTGCACCCACCGGGGCCCCCGTTGCGCTTGCGCAATGGGGTGGTCCTTAGGGCCGGAATGAAATGGAGGGCGGCCGGTGGCCGCTTTTTTGGATCGCGATGCAAAGCCAAGCCGGGGTCCCCATGCGGCTCGCCGCATGGGGTGGTTGGGCGGCGGAAAAAAGTTGTCGCCGGACGTTGCTGGATTGAGATCGAGGCGGCGCTTGCGTCGCCGGTCTTCGGTCAGACCAAATCAATCGAGATCGCAGTGGGCGTGGTCTAGTCGGCGGAAAAGGAAATCATGGCGTGGCTGCTATCGGTCAGCACTTTCTTCTGCGCCGACAACGGTTTCGCTGGCTCCCTCGCAGGCAAGCCCCTCAACCTCAAGTCGGTGAAGTTCCCTCTCGGTCGTCAGGGGGCAAAACCGAAAACGGGTCGGACTTCCGCCCATGCTGTTTGCTGGTGCCACCGGGTTCGGGGCGGCATGGAAGGAGCCTGCCTGTCCAGCGCGGGGCGATCCCTACCTCTCGGTGAAGCTGGATGATTCCTTGTTCTGCTCTCCAGTCGCCTCCATGCAAGCATGGTCGAGACGAACAATGAGGAACTGGCCCTGATCTGGTCGCGCCGCCGCGCCACTAACTAAACAGGCCACCGGCCCGGCCCCGCGAAAGCGGGGCTTCTCCGGGCGAATGCCCGCCGCCGCCGTCTCTTGCGTTAGGGATGGAAGCCCGAAGGGTGAAGACTGCTTTAGCGGGCTTCAGCGAAACCGACAGCCCGACCCGCAGGGCAACGCCCATATCTTCCTCGCGGCCTGCATCATGCCGTTCGTCAAAAGCCCAACAAATGTGGAGTTAGCGGTCTTCATGGAACATGGACGGGTCGTCCAGCCTCGCCAACGCTGACGCTCCAACGAACCCGCCACCGATGAGAGAAAAGATTTTCCGCCAGACTTCGGACGGAACCGCCTCGCGGGCGATGCCATGCACCAGGGCGAAACCTGCAATGGCAGCAGGAAGCGCGAATAACAGTGCGATGGCGAGACGCAATCCCGGGAAGCTCAGCGTGGCGTAAAGATAGGTAAGGAAACCGTGGGAAGCCACGCCCGCAAACAGACCAACGATGCCAGCGCCGAGATAACCGGCTCCGGTAGCGAAAGCGAAGCGGGTTGCCATGACGGCGAAGAAAAACGGCACGGCATAGGTCGCCAGCATATAGGCCAGCGAACACATGGCGATGACCATCACGACGGACAATGTAGCGAACACAATCATTCCCGGTCTCCTTGCATTTCTTTCGGTTAGGCGCTCCGGCGCATCAGGGTCCGACGCGCAGGAACAGTGTTTCAGGTGACAATCCTTCCGGCGTGGTTTGCGATTTCGGCATATCGGCTGAGGCGATATTCGGGCCTGAAATACAAGTCGCGCTCGACCGGCAGGCCAAGCCCGCCACGCACGTCCTCAATCTCGGACAGCATGACGTAGCCAAGTTCCGGACTGCCAAGACCTAAATCGCAAAGGCCGAACAGCCGAAAATCGCCATCCGGTTCCTCGTATCCTTCGGTTATGAGCCACGTGGCGGAACCGTCCGGCGTAAGCAGCTTCACGACAGGGCGCGGGTCGAAATCTTCCCTTTCCTCGCTGGCGCGGCCATTGGCGATCAGTGCGGTGCGCAGATTGTCGGGGATCAGGGGGTCGGTTCGTAGAAATCGCCGGGTCATGACGCCATTTCCTCCGGTGCGGCCCAACGCGCTGCATCCTCGCCAAGCCGGTAACGGTCACGGAGGGCGGCGATAGCCGCTTCCTGCCGTTCCAGCTTGCGGGTGAGCGCGTCGATTTCGCCGCACCGCTGGAAGCGGAGTTGCGCGGCGTTTTCCTGAAAATCGCGCTCGTCGGCGCGGGTCGATGTGGATTTCATGCGGCCATACTGGCGGGTCTTGAGGCGGGCGGTGATGGTCATACGCTCGGTGCGCTTCTCGATCTGCCGCCTGATGATTTCGATATGGCGGTGGGTTTGGTCCCGCGCTCTGACCATGCGGGCCAGCATTGCCCGCTGTTCGGCATAGGTGTTCATTGTCGTGGCTCCTGCGATCCGTCGAGGTTTTCCGCCGCGCCGCAATCGGCGCGGCGGAAACTGTCCTCGGTGAGGTGGGAAAAAGGCCGGAACCGCGTGGACGGCTCCGGCCATAGCTGTTCACTCGGCGGCTTCGTAGAAGGCCGCGCCGTCTTCCATATCCGTCATATCCGGAGCGATTTCCTCCGACTCCGGCGCATCAGGGTCCGGCACCTCCAAGCTGGGCGCTTCCTCCGGTTGGGCAAAACCTGCCGCGTCGATTGCCGCGATTTCCTCCGCGTCGGGTCCGTCAGGCTCCGATGCTTCCGGTTCCGGCATGGCAAGCTCCGCCGCATCCGCCGCAATGTCTTCCGGGTTTTCCGGCTCTACGGTTTCCGACACGTCCGCAACGGTTTCGGCTTCCGCCTCCGCCTCTGCCTGCTGCGGTTCGTCCTGCCAAGCGGGCCGCTCGGTGCGCAGAAGCGGCGGGAGCCATCCGCTTCCGGCCAGAAGCTGCTCGGCCTTTTCCGCCATTTCCTGCTTCTTGTTGTCCTTGATCCGCTCGGCGGCTCCGTAGCCTGCTCCGTCCACGACAGCCTCAAGGATATGGGCCTTGGTGACGCGGCCAAGATAGGAACTGACGGTCGGCGTCCAATACTGGCTCATGTCCAGCGCAAGCGCGGTCGCCAGTTTGTCGGCCGTTTCATAGGCACGGCGCTTATGCTCCCAAGGCAGTTTCAGGGCATTGACGGTGAGCGAGGCGCAATGCGCAAACAGCGCCATGACGCTTACGGGGTCCAGACCGGCGATGAAGTCCCAAAGGTCCGCCACGTTCTGCGGCATGTCGCAAGCCCATCCCGCATGACGATCCGCCAGCATCTTCGCAGCCGCCGTGTCCTCGATGCCTTCCGCGTGTCCGCCAAGCTGAACACTGACGGGGCGGATTTCGAGAGTGTGAGCGTTCGCGCCGAGATAGAATGTCTGCGCGGCCAGCGCATGAGTGACGGCGATCAAAGCAATTTCCGGCTGCTCGCCAAGCACAAGACGAAGGCCAAGCGTCCGGTGAGCGGTCAGGTCGCGGGTGAGAATGTCGGAAACCGGCTGGCCCGCCTCTCCTTCCGGTTCCTCGTCGTCGCCGCTATCCGGCTCCGGGCCGAAACCATCTTCGAAAACTTCGCCGTCCGCGTTGACGCGAACGCCGTCAATGACGGTTTCGCCGCCTTCGGCTTCCTCCGGTTCCGGCTCCGGTGCCTCATCTTCGGCGCGGATAAAGCCGCGTTCGATGCGAGCGGTTCCGTCATGGTTGAGGCATATGAAAACGCCGCCACGCACAAGATCGTCGGGGTGGTAGGCTTCCCGCTTGCCGTTGAGCCGGTTCATTTCCGCTTCAAGTTCCATGAAGCGGGCTTCATCTTCCAGGGCGTATTCGTTCACGCTTCCCAATTCATCCGCCAGCCGCTCATATTCTTCCTGCGCGGCGGCGTAAGCGGCTTCATCCTTATCCGGAAGCCCGACCGGTTCCGGGTAAACACGGCGCAAGCCGTGTGCGTAAGGAAAGTCCATATAGGCTTCCACCCACTTCCAACCTTCCGCCCGAACGTCGGCGGTGACGCTTTCCAGCTTTTCGAGAACAAGGCGGTCAAGCAACGCGGGATCGTCGTAGTAGCCGCCGCGATCTTCGGTAAACAGGTCACGGACGATCGTGCCGCCAGCTTCCGTATAGGCTTCCGCGCCGATGAACATAGCGCGCCGCTCCGTGGCCGGAACGTTGTTCGCGGTCAGGTCGCGGCGGATAATCCGTGCTTCCCTGTTATAGTGCAGGTTCTCGAAAACCTGCTCCTGCCGAGCATGGTCGTCGGTGATGGCGAATGCCTGCAACTGCTCAAGGTTCAACCCGCCTTCGCGGTACACCTGCATCAACTTCGGGCTGACCGCGCCGAGCTTGAGGCGCTGCCTCACGACATACTCGCTCACGCCGAAGCGGGCGGCAATATCCGCCGCGCTCCATCCGCGATTGTCCGCAAGCTCGCAGAACGCCTCGAACTCGTCGGCGGGGTGCATGTTGGCCCGCGTCACGTTCTCGTCAAGGCTGATTTCCTGCGGGTCGTTCGCGGTATCCAGAACGCAACGGATGGCTTCCGTCTTTCTGATTTCCTTGTGCTTGACACGCAAAAGCTGCGCCTGCCTGCGGCCTTCTCCGATGGTCACGAAATAGAAGCCGGTTGCTTCGCCAGCCTCGTTCAGTTCCGGTTCCACCACAAGGTTCTGGTAAAGCCCCTTGGCGGCGATGCTGGCCGCAAGCGCTTCGATATGCTCTTGGCTGTGCGGGGCCTTGCGCGCATTGCGGGGCGACTTTTTGAGCTTGCTGAGAGGAATGAAGATTTCCGTGCCGGTTGCGGGTTCCTCAGCAACAATTGCCGCATCCGCAACGGTTTCGGCTTCCGCCGTTAAATCGGGGTCCGCAATAAGTTTCGGTGCGGGCAATGCCGCCACCACCTCCACTGCCACGTCTCCGATGCTGCGGATTTTCGCATCCATCGCCACATTTTCCGCCGCCGCAACAGCGACGGCCTTCGTCTTCTTCGCAGTCCTTGCCATTGTTCGAATCCTTCTTCCGTTAATGCCGGAGGCATGTCCCCGACATGCCTCCCGGGGGGGCGCGAGCCCTGGGGGTGGGAGGGGACAAATGCCGGCGAGCATGGCCGGGCTGAGCGGCGAGCAGGCCGTTTCGGAAGAATTGGGAGAACCGGAGATATGCCCGGCCTGAGAAGCGGGCGGCCCTGCCATGCGCAGGCGGCGTTTGAGGGGAGAAAGGGGCAACGCCCCTTGGTTTCCCCTCACGATCGGCAAGGCGCCAGCCGCAGTTGATCAGGACAACGCGCGCGGAGCGCTCAGCCTGAACTTATTATAAAAATGTCGTATATGGGGCCGATTCCAGATGGTCCGGTGCTGGGGAGCGTTCGGCGACAAGTTGCCATTTTGCACCACCTCATCCGCAAAGTTAACCTGTCCGCTTGCGGCCGCGCGCGGAACCGCAACGCAAAGTCTTAGGCGCCCATTGCACCGCTTATCTCGGCTGCTTTGGGTGGTGAAATCACCTTCTGGTAAACCCCGACGTTGTTCCCGGTGTCGGGATACAGGAATAAGGCTGTTCGCACGAAGCCGTTCTTGAGAAACAGGGCCCCGCTCTCAACGTTGTTGTCCCTAATCGTACACTGCAGGATGCGGGCTCCGTCTTTTATGGCCCGCGCGGTAGCAGCATCGAGAAGCGCTTGCGCAATCCCCCGCCGGCAATAATCCTTGTGAACCGTGAGGTGATTCACCTCCGCCTGATACCACTGGACTTTCTTCACTTCGACGCAGCCAACGACCTGCCCATCACGGACCTCGAACAGGAATCGCGTGCGCGCAGCGAGGATGGCCTTGGCGTCGTAGTTTTTCACGAGCTGATTACGCGTGTTGAGCAAGGTGGCAATCTGTCCAGCGTGGCTCTGATCCAAGCGTCCTCCCTCCCCTTGAATGAGGTTATCCCGGTCTCGCCATCGACATCGTGTGGCAGCACGGGCAGCATACCAACGCCAGCGGCCGGGGTGACGAGACCGTTCTGCAACGGCGTCGTCCCGCTTCTTCCGCCAAGCTATGGCTGAATGATACTATCCAGTTATAATCACCGCAAAGACGACGTTACAACAACACTGTGGGGCAGTGAATGTATTTATCTTCCACAAAACTGAAAAATTACCGGTCGTTCGACGACTGCGTGATCGATTTTCAGCCAGATCTGACCGTGCTGGTGGGCGAGAATAATGGCGGCAAGAGCAATGCGATCGATGCGATCCGGCTGCTGACGATACCGCTCGGCGGCCGCCGCGAGATTTACTGCGAGACCACGGATGTAAGGTTTCAGAGCGCGGCCGCGCACTTCGAACTCGAGGCGCATTTCTCGAGCCTGACCACCGGCCAGCAAGGGCGCCTGATCAGCGCCGCCACCGATGCCACCCTGACCAATGCGGCGTTTGGATTGCGGTTCGACAGCACTCGTCCGGGAGCCCGACCAGTCATCTGGGCCGGCAGGGAAGGTAACGCGCCTGAGCCCGGCTGCCAGGATATGGTGCGTCATGTGTATTTGCCGCCGTTGCGGGACGCGAAGCGGGCGCTGGCCTCCGGCAATCCCACGCGCATCATGGCGCTTCTGAATCACTTTCTCGGCGAGACCACGCCGGACGAACTGGCGAAGCACCTCGCCCGCAGCCGTTCGCATGACGTGCTGACGAGCGTGGACGGTGCCGTAGAAAAGGGCCTTACTGAACTCACCGCAGGGGTTCGCCGGCAAGCCGCTTCGCTCGGCTTCGCATCCGACGAGTCCCTGATCGACATCGCGCGGGACCTACGCTTCAAGCTCGCCGATCATGGCGTGGTGCCAGAGGATTTGCGCTACTCCGGCCACGGGTACGCGAACCTCCTGTTTATGGCGATCATTGCTGTTGAGCTTGAGAAAGTGCGATCCGCTGACCTCACGCTGTTTTTGGTGGAAGAGCCCGAAGCCCATTTGCACCCGCAATTGCAGGCTGCCGTGCTGGCATTTTTGCGCGACCGCGCTGACGACTCGAGAAAGCAGCAGACGACGACACACGCTCCTGCCGGCGAACTTCAGGTGGTCGTGGCGACCCATTCCCCAAACCTGTCGGCGTGGGTCAGCAGCAACCGGCTGGTGGTCTTCAAATCCGTCGTCGCAACGCCCGACCCCGCGGGTGAAGACGACAGCACCAATCAACCCCCGGCGTCTGCTTCAAGCCTGATCGAAGATGCACTCGCCCCACCTGACCCCGGAGAAAGTGGCGAACCCGCAGAAGGCCTTACAGCGGTGGTCGCAGCAGCAGCCTCACGCCGCTCGACCCGCTGTATCGCGCTCTCACGGATGGACCTCGATCCTGTCGAGCGCCGCAAGGTGGACCGATACCTGGATGTCACCAAAGCGGCGCTATTGTTTGGCGGCCGTGTGCTCCTGGTGGAAGGGATCGCCGAGGCCCTGCTGTTGCCCGCGATCGCGGAGCACCACACATTGAAGACCGACAAGGACAAGCTGCGCCTATTTCGCTCAGCGGTCTTTATTCCGATCGACGGGGTGGATTTCAGCCCCTACGCGACATTGCTGCTCTCTGCCGTCAACGGCGTACGGATCGCGGACCGCGTTGTCGTCATGACCGATGGCGACAAGGCAACCGGCAGCGACGACGACGAAGATGATGCCGAAAACCTGCAGGAAGGCGCTGCCGCCGCAGACGCCGCGCAAGAGGATTCTGAAGATACCGCGCCGCCGGAGGACGTCGCGGATGAGATCAAAAGCAAGAAGCCGGGACCGCTGGCTTCGGCGGTTACGGAGAAAGCCACACCGGATTTGGCATCTGTGCTTCCCGGCGAGCAGCGCAAGGCGGCCCTGGAAAAGCGCGCCGAGCGTCTGGATGCAACGGCGCATCTTGCAGTCCTGACCAGCACCTACTCGTTGGAGGCAGAACTGCTTGACGCCGGGAACGGGGAAATCCTTCGCAAGGCGTATCTGACCCTTCACCGCAGATCACAGAAAAAGTGGGACGCCGTTGCGGCGCTGTCTGGCGATGAGCGCGCGCAGGCGGTCCATGATCTGTTCAAGACGACCCGCAAGGGCGACTTCGCCCAGGTGCTGGCGAGGTTGATTGAAGACGGAAAGGACCCGTTCGTGGTCCCCGGCTACATGGCAGCCGCGATTGAAGCGGTGGTGGCGCCGTGACCGCGCCTTACAGCCCAACCGGCCAACAGAATACCGTCATTATTCACGATGGTTCGGCTTTTGTGACGGCGTGTCCGGGCGCTGGCAAGACCCGCACGATGGTCGAACGGGCGCGGCATCTCGCCGCCCGGCCTGACGACAAGCGCGGGGTCGCTTTTCTGTCCTTCACCAATGCAGCGGTGGATGAGCTTCAGGGCCGCCTGCGACTCTTGAGCCTGCTGCCATCGCCGCTATTCCCGAGCTTCATCGGTACGTTTGACCGCTTTCTGTGGCAGTTCTTCATTGCCCCGTTCGGTATCCCCGGCTGCGCGGCGTTGCCACGATTGGTGCCCGACAAGGACAATTGGGAGGTGAAGCCACCCTTTCCGAAAGCTCAAGCGCTGACCCTCGAGTGTTTCGACAGGAAGACTGGTGCAATCAATGCTGCTCGGGCCGGAGAACAGGGTTTCGACACGACAGAGCGGAATCCTACAGCTTGGGAAACATGCGCCCGCAGGATCATCCAAAGTGCACGGGACAAAGGACTGGTCGATTTTGACGATGTCCGGCTGTGCGTAGCCGAACGGCTTGCGGACACGGACTTCGCTGCGCGGATTGGCGCGGCCCTTGCTGCCCGTTTTCGCGAGATCGTTGTCGACGAGGCGCAGGACTGCAATCCGTCCGACCTGGCAGTCGTAGACTGGCTGCGTCGATCAGGGCTCGCTGTGAAAGTGATCTGCGATCCCCATCAGTCAATCTTTCAGTTCCGGGGCGGCATCACGAACGAGTTGCTCGGCTTCGCGGATACGTTCGATCCTTCAGACCAACTCGTGATGAGTGGGAACTTCAGGTCAACGGCAGCGATTTGCGCGGCCATCGTCGCACTTCGTCCGCCGAGCGCACGGGCCGATAAAGACGAGGCCATCGGCAAACACAAGGACGATCCCACGCCGATCCATCTGTTGTCCTATAGCGGGAGTGGCGTCTCGACCGCGATCGGAGCCAAGTTCACGGATCTGGTGCGATCGCTGGACATTCCGATCGGGCACGCGCCGGTATTGGCATCAAGGCTGCCGAGCGCTTCCAAAGCCATCGGACAGCCGACCTTGAACAAAACGAACGAGAAGTCGCTGCTTCTGGCGCAGGCTGTGATGAGCTATCATTTCGCCTTTGCAGCCGGCAATCGCCGGGAGGCATTGACCGCCCTGCACAGAATGATCCTGTTCATACAGGGCCATATCGGGGCGATGGGTGACTACCATAACCATCTCGCCGAAAGCGGCATGATCGACGGACGCTGGCGACCGGATGTCATCGCCCTGGCGAACGTGCTCAGATACGAACACGGCGAGCCCCCCGAAAAGTGGCTCGCCAGGGCTCGCACATCTGTCGGTGCGGACATGGCCACCGGCCTGAATGTCAATCAGCGTCTTCGATCCCATGCCGACCTTGCGACGGCACTCGCGACCGCTCCGGTGGACGCGCCGCCGCCGCGCACAATTCACTCCGCGAAGGGGCTGGAGTTCCCGGCGGTGTGTGTCGTGATGACGAGCCAGAAGGCTGGCAGGATACTGGATTATCTGGAAGGCGATACATCAAACGGAGCCGATGAGGATGCACGGAAGATCTACGTAGCGGCGTCACGCGCCGAGCGGCTATTGGTAATAGCAATCCCAAAGAGCACCGCGGGTCGGATGCAGGCGCTCTTTACGAGTGTCGGTTGCGTTGTCCAACTGCACAAGATCTAGCGGTGGGATATCAATAGTCAACGATTGCGTGCTTGGAAAACGCAATATTATTCCAACTTTGGGGGATTCGCCCACCGCAAAATTCAAGTATTCTTACACCGACGCCCTCTTTTCCCGCCGCATGATCTACGCTTGATTACGAAGCGGCGCGATGAGGGACGGCGCTCTATGACGGAGTACGCTGCAATGCCCGCGATTTCGCATTCACATTGGCTAGCTTCCGGCCCAGTCTTTGCCCGGAGCGGAATGGTCCGCTCACCGGCGGAGATCAGGTTGTGGCAAAGCGGAAAGGGACAACGGCAAGCACTGTACGGGTGGTTCTCATGCCGTCCGACACCATGCCGACCTACGATCCCTCGAACCCCGATCCGCGCCTTCGGGAATTCGTCCGAATGCTTGCCCGGCAGGCTGCCCGCCAATTCGTTGAAGCCGAACAGGAGCGCGCTGCCCGCGAACGCCTTCGCAAATAGGGAGGCCGTCTCATGAGAGTTGCGCTCTATGCCCGCTACTCCTCCGACAATCAGCGCGACGCTTCCATCGAGGACCAGCTGAGCATTTGCCGTGCCCGCGCAGAGCGCGAAGGCTGGACCATCGTTGACAGCTATACCGACCGGGCAATCTCCGGTTCGTCGCTTCTGCGGCCGGATGTACAGGAATTGATAGCCGACGGATTGAAGCGCCGCTTCGACGTCATCCTGACGGAATCGCTCGACAGACTTTCCCGCGATCAGGAAGACATTGCCGGCCTCTACAAGCGGATGCGCTTCGCCGGCGTCAGCATCGTCACGCTCTCGGAAGGCGAAGTGAGCGAACTGCATATCGGCCTCAAAGGCACGATGGGCGCACTCTACATCAAAGACCTTGCCGACAAGACGCGGCGCGGCCTGCGCGGCCGGATCGAAGATGGCAAGTCGGGCGGTGGGCTTTGCTACGGCTATAAGGTCGTGCGCCAATTCGGTCAGGGCGGAGAAGCCAACCGAGGCGAGCGTACCATCAACGAGGCCGAGGCAAATGTCGTGCGCCGCATCTTCACGGACTATCTGGAAGGGAAGTCGTCTCGCGCCATTGCCATGGCGCTGAACAGCGAAGGCGTTCCTGGACCGCAAGGCGGGAAATGGGGACCATCCACCATTCATGGCAATCCGAAGCGCGGAACCGGCATCCTCAACAACGAGCTTTATATCGGCAAGCTCGTCTGGAACCGGCTGCGCTATATCAAGGACCCGGATACGGGCAAGCGCGTCTCGCGGCCGAACCCGGAAAGCGAATGGGTCATTCAGGACGTTCCCGAACTGCGCATTGTCGATCAATACATCTGGGATGCCGTGAGAGAGCGGCAAAACAAACTAGCGAACGATCCCGCAGCCGGGACGTCTGCGAACTTCCTGTGCGACAGACGCCGGCCAAAACACCTCTTCACAGGTCTCATCAAATGCGGCTGCTGCGGTGGCGGCTATTCGATGATCTCCAAACACCTGCTTGGCTGTACCAATGCTCGCAACAAAGGCACCTGCGACAACTGGATCAATATCCGGCGCGACACACTCGAAGCCTCAGTGCTCAACGGCCTCGACAGACATTTGATGGAACCGGAACTGTTCAAAGATTTCTGCGAGGAATTTACGCGGGAGGTGAACAAAGCCCGGATGGCCGCACGCACCTCAATTGAGGCGGCTGAGGCCGAGATCAAGAAGATTGACCGCGAACTTGAACGGATCCTCGATCTTTACCTCAAAGAGGCGCTGGCGGTGGAAATGGTGAAAGAACGCGGCACTAAACTGGAAACGCGCAAGAAGGAACTCAAAGCCCTTCTCGACGGCGCGGAAGAGCACCCTGCCCTTCTCCATCCGAACCTGGCCAAAATCTATCACGAACAAATCGCGGCGCTCCACGATCAGCTCCATAATGAGGCCACGCGGGCCAAGGCAGCCGACCGCCTGCGTTCGCTTGTTAGCCGCATCGAACTGGTTCCAAACCATGATGAACTGGTGATTGTGCTGCGTGGCGACCTTGCCGCGATCCTGACGTTTGCGTCTGGCAAGAAGAACCCGGCCTTCCTTGAAGAAAAGGCGCTTCTGGACGAACTTTTGGGCCGTGCACAAGAGGGACAGAACGCAAAAAAGCCCTTCGGAAAGAAGGGCTTGAGCGGATCGCAGGGATCGTTGGTTGCGGGGGCAGGATTTGAACCTGCGGCCTTCAGGTTATGAGCCTGACGAGCTACCGGGCTGCTCCACCCCGCGCCAGGGTGATTATTTTAGAACCGGTTGGGTATTTTTAGCGTTTAA
>Ga0153948_1001170_pt1 | contig 13637 bp, 13 predicted proteins | sample TSNJ032MetaG_FD_104696 | JGI IMG/M metagenome (GOLD analysis project Ga0153948, IMG submission 104696) | Attine ant fungus gardens microbial communities from New Jersey, USA - TSNJ032 MetaG | ecosystem: Host-associated > Fungi > Mycelium > Unclassified | place: USA: New Jersey, Wharton State...
CAAGTACCTGAAGGACATCTTCGACCACGACCCGCGCAAGCCGCCGCGCATCCGCGCCTACCGTGGCGGCTACCTGCCCACCGAGCGCCGCGAGACCGAGCGTGCGATGCGCGCCGGCACCATCGACGGCATCGTCAGCACGTCGGCGCTGGAACTGGGCGTGGATATCGGCAGCCTGGACGTGGTCATTCTCAACGGCTATCCCGGCAGCGTGGCCGCCACCTGGCAGCGCTTCGGCCGCGCCGGTCGCCGCCAGCAGCCCGCGCTGGGGGTGATGGTGGCCAGCTCGCAGCCGCTGGACCAGTACGTGGTGCGGCATCCGGACTTCTTCGCCGAGGCCTCGCCCGAACATGCACGCATTGCACCTGACCAGCCGCTGATCCTGTTCGACCACATCCGCTGCGCGGCGTTCGAGCTGCCGTTCCGGGTTGGCGATGGCTTCGGCCCGATCGATCCGGAAGTGTTCCTGGAGGCGTTGGCCGAAACCGAAGTCATCCACCGCGAAGGCGAGCGCTGGGAATGGATCGCCGACAGCTATCCGGCCAACGCGGTGAGCCTGCGCGCGGTGGCCGACGGCAACTTCGTGGTGGTCGACCGCAGCGACGGCCGCCAGCAGATCATCGCCGAGGTCGATTATTCCGCCGCCGCACTCACCCTGTACGAAGGCGCCATCCACATGGTGCAGTCCACGCCCTACCAGGTGGAGACGCTGGACTGGGACGGCCGCAAGGCCTACGTCACCCGCACCCATGTGGACTACTACACCGACAGCATCGACTTCACCAAGCTCAAGGTGCTGGACCGTTTCGACGGTGGCGTGGCCGGGCGTGGCGATTCGCACCATGGCGAAGTGCACGTGGTGCGGCGCGTGGCCGGCTACAAGAAGATCCGCTACTACACCCACGAGAACATCGGCTATGGGCCGGTGAACCTGCCCGACCAGGAACTGCACACCACCGCGGTGTGGTGGCAGCTGCCGCAGGCGCTGCTGCTGCGCGCGTTCGCCAGCAGGCAGGATGCGCTCGATGGTTTCCTCGGCGCCGCGTATGCGCTGCACATCGTCGCCACCGTGGCGGTGATGGCCGATGCGCGCGACCTGCAGAAGTCGGTCGGCAACGGCGATGGTGCCTGGTTCGCGATTGCCGACCAGAGCGGCCGTGGCCAGCTGCGCGGCAGCAATGGCGACCCGGGCGCGGTCGAACTGCTGCAGGAGTTCGTGCCGACCGTCTATCTGTACGACAACTTCCCCGGCGGCGTAGGCCTGAGCGAGCCGCTGTGGCAACGCCAGGCCGAGCTGGTGCAGCGCGCACGCGAACTGGTGCATCGCTGCGACTGCAAGGCCGGTTGCCCGGCCTGTGTCGGCCCGGTGCTGGCCGCACAGGAAGAGGATGAGACCTCGCCGCGTGCGCTGGCGCTGCGCGTGCTGGATCTGTTCGATGCCGAGGCTTGCCAGCACGTACCCGACGTGGTGGTAACCGCGCGCGACCCGATGGAGCTGCTGGCCCCGTGAGCCTGAGCCTGGACAAGCTGCGCCTGCTGCGGAAGCAGGCCGGCGACCCGAAAGCAGTCACGCCGGTGGCGCCCGAGCCGCCGCCGCCAGCGCCGGCCCCGGTAGCCGCCAACGATGCACAGCAGCCACCGGCCGAGCGTTCGGTGTTCGCCTGGGTCGAGCAGGAGATCCGCCACAAGCCGACCGGCGCTGCCGCGCCTATGACGGCCGCCGCACCGCTGCGTCGACCGGAAGTGGGCAGCCTTCACCGCCTGCTCGGCCTGCGCTCGCGGGGTGGAGCCGCACCGGCACGCGCCAGTGCGCAGGATCGCCAGCTTCCTGGTGAGGAAATCGCACCGGGCCTGTTCCTGATCGAATCGCTGCAACCGCAGCCGATTCCCGCAGAACCGCTTTCCCTGGCTTTCGCCAAGCGCGAGCACGAGCACGTCGCCGCGCGCGACCTGCTGTTCTTCGATACCGAGACCACGGGCCTGGCCGGCGGCACCGGCACCCGCGCCTTCATGATCGGCGCCGCCGACTGGCATGTGTGCCCGCAGCGTGGCGAAGGCCTGCGCATCCGCCAATTGCTGATGGCCACGATGGCCGCCGAGGACGCGATGCTGGCCACCTTCGCCCGCTGGCTGCAGCCGTCCACCGTGTTCTGCAGCTACAACGGGCGCAGCTACGATGCGCCGCTGCTGAAGGCACGCTACCGGCTCGCCCGCCAACGTTGCCCGATCAGCGCGCTGGATCACGTCGACCTGCTCTATCCGACCCGCCGCCGCTATCGCGGCACGTGGGAGAACTGCAAGCTGTCCACCATCGAGCGCCAGCTGCTGCGCGTGGTGCGCGAGGACGACCTGCCTGGCTCCGAAGCCCCGGGCGCATGGCTGCGTTTCCTGCGCGGCGGCGACGCGGTGAACCTGCGCCGGGTCGCCGACCACAACCACCAGGATGTGGTGACCCTGGCCCTGCTGCTGCAGCGGCTGGTGCGCGAGGAACAACGCGAACGTGAGACGCTGGCGCTGGTCGGGGAATAACGGCACGGGGCCACGTTGACATGCCCTGACGCTGGCAGCGGTGACACTGCCGCCACCATCCACGCCTGGAGCCCGACGATGCGCCTCAATCCCCTTGCCCTGCTTGCCATCCTGCCGCTGGCCGCCTGCAGCCACGCCGGCAGCACCACCACCCACGATGCCGCACCGGCGCCGGTGGCCGATGCCGCGCACGAATGCAGGCCGGAGGCGCTGGAAGCCTTCACCGGCAAGACCGCCGACGAGGCCACGATCAAGAAGCTGGTGGCCGACAGCGGCGCGCGCAACGCGCGGGTGGTCAAGCCGGGCATGGCGGTGACCATGGACTTCCGCCAGGACCGCGTGACGGTGCAGGTGGACGGTCAGAACCGGATCGAGCGCGCCAGCTGCGGTTGATCAACTGGGTGCCGGCCGCTGGCCGGCACCCCACACATTGCCGGCCAGCGGCCGGCACCACCGATCAGAGCCGCTCGGCCTTGCCGCTGGCCAATGCGCGCGCGATCACCTGCTGCGCCTGCCGCGACGCCTGCTCATGCACGCGTGCCTGGCGCTCACCCAACGCGGCCTGCTGGCTGCCCAGCGCCGCCTGGCGGCTGGCCAGTTCAGACTGCTGGCTGGCCAGGCGCTGCATGTCGCGGGTGTGAGTGGCCCGCGCGGTTTCGTTGTCCACTTCCTGCATTGCACGACGTGCCTCTGCAGCAGCCTCACGTGCGGCCTCACGGGCAACGGCCGCATCGTTGGTCGCGCCCCGCGCCGCCTTCGCCGCTTCCGCCGCCGCTTCGCGGTTGATGTCATGCGCGGCCATCGCGCTGCGCGCGGCCTCGGCGGCAGCCAGTGCCATGCGGCGCGCCTCCTCGCCCTGCAGGCGGCCCATCTCGCCCATCTGCTTGCCGAGTTCGCCCTGCTGGCGACCCAGCGCACTCTGCTGGCGACCCAGTTCGCTCTGCTGGCGGCCCAGATCCGCCGCGCCGCTGTAGGCGCGCTGCAGGGTCTGGATCATCATCGGGTCTCGCACCACGTAGCGCTTGTCGCCCTTGCGGAACCACAGCGCCGGGCCCTTGCCGAGCTGCCTGCGGGCGACCGTCACGTCGTCCATGCCGCCGTTGGCGAAGGTCGAATCGCCATCGACCAGCACGAAGGCCTCCGGCGGCGATTTACCCAGGTCCAGGCGGCCGTAGGTGGTGATGGAGGTCGTGCGGGAGGTCGTGTGTTGACTGTGCACGCCGGTATCGACATCGACATCCGCATCCACGTCGACCGCCACATCCGCATCGTCCGGACCTGACAACGCCTCGACATCAGCCGGCTCGGCCGGCGGCGCGGGCGCCACCGGCACGGCCGGAACGCGCGCGGACGAAGGCGGTGCGGGCGGTGCTTTCGGAGCCTTCGGCGGCGGCGGCACCACAGCCTTCGGCGCCGCAGGAGGCGCGGGCGGTGCCGGCGGCACCGGCGCAGCGACCAGCCGCATCGGCGCCACGCCCACCACCAGCACCACAGCGGTCAACGCCATCGCCAGGATGCGCGGGCAGGCCCGGCGTGGCTGCAACGAGAGCAGGCGGCGCTTGAGGCTGGTGGTATCCGGTGCGGCACTGGCCACGCCCAGGTGCGGCTGCGGTGCCACACCCAGCTGCAGCAGCAGGCGTCCATAGGCCTGGCGGCTCGCGCCATGCTGGCCAACCACCGCTGCATCCACCGCTTCTTCGCGGGCCTGTGCGTATTCGCGCACCGACAGGCGCAGCAGTGGGTGGAAAAAGAACAGATGCTGGGCCAGCGCCGGCAGCAGGCCCCACTGCAGGTCACGCCGCTGCAGGTGCTGCAATTCATGGGTCAAGGCCAGGTCCAGCGCATCGCCCTGCAGGGCGTTGTCGCCGGCCGGCAGCAACAGCACCGGGCGGAACGGACCGACCAGCTGCGGTGCGTCCACCTGCGTGCTCATCCACAACTGCGGCGCAGGACGCACGCCATGTGCATCGGAAGCCAGCTGCAGGGCCTGCACCAGCGCCTGGTCCTCGCAGGGATAGGCCGCTGCCAGCAGCGCACGGCAGCGACGCCACTCACCGAAGGTACGCAGCGCCATCGGCAGCACGCCGGATGCCCACAGCGCGGCCAGTGCGACGGCCCACCATGCCACCGCCGGCACGTCCGGCGCCGGCATCGGCATTGCGGCCAGCAGTTGTGCCGAAGCTTCCGGGGCCAGCGGGTAGACCATATCGGCGGTCACATCGGTCGCGCTCATTGCCACCGCCTGCGGCGCCGGCAGCCAGGCCAGCTGCAGCGGTTGGCTCCAGAACAGGCCGAGCACCGCCTGCAGTGAGACCAGCCACCACAGACGGCAGCGGGTCGCCGCCGACAGCGACGGCAGCGCGCGGCATACGCCATACACCAGGGCCACCAGCAGCACGGTCTGCAGGCTGGTCCAGCCCAGCCGTTCCAACATCGGGATCAGCATCGTGGTGTCCATGGCTCAGCCCTCGTGGCGGCGCGATTGGAGTTGGGCGACCAGCGCTTCCAGCTCGGCCAGCTCGTTGTCGCTGACCTGCTGGCGCTGTGAAAGATAGGCCACGAACGGCGACACCGAGCCCTGCAGGGTGTTGTCGACGAACTGGGCCACGGCGCCCTGCAGCACGCTCTCCGGGCCACGCGTGGCCTGGTAGCGATAGACACCGTCCTGCTGCTGGCGCTGAAGATACCCCTTCGCCCGCAGCCGCTCCATCATCGTCAGCACGGTGGAGCGGGCCAGGCCACGGGCCTCCCCATAGCCACTGGCGACCTCGCCGACCGTGGCCGGCGCATGTTCATCGATGTACTGCAGCAGGGCCAGTTCCTGGTCCCCGATCGTCTTGCCACGCATGACACCACTCCCTTGACTACACGTGTCGCCACTGTCTGCGTGACGACAGCTGTAGTCAACCCCCCGGAAGTCATGGGCCGACGAACGGTAGGGGCGCGCAGGGCGGTTATGCATTTGCGCAAAGATTTTGGGCCACTGATGGCGAGAATCCGCTCGTGGCTGATAGCGCACATGACAACCCATATGCGCCGCTTGGTGGCACTTGCTACCGAGTATCCTGTGCATAGTGCAATGCGGCTGGTGGCCTCATGCCAGCCTACGGACGCGGTATGAGCCGCGCCCAGTTCTTTCGAAGTAGATGCGGATGAGGACGCCATATTAGAAGCAGTGTGAGCTGTAATTCACACTTGTTAGCATGAAGCAGAGTTCTCTCCATTGCTCCGTGGCAAGCCCATGGCGCTGCCCGGAAACTCCTGAATGACTCGTCCTCCTTCGAGAACCAGAACGCGATCCGCAGAGGCGATTGTCTCTGGCCGGTGGGCGACTATGATGCGGGTGAGGTTCAGTTCTCTCACCGCAATGCTAACGGCTTGCTCCCGCATGACGTCCAGGTGGCTCGTGGCCTCGTCCAGAACAAGGATATCCGGCTTTCTGTAAAGCGCGCGCGCGAGAACAATTCTTTGCTTTTGTCCGCCAGAAAGCGAACTTCCCATGTCGCCTATAAGGCCATCATATCCAAGGGCCATGCTGACAATATCGTCGTGGACGCAGGCAAGAGTCGCCGCCCATCTCACTCGATCAGTATCCATCTCTGGATCAAAGAATGAAATGTTCTCAGCGATGCTGCCCGCAAACAGCTGGTCGTCCTGCATGACGGTCCCAATGCGACTCCTTACCCTCGATGCGCCAATCGTGCGGATGTCAATACCATCTATTTGGACTGAGCCTTCCGACGGATTCAGCAGCCCAAGGATTAACTTCAACATCGTTGTCTTTCCTCCGCCTGACGCGCCGACGATTGCGACTGACTCGCCTTGCTGGACGGTGAAGCTGCAATCTCTGATGATCCAGGGCTCGCTCTCTGAGTACCTGAATCCAACGCCAGAAACGGCAATGTCGCCGAACTTGGTGTCGGGCGTCGAAAGCGTCGGCACTTGGTTCTCTAAATCCTCTAGGACGATATCCCCTAGGCGCTCACCATGAAGGCGGAGCATTCGGAGTTCCATCCACTTGTCAACCAAGGACCCCACCCTTGTGGAAAACTGATCCTTGTACGCCAGATATGCGATCAACATTCCAACCGAAAATATCCCCTGAATAGTTAGCCACGCACCAATCCAGATCGCAGCGACGCGCTCGACTCCAAAAATCATTTTACTTATTGAAAAGAAGCTCAGAGAAATGCGCGATAGCCGCACTTCCTTATCCATGCTTGTATGGATCAAATTCAAGAATGTCGTCTCCCTGCCAATCTCTTTGCCCGACACCTTGATACTTTGAATTCCCCGAATGGATTCCAAGAGATGCGTCTCTTGATTGGCCGCGGCTACTAGTTGCTGCTCGGTACGATCTCTAAGATGCTGGAAGAAACAAGCCCTTGTGGCCAGATAGGCTGCCACGGCACCGACGCTGATTAGTGCGAGCTTCCAGCTGTAAACGAACATAAGAATCAGCGCTACCGCCGTCATCAGGCCATCGATTAGCGCCTCCACGAAGCTCGTTGTCAGCGTTTTCTGAATTGCTTGCAGGGAAGATAGGCGCGAAGTTACGTCGCCCAGGTGACGCCTCTCAAAGAAGTCCATCGGCAGACGAATCGCGTGCGCAAAGACGTTTGCGAGCCACTGTACCCCCAACAGTGCAGATAAGTGAATGACCGCCCATCCCCTAAAGAATCCGATGACCACTTGCAGTAGTAGCGCTACGCCGAAGGCCAATCCCAATACGGCAAGGAGGTTCGTGTCAGCTGACACAAGCGCATGATCCACGACCCACTGCATATAGAAGGGTGCAATGGCTAAAAGGACCTGTAGGCCAATTGAGAGGAAGGCAATCTGCGCGAGCGAGGTACGTAAGCCATGAACTGGCCCGGTAAGCTCAGATAGAGAGACAGGAGGCGGCCTTTTCTTCTTCTTGAAGCCGAACGCTGGTGTGGCCTCTAGAGCCACGCCGGTAAAGCTATCGCTAAACTCACTGATCGAAACGCGTCTTTCACCAATCGCCGGATCAATGATCGTCATGTTTTTTCCGGATACGCCCGTAAGCACGACGAAGTGATTTAGCCTCCAGTGAATGATGCAGGGAAGCTTAAGGTCCGGAACATGTTCTATTTCAAGTCTGACGGGTCTGGCAGACATCCCGAGATTCTGCGCCATGGCAATTAGTTGGCTCAGCTTGGCGCCCTTGAGGGATACTCGAAATCGCCGTCTGGCCTCAGAGAGCCCGATCCCGTGGCCAAAGTATGATGCAAGCATAACCACGCATGCGATACCGCATTCCGCCGCCTCAGATTGAAGTACAACTTGTATTTTCTTTTTCATCCATGACCCGCTTGATTGAGGGTGGGGCGCACCCCACCCTCAACCATTAACTTCAGATGTGACTAGTTGCTGCGGGTGCGCCGTTGTCGGCAAGGGCGAGACTCTTGCCCATTGAGTAGCCAACGCTTGCTATCGCCAAAGCTGCCAAGAGGATCCCGAAGACCGAGTAAAGCCCTCTATTCTTCGCCATTTCTGTTCTCAATTGAATGAAAGAGCGAGTGGCTACGTCAGCGCGCGTTATCGCGCGCAGCGAGATCCTTACCGATGTTGTATCCAGCCATGAAATATGCGCCCATGGCCGGGGCTAGGAACTGCACGAAGCCACCTTCGACCATTGCCACGTCTTCGTTCGTCATTTCCTTCATGCTATCTCTCCATACCCAGTTAAATTAATGTGAGATTACTTTGCGTTTACGTAGTAGCCGACGGTCATACCGAAGCCAAGCACCGGCGACACGAGCCATCCGGCTGCAATTACGATTTTGCTCTCGGTGGACATTGCTCCGCCGTCAACCAGCTCGACCTGTTCCGAATTCATCTCCAACATTGGCACTTCTCCTTAGCGATGGTGCATTTCCCTTGCACCAGGGTTCCAGATACTTCTGGAATCTGTCTAGGAGCCTGAAAGCGCCCCCTTAACTGAAATGAGAGGCTCAAAAAGCCATTCACCCAGTGTTCTTTTTTCACCTATTACGTCTGCTTCGATCAGCATGCCCGCGCGAAGGGATTCGTTCCTTCCATACACGGACACGACTTGTGAGTTTGGCTTAACAACAACGCGATACTTTGCATCTGCGTCGTTCCCGTTGATCATCGACTGGCGATTGTCAGGCGTTGAAGCGCTGGCGCTGATCCGAGACACCCTACCAAGTTGATGCCCGAACTTCTGATAAGGGAACGCCAAGTAACGCAGGTGTACGATGTCGCCTTCTGATATGAATCCGATCGCTCGGCTTGGCACATAAAACTCTGCCTCAAGAACGTCGCCCTGCGGGATGAGGCTTAGCAAATGCTGACCGGCCTGGATGCTCTGGCCCAGCTTTGCCTCCTGGAGGGAGACAGTTCCTGATATAGGAGCAAGTATTTCAAGCGAGCCCCTAGCGTCATTCTCGATGCGCTCTTGGTCGAGCGTCGCAAGCTGTCGCGCATGGACTGCCTTCGCAGCCAACATCTGCTCGGCGACATCTGCCATGCCAAGCCGAAGCTGACTGAGGTTGCGTGCATTCTGTGCGCGCTGACGCTCCAGCGAGCTCATCTGGGCGGCAAAGTCGAGCTTGCGCGCGATCTGTTCATCGACTTGAAGTTGGCTAACGAAGCCCTCTGCGGTAAGCGGCCGCATTCGGTCAACAATTGAGGCAACAATTGCCCCTTGCTCGCGCCGAGTGACTATCTCATCATTCAGCACTCTAATTTCCAATTCGGCCGCCGCGACCTGTGCAGCTAGAGCTCGTTCCTTGCGCAGGAGTTGCTGGATCTCAGCCGCCGACTCGGAGTCGAGACTCAGTCTCCGGTCACGGAGCCTGTCGTCAATAGCCTTTGCTGTATCTCCATCACCTCCGGTGGCGCGGGGGACGGTGACCACCGCAATGCGTTGTCCTACTGCGACCTGCGCCCCTTCCTGAACTAGTAGTTCTGTAAGAACGCCAGTGGAGGGTGCCAAGATGACAGAGAGCCCCTTTGAAGGGCTTAGGTTTCCGGCAACGGTGGTACGACGCGAATAGCTTCCAAATAGAAGCACGCAGATGATCGTCGCTGCAAAGAACAGCGCCAGCCAGGAAAGTGCCGTGATTCCAAGCGGTTGTGATACTGAGATACGGCCGATCGACTCGTTGCGCCTGGCCTCGAGTACTTCTTTGCGAAAGAAATTCTCAGACAATTCTGTCCTTCCCAGTTCACTGATCCTAACTGAAGCAGCTTCTCGAGCATTGGTGCCGATTCATTATGTGGCTGGTTACACACAGAAGGGATCATCTTCTGTAGTAGCAAAGCCAGCACAGCGGCGGTGCAAGACTCCGTATCTACAACGCAATTCACGATGCGCTCCAAGAGGATTTCACGTCTATGAGGAAAGTTGCATACTTCCTCAGAACTCGCTCCAAGGTATGCGCTCCACAGAAGTCGCATTGACATACCAAGAACCGTCTGGATCTAAATGCAATGCTAGGACCGCCGCCATCCGTATGGTTGCTCTGCATTGACAAGATTGCATTTGCCGCCGTTCTCACTTTCTTCTCCGATAGACGCAACGACGATGGTCGGCGTGCAGCACTCCAGCGTCGAGCCGCCTCCGGGCCAAGCCAGAGGAACCTGGATCAGAACTCTCTGCCGAATCGAATGGATGTTGCCGTGGGTTGATGCAAGGCGTCATTGACCAGGGCCACACGCAGAGCGGGTCGCCGTTTTCCGTTATGCAATTAATAGGCGGGCAATGAGACCAGGCCACTTGAGAATCTTGGGCTGGCGATCCCGTCGTGGGATGTCGCAGGACGGGTTCCCCCTAGCCCCGTGGGCCGCCCATCACCGGCAGGATCACCCCGCTGATGTAACTGGCACAGACCGGCGAGGCCAGGAACACATACGCCGGTGACAACTCTTCGGGCTGTGCAGGCCGGCCCATATCGCTGTCCCGGCCGAACTCGGCGACGTCCTCGGCCTGCTTGTCGGCCGGGTTCAGCGGCGTCCACACCGGACCCGGTGCCACGCAGTTGACCCGGATGCCACGCGGCAGCAGCTGGCTGGCCAGCGCCTTGGTGAACGCATGGATCGCGCCCTTCGTGGCCGAGTAGTCGATCAGCGCCTTGCTGCCGAAGAGTCCGGTTTCCGAGCCGGTGTTGATGATGCTGGCCCCCTCGCCCAGATGCGGCAGTACCGCACGCGCCATCTGGATGTAGCCCCCGATGTTGGTCTGCAGCGTCTCCTGCAGGTGCGCGTCTTCCAGATCCTCCAGCCGCTCGCAGTGCAGCTGGAACGCGGCGTTGTTGACCAGGATGTCGATGCCACCGAAGGCCTTGGCCACCTGCTTGACCGCCTTGTTGCAGAAGCGCGGGTCGCGCACGTCACCGGCGATCACCACACAGCGGCCACCTTCGCGCTCCACGTGCTGGCGGGTAATGTCCGCGTCTTCGGCCTCGTCCAGGTGCAGCACTGCCACATCGGCGCCTTCGCGTGCGAACAGCACCGCCACCGCACGGCCAATGCCGGAATCACCACCGGTGACGATCGCGCGCATGCCTTGCAGCTTGCCGCTGCCGGCGTAGTCCGGTGCAAGGAAACGCGGCGCCAGTTCCAGTTCGTGTTCATGCCCGGGCTTGGCCAGCTGCTGCGCCGGCATCGTTTCCGGTTGCCGGCGTGCACCGGCCTGGGTAGCGGTCTTCCTTGTGGCCTTTTTTTTCGCTGCGCGCACGTCCTTGGCTTTCTCCTGGTCCTGCAGGCGCCGCTGCCGGGCCGCAACGCGGGCGGCGCGGGGATCGCTGGCCGCCGCCTTGCGGGTGGCGGTCTTCACCACACGCGGGCGAGCGGAATCGGCAGCGGACTTCGTCACGGTGCTGCCTTTGCGCACCTTGGGCGAGGCCTTGCGGCGGGCGGGGGTCTTCTTGGTGGTGGCCATGCAGGTCTCCTCGGGAGGGAAAGGGGCTGCCGGCCAGCGGCCGGCACTACCGGGGGCGGCGCACGCCGCTCCTGCAGTGTCTCCACCCAGGCTGTTGGCGGCAGTGAGCGCGCCGTGTCCACGATGTGCACGGTATTCATTCCGCCACCACGGGCGGCGTCGCACGCTGCACCCAACCACACCAAGGAATCCTTCCATGAAACGTGCCATCGCCACCGCCGCCGTCTGTCTTGCCCTCGCCGCCTGCAGCAGCACGCCGATGGCCCAGGTGCAGCCGATCGACGGCGTGATTTCCGGCCAGTGCCACAGCGACATGGTGCGCGGCGCACTGGGCCTGGCCGCCTCGGATGCCACCGTGGCCCGTGCACGCGTGGACAGCGACAGCCTGCACGTACGGGTGCTGCGCCACGATGGTCCGCGGGTGCCGCCGGCCAGCGAAGGCGGCGACCGCCTGACCATCGAGAAAGGCCGCACCAACAACATCGTCGCGATCTACTGCGGCTGACGACTGCGGCTGAGCCGGCGCGCCCTGCGCAGCACGCGCAGGGTGGCCTGTTCCCACTGGCGCGGCCCACGCAGGCCGGCCAGCCTGGCCAGTTCGCCGCGCGCCCAGCCGGCGAACACGCACGGGTCGATGTAGGCCTTGCGGCACACCGCCGGCGTATTCCCCAGCAGCGATGCCACCTCGCACACCACCGCGCGCTGCGCCTGCGCCAGGGCGCGCTGGCTGGGCGGCTCCGGCAGCTCGGTGGCGGCAAACGCCTGCACCGCCGCCACCGTTCCACCCCAGGTGCGGAAATCCTTGGCGGTGAAGTCCTCGCCCATCACCCCGCGCAGGTAATCGTTCACCGCACCGGAGTCCACCGGCTGCAGCGCACCGTCGTCATCGCGGTACTGGAACAGCGCCTGCCCCGGCAGCTGCTGCAGGCGCCGCACCAGCAGCCCCAGCCTGCGGTCGCCCACGGTCACCTCCTGCAGCTGCCCGGACTTGCCGCGGAAGCGCATGCGTACGCGGCCACCGCGCAGCAGTTCCAGGTGCCGGTTGCGCAGTGTGGTCAATCCGAACGAACGGTTCTGCTGTGCATAGGTTTCATTGCCGACCCGCACCAGCGTATCGGCCAGCAGCGCGACCACCATGGCCAGCACTTTTTCCTGCGGAAACCCGGGTCGCTTGAGATCCCGTGACAACCGCCGCCGCAACGTGGGCAATGCCTCGCCGAAGGCAATGATGCGGTCGAACTTGCCGGCGTCGCGCTCCCTCGCCCAGTCGGCGTGGTAGCGGTACTGCTTGCGCCCGCGGGCATCGCGGCCGGTGGCCTGCAGGTGGCCATTGGCGTGGGCGCAGATCCACACCGCGGTATATGCAGGTGGAACCGCCAGCGCGCGGATCCGCTGCAGGGTGGTGGCATCGCGCACCGCGTGGCCATCGGCATCGCGGTAGCTGAAGCCCTTGCCGGCGCGGCGCCGGCTGATGCCCGGCTGGGTGTCATCGACATAGCGCAGGCCGGCAGCACGCGCGGCCTGTCGTTCGGGGGTAGAGGGGGTTGGCATGCGCGCAGTGTCGCTGCCGCGCTGCCGCGATCCTGTCGATAACACAAGACAAACACGTGAGGGTCGGTTCGCCGCTATGCTCGGGCTTTCACAATCCCTTCCGGAGTCATGATGTCGTTCCCGATTCGCGCCCGTTCGCTCTCCGCCCTGCTGCTGCCGGCCGTGCTGGCCCTGACCGCCTGCCAGGCACCGGCGCTGGATGAACAGGATTCGGCCACGGCCCATGCCCAGCAGGCTGCCGAAGCCGCCAAGGCGCCGGCCGACGAAGCCGGCAAGGCCACCGAGGCACCGCCGGTCGGCACCTGCGATGCCAGCCAGGTGCAGAGCCTGGTCGGCCAGGCCTACGCCGACGCGCTGGGCAAGCAGGCGCAGGAAGATGCCGGTGCCCACCAGCTGCGCGTCATGAAGCCCAACGACGTGGCCACGATGGAGTTCCTCGGCGACCGCCTGAACATCGAAGTGGACGACAAGGGCCTGGTCAGCGGCGTGCGCTGCGGCTGAGTTCGACCCCGCGCCGGCACTGGGTTGCCGGCGCGTTCTGTTGCACCTGCAACCGTGTATTGCGGCGCTGCAGCAACCTGTGATCTAGTCGAGGCATCCGGTGGCCTCACGATGCGCTCCAGGG
>Ga0153948_1001173_pt1 | contig 13615 bp, 15 predicted proteins | sample TSNJ032MetaG_FD_104696 | JGI IMG/M metagenome (GOLD analysis project Ga0153948, IMG submission 104696) | Attine ant fungus gardens microbial communities from New Jersey, USA - TSNJ032 MetaG | ecosystem: Host-associated > Fungi > Mycelium > Unclassified | place: USA: New Jersey, Wharton State...
ATCCAGCCTTCATCTATGAAAAGGAACCTTGTTTCAAGATCGCGATATGCCGCCACTGGAAAATCGGGGCCGGGTAAATTGCCCGACCCCGATGTTTCCTACTTCGCCACGATTGCCTGAATACCGGCCAGTGCGCATTCTGCGTCTGTCGCGCCAGACGGTGCGCCGCCGACGCCAATTCCGCCAACCAGCGCATCGCCAATCTTGATCGGCAATCCGCCCGCCTGGATGACAAAGCGCGAATCCATATCGCGCATGCCGCTATTAGCGGGCTTTGAAGCGATAAATTCGGCAAGTTCGCCGGAGTCGCGGCCAAGAGCTGCTGCGGTAAACGCTTTTCCTACAGCACTGTTGCCGGTGTGCGGGCCGGAAAGATCGGCTTTGAGCAGGATTTTTGTCGATCCATCGCGTGCTACAACCGCAACGCTCACATTGTTGCCCTTGGCAACGCATGCATCCAGCGCAGCCTGAGCGGCCTTGGTTGCGAGATCAAGCGGCAGATAAGGCGTCGTCGGTAGGGTTTGAGCGAAAGCGGTGGCCGGAGCCAGCGACAGAGCGATAATTGCAAGTTTGCGGATCATGGTCGTTCCTCGTTTTCGATGAACGTTACCTAACTTCGCCTGTCCGAAAACTGAATCCGTAGCGCTTGCGATCTTGTCCGTAGTTCTACGGATGTGTGTTCCCTTCCAGCCACAAACGGGTCATTTCTGCCTGAGATGTGGTGCCCAGTTTCACACCGATGGCGGCGCGATGGCTGTCAATGGTTCTTGGCGAAAGGCCAAGACCGTCCGCAATTTGCCGGGTGGTGAAGCCTTGCGCTATGTGCTCCAGAACCTCACGCTCGCGTGCGGTCAGCGCATCGAGCAAGGCGAGGGTTTCAGCCTTCAATGCCTTGTTACCCAGCCTCTTTTCCAGCAATTGCTGGGCTTTTTGGATTGCATCGATCAAGTCCTGCTCATCGACAGGTTTCGAGAGATAATCCACGGCACCATTGCGAAAAGCACGGCGGCAGGCTTCGATATCGCCATGGCCGGAAATAATGATCACGGGCCAGTCGATTGCTTGTACTGCCAGCAGTTCCTGCAGTTTGAGGCCTGTCATCACCGGCATGCGAATATCGAAAATCAGGCATCCCGGCGTCAGCCGTGACAGTTGTGCGAGAAACAGGGACGGATCGGCAAAAGTCCTGACCTCAATGTCGATGGTCGAGAGCAGGAGGCTGAGCGCTTTTCTGACCGCTTCGTCGTCATCCACGAGATAGACAGGCTGGGCCATCAATTTCAACTTTCTCTGTCGGCAACGATTGGAAGCGCAACGCGAAATAGCGCGCCTTGCTCCTGCGGGATATAGGAAATCTCACCTCCGAAGCTTTCGACGAGACGTTGGCTCAAGGCAAGACCAAGGCCAGTGCCCTCCGGCCGGTTTGTCGTGAAGGGTGTGAACAGACGAGGCAGCAGTTCCGGTGCCACACCGGGGCCATTGTCCTGAACTTCCAGAATGGCCGAGCTTCCATCAGCCTTCAGAGAAGCTTTGACCTGCCGATGACTGCTGGTGTCCGTATCGTGAAAGGACTCGATGGCATTACGCAGGAGATTGAACATGACCTGTTCCATCTCCACCGGGTCTACCGCGGCCATCAAAGACCTATCAGGTATCAGAAGTTCCAGGTCGACATTATGCCGCTTTGCTTCCGGGGCCAGTAGGGTCTGAACATTCTGCAATGAGAGACGCAGGTCGGCTTGCGTGTTTTCTCTGCGTTGCGGGCGTGACCAGTTGCGCAGACGATCCAGAATGGCGGAGGCGCGCCGCGCCTGATCCACCATATCATCCAGCACGCCAGCGAGCGCTGTTGTGTTGTTGCGGTTTAACAGTCGGCGTCCGGCCTGTGCGCCCGCCAGAAGTGCTGTTAGTGGCTGCGTCAGTTCATGCGCCATGCCGCTTGCCATTTCGCCCATCGTATTGACGCGCGAAGCGTGGGCCAGCCGGGCTTCAAGGCTGCTCAGTTCAGCCCGACGTTCCGCCTGTCGCGTGCGTTTTATCTGGCGAACGATCACTAATCCGCCAAAGAAAAGCAAATTTGAGAGAATGAGGATTGGGATCAACTGGTCCAGTGGAAGCAGGGAGGCCCAGCCCACATTCACGGCGGTTTCGAAAAGAAGCGGCTGAGAGGCACTTCCCAATTGCTTGGAAAAGAGTGCCGCGCCGAATGAAGCGGGGCTGCTGAAAAGAACCGCTCCATCAGGCATGAGAATACGGCGCGCGACACCGTTGCGACGCCAGAATGCATCGTCGGAACTGATAAGGGCATCAGCATTGATCGATAGCGCCAATCCATCGTGAGGATCATCGTTATTCGGGCTACGCTTAACAATCATGTAGTGTCCGGGACGCGCTGCCGGTGTGATCAGTTTTGGGACGCCGCTCGACGAAAGTGCTGCCGCTCGTATGGCTCCGGTCAGCCCCGGTTCCAGCTCTCTTGTGCCCGTGACCGGCGCTGCTGGATTGATTGGCACAAGTTGAATTTCATCGATACGCGGATAGAAGCGCGTGATGGTCGTAGCGACCTCAAGAAACACGTCGTCCTGTGAAAGTTCGGCAGTCCGCACCTTGGATTGCGCAATCGTTGAAAGCGCCGTCAAATGGGCATCATGCTGAACCGCACGCTGGGACGCTTCACGATGTAACGTGAAACTGGCCGCCTGAAGTTCGGATAATAATTCGGATCGCTGGTAAATGGCGAGGCCGCCGATCACCAGAAGATTGAGCAGCAGCCAAATGATAAATGGAAGCAAGGCAGAGTGGAATCTCGCCCATGTGCTTCCACTATGCAGGTTCATAGTTCCATCCCGATATCGATCTTTGTTCGGGCAAAACATACCGATACAGATCTGTTGCGCCAACCGAAAATCGTATTGCATTCATGTTCTGGTCATCTGAGAGCGATTATGCACCGTCGCAAGACCACTGGTGTCTCGTGATAACGCGATTCCAGTAGCCGATTATTTTGCTGAAAGGATATCTTGATCATGGATTTCAAGCGTCGCGCATCTTTGTTGTTTGGTGCAGTGCTGTTGCTTGCAGTTGCCGCTTGTCAAAAAGAGCAGGCTCCGGTCGCCGCTGAAGTTCAGGCTGGAATATGCAAGAAGGATGTCGCAGAAACTCTTGCGGGCAAAGACAAAATGACCGACGACGCTGCCATGCAACTCACCGGCGCAACCATGGTGCGTCAGGTCAAGCCCGGCGACCCGGTTACAATGGACTTCCGGCAGGAACGTATAACCATTGAAACCGATGCGAATACTGGAAAGATCATCCGCGCCTATTGCGGCTAGGTGAACATCCGCTCGGGTAGCGCAAGAGAAACTTCGTCAAATGGCTAAGTTTTTCCTTGCGCATCCTTCCTTTATCTGAATACTTAGTAATATGGCTAAGCATGATCCAGACCATTCACTTTTGTTCCACGCGCTGGCAGATCCGACACGCCGGTCGATCCTGACCCGTTTGGCTTCTGGGCCGACGGCAGTAACGGACTTGGCCGAGCCCACCGGGCTTCGTTTGCCGACGGTGATGCGGCACCTTTCCGTGCTGGAGGAAGCCGGTTTGATTGTGTCATCCAAGGATGGGCGGATACGCACTTGCGCTATTCGGCCCGAAGCTATGGAACCGGCGCGCAACTGGATGGATGAACAGCGCGCCATCTGGGAAGCACGTCTGGATCGTCTTGATGCATTTGTAATGAGTGTGATGGAGGAGCGCGAAAATGACACAAATTCAAAAGCCGAGTAGCATTGAAACAGCGCCCACCGGTGAAGGCCGTTTCACGACGCTGACTTTCGAGCGAAATGTGGCCGCACCCGTCTCGGCCCTGTGGCAGGCGTGGGCTGCTCCAGCCGCACGGGCAGTTTGGGCTGCGCCAAATTCAGCCGTCGAGGTGGAGTTTCTGGAAGCTGATACGCGGATCGGTGGTCGCGAGGTTTCGCTATGCAAGGTGAAAGGTCAGCCGGACATTCGTTGCGAATGCGGCTGGCTCGAATTGCAGCCCGCATTGCGTAGTGTGAATTATGAGGTGATTTCTTGCGAGGGCGTGAAGCAATCAGCGGCATTGGTCACGGCCGCTTTTTCTGACCTCGGCGAAAGGAGCAAACTGATCGTAACGGTGCAGCTGTCTTCGCTGGCGGGCGATATGGAAGCTGGCTATCGAGCAGGTTTCGGAGCCGGACTGGACAATCTGGCCCTTGCTGCCGAACGCACCATGGTGTTGCAGAAAGTTATTCGTGCACCGCGCAACGTGGTCTGGAAGGCGTGGATGAATCCGGAAACCTTGCCACTTTGGTGGGGCCCGGAAGGATTTTCTTGTCGCACAAAGAGGATTGACCTGCGGCAAGGCGGCGAATGGGTTTTCGATATGATCGGGCCGGATGGCACAGTGTACCCGAACCACCACCAATACGGTGAGGTCAAGCCGGAAGAACGGCTTGGCTATACCTTGCTATGGGGTGAGAATGGACCGAAACATGCGGATGCATGGGCCTCATTTGAGGATCAAGACGGATTCACGAAAGTGACCCTGGGAATGGTCTTCAGCACAGCCGCTGAGTTCCAGAATGCCAAAGGCTTTGGGGCAATTGAGCTTGGTCTGGAAACGCTGGGTAAACTTGATCGGTTCGTTGCGGCGAAGTGAAACCCATCAAAGGGCTTAGGCAATATTCATGAGAGGCTGTAAGGCGCCTCTCACGAATGCAGGCCTTTGATCTGTATGCCCACGATTTCCTTGGCGAGCGCGACCCGGTCGGTTTCTGTTTCCACACTGCGCGGTTGGTACCAGATTGAAAGCCAGTTGATGGCACCAAGTACAGCCTTTGCCGCTACCGACACATCGACTTGACGGATGCTGCCGTCCTCGATGCCTTCGCGAATGACCTGCTTGAACAGGTCTTCGAACCGACGCCTGATCGAAATCAGTTCGTTGAGTGTCCGGCGTTGGTCGGGTGTTGTCGCCGCAAGCTTATGCATATGAACGCCCTGCACCACCACTGCTTCGAAAGCGACGTTGGTCATCATGGCGAGCGCATGCGCCATGAGCATCTCTTCAAGTCTATGCAGGCCCGAGCCGTTCAACGTCATGACGGGTTCGACAGCCTTGAACAGTCGATCCATGCCTTCACGATGTACATCGAAGAACAAATCCGTCTTCGATGAGTAGTAGTGATAAATGCGCCCCTTGGTCGAGCCCATCCTGCGCGCCACGTCGTCAATGCTCGTTGTGGAAAAGCCTTGCTCCATGAAGCACTGAGCGGCTGTTTCCAGGATCACGACATTCCCGGTACTGTCCGTTCGGTTATTTCGGCGGCTGTCAGCCATCTGCTACTCCGATTGATGCATAGGTAAGCGGCAGCCTAGCCTAGCAAATTTCAACGACAAAATGCCACTAGACAAAGCCAGGATCAAGTGCATACTACTCAGTATGTTGTTGATTAATGCGACCGCTGTCCATTTTTCAATGCTTGGAGGATTCAATTTTGGAAATAAACCCTAATTCTGCGGCATCTGCACCACACGCGGGTGCGGAAAGCCAGATCCTGTATTCGGATTGGATCAAGATCGATCAACAGCTTGTGGATCGATTTGCGGATGTCATCGATGATCATCAGTTTATTCACACGGATCCAGAGCGCGCTGCAAAAGAAAGTGCCTTTGGTGGAACTATCGCACATGGCTTTCTGGTTCTTGGCCTGTTGACCAAGCTCAGCCGCGAAGTGTTGCCGGAGGTTGCTGCCGGTGCAGTTGAAATTAATTATGGTTTCGACAAGGTCCGTTTTCTCGCGCCGGTGAAGGTTGGTTCTTCCATCCGCGGTGCGTTCCATTCGAAATCGGTGCAGCCGAAGGGTAACGGCCAGCTCCAGACGCTTGCCGCGACTGTTGAAATCAAAGACGAAACCAAGCCTGCGCTCGCCGCTGACTGGCTTATTCTGACCCTAGGTTGAGGATCATATTATGTCTATTTCATTTGAAAATCGCGTTGCAATCGTAACAGGCGCAGGCGGGGGACTTGGACGCGCTTATGCGCTTGAACTGGCTGCACGCGGCGCGAGGGTTGTCGTCAATGATTTCGGCGGCAGCCGGGATGGAACAGGCGGCGCGTCTGAAGCAGCGGACAAGGTGGTCGCGGAAATTCGCGCCAAGGGTGGCGTGGCTATCGCCGATGCGGGTAACGTCACGAAATTCGAGGATATGCAGGCACTGGCCAAGCGCACAGTCGAAGAATTTGGCCGCATCGATATTCTCATCAACAATGCGGGTATCTTGCGCGACAAGAGCTTCGCAAAGATGGAAATGGCCGATTTTCGCGCTGTCGTCGATGTGCATCTCATTGGCTCGGCCAATGCCAGTCGTGCCGTATGGGATGTCATGAAAGGCCAGAACTATGGCCGCATCCTGATGACAACGTCCACGTCGGGCGTTTACGGCAATTTCGGTCAATCTAACTACGGTGCCGCCAAGGCGGGACTCGTGGGCCTGATGAATGTGTTGCATTTTGAGGGTGACAAATACGACATTCACGTTAATGCGATAGCGCCGACGGCTGCCACGCGCATGACCGGTGATGTTCTGGACGAGGAAATGCTGGTGCGCCTCGCACCGGAAAACGTTGTTCCGGCGGCTCTCTTCCTCGTAAGCGAGCAAGCGCCAAGCCGGACTGTTCTTTTGGCCGGTGCCGGTACCGTAGCACGCATGGCGATTGTGGAAAGCGAAGGCGTTTATCTGCCGAAGGGGGAGCGGACGCCTGAAGCTGTCGCTGCCGCTTTCACGAAGATCGATGATATGGCCAACTTCATCGAAACCGATGCCGGATTGGCGCATGTGGATCGCATCATTGCAACGTCGAGGGCGAACGAGGTCGTCGAATGACGGCGCAAAAGCCTCGCCCGAAGGCTGAACCTCGCTCAGCCTATCGGGAGTTCTACGAGATGCAGACGCGCTGGAGCGACATGGACATTTATGGCCACGTCAATAATGTCGTTTATATGCAATATTGCGATGCAGCGCTGAACCGGTCCCTGATCGCGGCAGGCGCTCTGGAGCTGAATGGTTCCACGCCCATCGGTATCGTGGCGCGCAATTCAACGAATTATTTCTCCGAGATTTCTTATCCCGACAATGTCGTTGTCGGGGTTCGTGTCGAGCATATCGGTAATACAAGCTTGCTGTGGGGATTTGGCATCTTCAAGGATGGCGAAGAGCTGACGGCTGCTATAAGTGAATATGTGCATGTCTATGTGAACCGAGACACGCGACGACCTGTTCCGCTGACCCCGGAACTTAAAGAATTAGCCGAAAGGCTTTACGTTTCGGCGTCAGTGGAGGAGCTCTGATGAGAGAAGCTGTAATCGTATCAACTGCGCGTACACCGATTGGCAAAGCCTATCGCGGAGCTTTCAACGACACGACAGCGCCAGCACTTGCGGGGCATGCAATTGCCGCTGCTGTCGAACGCGCCGGCATTGATGGCGCGGAAGTGGAGGACGTCGTCATTGGCGCGGCGCTTCAGCAAGGCACGACCCATATGAATATCGCCCGCACATCCTTGTTGCGGGCTGGCCTTCCTGTTTCAGTTCCGGGCCAGTCGATGGATCGTCAATGCGCTTCTGGGCTCATGGCTATCGCGACAGCTGCCAAGCAGATTACCGGTGATGGCATGACGATTGCCATTGGCGGCGGCGTGGAGCAGATCTCGCTGGTGCAGAACGATCATATGAACGTTTATCGCTGGCGCGATCCGTGGCTAACCGAGCATCTGACCGCCACCTATATGAGCATGATTGAGACGGCCGAGATTGTTTCGGCGCGTTATGGCGTCTCGCGCGAGGCGCAGGACGAGTATGCGCTTCAATCGCAGCAACGCACGGCAGCCGCACAGGCAGCAGGCCGGTTGAACGCCGAGATTGTACCGCTTCAATCCACTATGTTGATCAAGGACAAGGTCACAGGCGAGATATCTTCGAAAAGCGTCGAGCTGGCCATGGATGAAGGCAATCGTCCCGAAACCACACTGGAAGGCTTGCGCGGATTAAAGCCGGTCTTTGCCGGTGGTCAGGTCATCACGCAGGGTGGCTTTATTACCGCTGGTAACGCCTCACAGTTGTCGGATGGGGCTTCCGCTTCCGTGCTGATGGAAGCGAAGGAAGCGGAAAGGCGAGGGCTTGCTCCGCTCGGTATTTATCGGGGGATGGCTGTTGCCGGTTGTGAGCCTGACGAGATGGGCATTGGTCCTGTTTACGCCGTGCCGAAACTACTGAAGCAGCATGGCCTGACGGTTGATGAAATCGATCTGTGGGAGTTGAATGAGGCCTTTGCGGCGCAGGTGCTTTATTGCCGCGACAAGCTTGGCATCGACAATGAGAAGCTCAATGTGAATGGCGGCGCTATTTCGATTGGCCATCCTTACGGAATGTCGGGTGCGCGTATGACTGGGCACGCCCTCATCGAAGGCAAGCGGCGCAATGGACGTTATGTGGTGGTGACCATGTGCGTTGGCGGCGGCATGGGTGCGGCAGGCCTGTTTGAGATTTGCTGATAGACACGAAAAAGGCCGGTTAAACCGGCCTTTTTTATGATGCCAACTGCGGCGATATCAATATGCGGCCTTATAAATCGCCAGAGCATCTGCCTCGGTTACCTTGCGCGGATTGTTGACCAGAAGACGGGTCTGTTTCATGGCGTCGCGCGCAAGCAGAGGCAGATCGCTTTCCGTGATGTTCACCTCGCGCAATGTCTGCGGTACGCCAAGTTCACGGCTGAGATCTGCCAGTTTTTCGACAAAGGTTTCAGCGCGTTTTTCCGCCGATATGCTGGCGAGTTCTGGGAAAACATCGGCTGCAATTTCCGCGTAGATATGGCTTGCTTCCGGCAGATTGAAGCGCAACACATGCGCAAGAACGAGCGCATTGGACAGGCCGTGCGGCACGTGGAAATGACCACCGATCGGGTAGGCCAGCGCATGAACCGCAGCCACCGGAGAATTGGCAAAAGCCTGACCGGCAAGCAACGAGCCAAGCAGCATGGCGGCCCGTGCATCGCGGTTTTGGCCATCAAAGACTGCAGTGCGGATATTGGAACCGAGCAGTTGCAGGGCATTGCGCGCCAATGAGCGCGACAGGGGATTGTTGTTGGCAGACGCTGACGCATAGGCCTCGATGGCGTGCACCATCGCATCGATGCCGGTCGCGGCGGTTACCGCTGGTGGCAGACCTACGGTCAAATCCGCATCAAGCACCGCCATGTCCGGCAGCAGAAGCGGAGAAACGACGCCCTTCTTTTCCGATGCCCCGGTGGTGATAATCGATATCGGTGTGACTTCCGACCCTGTTCCCGCTGTTGTTGGCACCAGAACGAGCGGCAGGCGCGGGCCACGCGCAATGTTGACGCCGTAAATGTCGTTGAGCGCTTCACCGCTCTTTGCGATCAGGGCTGCTACCTTTGCAACATCCATCGAGGATCCGCCGCCAATGGCGAGGACACCTGTCGCTTCGTGCGCCAGGATGTGATCTTTCAGCGCGAGAACATTGCTTTCTGGCGGATCAGCCTGCACGTCGTCAAATATCGAAACGGCAATGTCTGCTTGTTCCAGCGCATTTGTTGCAGGGTCAAGAAGTCTGAGCTTGCGCAATCCCTTGTCGGTCACGATCACAACGCGCTTGCCCAACAGGTGTCCAGCTATATTGACAATCCTCGCCAGACCACCGGTCTGTAGCACGATGGATGGCGTTGTGTTGAAAACGAAATTTTCCATGTGTTCAGTTCTTTCGATTTATCGGTGTCGAGCTTCTGCAAATCAACTTGCGCGCTTCACCTTCAGCTCGCGATCGATCGTGTTTCCGGTAACCCCTTCACTGCGCAAAATATGCTTCTGGATCTTACCGCTGGACGTCTTTGGAAGAGATTCCAAAATCCGCACATAACGCGGCACCATAAAACGGGGCAGGCGACCTGCGAGAAAATCCAGCAATTCCTCAGCAACAATTTCCAGTCCTTCCACGGGTGTCACGGCGATCAGGACTTCATCTTCGCTCAATTCACTTGGTACTGCGATAGCCGCGCATTCCTTGACGCTGTCGTGGAAAAGCACTTCGGCTTCCAAGGCGAAGGACGAGATATTCTCACCGCGCCGCCGAATGACGTCTTTCAGACGATCAACGAAGAAATAAACGCCGTTTTCATCCTTGCGAAAACTGTCTCCGGTGTGAAACCAGCCATTGCGCATGGCTTCGACAGTGGCTTTCGGATTGTTGTAATAGGCTTTCATCAAAGCCCAGGGGCGGTCGGAGCGAATGATCAATTCGCCAGCCGCGCCATCCGGCACTTCGATGTCGTTTTCGTCAACGACACGCAACTGATACCAGGGACGCGGCTTTCCGGCGATTCCCTTTTGCGTAATGCCGGGTCCAGCAACAAGTGGACTGGCTATCTCGGTCATGTTGTAGATGGTCCACGCTTCAACGCCAAATCTCTCGGCGAACAATGGGCCGTCTTCGCCAAATGGCGTGATGAATGCACGGCGCAGCGGGTGATTGTGATCATCCGATGAAGCCGGTTGTTTCAGAAGAAAGCTGGCCATCACGCCCAGCAACAGACAATAGGTCGAGTTCGTTTCCCGCACTGCCTGCCAGAAATGCTGCGTTTTGAACTCGCGCATCATGCCAATGGAAAGGCCGCGCGCCAGCATCGCGTAGACATAAAGCGTGGAGCCGCAATGAAAGATCGGACCGCAAATCATGCAGCGGTCCGTTTCATCGACGCAGTCAAAGGCGTCCGGCCCCATCGTATAAAGCTGCACATAAGAGGTCACGACGCCCTTGGCATTGCCCGTCGTACCAGAGGTGTACATGATAGCCAGTGTGTCCCACGGCTCAATCGGCGTGTCGAGAACAAGCTCGGTCTCGCTGACGGTTTCAACATCGATCAGAGGCAGGATTTCCACGCTAGCGACTGCGCAGTCAGCTGTACCCTCGACGACAAGAACTTTACGCAGTTTGCCCGGAGCGACGTCTCGCAAACGTTCCACGAAGTCGACATGTGCGACCATGAGTGGCGCATCCGCGTCATCCAGAATATGTTCCAGCGGGCGCCCGAGGGCTGCGGTGTTGATCGGCACATAGACCGCGCCGATATAATTGATGGCGAACCAGGTGGTGAGTAGGTCCGGCCCGTTGCCCATAAAACAAAGCACGTGATCGCCGCGTTTTACGCCATGGGATTGCAGCGTTGCCGCGCGCTGGCGAACGCGGTCCCGGGTTGTATTGTAATCCCATTCTGTCGATGGCCAAAAATGCACGAATGGTGCTGTGGGGCGCTCCGCTGCATATTGATCGAGAAGATACCGTAACACGGAATGGTTATGGTTAAGCGCGCGCTGGTCTGGCGTCATATTCTGAATTCCTCCTGCCCCGGCAGCAACTAGACCTTCGAAAGAGGGCAGTTGCAAACCCATTTGGAATATGCAACATACTCGGTAGTATGTCAAAGCGAAAACATCTGGGAGGATGGAAATGGCCATTGTCGATATCCAGCGCGAAGGACCGATTGCGGTGGTGCGCTATGACCGTGGCGGCAAGGCCAATGCTCTCAATGAAGAAGCGATCAAGGCGCTCATAGAAGCGGCGGATGAGCTATCGGCGGATGGTGCTGTTCAGGTCGTTATCATCACCGGTACTGAAAGCCGCTTTTCGGGTGGCGTCGATCTGAAGGACGAAAATCTGTGGCGGAACGGTTCGGACGCTGTTTCTCGTCACACGGCCATGTCGCTTGGCGGCGTCATGTGTGATCGGTGGCGTCTGCTGCCGCAAATCACCATTGCAGCTGTCGAAGGTCCAGCCGTCGGCGGCGGCGGTATTCTGGCATTGGCGGCGGATTTCCGCGTTATGGCTGAGGGCGCATTCTTTCAGTTTCCAGAAGTTCGTCTGGGCATGACGCTGGGTTGGGGCGGGCTGCCCTTGCTATCATCGCTCATCGGGCCGACGCGCGCCAAGCGCGCGCTTTTCACAAATGAGCGGATCGGCGAGCAGGACGCCCTCACTATGGGGCTGTGCGACAAGATTGCGCCTGCGGGTGGCGCGGTCGAAGCTGCAAAACTCTTCGCGCAGACAATTGCGGAATGCCCGCCTTTAGCCCTGCGGATGACCAAGAGGGCCATTGATCAAGAACACCGCGCCAATTGGGCCGCACCTTATGAAGCAGACCAGTTCTATCTGGCAAGGCTGATTGCGGAAAGCAACAGCTAGTCGAGCTGACACCGTTATTATTTGGGAGGAGGAAAACATGACAATGAAATCAATGATGCTTTCGGGTGCTTTTGCCGCGATGATGCTTGCAAGCCCGGCTTTGGCTGAACCAGTTAGACTGGGCGTGCTGACAGACATGTCCGGCATGAATTTCGACCTAGCCGGTGAAGGCTCGGTCGTAGCGGCCAAGATGGCTGTGGAGGATTTCGGTGGCAAATTGAATGGAGAGCCCATCGAAGTCATCGTTGGCGACCACCAGAACAAGCCGGATATTGGCTCCACACTGGCGCGTAGCTGGATCGACGAAAAGAATGTTAAAGCCATTATCGACGTGCCGACATCGTCGGTCGCCATGGCTGTTCAAGAGATCACGCGCGATAAGGATGTGGCATTTCTGGCATCCACAGCAGGTTCTTCGGACCTGACGGGCAAAGCCTGCTCGCCAACGACGGCGCAGTGGACGTGGGACACGTATTCACTCGCCAATGGCACCGGTCGCGCCATGACGCAGGAGGGTGGTAAGAAGTGGTACTTCATCACCGTCGACTATACGTTCGGTCATGCCCTTGAACGGGATACGACAGAAGCCGTCAAGGCAAGTGGTGGTGAAGTTGTGGGTTCGGTTCGTCACCCACGTGAAACCACTGACTTCTCGTCTTTCTTGCTCCAGGCACAAGCATCTGGCGCTGACGTGATTGCTCTTGCAAATTCGTCGGGCGATACGATGACGGCGCTCAAGCAGGCCAATGAATATGGCATTGCTCAGGGCGGCCAGAAGATCGCGGGCATGCTACTGTTTCTCTCCGACGTTCATAGCGTGGGGCTTGAGACTGCAAAAGGCCTGACGCTGACCACCGGCTTCTACTGGGATTATGATGACCAGACCCGCGCCTGGTCGAAGCGGTTCGGTGAACGGATGAACGGCAAAATGCCGACGATGGTTCATGCTGGCGTTTACTCGGCCGTCATGAATTACCTCAAGGCTTCTGAGGCGGCAAAGTCCACGAGTGGCAAGGTAGTGCTCGACAAAATGCGCACGATGGACATCAACGACTTCTTCGCCCGCAATGCAAAGCTGCGCGCCGACGGTCGTATGGTACACGACATGTATCTTGTTCAGGTCAAGTCGCCTGAGGAATCCAAAGGACCGTGGGATTATTATAAGGTTCTTCGTACCATTCCGGGCGACGAAGCGTTCCGTCCGCTCAATAAGGGCGGCTGTCCGTTGGTAAAGCAGTAAGAGGCTGATTTGATGATAGCTTCGACTGGGACTGATGCGGCTCTGCGTGAGGCAGGGCCGTCGGGTTGGGATAATTCACGGCAAGGTTCTGCGCGTC
>Ga0153948_1001174_pt1 | contig 13611 bp, 10 predicted proteins | sample TSNJ032MetaG_FD_104696 | JGI IMG/M metagenome (GOLD analysis project Ga0153948, IMG submission 104696) | Attine ant fungus gardens microbial communities from New Jersey, USA - TSNJ032 MetaG | ecosystem: Host-associated > Fungi > Mycelium > Unclassified | place: USA: New Jersey, Wharton State...
CGCGTCACCGAGAAGGACGCTTGGGGCGGTATCGTTCGCTTCCAGCGCTCGTTCTAATAACGGGTATGAAGACCGGATATCGGGGTAATGCTCCGATATCCAAACAAGCTTTGGCTAGGTTCATGTGCGCAGAAATGTGTCGGATCGTCTGACGAAGCTTGAAAAGACGGACTGATAATAATGTGACCTCCAGTCCATTGTTATAGGCAGGCGACAGGTCTCTGATCTGTCGCCTGTTTTTTATTGTGAACCTCGCTTCCGCGATTTGAGGCGCGCGTGTCGGGTTGAGCGAAGCTGCTCCCCGGTCGCCAAGCGCTTGATATCCTTCCAGAAAACCACTGTTTCTTCCGGTCTTCACGCACTGATCACATTGGCGTGCCCCTGCGTGAATGGAACTCCCGCGCGAAGCGTTTCCTGTTATAAATTTGTCATGGAGGATCGACCGCGCGTGAACATCATCGTGACAGCACCCAAAGCCGACGGAACAGTGACGCAAACCGGTTTGAGCAATCTTCAGGTCGAAGTTGCCCATAAGATGCTGGCCCTGATCACCAAGGAGCGCTGGCAGATCGGCGACCGCATTTCCGACGCTGCGATTGCGCGCGAGCTGCACGTTTCCCGTTCGCCCGTCCGGCAAGTCCTGCATCTTCTGGTGCAGCGGGGAATTGTGGCGCAGGCGCCGAACCGCGGTTATCTTCTGCAGCGCTTTCCCGAACATGACGAGCTTTCCAACGAGATTTTGCCGCCGTCTGATTTGGAAGACCTCTATCACAGGCTGATGACCGCCCGCGCTTCCGGTGCGGTGGGTCTCGAAATTTCCGAAGCCGCGCTGGCCGATCAGTTCGAAGTAACGCGCGGTACGGTTCGCCGCACATTGATGCGCTTTGCCGCCGAAGGGCTGGCTGAGCGTCTGCCCGGCTATGGCTGGCGTTTTGCGGAAGCGCTCGATAACGAACATGCCGTCCATGAAAGCGATTCTTTCCGGATGGTCATTGAATGCGGTGCGCTGACGCAAGCCGATTACAGCCCGGTGCTGTCGGAGCTTCACGAACTGAAAAAGACGCAGATCGAGATACTCGAACGCTCGATATCCGATTTTCCGGACGGCTACTGGTTTGACGTCAATGCGAATTTCCATGAAACACTGGTGTCATGGGCGAATAACCGGTTTCTCACCCAAACTATCCGCTGGCAGAACCATTTGCGACGGCTGACGGAATCCTGTGAGTTTGACCGTCTGTGCGACGCGCGCATTCATCAGGCCTGCACGGATCATCTGGAAATTCTTCAGGCCATTGAAGCCGGGGATTTCGAGTTTGCAGCCGCGCTGTTGAAACGGCACATTGCCCGTCCGTCCCACGACGGCGTATAACAGCTCACCGCAACAGGTTCTGGATTAAGAAAAAGACCGGGATCTGAAGCGATCCCGGTCTTTCTTTTGTTTTAGATTTTTGCGGCCTGCACAAAGCGCGGGTCGAATGTCTGCGCGAATGAAATATCCGCGTTGGCAAGTTCCGGATCGAGCGCCTTCAGCATTTCATAGAGGCTTTTGAAACCGTCTTCCGCAATCAGACCTTTTTCGGAATACATGGCGCGGGATTTCTCAAAGCCGGTTTTGTAGAGATCACGGTCGCCGAGCAAATATTCCTCCGGCACGGCATCGGCAACTTCGTCTGCGGACGCCTTGTGAATCCAGTCCAGCGATTTGACGAAAGCATTGACGACGCGCTGCGTGGTGATCGGGTTTGCATCAATGAAGCTTTGCTGCACGTAAACGGTTGCAGCCGGATTGGTGCCGCCAAACAGCTGTCGCGTGCCTTCCTCGGTGCGGGTGTCGATCAGCAAGGTGATATCGCCATCGACTTCAAGACGGGTGATCACCGGGTCGAGATGGACCAGAGCGGCGATTTCGCCCTTCTTGACGGCTGCAACTGCGCTCGCACCGCCGCCAACGCCGATGATGGAGGCCGCGTCTTCCGACAGGCCATTTTTCATCAGCGCATATTGCAGGAATAGCGACGTCGAGGAGCCAGGCGCCGTCACGCCGACATTCTGGCCCTTCAGGTCAGCGATGGTCTTGATCTCGCCTGCGAGATCCTTGCGCACGCCGATGCAGATGCCGGGGAAGCGGCCAAGCTCGCAGATTGCCTTGATGTCCTGGCCCTTGTTCTGCATGCGGATCGTGTGTTCGTAAGCGCCGGTCACCACATCCACCGAACCGCCGATCAGGGCTTGCAGCGACTTTGCGCCACCGCCGAAATCGTTGATGGTTGCTTTCAGACCCTGTTCTTCAAAGAAGCCTTTACGTTCGGCAATTGTCAGCGGCAGGTAGTAAAACAGCGGCTTGCCGCCGACGCCGAACATCAGCTCGGGCTTTTCAGGCGTTGCCGATGCATCCTGCGCATAGGCTGGCAGACGGGAAGCAATGCCCGCCAGTCCGAGAGCTGCAGCGCCCAGTAGGGCGTCTCTGCGAGTAATCTTCATGATTTTCCTCCTGAATAAATTCACGCGCCTTTATGCGTTGTGGGTTGCTGCCTTCGGACGCCAGACAAGCAAGCGTTCCTCGATGATGGTAACGCCCCAGTCGATGATAAGAACGAAGACGGTCAGCACGAGCATTCCGGCAAAGACGCCTGTCACGTCGAACACACCTTCGGCCTGATGAATGAGATAGCCAAGACCTGCGGACGAGCCGAGATATTCGCCGACAACCGCGCCGACGACGGCAAAGCCGACGGCGGTGTGAAGGCTCGAGAACATCCACGACAAGGCCGATGGCAGATAGACATTTCGCAGCAATTGCCGCTCGTTCATGCCGAGCATGCGGGCATTGGAAAGCACGGTCTGGTTCACTTCCTTCACGCCCTGATAGACGTTGAAGAAGACGATGAAGAAGACCAGCGAAACGCCAAGCGCAACCTTGGACCAGATGCCGAGGCCAAGCCACAGGGCAAAAATCGGTGCAAGAACAACACGCGGCAGGGAGTTTGCGGCCTTCACATAGGGGTCAAAAACAGCTGCCAATATCGGCTTGCGCGCAAACCAGAAGCCGATCAGAACACCGGCAATCGAGCCAATAGCAAAGGCGAGCATGGCTTCGAGGAGTGTGATGCCGAGGTGATACCAGATCGTGCCTTCGGCGAACCATTTATAGATGCGCAAGGCGACATCGCCCGGCGCAGCAAAGAAGAACTTCGCCTTGGCGGGGTTGCCGAAAAGATGCGTGGCGGTGAAGACGTGCCACACGAGGACAATGGCGACAGCGACACTGAGCTGCGCCAGAAACAGCACGGGCTTTTTCATGCGCGTTCTCCGCTGGTCTGCTGATAGCCTTTGAGGACTTCTTCCTTCAGCGCGCCCCAGATTTCACGGTGAATTTCGTGAAACTGGTTGTCGAGGCGAATTTCGGAGATCTCGCGGGGGCGTTCGAGCGGAATGCGATATTCTGCCATGATACGGGCGCGTGGACCGGCCGACATGATGACGACGCGGTCGGCAAGGGCGATGGCTTCCTCAAGATCATGCGTGACGAACATGACCGCCTTCTTGTCCTGCGACCAGAGATCGAGCAGCAAATCGCCCATGATGACGCGGGTTTGCGCATCGAGCGGACCGAATGGTTCATCCATCAGCAGATATTTCGGATTGCGGATCAGCACCTGCGCCAACCCGACGCGCTTGCGCTGGCCGCCGGAAAGCATATGCGGATAGCGATCGCCGAAGCTCGAAAGCCCGACGCGGGCAAGCCATTCCTTGGCCTGTTTGCGAGCCTCGGCCTTTGCCGTGCCTGCAATTTCGAGGCCGATGGCGACATTGTCGAGCACCGTTTTCCAGGGCATCAATGCATCTTGCTGGAAGAGATAACCCGCCTTGCGATTGAGCCCTTGCAGTCGCTGGCCATTGATCTCGACGATGCCTTGCGCTGGCGTCAAAAGACCGGCCACGGCGTTCAGCAAGGTGGATTTTCCGCATCCGGTCGGGCCGACAATGGCGACGAATTCGTTTTCCGCGACCTTGAGATTGCTTTCGGCAACCGCATCAAACCGACCGCCATCGGCCAGCTTGAACGAAATCTGCACATTCTTCAGCTCGATGGCTGTCGTGCCGGGTTCGCTGGATTGGGCGAGCTTCACTTGGGCGTTCATCGTCTTCTCTCCTGGGGAAGCCGACGAGACGCCTTGCCGCAATATTGCATATATTCACTCCTCCGAAGGCGCAGCTTCAACGATGGGGGTTGGGCAAGACGGCCTGAAAAGGGGTGGCCTTGCATGTCGCGAATGAAGCGCGCAAACGTTCAATTCAGCCTTTCCTATACCGGGCATGCAATAAGGCGCAATGGAAAGCTGATCGCGCTTTGCATTATATCTACACAAATAAGTCTATACGAAACAATATTGCTGTTTGGCAACGCGCCGCAAATTGGCTGCTGTACAAAAGATCAAGCCGTCGGTTTTGCCTTAATTGCATGCTGTCCGGCTGCTCACGCTTGCCCCTCGCGGCGCTATACGCCTATATAACAGACCAGTTCGTACATTTCTAAAACAGCCTAACGATTATAATGGACAGCGCAGTGGAGCTTGCACAGGCCCGCGCGGGACGGAAAAACGATCCCGACAGCACAAAGGAAAACATCCTCGAAGTCGCGACCGAGGAATTCGTTCATTCGGGATTTTCGGGTGCGCGTGTCGATACGATTGCCGAAAAGACCAAGACGTCCAAGCGGATGCTCTATTACTATTTCGACAGCAAGGAAGGCCTCTATCTGGCCGTTCTGGAGCGGGCTTATGCCAAGATCAGGGCGCTGGAAAACCGCCTTCAGCTTCAGGATTTCGAGCCTGAAGAGGCAATGCGCCGATTGATCGAAGCCACGTTCGATCACGACGACGCCAATCCCGATTTCGTTCAGCTGGTCAGCATCGAGAATATCCATCGCGCCGAGCATCTGAAGAATTCCAGTGTTTTCCAGCGCACCAATTCCGGGGTGATCGGGATCATTGCGGGAATTCTGGTGCGCGGTGAAGCAAGCGGTGTTTTCACGCGCAAGGTCGATCCGGTTGACCTGCATCAGATGATCAGCGCCGCCTGTTTCTTCCGGGTTGCCAACCGGCATACATTTGGCGCGCTTTTCGATCGGGATTTGATGGCCGATGAGTACCGGACACGGCATCGCAAGCTGATCGCGGATATGATCCTGGCTTATCTGAAATCCTGAGGCCCAAAATGCGGTCAATGTCGCGCGCTGTGCAAAAATAGTCGTCATGCCAGATTGACCTGACTAACTAGTTCGTACATTTTCTCCATAAAGAAACCTGCCTTGCGATAATGGTAGGACGATAGGGGTGGAGTTTAAATTCCGTGACGGAAACAGTGACGCGGTCGGTTCGCGTGGGCTTGATTGGCAGCGGCATTGGTGCCTCTCGCACTCCAGCCATGCATATGCACGAAGGACGTTTGAACGGTATCGATTACCGCTATGATCGGCTCGATCTGTCGGTGCTGGGCGTAGGCGTGGAAGCGCTGCCTCAACTGATGGACCAGGCGGAGAAAGACGGCTTTGCCGGACTGAACATCACCTATCCCTGCAAGCAGGCGGCGATTCAGTTCGTCGATGAATTGTCGCCGGATGCCGCGGCACTCGGCTCGATCAATACGGTGACATTCAAAAATGGCCGCAGGACGGGCTACAACACCGATTGGTGGGGCTTTGCGCAAGGCTTCCGCCGTGCTCTGCCTGACGCCCGGGTCGACAATGTTGTGCTGATCGGCGCAGGTGGGGCGGGGGTGGCCGTTGCGCATGCATTGGCGACGATGGGCGCGCGAACCGTTCAGGTTTTCGATCTGGATGCTGCTCGAACCGAAACCCTGATTGCCCAACTCGCACCAAGGCACGATGCCTGCCGGTTTGAATCGGGCATGGATATTGCCGCAGCGCTGGAAACTGCCGACGGGCTGGCTCATGCCACGCCGACCGGAATGGCCAAGCACCCCGGCGTGCCGCTGGATACGTGCCTTCTCATGCCCCGGCATTGGGTGGCGGATATTGTCTATTTCCCGCTCCAGACCCAGCTTCTTGCCGAAGCGGCAATGCGCGGGTGCGGTGTCGTCAATGGTGGCGGTATGGCCGTTTTTCAGGCGGTTGGTGCGTTTGAATTATTCACCGGGCTGACGCCGAAGGTCGATCGCATGATTGAGCATTTCAGCTCTCTTGGCGAAGGCGGCGGCATTTAGATTTACGATGTATCAAAAAACGGCCCGCATGAAGCGGGCCGTTTCTGCTTGGGGGGAGAATAAGATTTACTCCGCAGGCTCCAGCTGTGGCACCGCGTCGGTGATGACCGGCGCACCAGCCAAAGCGGCTGCAAGCTTGTCCTGATCCAGCTCGTTTTCCCAGCGTGCCACGACGATGGTGGCGACCGCATTGCCAACGAGGTTGGTCAGTGCGCGGCATTCCGACATGAAACGGTCGATACCAAGAATAAGCGCCATGCCCGCAACCGGAACTGCCGGAACGACGGACAAGGTGGCTGCCAGCGTGATGAAGCCAGCGCCGGTAATGCCTGCCGCGCCCTTGGAGCTGAGCATGGCCACCAGAAGCAGCAGGATCTGGTCGCTCAATGACAGCGGAATGTCTGTGGCCTGCGCGATGAAGAGGGCGGCAAGCGTCATATAGATGTTGGTGCCATCCAGATTGAACGAATAGCCGGTTGGAATGACGAGGCCGACGACCGAGCGCTTGCAACCGGCCCGCTCCATCTTGTTCATCAGGGCTGGCAGGGCAGCTTCCGAAGAGGAGGTGCCGAGCACGAGCAGCAGCTCTTCCTTGATATAGCGGATTAAGGCCAGAATGGAGAAGCCGTTATAACGCGCCACTGCACCCAGAACCACGAGCACGAAAAGCAGCGAGGTCAGGTAGAACGTGCCGATCAGCATGGCGAGATTGGCGATGGAGCCAATGCCATATTTGCCGATGGTGAAAGCCATTGCGCCAAAAGCGCCGATGGGCGCAGCCTTCATGAGGATCGACACCAGTTTGAAAACCGGCGCAGTGAGGACATGCAGGAAGTCGGTGACCGGCTTGCCGCGGTCGCCCACGAGCGCAAGGGAAATACCGAACAGGACCGAGAAGAACAGCACCTGAAGAATGTCGCCCTCGGCAAACGCACCCACAATCGTCGTCGGGATGATGTTGCTGAGGAAACCGGTAATGCTCTGCTCATGCGCCTTGGTGGCGTAATCCGCGACAGCCTTGGGGTCGAGAGAGGCTGGGTCGATATGCATGCCAGCACCTGGCTGCACGACATTGGCGACGATGAGGCCGATAATCAGCGCGAGCGTGGAGAAGGTCAGGAAGTAGATCATCGCCTTGGCGGCAACGCGCCCCACCTTCTTCATGTCGGTCATTCCGGCAATGCCGGTTGCGACCGTCAGGAAAATGACGGGAGCGATGATCATCTTCACCAGCTTGATGAAGGCATCGCCCAGCGGCTTCAGCTGTGTGCCAAGCTCGGGATAATAATGGCCGAGCAGGATACCGGCGGCAATCGCGACCAGTACCTGAAAATAGAGATGCTTATAAAGCGGGATACGGCCGCGCGGTTCGTCCGCCGTGCCAGTCGGAACTGCAATCATTGTGTCCTCCGTTTGGCTCAGTCTGGATACTGTCCAGCCTCCCGAGCCTTTCAGTCTGGGATTTCAACGGCCTCGACCGCTGTTGGAGGTTCTATTTGCAATGTCCGTGCCAGTTTGTGCGGTATCAATTATCCTATTGAATAATATAAATATTATTAGAAATGTGGTGTTGAGCTTACCCAATACTGTGCGAACTTTTACACATTCCCCTTTTCTATTTGTGCGAAATATCGCACAATAATTTTGATGAACAAGCTTGTGCCGCCTATCATTGACGAAGCAGATCTTCGGGCCTCCAATCGGCGGGCCTGGGCTCTGTTCGCGCTCATATGTGCCATGTTCTTTGCGCTCGCATTCTGGCTGGTCGGCAATACCGCGCATGAGCGCGCCGTCGTGGCCCTGAGCGAACAGGCGCGTATCGACGCCAATCTCAACACCGCGCTGCTGCGGGCTGTCCTCGACAAGCAACGCGCTTTGTCACTTGTTTTGTCGAAGGATCAGGAACTGGCATCGGCGCTTCAGGATAATACTGCTGCGACCATCGTTCCCGCGAACCGGAAGCTGGAAACGCTTGCGGAGGGCACGCAGGCGGCGGTGATTTATCTGGTCGGGATGGACGGTATCGCGATTGCAGCCAGCAACTGGCGTGGACCGGTCAGTTTCGTCGGCAATGATTACAAGTTCCGGCCCTATTTCCAGCAAGCCCTGATCAACGGCGGTGAGGAATATTTTGCGCTCGGTAATGTGAGTTTTCGCCCGGGCCTTTACATCTCTCGGCGTGTTGATGGCCCCAATGGGCCGCTCGGTGTTATTGTCGTCAAACTGGAATTTGACGATCTGGAACAGGACTGGCGCAATGCGGGGCGTCCCACTTTCGTGACAGACGAGCGCAATATCGTGCTCATAACCAGCCTGCCGTCATGGCGTTTTATGACCATCGGTCGTATAGGCCCGGAACAATCCCAATCCATTCGCGACAGTCTTCAGTTTGGCGATGTGTCGCTGCAACCTTTGCCGCTATCCATGACGCCGGTGGGCGAGGGCGATGTGCTGCTGATGAATGCGCAGCTGCCGGGCGAGGGTCGCAGCACGCAGTTTCTGGCCATTCATTCCACGGTGTCGTCCACGCCCTGGCAGATGTACAGCATGGCCCCGACAAAGCCACAGATTCCCGGTGCGGTGCGTGAGGCGCGCCTGATTGCCTTCATCATCCTGACTGCTATTGCGACGATTGCCGGGCTGCTGCTGCGCAGGCGGCAGAAGGTCGTGGCGCGCATTGCCGCTGCCGGGCGCACACAACTGGAGCTGGAGCAGCGCGTTGACGAACGCACACGCGACCTTAGTCTGGCGCGAGACCGGCTCGAAGCGGAGATCAGCGATCATCATCGCACGGAATCCATGTTGCAGGGTGTGCAGCAGGATCTGGTTCACGCCAACCGTCTGGCCATCATGGGGCAGGTGGCGGCGGGTGTCGCGCATGAAATCAACCAGCCTGTCGCGACGATAAGGGCCTATGCGGACAATGCGAAGACCTTTCTCTCGCGAAGCCAACTGGATGCCGCAACGGAAAATCTCGATGAAATAGCCGCACTGACCGACCGCATCGGCACCATTACCGGCGACCTTAAGGCTCTTGCCCGCAAGGGGCGCTCGCCTTCCGAGCCGACACCACTCAGCCAGGTTATATCGGGCGCGCTCGTGCTGCTGCGCAGCCGTTTTTCCGGACGTATGGATCAGCTCGATATTGAGTTGCCGCCGCCCGATTTGCGTGTCGTCGGACATTCCCTTCGGCTGGAACAGGTTCTCATCAATCTGTTCCAGAATGCGCTGGAGGCGGTTGAAGTCAGAAGCAATGAAGGGCGCATCGAAGTGCGTGCCACAGAAAAGAGCGAGACGGTGCTGGTCACCGTATCGGATAACGGGCCGGGCATGCCGCAACACATTCGCGACAACCTGTTCTCGCCCTTCAACACGTCGAAGGAAAAGGGCCTTGGTCTCGGTCTGGTGATCGTCAAGGAAATCGTCACCGATTATGGCGGGACTATATCTGCGGAAAGCAGTGCCAAGGGCACGGTCTTCCGCGTCGAATTGAGAAAAGCATGATGGATAATTCTCTTCCCGTTATTCTCGTCGATGACGACAAGGCATTGCGCCGCGCCACGCGGCAGACGCTGGAGCTTGCCGGTTTCGCGGTCGCCGATTATGGCAATGCCATCGACGCGCTGGCGGATATCACGGCGGATTTTGAGGGTGTCGTCGTTTCCGATGTGCGGATGCCACAGATCGATGGCCTGCAGTTCTTTGCGCGGATCAAAACCATCGACGCGGATCTGCCGGTGATATTGATTACCGGCCATGGAGATATTCCGATGGCGGTTCAGGTCATTCAGGACGGCGCCTATGATTTCATTGCCAAGCCCTTTGCTGCCGACCGTCTTGTGCACAGCATTCGGCGTGCCGGTGAGAAGCGCCAGCTCGTGCTTGAAAATCGAGCATTGCGCGCCGCAGCGACCGATGCAGAAGGCGATCTGCCGCTGATCGGCCAGACGCCTGCGATGGAAAATCTGCGCCGGACATTGCGTGACATTGCAGATACGGACGTAGACGTACTGGTGGCAGGCGAAACAGGCAGCGGCAAGGAGGTCGTGGCCCAGCTGCTGCACAATTGGAGCCGCCGTCGCAAAGGCAATTTTGTCGCGCTCAATTGTGGTGCGCTGCCCGAAACCGTGATTGAAAGCGAATTGTTCGGCCATGAGGCCGGTGCTTTCACCGGCGCGCAGAAAAAACGGCTGGGACGCATCGAACATGCAAGCGGTGGCACGCTGTTTCTCGACGAGATTGAAAGCATGCCAGCAGCAACGCAGGTGAAACTACTGCGTGTGCTGGAAATGCGTGAAATCACCCCGCTCGGCACCAATGAAATCCGCCCGGTCAATCTGCGCGTGGTGGCGGCCGCCAAGATCGATCTTGGCGATCCGGCGCAACGCGGAGATTTTCGCGAGGACCTCTATTACCGGCTCAATGTGGTGACGCTTTCGATACCGCCGTTACGGGAACGCCGCGAGGATATTCCGCTGCTCTTCGCGCATTTTCTGACGCGTGCTGCAAAGCGCTTTAACCGCGATGTGCCTGAGATCGACGCGGCCACGCATCGTCATCTGATGGGGCATGCGTGGCCCGGCAATGTGCGTGAACTGGCACATTTTGCCGACCGGGTGGCGCTCGGTGTCGCGACCGCCAATGGTACGGGTCGTCCCGCGCCGGATGATCAGGAGCCTTTGCCGAAGCGTCTGGAGCGTTATGAAGAAACGCTGATCCGTGAAACACTTGCCGCTAATAGCGGCAATGTGCAGGAAACGATCAAGGCGCTCGGCATTCCGCGCAAGACTTTTTACGACAAGATGCAGCGTCATGGCATCAGCCGGGCTGCCTATCGATCCAATGACTAGTAATAGAATGAAGGAGAGCGGGCTCCTCCCCAAGAACCCGCTCTCCAGATGCATCGCCCCCCGCTTCGGTGCGATGCTTGTTTTGTCGGCCTAACTATTAGCTTTCTATATTTTTGTTGCAAGCAAGACGTTGCGCAGTTTTGTGGGAAATAATCGCTATCCTCAACCGTTGCCGAGGAGGCCATTCTCCAGAAGCTTAAGCGCATCCTTTTTGGTGAGTTCGGTCGGATTACCGCCTGCAGTCGGATCAATAATGGCCATCTCGGCAATCAGATCCTTGCGGGCGTCGTCCATCTCCAGCCCCTTGATGAATTCCGGCAATGTGTTCGGCACGCCGAGGTCCTTGCGTAGCTTCACGATGGCGGCGACGAAACCGTCGAAACCGCCCTTGATGCCCAGATAATCCGCAAGACGCTCAATCCGCTTTTCGATCGTGGCGCGGTTATGGTGCAGCACATAAGGCATGAAGACGGCATTGGTCATGCCGTGATGGGTGTCGTACAGCGCGCCAATCGGGTGCGACAGCGAATGGATCGCGCCAAGCCCTTTTTGGAAGGCGGTTGCGCCCATCGCCGCAGCGGCCATCATATTGGCGCGGGCCTCGATATTGTTGCCGTCGGCATAGGCCTTGGGCAGATTTTCGAACACAAGACGGATGCCTTCAACCGCGATGCCGTCCGCCATCGGGTGGAAGCCCGGTGCACAATAGGCTTCGAGGCAATGCGCCAGCGCATCCATGCCGGTGCCTGCCGTGATGAAAGGCGGCATGCCGGTGGAAAGTTCCGGATCGGCGATGACGGTAACCGGCAGCATTTTCGGGTGGAAAATCACCTTCTTCGTGTGGGTGGCTTCGTTGGTCAGCACGCCTGCGCGGCCCACTTCCGAGCCTGTGCCGGCGGTGGTTGGAACGGCGATCACCGGCGCGATGGCATTGCTGTCGGCGCGGGTCCACCAGTCGCCAATATCTTCGAAATCCCACACCGGACGCGTCTGGCCCGCCTGAAAGGCGATCAGCTTGCCCAGATCGAGCGCCGAGCCGCCGCCAAAGGCGATGACGCCGTCATGTTTGCCATCCTGAAAGACCTTGACGCCTGCATAGAGATTGCTCTCAACCGGATTGGGCTTCACATCGGAAAACACGCCATACTTGACATCTGCCGCGTCGAGAACGGCCAGTGTGGAAGCGACCACGGGAAGCTTTGCCAGACCCGGATCGGTGACGAAAAGCGGACGCGCAATGCCTGCCGCCTTGAGAACGGCAGGCAGTTCGTTGATGCGGCCCGGTCCGAAAAGAACGGTGGTCGGGAAGTTCCATTTAGCGGTCAGTGTCGTCATATCGATAGCTTTCAAAGTGGGGCAGAACAGGGATCAGATCAGATTTTTTCACGCAGGTGGAAGGATTTCGGCCGGGTCAGATTGCCGTAGCCAATAGGCGAAAGGGACGCGCCCTTGCCGGTATCCTTGACACCCGTCCAGACAAGGCCGGGATCGAGATAATCGCAGCGGTTCATGAAAACCGTGCCCGTTTCAATGCGGTCACCCAACGCCGCGGCGCGGTCGGTGTCCGTGGTCCAGAGTGAAGCGGTGAGGCCGTAAATGCTGTCATTCATCAGGGCGAGCGCTTCCTGATCGTCGCGCACTTTCATGATGCCGACAATGGGGCCGAAGCTTTCCTCCCGCATGACGCTCATCTGGTGGTCGACATGGGTGAGCACTTCCGGCGCGATATAGGGCGAACCGGCGGCGTCATTTTCAACCTTCATGTTCACATGCGCCTTAGCGCCCTTGCGCAGCGCTTCGGCCTTCTGCTCGCGGATGAGATCGGCGAAGCGCGCCTGCGCCATCGGCCCAAGCGTCGTGCCCGCATCGAGCGGATTGCCGACGACATATTGGCGTGTCAGATCAATGAAGCCGTCGACAAAGCGATCATAGACATCCTCATGCACATAGATGCGTTCGATGCCGCAGCAACATTGGCCAGAATTGAAGTAAGCCCCATCGACCAGATTGGCCACGGCGTGGTCCAGATTGACGTCCGGCAGGACATAGGCCGGGTCCTTGCCGCCGAGTTCCAGTCCCATCGTCATGAAGGTGCCTGCGGCTGCCTTTTCAATGGCCCGCCCGCCGCCGACCGATCCTGTGAAATTCACATGATCGACCGTACCCGATGCCAGCAGTTTTTCGGTGGAGGCATGATCCAGAACGATATTCTGGAAGACACCCTTGGGCAGCCCGGCCTTCTCGAAAGCCTGTGCGAAGCGTTCGCCAGCCAGAAGCGTCTGCGTTGCATGTTTGAGGATGACGCTGTTGCCCGCCATCAGGGCCGGAATGATGGTGTTGACGGCGGTGAGATACGGATAGTTCCACGGCGCAATCACCAGCACGACGCCAAGCGGCACATGTTTGACATAGCGGCGGAAGCCGTCTTTCGGCGCTGGGAGATAATGTTCCAGTGCTTCCCCGGCAATGTCGATCATGTACTGACCGCGTTCCTGAACGCCGCCATTTTCGCCGCCATAGCGGGTTGGACGCC
>Ga0153948_1001177_pt1 | contig 13589 bp, 17 predicted proteins | sample TSNJ032MetaG_FD_104696 | JGI IMG/M metagenome (GOLD analysis project Ga0153948, IMG submission 104696) | Attine ant fungus gardens microbial communities from New Jersey, USA - TSNJ032 MetaG | ecosystem: Host-associated > Fungi > Mycelium > Unclassified | place: USA: New Jersey, Wharton State...
ATCACGCTTTTGGGAATGCCCGCGCTTTGTATCTCGTACACACACCGTCTGCACAAGGACATCCGCCGACGGGCTTTGCGCAAAGCGGAGCGGGAGGGTAAGCGCACGTAATGGTGTGCTGTGCTTGCCACTCTACTATACTATCCTAGTTCCAAATTCGTGTCAATAACCAGACATTTCTCACAAAAGTGGCGATATAGAATACATCCAATCATTCTGACCAACAAACTGTATATATCAACGCCGATCGCCGTTGATCGTTAGGGCCCCCGCATTTGAGGTAACCAGCAAGTGCTGTTCAACGGTAGTTGTGTAGTCAAAAGTACAAAACGGTTAGAAATCTAGAGAAACCGATCTAATGACCCTCTGATTCAACGCAATCTGAAGCAGTGATGCCATAAGCCATTTTTCTTCTTCTATGGCAATGATTTAACTAGTCTAATAACTGCTAGCTACTTGATTTACAAGAGGAAGTCACAAAGATCTGAGGGGGAGAAAACTATAACACATCGTACAGCAAACAGCCGAGCACGAAACAGGACAACGCGCAGAACATCACAGGGACAGAGGATGCATACAGACAAATACAAAAAACTGAATTCAAATTCGATCAGAGCACCAAATTTCGAGTTTACCCTCCGCTTTATCCTTGGAACACGTACGTGCAGTCTCTATCGCAAGTTCAAAATCAGACTCATCTGCAATGGTGACTTTTCCACCGTCTTCATCCTGAAACTTGAGACCAATTCCCTGGGTAGACCTGTCAAACTTGATAGCGAGCTTGTCCATGAACTCCTTAAAGGATGTCTCGGGAGTCAAAGCCATTCCTCGCACTTCATCTTTGTAGTGGATCTGAGGGATACGGTGAACTCTTATGATCATTCCCAACAAGACTGTTGAAACAAACCTTGATACGTATCTTCATGAGTTCGTAAAACTCATCGTCATCGTAATCCCCACTAGCATAACCCTCTTCTTCATCTTCCCTGTAGGTGCTCTGCATACGGAACCCATGTTGAGTAGGTCTCCGTGATACCTTTCTCCTCACCCCACTGCCAGAACTTAGCGCATAGGAACTGGCACGGGGACCTCGTGAGTTGGTGCGAGATACACTAATAGGTGGAACACCAGTGGCATTGTTTCTTGCCCAGGCAGCAGCGGAATCGTCGGGGGCAACCAATAGCTTTGGGACAGCAGGCACTGGTGCAGAGCTATCGTCGTATGAATCGAGATAATCGTCGTAGAATTCCGTGAGACGGGAATTCTTTTCCTTTGGTGGTGGTGTTGCTAGATACCAGTCAGTACAAGCTAATCGGAAACTTTGAAGCCAGCTTTTTACCTTTGAGAGGAGCAGGACTGATATTGTCAGATGCAACAGTACGAGCATCGCTTTGTTTCTGGATGCTCAGTGCACGAACAGGCTCCCCTATGCTAATACCTGAGGAAGACCCACTAGGCGAGATCTGCGTCGGGTTTCTTGTCATTCTTGGTCCGACATTGTCACGATTCACGTTGGGGGGCGAATCTTTCTTCGGAGGGGCGAGCTCACGGACATTGGGAGATACTGCTGATGTAGCACGTTTGATTTCCACTGGTGGGAGGTCTACAGTTGTTTCTATAGAAATTAGGCAACACTTTGGATAATATGGATGCAAGACCGCGTACTTGTAACCGTTGGCAGGCTCACTGACCTAGTAACACCAACTTCCGGTTGATCAACATAAGCGCCGTTGGGATTGATGCCTTGTTTCAGTCGAGTAGATCCGGTAAAGGTAGTGAAGGCATCATTCGCATCACTTGCAGCAACCAGAATCTAAGAAGCTAGGTAAATTGGAATCCCCCGTATTAGCAACTTGAAACTCTCACCGGCTCTCCCAAGAAATCTCTGGTAGCTGTATTTTTCAACTTTTTCTCGGAGGGCCGATAGAGAACACCAACAGGCTTGAACAACCGTCAACAGAATGATAAAGGCGGGCGAGTCATGACAACGAACCACACTGAAAACCATGTATCCCTCTCCACGGTCTCGAATAGCCTCATCGATGACCTTGTGATCGTCAATGGCCTTGTCCCGACTTGCCTCCTGCATATCCTGCAGGCCCTCTTGCACCTTTCCCATGTATATCAGCGAAAGTCCCTTATTGTACATGGCTTCTGCAGAAAACAAACGGAATTTGAGTCCCAATTGTTCATAGTTACTGTGTAGTTAAGATCAGATCCAGGTCCACTAAGAGACAATTACCGGAGGACTCACATCACCTGGTTGCCCCGGAGATGAAATAATGTCTGCTCGAAGTCTTTCAAGGCAAGGTCATAACGGGTGAGCAAAAAGTTCGAGACCCCGCATTGGAAATGTCTGCAAAGGAAATATAATATATATATCTTGAGCCACAAAATTGAACGACATACGCGACAGCTAGATACTGATCGTGGTTGGTGGCTTCAATGTAACGCTGGACGGCTGCCTCGTGTTCGCCCAAGGTCGCGTAGATCAACCCCATATTCGTGAGTATTTTGGACGAATCTGAAATTCGCTATCAACACCATTCCTTTTTGATCAACAGGTTCTCCAATTGAACATGAGGCAAGAGACGCACTGAGAAGAAATCCAGAGCTTTCTCGAATTCCTGTCCATCGTAGGCTTTCAATGCAGCAGCCCAAGTCTCCAATTCAGCTTTGAGTGACATAATGGTGGTGGACAAGGGATATTGTTCTCTTTGGAAATAACGGGAGTCGGCGTTCCTGACGCGAGCCGTTGGCACTATTAAAAAAGAGCGGAAAAAGGGGAAAATAAAATGAGTGACCAAGACACAGTCTCTAAGAAGGCCTGCACAAGAGATTCCAAGTGAGTATATAAGCGTTGGAACGTATCATTGATACTGTTGTCAAGGATGTCGTCGGCATTTCCCGCATTTTCTTCAAGACCCCGAAAAAATTGAGCCTGATCCGACAGGAAGAAAGCTTCGACGGTTTGCCGAGCAAAGACTATGTTGCAGCGAGATATAGTCTAGGAACAGCTTTTTCACAATGTTCAGAATGCATTATATAATCATCTTTGTGCAGATTCTACTAAATCTGGAGGCCTCCGAGGGAGATATCTGGGGTCCTTGTCCAAGCTACTACGGCACAGTTGAAACATCAGTATGATATATCTCCTGTCGCTGCCATTCAGTCCCCTGCATCTTTTTTTTTTGACCATACTAAGTTCGGGACAGCTATAATCCGTTTTTTTTCTGCACGACATCAGTGAACCATTGCTATGTGATGACTCAGAGAAATACCTCTCGAAACACTATCTCCCGGCCAATGAGCTAACACGATCCTCGACTCAGCTCGACTGCATTCGCACTGACAGGCCCCATCAGTTTCACCCCTTTTTTGAGCGCCATATTCTGCACGGCATTTTTCATAGGAGATGATGAATTGTGAACATCCTACTCAGAACCCGGTAAGCGTCAATAATGCAGAAGACATCTGTCAGTTATGGTGAACAGCCCTGTCATTAGACAATCATATGTAATTACAAATTACGTCGTCCTATCTATCTGATATTTTAAACCAAAGAAAAAGTTCTGTCTGCGCCAAGCAATGAATATAGGGAAAGAAAACTAATATCCGGTAGGTCGAGCATTCGACTTCGACGTATCATATGCACGAATGAGCCTCGCCTGATCCTGCTTTCCAGCAGTTTCAGTTTGGCTGAATGCAAATCCACGGGTTCTGCGCATCCTCTGTACCGCACGCACTTTCTTAATCGCCTTTTGGAACCTAGTCAGAAGAGCAAAGGGATGAGGGTCTCCTACAGGTTCGATCAAAACAAATTCTTACTGTTCCTGTCTTGGCCGATAATCAGGTATATTGTATTTTTGTATTTCCTGAACGATATGGTACGAGGACGGCATATATGTCCTCCGGTAACTGTAAAGAGTTGGTCAGATCAGCTGTCTGGAAGACATAAAAAACGATACTCGCTACTTCCAGACAAAATCGCGCCCCAAACAAAAGATAGGTATCAGTAGAAGAACAAAGTAGAACACCCCATCAGTCCATAGTCGATTCACGAGACCAGAGTATTCCGCAGAAAAGCCGATCGCTGGGGCAACAACGGCATAGATTGGTAAGAACAGCATAGTGAAAATAAATGATCCCGGAATCGCAGCGACGGTGTACTTTGTCCAGATGCTGTTCTCAAATTGTCAACCTCCGTCGATAAATAATCAAAATGCTTACTCAGATATCAGGGCTGCCTTTCCAAGGACAGTCAAAAGGACAGCAAGATACAGGGTAATTCCCCAAAACCAAAGTCCAGAATCCAGACCGCTTGCTTGCTTGAGATCCCCCCAGAAAAGTATTACTGAAAAGCCAAATAGGACCTTTTTACCAAAGTAAGCAAAGTCAACCGATGCAAAATAGCCGGCTTACAATGCTGTGGTATAATGCATTCACAATCCACAGCCAAAACGAAGTCTTGGTGAAAAATTCATTCTTTTGCCCTAGCATGTAGAGTTGCGGGTAGCGGTCCAAAAATCGCGCGGAAACAAATTGGTCAAAAATTCCAATGACAAGCGGGGGCAAGACAGTGAACACAACGTTGAAAAAAGTCAATGTCCAAGACTCAAACGCGATCTGACCGGAGAAATTGTTGAAGAACGAAAACTAGAACATTTTGTTAGTTGGTCAGTCTTGATCGCTAAAGAAAACCCAGGCAACAGACTTACCCAGAACAAAGTCATGTACAATGTAATGTTCTTGTAAAAAGAGACTGCGAGCAATCTCAATGTAGTCTATAAACCAACGTAGAGGAGACGTACACAAAATCAATTTGGATAATCGCCTGTAACTCCAAGCACCGTGTACGAGGAGCAGTTTCTTCAGAAATCTGAATTGAGAGATAGCAACATCTGCAGAACGAGCAGCTTGTAGACCCTGATACATCCGTCATTACCCTGGTAACTTCACGCGTTGAGTCACACACCTCTACACCAGAGATACCAACGCCAACATGCGCAGCCTGGATCATACTAACATCGTTAGCACCATCGCCGATGGCGAGCAACAGTGCTTGATGGTTCTTCTTGACAAGCTTGACAACCAGCGCCTTCTGTAGTGGTGATACACGACCTGTGTGGAGATGATCAGTAGAACCATGCCTGCATCAACTTTATGATACACACAACAAATGACGGCCTTGCACATTATAGCGAGCTCAAGGAAGGTCTTCGACAACTCCTTCTCCAAGGCAAAGGTTAGACTCTTCCCATCTGCAGTAAGCCAAAAAAAAATGGGATGAGAGATAGCAATACGATGTGACCCTGTATTCCCACCTATAATAAGCGCCAGATCTTCTGCATCACCAGTGTTTCTTTGATTGTTGATGGCGGACAGTCGCTTTTCCAAGAATTCCTGGGTATCATGTGCAGTCTCTTCATTGACAATGACCTTAAGAGGACATGAGCATCGGTGACGGACAAAAGAATAAAACCTTACCAAATTCATAGACTCTGAGATGAGCCGACATGACATTCCAATATTGATAGCAGTCTCCTGGCGATCACCGGTCAGCACCCAAATCTTGATCCCAGCCATCTGAAGTGTATGAATTGTATCGGGGACTCCATCCTGAAGTTTGTCCTCGATGGCCGTAGCACCGAGCAAGAAAAGGTCTTTTTCGATGAGTTCAGCAGCTTGGTCAAGGGCCTCTCCTCGACCGCTGATAGTGGTAGCAGCCTGATCATATATAGCAGACCATTGCTTATACTCCTGTTCCGTAATATCACGGAAGGCAATGCAAAGCGTTCGTAGACCTTCCGTCGCATAGTCCTCGAGATGGACCAAAGTCTTCTCGGTGTAAGGCTGATACTTGCTCAGCCGCTCTAAAATGACGGTATCTGCACCTTTGGTGTAAAGCTTGATCTTGCCATCGGGTCCCCGGACAACGGTTGACATCCGTTTGCGAGTTGAGTTAAATTCACAAACGTTGAGGATTTCGTATTCTTGATCTTGACCCATAATTTTGACAAAGACAGATTTGGGTTTTCGCACCTATGGTCAACCATCGATGAACCAATGAACTAGGAGCATAAGCAAAAAAGAAACAAACATGGAACTGAAAGCCAAGTTGTTCTGCACCAGCAACCAGAGCTGCCTCGTCGGGACTGCTGGCTTGATAGACCACCTTCTCATCCTTGATCTCAGGAATAACAGTATGGCAGACAGCCAAAAGAGTAAGAAATTCAACAAGCGTCTCCCTCTGCTTTGACTCTTCATCCATATTGTCGGACATTGACGCGTCTACGGAGCGATTAGGGCGCTTGCTCAGCAAATTTTTCATCTCCACAAAAGTCTTCCATCCATCGGTACCCTCTCGCTTTGAGTCGTCAACGACATCTGCATACGGCACACCACCAATACTACAACAACGGAATTCCATCTCATTACAAGTAAGAGTTCCAGTTTTATCGCTGAATACATATTCGATCCGACCGAGCTCCTCAACAAGTGAAGAGGTTCTGCAAAGGGCAGCTGTGTCAGTCTTTGCGTAGTACATGTCCAAGTCAGAGTTGATAAATTGAGCCTGCTGGAACTTGACCACTTCCATTGTGACGATGAGAGATATAGGAATGAGATTGTTGTACAAGATAATGAACGTGAAGATATCTGGGCAGCACGTAAATGATCAAAAAGCATTGTTCCGGAATTGAGATGAAATAGTGAACCTTCAATGAAACCACGAGCTTGCCAAGTTGATATTAGCCATTCCTACCCATATTAACAAGACGGTTATGCTTACCTCGTCCACTCAAGGACGTTTGTTCATATAGATACCATTGTTGACTTGAGAAGAACCATGAACGAATGCTGCTACCAATTGTAGAACCAACGGATAGCGCCAGAAGAATGAAAAACAAGAATAATATCAGAACATTGACTTGGCGCTCTACGGCAGTTCGCTTTATAGGAGCAGCGCTGCAGACATATGAAATCAGCCGAAATACTCTGGTCCCCTACCATAGACTCACGTCGCGTTTCGCATGAGTTTCGTCTCATGACCAGTGAAAATCGTGAGTCCGTACGTCCAGGGGGTATTGCGTATCTGCGCCCCTCGGAGAAGAATCTGGTCCGGGCCCAGTGGAACCTGTCTTGGAGTCCCGTGGTCTGTGATAAGCTCTAGAGTGCCCTCATAAGTGTATAAGGAGTTGTTGGGGTGCTCAGAGCGGAGGGACCCCCGTAAACGATTGACAAGTTCAGGAGAAGTGAGCGACGAGGTTTGTGGATTAGCTTGCTTAATTTTGAGATTGGTTTCACTATAAAAATAAGGATCAACAAGACGAAATGCATACGTATACATACCCGTCGAGATTAGAGGTTTCAATATAGCACAGACCCTCTGGTTCACTTGAACTGACAAGAATCATGTCTGCGGGGATGAAGTCATCATTCTCTAACCGCACCACATCTCCCACTCGGATATCCTTCCACTCCTTGTCCGTGAATCCCGCATATTGAGTCATGACTTTTGCCATACGTGAATTGAGTTCTGAGTCAGATTGGTGTCGTTTCTTGAACACAGTTACCAGGTTGAAGTTTGAACAAGTCATGGACTACTCACAAGATCCTCTTGTACTTCCTTGAGTGCCGAGGCTAATAGAACTATTACCAAGGGTGCAATAGTAGTCCACCGGTTTGTTGGAGATACACCCGGTATCTGCTGTATGCATGCGGTGAATAAGAAGAACAAGTTAGCGTATTTCGAGAATTGCTCTAGAAATTGGTCAATGACGACCAGGGAGACCAAACTTCAAATCGCGCACCAAACAGGAACTTGGGCAGAAAAGTAACCAAGCTATATTTGCTAGTTGAGATAAAATTTGAACAAAATTCGGTGTTTGCTGCGCTATTGTTCAATGCAATAACTCGCTCCCCGGTTAGAATCCTTTCTTTCTCCCATGGCCACTTCCACTTTCTGCGTTTCAAAACCGTAGATGATTTCGGTGTTTGTGTCTTTGCCCCAGGGAAATTTCCAGACCCCGAGAAGGGCACTTGATTTGAAGATGTCAAATCATCAAAATTCCATTCCTGCGGAACACCGTCTCCGAGTGTGACTTTAGAATGACCAGCAGGAACGGCTGCCACCTGACCCAGTGGCAGACCACTCTCCTGGGATTCCATCACTTGCGGTTGGCCAAAAGCCGATTCTGAATCCCTGTAATCATCATCGTCAAAGAATGGGTCCAGAAGCTGTGGGTCGGAGCGTTGTCGTTCATTATGTGAACGACTAGCCGATGGAGGGTAACCATTGGTCATGGCAGGCTGATACTGCCGTGTCGCTGGATTTGCAGACGATACAAGTCGTAGGAAATCGTCAGACATGGTTACCACAGAGATTGTTTGTGCAGACTGGGAATGGGGCTGCGGGCACCGGACACTTATGAAAACAGATATATACACTTATGCTATTGCCAAGCAATGCAAAACACTGATGATGCGTCACCAGCAACCACTCATACAAAAATTCAATGTTTTCCTGTATGGGCTTTCAATACTGCCATCCAAGAACAAACTTCTCTGTCCAAAACTTGACAAGCCACTTGTCACTCTCAATGAAGATGGATAACAACGTCCGCATGAATATAATAACTGGCAGAAGATATCGATATATCTAATGATAATGTCCAGATGTGTACATTACAAAAGTTATGTAGGTATCGGTTTACACTTTGTTCTCTGAGTTATAGTAATTGGCAGCGTGTCCTGAAGCAGTATTGCCAAACGAATGAGATGCATCAGAATAAGGGTAACTGTAAGCAGGTTGAGTTAAGGGATGAATCTCCTCATGCGGCTTGACGGCAGTATATTCGGGTCCTGTAGCAAAAGAACGTGTTGCGATGATCTCACGGTCAACCTGCTGCTTAGCAAGACGCGTGGAGTAGTTGTGTACAACATAACAAGCATCTGAAAGTATAATGAGATCGATCAGAATGTGAATTTATGCAAAGGAGCTCACAGGCGACGACAACGATCGGAACGAGGGTAGACAACCAGATACCCGAAAGCGGCATATTGGAAATCTTTTCTAGGGCATTGCAGAAATTGGCTGCTGCGGTATCCGATGAAGTGTCGTCACAGTCTGGCCTAAGTCCCGGGTGCTCGCGGAAGCGATAAAACATCACAAGCGAATAAATCCCAGAGGCTGTCTGAAGCATAAAAGTGACATAGAGGACAGCCAGATATGTTCTGACTAGTCCCCTCTTTTTGAAGATGGCCCCTAGGAAACTAGAATGGTGTTAGAGTTCGCACACCAGGTCACATCGTAAAGACCAGATTCAAGGCTTACCCGAGAAGACCAATGAAGGCGGCAAAGGTGTACACAGCACCGGCAACAATGAAAGCGATCTTGACATTATTTTGTAGATCATGATCTTAGAAGGGCGGAAGTTCAGTGCTTAGCAACGACCCCTTCAAAAGATCGCAAGTGAACTTACAGACCCCTTCGTCTCTAGTCCACCAAATAAGGTACCAGAAGCCGCTCGCTGCGAGGCCGCAGACAAGAAGTTGAACAAGTGTGATTACAAAGGTTCCGAATCGCAGAGGGAGACAACAAAGAAACTTGGGAGCCATAGAGGGAAAAAAGAAAGAAGGTCGTCGCAAAAAGACAATAAGATCAGATACCGCTCTTATAGCATGTGCTGCATAGCCTCGTGCAAGCAATGCATCCCCTGGACTGCCACATTTGGCTGCGCCCGATTGTCACTTATCATTGCTCAGCCCATTACTAGGAAAGGATGACACTAACATTCTAACATCACCGAAATCACCAAAATCACCGAAATCATATTCCCAAAATGACAATCACACCGCTGATCTCAACATTAGCGTCATCAAGTTCGTCATAGTCGTGCTGCTTTGAGCACCCAGGGGTTTTTAAGGTATTGGCTTCATGCGACTGGCCGCAGAACTCATGATAGGTAATAGGGTAGTTTCAGAAGAGCCATTGGGATGCCCGAGTTGTAGCACTACCGGCCTGATCGCCGCGTTGCCATAATAGTGGCCTCCCTCACTCACATTAGCAACCTCTTCTTGTTCGACCACATTGTAGTTGTTGAGGACTCTCCGCCAATGCCAAAGAAATTGGAGGACCACTACCAGTTTTGTTGACACGACGTATGACAAGGCGAAAAGATGACCCACGTGTTTGAACCACAGTCTGAACGACAAAGGTAACCCAAACATAGGGCAAAGGGGCACCACTGAATGAAAGAAGATGCCGACAGAGCCCAGCTCCTGCAATATCGTTGTCTTCAGCGCGTTCGTTGATGCAGTGTTGAATTCTTTCATCTCGATAGACTTGGTAATATGTAATAAGATACCAAATACCGATACCAATATGACAGAGCCAGACGAATGCCTCTGGTTTCCAAAAGTTCTTCATGAAGCGTTTTCGGCGAAAGACACCATAGAGCCTGTAAAATTCTGAGTTATACAACGTCAAAACTCGAAACACAGACTTACCCCACAGAAGCAATAAAGGCTGCATAAAATTCCCAGATAGCCAATGCAATAGAACAGCTGGCCAGAGTCTTCAATGGTTCCACATCTATTCATCTCAGTCTGAAGGGAGATGCTTTACAAGGGAACCACCACAACGTACCATCGTCATGGCCTCTTGTGATCCACCATATAAGCCAGACTGCATCTGCTGCATCCACGACAAGTTGGAAGACTAGGGTTACTATCACACCAAAGAACACGGGAATGCAATGGAAGACTTTGTCGTTCATTGAGGGAAGATAGCGTGACGGTAGCTGGTGTGTATTACATAGTGGTTAAGTACTCATCGTCAGGTTCGGCCCTCTTCACACCGTAGCATATTAATCATGGCTGTGACGCCGAAACACACTCAATTCGTCGGCCAATCCCGAGTTTCACCGGATACAGAGTGTTCAGAGGAATCGTTGCGGAATTGGAATGAATTAAAGTTATGCAATGTGGGTCCCCATTTTAGCCTAGGCTCCTGTTCCAGATTAATTGCAGGACACCAGAGTTATAAATATGTCGAATCGCAGAGGACCTAGACACCGGGGATGAGGGCAGAGGCCGGAGAGAACTCAGGAAAGTAATAATAATAATTTCGTAGGTAGGTATTTCATCAATATAACACAACGTCAAGAGTAACCACGGCTCCACAGGGCCTCCAGCCACCGACTCAAGGGAATAACAAGTCGCCCCGATGGTCCCGCACACCAACAAGCAGTCTTACGGAGGAATGTACTCTTTCCATACTTAGCTTGTATCAACCTGGGCGCGATCGGTGAAACCAAATGGGGCAGGAATGATGGCTATTCTTGCCAGAGAAATCTCACAATCCTGTTTATCATATCGATGACTATCCGATCCTCTTCTACTCATGTCGCTGTCTTCCTCACAACCAATGAATCCCCGGATGATGGCACGACACTCTTTTACAGCCTTAAATTCAATCTTCATCGTCGATGTCCAATATAGAATGGTCAAGGAGCTTGGTCAGGGCGCGTATGGCTGCGTCATAGCCGCCCTGCACAGCAGCACTGGCGAAGGCTGTGCGATCAAGAAAATCACCAATATCAATACAAAGGTCAGTGTGCTGCACTTCTGCATAGTCTAAATGGAGGTTGCATCTATCATTCTTCCTAGCGTATCCTCACTAAGCGATGCTTGCGTGAAATCAAGTGAGACACAAACACCTAAGTTATCTCAGACCGTAACGCTTTGATCAGATTGCTCCGTCACTTCAGAGGCCACAAGAATGTTCGTAGCTATGTCGCTATATTGATCAGGATAGACTTACTTTCTGCAGATCACTTGTCTGTATGATATGGACATAGTTTTCCGACCTGATGGCAATTTCGACGAAGTTTATCTCTATGTACGTTGATATTTATCCTGCTGTGAACCCCATGGTACTAATATATTTAGGAGGAACTCATGGAGGCTGACCTCCATGCTATTGTAGGTACCACCAACACTCTCATAAACCATACAATAACAGGAATAGATTCGTTCTGGGCAACCGTTGACTGATGCCCACTTTCAATCCTTCATTTATCAAACCTTGTGTGGTTTAAAATATATTCACTCAGCGAATGTTCTTCACCGGGATCTGAAGCCAGGAAATCTCCTTGTTAATGCTGACTGCGAGTTGAAGATCTGCGATTTCGGTCTTGCTAGAGGTTATAACCCAGGGGGAGGGACATCTAGAGCAGCCGGCAACCAGGGGTTCATGACCGAATACGTAGCAACTCGCTGGTACCGTGCCCCAGAAATCATGCTCAGTTTTGCTAACTACGTGAGCTGTTATCAACTCCTACAGAGGATGTTCTTAACTACCAATTAGACAACTGCCATTGATGTCTGGTCCATTGGGTGTATTTTAGCCGAATTACTCGGCGGAAAGCCTATCTACAAAGGCAGGGAGTAAGCTTTTCTGTCCTGTGGAAATCAACACCACACTGATATTGTGTCTAGTTATGTAGATCAGCTGAACCAGATCTTGCATTATCTTGGAACACCGCCTGAGGAAACCCTCCGGCGTGTTGGCTCTCCCCGTGTATGTGATACTTTGTGGATCATCATTTTTATAATGACCGCAGTCCAACAGGCCCAAGATTACATTCGTTCTCTACCAATCAAACCTCGTATATCTTTCTCATTGCTATACCCTCGTGCAAATCCTCTTGCAATCGATCTACTGACACAAATGTTACAATTCGACCCCATTAGACGGATCAGTTGCGAGCAGGCCGTTACTCACCCTTACTTCACTGTCTGGCATGACCCTGCCGATGAGCCGAGCTGTCCCTCGGTAAGTTGCTGAATCAGCAACAGCATTCGCCCAGAAACTCAGTCTTCATTACAGACATTCGACTTCAGCTTCGAGGAGGAGGATAGTATTGAAGGAATGAAGAAACTGATTGTTGAGGAAGTTCGAAGTTTTCGAAGGGAGGTCAGAAATCAAGCAAGAGCCTCGACGCAATTTCGTCGTCAAGACAGGTGAAAATTCTTCAACCTCCACTTAAAACTACACTGACAAAAAATCGAAAGCCTGCCTCTTCCATCTCGCGAGGAGATTATCAATTCTCCCGTTCAGGAGCACGGCCCTCTCCACGGTGCTACTTCTGGTTTTACCACCAATAACTTTTCGCAGAGATTGCCCAGTCCTGTTTATGATGATCCCAGTGCGGAACTAGACCGTGAACTCGCTAATGCACATATGGGAAGACGTTGAACCATGATTTTCTTCTATCCTCTTTCGATGGGTGCTTTGGGTATTTTGCTTTGGATTTTTTGAATGATAGGTTCGGGGCACCGTTCGCCCCGATATGTGGAAATGTGATTGTCTGTACAGTATATGTTCGCCCTTCATACGATATCATGCTTTTGTTTTTTGATTTCATGAGTATGTTGGATCTGTTTTGTGTTGTGCTCAAATTCAATGGATTGTCGGCTTGATAGTACATTTCGCACGAGGGTACGATTTTTCTTAAAAGTTTGTTGAGAAGTTATTCAGCCCTATATCCTTCTCTCGATTGTGAAGAGACGTTTAGGAGCGACAG
>Ga0153948_1001181_pt1 | contig 13553 bp, 15 predicted proteins | sample TSNJ032MetaG_FD_104696 | JGI IMG/M metagenome (GOLD analysis project Ga0153948, IMG submission 104696) | Attine ant fungus gardens microbial communities from New Jersey, USA - TSNJ032 MetaG | ecosystem: Host-associated > Fungi > Mycelium > Unclassified | place: USA: New Jersey, Wharton State...
ACCATAAACAGCATACATTCTTTGTGTGGCTTTTAACTTTGATAATAAATTAGTTAATTCATTATACTGTGTTTCAGTATAGATAATACTTGAATCAAATAAATCACCAGTAAAAATAATAAAATCAGGATTTAATTCATTTATTTCATTTATTATTTTTGAAAGCTCCTCATAATGGATTGTTGTACCATAATGAATATCACCAAATACAGCTACTTTAAATCCATTAAATTTTTCAGGCAAATTAGTTTTTACAATTTGATTTTCAACAATCTGTAATCGTTTTGGCTCTATTAAAAATATATAAGATCCAAATAATAGAATTAGGATTCCAATTCCAATTAGTATTTTATATATCAGTCCCAATTTTTTCTTTTCTTCCACGTTAACACCTCTTTAAAAAATCCGGTTTGTAATTTTTTTACATTATATTCTTTATTTTAATTCATTCCTTAATGATTTTATTTATTTTCATTGTTAAATATTTTGTAAATAACTTGTATTTTATTTTCATTTCCTTATATAAGATTTCCTTTTATAATAAAATCTGAAGTTAAAAACGAAAATAACTAAAATAATGCTATAAATAATATAATAATTGTAAATGCATTATGAAATACATGCGCTAAGATACTTGTAAAAATATTATCTGTTTCATAATACAAACAACCAAGAACAAAGCCAATACTACCATAAGAGATAATATATAATAATTCAGTCCAAGTTTCTAAAAAATTAGAAAAATCAACCGAAGACACATGAGCAAGTCCAAATAAGAAGCCCGTAAATAATGCAAAGAAATATTTATTTGCAAATAATTTTTTAAAACTTTTTCTAAAAGCTAATTCTTCGATAATCGGTGCAAAAATTATAGTACTAATGGCTGTAAATATCGGCGCGGCCATTAACATTTCCCGATTTAATTCCTCATTATTTGCAGCACTACCTTGTATACTAACAATAATGATATTTAATACAATCATAAGAACATAACCATAAACAAAATATTTCGCACTTAGTATTGTATAGCCTTTTCTATATTTCCAAAAACGCAGCCATTCTTCTTTTAATGATTTTCTAAAAATAAAAATCAAAACAAATGCTATTATAATATAAACACCTAAATAAGTTAAATTTGCTATAAAAGCATTTTCATGATTTAAGAAACGTTCAAATACTGTTCCATATATCATTGGAATTACTAAAATATATAATGCTAAAACGAAGAAACCAAAACCTAAATTCTTTATTTTTTGTTCCATAATTAAGCTCCTTAAAAACCTTGTTTTTCTAATGCTTTTTTAATATCACCTTTACGACTAATTTTCCCGACCAAGCGATTGAGAGTCGTCTTCTCAACACCTTCATGATAAAAGATTGTAATAGGGGTAACATTATCATTAATTATTTTATGAACCTCACTTTGAATGTTTTCATCTTCTTTTGCTAGTTCTGTTAAATTAATAACATAAGCAACTTGATTTTTATCTTCTAATACAGAATTTAAAATAGGAAGATATTCTTGACAATGAGAACAACCTGTTTGACTAACAACGGCTACAAATGAGTCTTTCTTTTCTAATTTTTCTAAAAATTCATTTCCTGAGATATAAATAAGTTTATCTTGTGTTTCCTCTTTATTCATAAATTTATTTAAACCAAATAAACCGAAAACAAAGAGAATAACTACAATTCCACCAATTATATATTTTTTCATTTTCTATCACCACTTAAAATATATCATAATCTTACATCCTAAGTAAACTAAAGAAATAAAGAATTTTTAAGAAAGAAAATCTAACATTAGCTTTAATTCAAAAAAAATGCTATAATAGATATATCCCAGTAAGTAGAAAAGAGGGTTTTATGTTTAAAAAAAATGATTACTTAATTTTTCAAAAAAATGTTTGTATGGTGAATGATATTTTACCAAAAGTATACAATAATCAAGATTATTATGTATTAGTACCAATTGATGATAATTCATTATCTTTAAAAGTGCCAACTAATAACAAATCAATTCGTCCCATTATATCAAAAAAAGAAGCAAATAGAATTGTTAATAGTATTTCTGATATTCCATTAATCGAAGTTGAAAATGAAAAAAATATGGATCAAGAATACAAAAGATTATTTGCGCTTGAGGAACACGAATCTTTGGTTAAAATAATTAAAACAAGTTATTCTAGGAATCAAAAGAGAATCGATGAAAAGAAAAAAATAAGTGAAAAAGATAATCAAAGTTTTATTATGGCTGAAAAATATTTATATAATGAATTAGCATTAGCTTTAAATATGACTTATGATGAAGTAAAAGAATATATTTTGGAAAAAATGTACAATTAATATAATATACAAAAATATACAAAAAAGTATATTTTTTTTACTAAAATTTTTAAAAAATAAGTAGAAAATTAGGCATTCTAAACTTGTAATCAGCCAAATGGTATGATACAATTACTTTGTTAAAAAAATTTAGGTTGGTGACTAGAAAATGAAGAAAAAAGTTTTTTTTGCAATATTAGCATCCTTATTAATAGGAATACAAAGTGTAAATGCTGCAAGTACATGTAGTTATACAGAACAAATAGAACTAAATCAAATTGCTGCTACGGTGAAAGCCAATTATGAAATAGAAACGTATGGAACTGGAATTTTTGGTGATTTAGAAAATCCTGATGAAGGAGAAAATAATAATACTATTGAAATCTATGCTGATGCAATAATAATGAACGTTCTAAATATAACCGAAGATATTTATGTCGAGATAAAAATAGCCAATTATAAAGATGTAATGACTTTCTATTACAGTGATACGAAAAATGGTGTAATAGAACTTGGCAATCAATCTTTGACAAAAATAACAACTTTTACAATTACAATTTATTCTAATAATAGTAATTGTTTAGGAGATAAATTAAGAACATTTGAATTTGTGACACCGAGGTTTAATGAATACTCTGAATACGGCGTTTGTGAATTAATTCCAGACTTTTATTATTGTCAAAAATATATTGTAACAGATATAAATATCTCAGAAGATGAATTTGTAAGATTATCCAATCAGAAATTAGAAGAACAAACAAAAACAGAAGAAGAGAATAAAAAGAATGAAAACAATGAAGGAATACTAAATAATATATTTAGTTTCATTAGTGATAATAAATACATCATTCTAATTGTTGTAATTGTAATAATCGGGGGAACGACTACTGCGATCATATTAAAGAATCGGAGGAGCAAAGAATTATGAAAAATAAAATAAAATTACTATTAATAGCAATCGGATTAATAATCTTAGTACCATTTAATGTCTCAGCTGCTAGCTGTTCAGTAGATACGGTATTTTATATTGAAAGACCAGCTGATTCAGTTAGCACAGGTATTTTTTATAGTGCAGGAGAATATAAACAAAATCTCTACAACATTAAAGATGCAGCTGGAAATACTTATCAAACTTACTGTTTGGAAGCCGGAAAAACAGCACCATCTAAAGGAGAATCTTATAAATGTATTGAAGAATTTGATTTATCAACTCCTAATAATGCCGATAAAAGAGGTTATTATGGGGCAATGATCAAAGCATATGAGATTGCAATGAAAGAAGGATATGCAAACGATAAACTTATCATGCAAGCTGCCTTTCGTTTTATCACTTATGAATTTAAACAAGCAAGAACCTCTATAAGTGGATTAACCGGTATAAATACTGCTTTTGTAAATTGGAAAACCTCATTTTATGGTGGAGATGCAACTGGTACGGCAAGATTAGCAACAGCAAGAAGTATTGCTAACCGTGCTATAGAAGTTGGTAATTTAGCAAAAAATGGAATGAGTTATTTTGATCTTGTAAATGGTGGCTACATTTGGGGCGATAAATGGGCAACAACTGTTGAAGCAAGAGAATATACAACTGTTGCAAATAGAGTTCAATATCGAGTATTTATTAATCCTGAATTTGATACAACTAATGCCGAAATAGATTATACTCAATTTAAATTTAGTACAACCAATAAAACTGCAACCGTTGTAAGTTATAATAAAGCAACAAGTTTTCAAACAGAACCAGGATTACCCGCATATGCCTATGCGTATGATGTCATTATTGATATTTCAGGGTGGGATGGTAACCCTCTTGGTTTAACAATGAAAAGTTATCTTTATTCTCCACTTTCTGGAGCAACTAATATGATGTTAATTTCATCAAATACAAGTTCAACACATCAAAATATGTTAATTGTTACTTATGGAACACCTTTGAAAATTAAAAAGAATAATACAACAACAACTAATGGTGGAGGTTCAGACCACAGTATTAATTTAGATGCATCTTGTGTATTAGAAAACGGAAAATACTATTACATTAAATACAAAAACGGTAGTCAAACATCAAAAACAGAAGTTACTGATATAGATGAAATGAATCGTTTAGGATGTCCAATTGCGTGTAAAATATATCAAAATAAATATGTTTGTAAAGATGGAAAAGTCTGTACAAATGAAGAATATAAAAAACAATGTGATGTCGAAGTACCTGATAACTGTGATTCATTAGATCCAAATAGTGAAGAATATATTAGAGAATGTACAGATGCTTGTGATCCTTATATTACAATTCCAGCAAGATGTACAGAATTTAATAGTCAAGATAAAATTACAGATGATATCACTGGTACAGTTGGTGATATTAATAAAGTTAAAAATGAAGTAAAAGCTTGTGTGGTTAGTAGTAAAACTACAGAAACAACAGTAACAGGGACTGCACAAACAGGAACTTCTGAATTCGAAAATTTATGTGGCAATCGGTTATTTTATTCTTATAGCGACGATTCTCAAAGAAACCATTATGGCCCTGCGGTAGGAGGTATTATTAACGATACAACTGGCGATTATCATTGCTGTACTTCTATTAGTCGATCAGGTTCCTGCACTTTTTCAACTAACAGTAGTTATAGAGCAGGCGATAAAGAAGCATGTGCAGTATATACTCGTCACTGTTCGTCAAGCTTTATGCCCTCCCCAGAATCTAGAGGCTATCGTTTGATGGACACTTCTAAAGAGGTAGATACTACTACGACTACAGTAATAACAACTGACAAAAAAGATGCTGCTGGCAATCCTTTCTTAATGGATGACGGACAATTAGATTCAGTTCAAAATAAATATAGCGGCGAATTAAACCCTTATTGTAAGGTAAGTTGTAAAGAAGATTATTCTTTTGAATTACCAGGAGCTAAATATACTGAAAGTGGAGGCTACTTTACATTAAGTACATCAGTGACTGGAACAAGAGATTGTTATACCAGTGAAATTGATAGTAAACTATTTGACGAAGATTTAGAAGAAGCAAGAAAAGTAGTGATTGATCGCTATAATGATTACATGTACTGGAAAACTGGTGCAGAAGCATCGATGTCATATCGAAGTGATTTTGATTCTGGTTGTAAAGAGGAATCTGCTCCAACTGCTGATGATCCAAATAACACTGAATGTGTGAATTGTTGTAATGCAACAGCAACTGTATATTTTAAAAATTGGTCATGGACTAAAGTTGGTTATTCGTCTGGTACAACGAATGGAGTAATGACTGGAAATGAAAGCACATATAGTCATGGGGAAGCAATCTGTAATGAATGTAGTGATAATTCTATAGAGGGTAATTCAAGCAATGTTCAAAATTATTTGAATAATCAAAGAAACTCAGCAAAATCTGCATTAGATAACGCAATTGCCGAATTAAATGCCGTAGTAAAAGATTATAACAATTGTACAAATGGTTGGGATAATAATATGAATTATGATCCTACCATCGTCTTTGATTATGAAGAATATCAAAACACAAATTATGATGATACAATGGTTCAAGTTGGAAGTACAGATGTGTCTGATGATAATATGTATTGTTCTGGAGATACTAATAATCATTATGAATGTCAATCAGGAAAAACAAGTTCAGCTAGAACTACTACCATAACAAAATTTACTTGTGATGCAAACGGATGTAGAAATACAAATTACACAGTTAGTACTGCTAAATGGGTAAGAAAATCTGTTACTTCAAGCGGTGAATTTGAACCGAGAAAACAATTTTCAACTTACACACCTTATGGAACAATTGCTCTAGATAAAACAGATAATACTTATAAATTATATACAAGCTTACCGGCTGGATCCCTACCAATTGAATTAGGATCTATCACAGGAGTTTATAACTTTAAATTCACAATTAGTGATATTGGACAATTTAATCATAATGATGAACCAGGAAGATTAATTGGTAATAGTAATAGTGTTTATCAAGCTGCTTCAGTTGATCATACCGCACAAGCAGGATATGTTTGTCAATATATTTTAAATTGTGATGGTCCTGATTGTGATTATAGTTGTGTTGGTGATAATTGTTCATTTGATGATGATGATAAAATTTGTGAAGGACCAGATTGTACTTATACTTGTATCAACTGTATCTTTGATGGAAAAACATCAACATTAGTATTTAGACCATTCTCACTAAATAACGTTTTCTCAAATCCAGATCGAACCATTGGTTCAAACTGGAGTTCTGTCAAAGGAAAAACAACGAAAACCGTGATTGAGAGTTCAGGAGAAGAAACTTATACGACACCAGAATATTCGTATAAATTAACAACTGCAAATCAAAATGCTATTAGAAAATATAATAAACAAGCAGGAAGTTATTCTAATTCCCTTGTTCCTACAACAAATGAAAGTGCTTTAAGTGAAGTAGTTATAAGTAGTAAATATAAAAATATTGCTTTTGAAAGTTGGTTCCTTAACAATGGAGATGGAACTTACTTTGAAGAAATAACAAGAAATAAAGAATGGACATTATGGGAAACATACTGTAAAGCCAACAATTTAAGTTGTCCAATTGGTAAGTCTAGTAATACTGGACCATCTTGGAAATAGGGAGGGATAATTAATGAAAGACTCATTTTGGGGATATTGGATTATCCTTCTAGGATTATTTGTTGTTGTAATTATGATGTTAATATCAAACGTTACAACCGCAAATACCCAAAGTTATTATTTAGTAAAAGAAACAACCGAAGCTGCCATGATTGATGCTATTGATTATGGATACTATCGCCTTTATGGGGAACTAAAAATTAATCGAGAAAAATTTGTTGAAAGTTTTCTTCGTCGTTTTGCTGAAAATGCAAAAATAGATGAATATGATATCTCTTTCTATGGAATTTTTGAATCTCCACCAAAAGTAAGTGTTAAGGTTTCCTCAAAAAGTGGAAGCTATATGTTAACTGGAGATTCAAATAGTTTTGATATAATAAATAAAGTTGATGCCTTATTAGAAATAGGCGGATATTCATCAACATAAAGAATAAAAAAGGAGAAACGATATGAATAATTTAATAGCAGCTATTAAGAGATTCTTTAGTAATAAAAATACCGTCACCATTATTGGTATAATAGTCGGTGTTTTAGTGCTATACATAGGTTATAATTGGCGAATTAGTCAAGAACTTAAGACGATAAGAATTCCCTATGCAAAAACAGCATTAACTTCTAGACATACAATTACAGCAGATGATATTGGATATATGGAAGTGCCAGAATCTGTCTTAAAAAAACAGGACAATTTAATTAAAAAACAAGATTTAATAGTTGGTATGCAAGTAAAATATAATGCGAATATTCCAGCAAACAGTTTCTTCTACAACAATGTATTAGCTACAGCTGCAGAACAACCTGGATATGTGTTAGCCAATATTCCAGATAATTACCGTGCTTTTACTTTAGATGTATACTCATCAATGACTCATATTTCAGCAATGATTCCCGGCACTTACATTGATTTATATATTAGTGGTAAAGATTTAGCTACCAATAAATTAGTATCAGGACGTTTAATTAAAAGTATTGAAATCTTAGCTGTCTTAGATAAAAATGAAAATGTCGTAAATGATAGTGGAAGTGATATTACAGCTGCAGCCCAAATTGTTTTTGCTGTAACCGATGAAATGGCAGACTTACTTGAAAAAGCAAGACTTCTAACTACTCAAAGTATTAAGATTATTCCTGTTGCTAGAAATGCATCATATTCAGCAAATCCGGGAGAAACAATAATTGATATAACTTATCTAAAAGATATGATATTATCAGGATTCACTGTACTTCCTGGTTCTATAACCAATTATACACCTTAACAATAATAGAAAAGATATAAAAGGAGAAATGATATGAATAATATAATAACTGCTGTCAAGAAATTCCTTAGTAATAGAAATACTGTCACTATTATTGGTGTTATAGCAGGAATTTTGGTTCTGTACATAGGATATAATTGGCGAGTCAATCAAGAGCTTAAAACAACAAGAATTCCTTATGCAAAAACAACATTAACTTCTAGACATGTAATTACAGCAGATGATCTTGGTTATGTCGAAGTAGCTGAATCTGTCTTAAAAAAACAAAATAATATAATTAAAAGTAATGGTTTAGTGATTGGGATGCAAGTGAAATATGATACAACTATCCCAGCCAATAGCTTCTTTTATGGAAGTATGCTAGCGGCAGCAACTGAGCAACCAGGGTATGTTTTATCAAACATCCCAGAAAACTATCGAGCTTTCAATTTAAAAGTTACTTCCTCAATGACTCATGTTTCATCAATGATTCCTGGCAACTATATTGACCTATATATTAGTGGTAAAGATGCTGCTACTGGTAAATTAGTATACGGACGTTTAATTAAAAGTATTGAAATCCTTGCCGTCTTAGATAAAAATGAAAATAGTGTTTATGAAAGTGGAAGTGATATTACAGCAGCATCACAAATTGTCTTTGCCGTAACTGATGAAATGGCAGACTTACTTGATAAAGCTGATCTTCTAACGAGCCAAAGTATTAAAATAATCCCGATTGCCAGAAATGCTTCGTATTCAGCTAATCCTGGAGAAACGTTAATCGATGAAACCTATTTAAGAGAAATGATTTTAGCTGGATTTACCGTACTTCCAACTACTGCAACAGGAGAATAATAAAAAAGAAAAATAAAAGGAGGAGACCATAATGAATGATGCAATATTTTCTCAACTGGATTTTGGACCCTTAAACGAATTCATTACACTAGATGATATCACCGATATTTCCTACAGTAATGGAGGACAAGTTTGGTTAAAAACATTATCTAAAGGAGTATACCAAGTAGAGCGTCCACAAATCAATAATCCATTAATGGAAAAGCTTGCATTCCAATGCGCAAATGTGATGGGAAAAACATTCAATATGGCTCATCCTTTTTTAGACGCTGAAAGTACAGAACTACGTCTAAACTTTATTCATGAATCAATTTCAACTAATGGAATAGCTTGTGTAATTCGTAAAACACCTGCCAAAATTAGATTAAATAAACAAAAATTATTGGATGAAGATTATGTATCTGAAGATTTACATAACTTCTTAATTTTATGTGTTCAAGGAAGAGCCAATATCATAGTTTCTGGAGAAACTGGATCCGGAAAAACAGAGTTAGTAAAATACCTTGCAAGTCATACAAAAGAAAATGAAAAAATTATTACGATTGAAGATACCTTAGAATTACACTTAGATCGAATATTCCCTCATCGTGATATCGTGGCAATGAAAACCAATAATATAGCTAGTTATTCAGATGTTTTGGTAACTTGTATGAGACAGAATCCAGTCTGGATTCTATTATCCGAAGTTCGTAGTGCTGAAGCAGTTCTTGCTGTTCGTAACTCGATTTCTTCTGGACACCACATCTTATCAACAATCCACTCAGATAAAGCTAGTTTAATTCCAATGCGTATGTATAGTTTATTAGAAACCAACCAAGAAATAGAACAATTCTTGAATTCAATTCATCGATATGTTCAAATTGGTGTCTATGTAAAAGGGTATTTTAGTAAAAAATATAATCGTTTCCAACGTGAAATCATGGAAGTCTGTGAATTCTATGTTGATGAAACGAATAAACCGAAAGTTAATACGATATTTAAGAAAACTCTGACTGGTGATCTGGTTATGAATCAACCGACGAAAAACTTAAGAGATTATTTGGGAATTCAAGGGATTCTCTTGGATGATGATATCTTCCATTTGGAAGCTAAAAAAGAAGCAAATATAGAAACTGAAAATATAGAAACTGAAAATGAAGAAAATATAGAAGCTGACATTGATACAATATAGAAAAGAGGTGCCTTTGTGGAACTAATTTTATTATTATTTATAGCCATATTTGTTATTACTTATCGAATGAATAACGGTGAAAATGTTTATAGATTTTTCATGAAAGGTGTTAGTACCGCATATCAAAAATATGCACCTTATAGTTATCAAGAAGTTAAAGCAAAAACAAAAAACTTAGGGCAAGAATATACCACAAGAGATTATGCTGTTCAGATAGTTTTATTTGGTGCCGTTGCTGGAGGCATCTCTTATTTGTATTTTTATAATATCATTATTGCCGCGGCTTATGCTGGGGTTGCTATTGCTTTTATCCCATATTTAGCATATTTAAGAAGCCAAAAGATTTACAGTGAATATATCTTTGAACAAGTTCAAATTTATACCACCAATGTTATTATGGAATTTGCAACCACTCAAAGTTTTGTTAAATCGCTTGAAGGAGTTAGAGATTCTGGAATTCTAGAAGATCCTGTTTTAAGAGATGTTGAAACAATGATTCAAATGTCATATCAAAATGGTACAATCGATGAATCAATTGATTATTTCAATGAAAAGTATCCTTTCTATATGGTAAAAAATATGAATCAAATTTTCTTACAAATTACGAAAGAGGGTGCCAAAGATTCTGGACAAGCTCTAGAAAACATGTCAATGGATATAGATATGCTTGTTGAAGGTGTTTATAAAGACCAAGTTGACCGGAAAACCTTCCATAAAAAATTCATTACTTTTGGCCTTGCCTTATTTCTATTAGTTATGGCCATGCAATTCTTATTAGGTACCGATTCTTATATGAATTTATTAGGAGTCTGGTATGTTAAATTAGTCTTACATGCAGTTATTATTATTAATGCATTCTTTCTACTTCAAGGTGAAAAATTCTATAATGAAGACTTGGGGGTGGAATAATGTATTTGGAAATACTTGCCCTGGCAATCGCCTTATTATTTGTTTTAAATTATACAGGCGTTCTTAACTTCAATAAATTAGTTTCCGATAATGAAGTGTACTTTAAAAGATTAAAAGAAGAAGACTGGGATTTCTTAGTAAGATCAAAATATGGTGATCGAGTAAATCCTGATTTCTTATTCAATAATCGAATCAGAAATGCTTTCTTTGCGATTCTACTCTTAATCTTTATCTTTATTACTGATTTAACCTATATTAAATTCCTAGTTGCCATTATCGGTGGTATCTTAATGTTTAAAATGGATTATTCTAATTTAAAAAGTTATTATAAAAAACATCTTCATCAAATTGACTCGATGTTGCCCCATTATTTGAAAAACTTAGAAATTCTAATTCAACATTATACCGTGCCCGTCGCTCTTGGTAAATCAATTGAAGATGCTCCACCAATATTTAAAGATGGATTAAGTGAATTAATCAACGAAATCAACGCTGGAAATGATACCATCGAACCGTATGTTAACTTCGCTAAGAAATATCCAGTACGAGACTCTATGCGTATGATGCGTCTATTATATCGTTTAAGTCTAGGACGGCAAGAAAGTAAACAAGATCAATTGCTATCATTTTCAAAAACTATTTCTAATTTGCAACAAAAAGCAAGAGAAATTAAATATCAAGAAAGATTAGACAAAATGGAAGGTAAAACCATGCAAATGTTAATTGTAACTGGAATTGGTTTAATGGTTTTATTAATTGTTTCGGTTCTAATGTTAATGAATATGTAAAAATATTGATATTTGAAAAAAAAAAAGATATAATACTAATAAAGTAAGGAGGTAATGAATTAATGAAAGAAGCAACAGGTGAATTAAATATGACAGTTGTAACTGTTGTAGCAATTGCAGCCGTAGCAGCATTCTTCTATGCATTCGTATGGCCTAGTATTAAAGGCAGTATTGAACGTAATACTTATTGTGCATCTTCATATGGTTGTAATAATGACAATACAGAATGTAAATACATGGATAATAATAATGAAGAACAAACAATTGATTGTTCAGGATACAACACATCAACAAAATAAATAATTAATTTATTACTAAACACGCAAATGAAGTAATCCTTTTGTCATTCGCGTTTTTTTCTTAGGCAAGGAGGTAATTCATGAAAGAAGCAACAGGAGAATTAAATATGACACTAGTAGTTGTAATTGCAGTCGCAACGTTAGTGACGTTTTTATATAGTGTTATCTGGCCAAGTATAAGAAACAACATGGATTCCTCTACCAATTGCAATAAGGCAATTTGTGAATCCGAATCAAACGGTGATGGAACCGTAAATTGTCATATGATTGATGCGAATGGCAATAGAACAGGATCAGACTTTACATGTGTTTGGAAAGGTTAAAAGATTGAGGTGATAGAGTGAAATCAGCAATTGGAGGAGTCAGTTTATTTCAAATAGTAATCGTATTTGTTCTTCTTTTTACGGGTTTTATCTGTCTATCTATTAACCAGTCTAAGGCATATAATGTGAAAGATCAAATTATCAAGGCGATTGAAAGAGAAAATGGTATTGATTTAACAAAAGATATTACTAGTGGTAATAACAAAGCAATGGAAACAATTATTGATTATTTATCAGCTGTTTCTTTTCGTACGACTGGGATTTGTCCAAGTGATGACGAAAACCTAATGTATGTAGGTTATAATCGTGAAGGAAGAATCGATAGTAAAAACCCTGTTTTTTGCATTGCTGAAATAAATTTCTCAAAAGGAATAACACAACAATCTAGTGAATTACCATCAATGTCTTATTATAAAGTGGTAGTATTCTTTCAATTAGATCTACCAGTCTTTAAAAATGCCTTTGGATTCAGAACCATTGGCGAAACAAAAACTTTATATAGTTAATAGAAAAGAGGTAATAGTGTGAAAGAATCAATTGGCGGAACATTTACATTTCAACTTGTAATTATTTTCATTTTAATCTTTGTAAGTTTTGTAACATTAACTATAAATTACACTAGAACCTATGCTATAAAAAATGAAGTATTATCTTTTATTGAAAAAAATGAAGGACTAACTGATAAACCTGGTGGCGCAATTGAATTAATTAATAATTACTTAACCTATAATAATTATGCAACAACGGGTGCTTGTGATGAAGATCATTATGGAGTTAATAATCTAACCATAAATTCTTATGAAAAAGTTGTTAAAGGGGAGAAATATTATTACTGTGTGAAAAAAGTGAATAATGCCTCAGCTACGCATCCACACCGAGTTCATTATGATATTGTGGTCTTCTTTCGGTTTAATATCCCTGTGATGGGAGATATCTTCAGTTTTAGAGCAACCGGGACAACGAATGATATAATGACTCCAGCAGATAACTTAGGAGTAGAAGGAGGATAATATGAACGTAATAATAGCAAATAAATATAAAAC
>Ga0153948_1001184_pt1 | contig 13522 bp, 11 predicted proteins | sample TSNJ032MetaG_FD_104696 | JGI IMG/M metagenome (GOLD analysis project Ga0153948, IMG submission 104696) | Attine ant fungus gardens microbial communities from New Jersey, USA - TSNJ032 MetaG | ecosystem: Host-associated > Fungi > Mycelium > Unclassified | place: USA: New Jersey, Wharton State...
AACGGTGGAGGCACCGGTAGAGCCAGATCAGCGGATTGGAGTGCTGCGTTATCAGTTAAATGGCACGACCTTGGGGGAAGTGGATATTCTGACTGACGGAGGTGTTCGTGAGGCAGGATATGCGGATTATTTAGGGAAATTGAAAAAGGCGTGGCTGATGCAGTTGGTGCCGGTAGAGATACCGGTATCAGAGGTACCGGCGGCATAAAAGTTATAAGCAATCTTCTGCGGTATAGGAGTTTCGGTGATTTATTCGATATTGGTTCGGCTGTAATCCATACTTTTCCTTAAACCTCTTAGAGAAGTAGCTGATATTGGGGATGTTGACATCAAGAGCCACATCACTGATGGAGCGATTTGTGGTTCGCAGCAGTAGTGCCGCCATCTCCAGTTTATAGAGTGTGATGTAACTATTAATTGTATGGCCGGTTTCCTTTTTAAACAAGCGGGAAAAGTAATCAGCATTCAGATGCACATAATCGGCAATTTCACCAATTGTAGTAACAATATTATAATATTCGGCGATATAGACCTGTGCTTTTTTGACATGTTCAGAGTAACCGTTTGAACAGGAGAGCAGGTAAATATCGTCGATAATTAAGTTCTCAACAAGACTTATGAGTTGGCGGAAGCTTTTACAGTCATAGATCTTTCTTTTTATCTCATCCAGTTTATTAATCAGATTATCCTGTTTTTTGTAATAGCAAAGATACAGGCTGTTTAAAATATTCAGATAAGAATCCTTTACCAGCATAACCGATACAGGCTTTACATGTTCTACGGCGGCATGGATGGGGAGAAGATTCTGAAGCAATTCGGTTGCCTGATAATTGCGGCCATTGGAAATATATTTATTGCAGGCAGTCTGAATCTCATATTCAGTTGCCGGAACCTGGTTGATACAGTCAAAAAAACAGTTGGTGTCAGAGTAAAAAAGCCGTTCCCATGATTGAGCTGCATTTTTTACACTGACAGGCAATTTCATCATCGTTTTATAGCATAGGCTGACACCAAAACACTGGGGAGCCGCAGCAGAAAAAAATGAGAGCAGCCGGCTGCACTGATTGCCACAATGTATTGAATCGATCAGATAATAATATCGCTCTTCATAAGTTCCAATGAAGAAGAACGGCAGCAGATCATCCTTTAAGCATTCCCCGGTGGCAATACAATAAAAAGACGCAGCCTGGAATTTAGGAAAAACCAGACTCCAGTTAACAGCCGTAAACGCTTCGGCGGAGTCGGAAAAAATTCGCATAAGCGCAGAAGAACTGGCTGGCGGTACCATGGTTGGCTTCCGTTCTTCGATACAGCGGTTGACGAGATTACGCAACATATTTTTATTGCATTCATATTTTAAGACATAATCAAAAGCACCATAACGGATACATTCTCTGGCATAATCAAATTGATCATGACTGCTTAAGATAATCGGAATAATTTCGGTATTGCGTCTGTTAAGTTCTTTAAGAAAATCAATGCCGTTCATGCGGGGCATCAGGATATCAATAAAAACCATCTCATAGTGACAAATATCTAGCATTTCCAGTGCTTCCTGGCCGTCAGAGGCACAGTGAACCTCCAGCATATCAGGAAATAAAGCAGTAAGTGTTGCCTGCAGCCAGTCTCTAATAATAGCCTCATCATCAATTACCAATATATACATGTTAAGCCTCCCCGTATATCATTAAATCACATATCTTGGAACCCTTATTTTCACCACCGTACCAACCCCAGTTGCGCTGTCAATAGCAAAAGATGCCCGATCATTATAGTGCAGATTAAGACGGGCAATTACATTTGGCAGTCCAATATGGTTTCCGCCAGAATTTTCATTACTAGTTGATAACAGCTTATCGATGGTATTTTGATCCATTCCACAGCCATTGTCGCTTACCTCCAGGCAGAGTTGGCTTTCATCAGAAAAAATATTGATATCGATCCGACCGTCTTGTTTAGAAGAGGATAAGCCATGAAAAACTGAATTCTCAATTAGGGGCTGCAAAATAAAACGCAGCAGCAGTTCGTTCTCACAGTATGGAGACACATGTAAACAAATCTGAAAGCTATCACCGTAACGCTGCTGGAGGATATAGCCATACTGTTTAAGTACATGAACTTCATCTTTTACCGATACCAGTTGATCTTTCGTATTTAAAATGTTTTTCAGCATATCATTTAAGGCATCCAGCATATTACAGGCCCGTTCGGAGTGTCCCATATCGACCATACATTTGATGCTGAAGATAGTATTATGCATAAAATGCGGATTTATTTGCATCTGCAGAAAATGCATTTCAGTAATACGCTTCTGGCGCTCCTTTTTTCGGATGTCATTTAATAGATTGACTATATGGACAACAAAATTTTCACATTCGTCAGCGATCCATTGGACCTCTGCGAAGCCCCGTTTTTTAAAGCGGACATTAAAGTTTCCGCCCGTGGCTTCCTTCATAGTCTGATGAACATCTGACAGCGGGCGGGAAACCGTTCTTCCAATCACAACCGATAACAGGATAGCAAAAAGTAAGACGCCAAAAGTCAAAGCGGCAACTGTCCATCGAATCTGATAAAGTGGTGCTAAAATAATCCGCATTGGTATTTCTTCAACGACAATCCAGCTGCTTTCAGGGGCGGAATATTTGGAAAATAAAAAGTTCTCCCCCAACTTTTCAATAATTGCATTATTGGAATGCTCAAATAGTTCGTAAAAAGTTTCCATATTGTAGAAGAAATGACCAATCATTGAGGGGGTGGAGTGAGATACCATCTGTCCTTTGGCATCAACAATATAGATATTACCAGATTCCCCGGTCAGCGACTCGTAAGTATGGTATAAGGAGCGCTCAGGAACAGTAACCATCAGGACAGAGTTTAAACTGCCGTCTTCATTGCGGATGAAGCGAAGCAGTGAAACATAATTTTCTTTATTTCCGTCCAATGATTTGATTTGTAGATTGGACTGCCAATAAAAGAGGCTGTTTGTAGAAAGCGCCCGCTGAAACCAGAGTGTGTTTGAGCATTTTTCGATTTCAGGAAGAAAAAGCTCCCGGGAAGAATAGTAAAAAATATCTTCGGCAAAAAACTGGATATCATAGTCATAGGAATAGTGAGAGAGAGTCTGATGAATGTAGTCATTAATATTATCAAGCTCTCGGTAATATGTGTCAGGGATAGGGTGGGAGTGTTGGACATCTTCGGTAATCTGCCGGACAATCCCGGTATTGTAAAACATATCAGAGATGGTAATAACCTCATTTTTCAGCGTATTGATATTGGCATCGACCTGGGAGAGAATCTCAGTACGGCTGTCGGAGATATCACGGACTAATTGCTCGCGAAAGAAATAGTAAGTCGGTACGACTGTCAACATGACAACGCCTGCAGTCAGCGTGGCCAGCAAAACAATCAGAAGTGTTTGCAGTTTTAAAGGGTTTTTCATCAAACTGGAACCTCCCTTTTCATTGATTTCATATTTTATTACAAGTAAAATTATATCATAAAAAAAGATGAAAAATCAAAATTTGGAAAAAAAGTAGAAATCTTGTTAGTTCTTATACGGATTATTGTTAATCCTAAATACCAGTATTGATGTGACAATAAAAAAGTCGTTTTTTTGTTAACTTTGATTCCTGTCCTGGATAGTAAAAAACTGTTATATTGTTATAATTTATACACATAGACCAAAACGTAAAGCAAAGAAAATGGAGGAAGCGATGAAAAAGAGAAGTGTATCTGTAATTTTAACAGCAGCAATGATTCTGACAGCATTGTCAGGCTGTGACGGTAATAATGGTAGTAGTACCAGCAATACTACCGGCAACAGTACCGCAACGGAGGCAGCCCAAACAATCCAGGCAGATGTAGAGAACAGTGGGGCGGCAGATTATCAAAAACTGCGGGTACAGTCAATGCCTAATTTTAATGGAGTTTTACTTTCCTATATTCAGGATCATAAATGGGCAGAAGAAATCGGTCTGGAACTGGATGTAGAACTGTATGCCAGTGGCGCTCCAGCCAATGAAGCACTGGCGGCCGATTTATGGGATGTCGGCTTTCAAGGGCCGGCCTACGTCTTTGGTTCTGTTAACAATGACGCCAAAATTATAGCTACCGTCAGTGATACAGGAGGTGATACCCTGTTTGTTCGGGGTGACAGCAATATTCTCAGCAAAAAAGGATTTAACCCCACATATCCGGATATCCTTGGCGATACCGATACGGTAAAGGGAACGACCATTCTATATTCAGCAGGTACCTCCACCCATCAGCTGGCATTGTCTTATCTGGAAGCAATGGGAGTAAGTGCCGATGAGGTAAGTATGGTTCCCATGGATTTTCAGACCTGTGAACAGACCTTCCTGATTGGACAGGGAGATATTGTGGCATTACCAACGCCCTGGTCAACAACAGTAACCGGAGAACACGGCTGGCTTCCGGTTGCAGTATTGCAGGATTTCAGTTCTACGAATACGGATCTGATTTGTTCAGCCAAGGCTTATGAAAACCTGAAACCGGAGTTAACCGCCTTTCTTAAGCTGTGCTATCGCGCTGCTGATGCACTTGAGGCCGATAAGGAGCTGAAAGTACAGCAGATTATGAAATTTTATAGTGAAAATGGCCTGGAGGTAACCGAAGAATCAGCCCGCAAAGAAGCCGATCTGCGGATCTTTATTACCACTGATGCAGCCAGAGGAAGTATCGACTATGGTAAAGCCGAAACCGATGCAGCCGAATTTTTTGAATCCATCGGTCAGATCGAGGCAGATCAAGCTGAACGATTTAAAGAAAATATTAAAACAGACATTTTAAAGGAAGCGCTGGGAAATTGATGCACATAAGCGGAGGGACAGGTGATTCTATTGAAGAAAAAGAAAGAAAACCGTCGATATATGATTATATCAGTTATTTCCTTTATTGTTTTTTTGATTCTGTGGGAACTGCTGACTGATGGATTCCACATCATTCCTGAAAAAAAATTCCCCAGTCCGGTGAAGATAGTGGAAACATTTATTTATAAAATGAATCATACCAACCCTGACGGAAGTACAATCAGAACCCATATTCTCACCAGTCTGCAGGAATCTGTCATTGGTTTTGCGATTGGTGTGGGGCTTGGGATTCCATTGGGGATTTTAATGGCCTGGTTTGAGACATTTGATATGTTTTTTAAGCCGGTTTTTGATCTGATTAAACCGATTCCCCCAGTCGGCTGGGTTCCGGTGATGCTAATGGCCTTCGGCTTGGGGCTGATGTCGAAGGTAACAGTCATTGTAATTGCCGCAATCGTTCCGATCATTATCAATTCTTACAGCGGCATCAAGCAGACCAATCCGGTTCATCTGTGGGTCGCCCAGACATTTGGCGCCAGCCGCCGTCAAATGTTGTTTACGGTGGCGATTCCCACTGCCGGACCTATGATTTTTGCAGGCATCCGGGTGGCATTAAATGCCTCCTGGGTAACCTTGGTGGCAGCTGAACTGGTGGCCTCTACAAAAGGGCTTGGCTATATGATTCAAACGGCCAGACTGGTTGGCCGGATTGATATTGTCTTCATGGGAGTTTTCGTTATTGGGGCGTTTGGGGCGATATTGTCATGGCTGCTGGCATTTGCGGAAAAGAAGATCGTGAAGGGAGGCCGTTAATTATGAATAAAAAGCAAACAAAAAAAATGACGGCTCTGATCTATGGGGCAATGGGGATTGCCCTGTTTTTGGTGGTCTGGCAGACAGCCGTTGCCGCTACCGATTTCGGTAAAATCTTTCCTGGTCCACTAAAGGTACTGACCGGGTTCTTCCAGGCGGTGATAACCCCTATCGGCAAATGCCGGATTCAGGGGCATGTTGCGATTAGTTTGTGGCGGGTCCTGGTGGGGTATTCATTATCTGCGGTACTGGGAACAATGGTCGGGCTGCTGATGGGCGCCTCAAGGCTTTGCAAAGCGATTATCAATCCTATTTTTACAATGATTAAGCCAATTCCGGGAATTGCCTGGATTCCAATTGCCATTCTTTGGTTTGGAACCGGAAATACCACCATCTATTTCATTATCTTTGTCGGCGGCTTTTCGCAGATGGTTATGAATACGATGGCCGGTGCGGAAAATGTCAATACCGAATTAGTCGGGGTAGCCGGAGTGCTGGGACTGAAGAAAAACAGAACCTTTATCAGCATTGTCCTGCCAGCTACGATTCCCTATATATTTGCCGGATTGCAGATATCTTTATCAACCAGTTGGATGGCAGTTCTGGCAGCTGAAATGATTACCGCTACATCCGGCTGCGGCTGGCTGATCCTGTCCGGAATGCAGACGGGAAATATGGTCAATAACGTAATCGGAATGGTGTCGATCGGAGTGGTCGGGTTAATTTTGGCAATACTGATGCGAGATGCTGAAAGGAGACTCTGTGCATGGAAAGAGCGGTGATAAGCTTAAAAAATATCCGGAAATCATTCGAAGTGAATAATAAGGAAGTACAGATTATTGATGGGATCAGTCTGGATGTAACAAAAAATGAATTTGTCGTTTTATTTGGTGCCGGACAATGTGGAAAAACAACATTACTAAAGATGATTGCCGGGCTTGAGAGTATTACCGCCGGTGTGATCGTGATCGATGGCAAGCCGTCAGATGGTTTTCATGACAAGGTGGGTATGGTATATCAGACTACGGCTCTTTTTCCCTGGCTGACTGTAATGGGAAATGTGGAATTTGGTCCAAAGTCCAGAGGAATCAGTAAAGCTGAGCGCCGCAAAAAAGCCCAGTATTACATTGATCTGGTCGGTCTTAGTGGTTTTGAAAAACACTATCCGGTCAAGCTTTCCGGCGGAATGTGCCAGCGGGTTGGGATAGCCAGAGCTTACTGCGATGATCCGGAGATTATTTTAATGGATGAACCGTTTGGCCATCTGGATGCGCAGACCAGATATATGATGGAGGAAGAGATCGAGAAGATATGGGCGAAAGAAAAACGGACGGTTATCTTTGTTACCAACAATGTCGAGGAAGCCATCTATCTGGCCGACCGGATTATCATTATGACGGAGTGTCCGGCAGTGATTGCCAGAGAAGTTGTTGTCAATCTGCCCCGGCCCCGGGACATGACCGGTGATTACTTTCTGGCATTGCGAGAGGAAATCAGTGCACTGGTTGACATTCCCAGAGAAAATACAGGGGGCGCAGATGAAGAATAATGACAAAGTAGTAGTTAATAATCTGACCAAACGGTTTGATGACCTGCTGGTTCTGGATGATATTTCCTTTACGGTTAAAAGCGGTGAGTTTTTAGTTATTGTTGGTCCGACCGGCTGTGGAAAGACAACCTTTCTCAATTCGTTAAGCAAAATAATTGAAGTCACCCAGGGCGAGATCCTGATTGATGGTGCACCGGTGGATCCCCAAAAGCATGATCTGGCATATATTCTCCAGGAATATTCAACCATGCCCTGGCTGAATGTGGAGGAAAATATCAGCTATGGGCTGAAACTGAAAGGAAATCCCCCAGATGTGATCCGGAGTCGTGTTGATGAGGCGGTTGAGATGGTCAACCTTCAGGAATTTCGCAGTTTTTATCCAAATGAGCTATCAGCCAGTATGCTGCAGCGGGTTGTCATTGCCAGGGCATTTGCTACCCGGCCGGATTTACTGCTTATGGATGAGCCATATGGTCAACTGGATCTGAATTTAAAATATAAATTGGAAGATGAGCTGCTGAACCTTTGGAAAAAGACCGGCACCACAATAATTTTTATTACACACAATATCGAGGAGGCCGTTTATTTGAGTGACCGGATCCTGGTGCTGACCAATAAACCGACTCATATTAAAACGGAGCTGGTAAATACACTGCCCCGGCCGCGACGAGTTGCTGACCGGGAATTTATTGATTTGCGCAATCAGGTTACGAAATTGATTAAATGGTGGTAAGGTGAGGAGGGATAAGATTTGAAACAAGCCAATGTGTTGTACCTGATGTGCGACCAATTTCGTTTTGATTGTATTCAGGCGCTGGGGAACACAGTTATTCAAACACCGAATCTGGATCGTCTGGTCCGCCGGGGGATTTCTTATACGAATGCGTATTCGCCATGCCCGGTCTGTGTTCCCGCCCGCTATGTGATACGCACCGGACGCGAACCGTATAATGTCGGTAGCTACTGGAATGAGGAGCCAAATCCGGTGCAATTTGATAAAGCGCTCGGGGTGGAGAGCTATTGCGGCGATTATCTGGCCCGCCGGATGAAAAACCTGGGATACCGGACTTTTGGCATAGGTAAATTCCATACCTGCCCGGATGTATATGAAGAACTGGGTTATGAGATGCAGATACATACAGAAGAGATTTATGATAATCCTAAAATCAGGGAACAGGATGGATATGCGGCTTATATTATGAAAGAACACCCTGAATATGCACATCTGGAACAACTGCATGGGGAGCGAACCAATATGTATTTTGTACCGCAGCTAAGTGCTATGCCGGCGGAGCATACCTGTGAAGGATTTGTTGCCCAAAAGGCAGTGGAACTATTGACCATGGAGGATGAGCGGCCTTACTTTGGTTTTGTTTCTTTTATTGGACCGCATCCGCCCTGTGCCCCGCCGGTTCCCTATAATCGGATGTATGATCCTGACGGGATGCCAAACCCGATTAAGGGAAATCAATATACTGACAGCATGGATGAACAGATCGCCTGGATGAATTATCTGATTTATGCCGACGAGATCAATGATGCCTGGGCCAGGAATTTCAGAACCAGGTACTATGCTGAGATTACTTATATTGATTCCTGTATCGGGAAGATCATGGATGCGGTACAAGCTCGGAATGATGCCGACAATACGATAATCTGTTTCTTTTCAGACCATGGTGAGATGATGGGGGATCATGGCGGGTGGCAGAAGGAAACCTTCTTTGAGCAGTCAGTGAAAATCCCGTTTTTGTTAAGTTGGCCGGGAAGACTGCCAGCGGATATCCAACGAAAAGAGTTGGTATCCCTGACCGATTTATTCGGGATAGCAACTGCAGCGGCTGGGGCAGCCGAGGTGCGTGACGGGGTTAATATTCTGGACGGAGAAGAGCGGGAGGTTCTTTTTGGCACTTATGGCAGACCGGAATCTAATCAATTCAAAATGATGATACGAAAGGGGAACTGGAAATACATTTATATGAAAAATGGTGGTAGGGAACAGTTATTTGATCTGGCAGCCGACCCTCAGGAGTTGTATAATTTGGCAAAGGCAAAAGAAGTTATAACTACTGAGTTGAGAAATCTGTTGGTTGGTAAGTGTGTTAGTGAATCAGGACTTGCATGCGCAGCCCAAAACGGCAGAATGGCTTATGTGAAATATGAGCCACGGAAATATGAACGATTGCATCAGTTTGATTTTTCTAAACAGATTCTGGATTATACCATACCTTCAGGGTGCGAGTATATGAGTCAAGCACTGAATTTGGAAGAAATGAATTGATAATAGCCCATTGTATCAAGTGGACTGTCGCAAGTAGAACAAGGAATTATTCCACCATCTGGATGGAGAATATTACCCATGTAACTAAGCAGGGCGGCCTGTACAGAAGCGCCCTGCCGTTCTTCGATAGCCGGCAGAAACTGTCCAAGCGCCCCGCTGTTATACCTTCTGTTAAACGTTTCTTTTATATTGCCATGTCAGGAGTGATCATAAGGGGTTACGTTTTTTGCTCATCCAAATCTAAACTAAGGTACAGGAATCTCTTCCGGTATTGGACATACATATTCCTTGCCATTCAAAGTCTGTTCAAAGTCGGTTTTGGCTTTTTCGATGATGGTTGGGTCTTCAATGGCTTTCAGTGCCGATACAGCCATGATCTTCGCACCATAAATCATACCTTTTATGCCGATAGAATGCCCAGAACATGACGTGATCTGCCAGCTATGAAATGCAGCGCCAATATTACTGCTTGCGGTCATAAAAAGAACACCTGGTACGATATGCTGTACATCCCCGACATCACTGGAACCATAATTGTTCTGGCAGCTAATCGGTGAAACGGTATTATCTAACTGGACGTTTTCGTTGATAAGACCGGAAGATACCATTGTTTCATAATTTGCACTGGCTTTATTAAGCGTCCTGGCAAATTCTATTTCTTCTTCGGACCATTCAGGAACTGGAATTTCATTCATTGTTTCATAAACTGTATCCACAAGCACTTTGTTTTGCAACGTATTATAACAGCCGCCTAAAAATTCGATATCGACTTCGGTTTCGGTCATTAAAGCGGCACCTTGGGCAACCTTGATGAGCCTTTCATAAGTATCGATGACAGCTTCTCTTGAAAGCGCTCTGATATAATACCATACAGTTGCTTTATCCGGGACGATATTAGGGGCAGTACCTGCCTCTGTTAAAACATAATGGATGCGAACATCATCCGTTACATGTTCCCGAAGGAAATTTGCACCTACATTCATTAATTCTGCAGCATCTAAAGCACTGCGTCCGTTATGAGGATCCCCCCCGGCATGGGCTGTGATACCTTTAAAGTGGAACTTTGCACTGTTAAGAGCGGTCATCCTTCCCATGGTAATCGAATTGGCTGCCGCAGGATGCCAGGAAAATGCAATATCTAAATCTCTGAAAGCACCACCACGTGCCATAAATGTTTTTCCTGTGAGGGTTTCCTCGGCAGGGCAGCCATAAAATACAATGGTCCCTTTCAAATCTTTTTCTTCCATTTCCTTTTTCAGGCCGATGACGGCTCCTACATGAGCTGCACCAAGGAGATTATGACCACATCCGTGACCTGCTCCGCCTGCTTCTATCGGTTCTTTCACGGTAGCGAGTTTTTGACTCATGCCTGGTAAGGCATCGTATTCGCCTAAAAACCCAATGACTGGTTTTCCTTCGCCCCAGACAGCCCGTATCGAGGTAGGAACGCCGACGTATCCTTTCTCCACCTTAAATCCTTCGTTTTCAAGTATTTCTGCCGTCCATTGACAGGCTTTTTCTTCTCTATAACCAATTTCTGGATTCTCCCAGATTTTTATGGCAAGCTCCCGAAGAATATTGCTTTTTTCTTCAATTACCTGTTGTGCCGTTTTTCCCAACATAACGATCAACCTCCCGTTTAAATAATATTCTTTTTATGAAGTGTCATACTGATTGCAATCGTACCAAAAACAGTTCCTAAGGTAGTAACATAGCTTGGCATTCCGGGTAAGAAACTGAATACGCCGGAGTTTACCATATATCCCAGAATAAGGGCAATCGCCATGGCAATGGGGGCTATTTGAAGCTTCATCAGAGCAAACTGTACAAACAATGCGCCAAATAAAGCAGGAAGTAAATAGTTCAATGTGCTGGTGACACTCGCTGGCAGCACGGAAAGGATATAGGTACCGGCAAATACGCCAACAATCAAGATGGCAATATTAACGAGGACAGATACTGCCATTCCCAGTGTAGAAATAATGGTACCTTCGTCAGTACCTGGTTCTACGTCTGCAACCTTTTGCGAAACTGCAGCACAAGGGATCCGCAGGTTGGAAATATTACCGGTAAGGAAAGCCATATATGTCCCCGCTACACCGATAATAGGAAAATAGGAAATTGGCTCAATAAACCAGTTAATACCCACTGCCGAGGCGATCGCGATAAAAGCTGATATGACTGCCGAAGCAGGAGGCAGGAGTCCAAATATGACCAGAAGAACCAATGGCGGGCCAAAGGAAATCAATACACCGAGCCAGTTGGTTATCTTGCCATATCTGGCAATGTATGGTATGTAATCGTCATTAAAAACATCACCGGAAGTTTGTACGGTATTTTTATTTTTATCCATGTTTATAATCTCCTTTATTGTGATTTTGATTTTTAGCGGCTTAAGAGTGAGAAAGCCGGTGTTATACCTGCAATAATCATTCCGCCAAACAGTGCAATGGCCAAAGCCCATTCTTTTAGCCATTTGATTTTTTTCTTATCTGCCAGTGGAGATAAGATAAGCATGATTGCTCCTCCCGACAGAGCAGCCAGCGTATTATTATTCAGTGCAAGAATATGATTTGAAAGAATTGCACCAAAGGAGCCCAGCATGGCAGCTGTTGAGATGATGGTCATCAGTCCTTTGTTTCCTTTCGAGAACCTGGCTGTTACTTTTGGCATTTTATCCGCAGACAAAGTTGCGAAGATAATCCAGCCAATAGAACCGAGCGTCATTGTCCAGATCGCATTGGCAAAGGCCACTTCGGTCATTGGGTCTGCACCAAGGGTCACGCCTACGGCTGATGTACCAAAACCGGCCGCCATTGTCTCAAACATGACGGATCCAATGAATGACAGACGCATCCATGCCATGGGTCCGCCGACTGTAACCAACAGTGACAGAAGACCTGTCAAAATAACGATAGATGGTCCGATCGCAGTAATACAACTGCTCTTCATAGCACTTTTCATCTGGCTTTCAGTAAGGCCTATCTCCTTTCCTATTTTGTAGGACTTCTTCGCAAATAAAATTGCCTGAACGATTACCAGGGCAACGGCGATACCCGCTGCGATCCACATAGGGATACTATTTGCAATTTTTGATACGTTTCCGGTCATTAAAATTACCTCCTCCTAAAATTGTTTTGAGATACTCTTGCTTGACAAACTAAGGATGCAAAAAGGAAAGTTCCCCTTACCCGCGTTCGGCGGAAAGAAATGATGATAACGAAAAAAGGCGCTATGGTATCAACTACAGCACCTTTGCCCAATAATTTACATCTACACTCCAGTCCCAGTGCTTCCAGGCGTTCCATTACATAATGGGTGGCAGTTGGGAGATTATCCCCAAGTTCTGCATTCTCATGAAGGAATCTGCGAGTTTCGATTAGTTCTTGTTTTAGTTTGTACTTTACTTATACAACGATAATAAAATTGTGTCAATGAATTTTCTGGAAAAAAATAGTAATTAGTAAAAACAAACAAAAATAAAAACTTTTTTTGTTTTATTTTCCCATTGATTTTTCGGGAGAGGTACTGTTATGATAATTGCAGATTTAGAAAATGAATATTGATCGATTGATAATTTCGGGAGAGACTATATTGCAGAATATCTGGCATTATAGCGCCGAAGGGGACCAGCGTGGGAAACTCTCAGGCAAAAGGACCGAAATTAGACGAAACTCTGGAAAGTCATTGATGATAACATGATCATTAATGACACCGAAGAAGCAATTCCCCATTGAAGGGAAGAATCTTTCAGGTTACAGGACGGAGACGCACTTTATGGGCGTCTCTGTTTTTTTGCAGGAAAGCATTAGGAAATGAGAGAGGAGATTAAAAATGGTAAATGATATTATGAAATACATATCTGCGTATGATCCGGAAGTTGGCAAGGCTGTTGAGGCAGAATGTACCCGCCAGCGCCGCAATCTGGAATTGATTGCATCAGAAAATATTGTAACAGAACCGGTATTGGTTTCTATGGCAAATGTACTGACGAATAAATATGCAGAAGGATATCCTTCGAAACGTTATTATGGAGGATGCGAATGTGTG
>Ga0153948_1001187_pt1 | contig 13508 bp, 10 predicted proteins | sample TSNJ032MetaG_FD_104696 | JGI IMG/M metagenome (GOLD analysis project Ga0153948, IMG submission 104696) | Attine ant fungus gardens microbial communities from New Jersey, USA - TSNJ032 MetaG | ecosystem: Host-associated > Fungi > Mycelium > Unclassified | place: USA: New Jersey, Wharton State...
ATCTTCCGCGTCGACAACCCGCACACCAAGCCGCTGCACTTCTGGGAGTGGCTCATCCACACCGTCAACGCCACGGATCCCGACGTGGTGTTCCTCGCCGAGGCCTTCACGCGCCCGGCACTGCTCCACACGCTCGCGAAGGCCGGCTTCCAGCAGTCGTACACCTACTTCACCTGGCGCAACACGAAGGAGGAGCTCGAGGAGTTCCTCACCGGGCTCGCCACCGAGACGGCCGACTTCCTGCGCCCGAACCTGTTCGTGAACACGCCGGACATCCTCACCGAGTACCTGCAGTTCGGCGGGCCGGCGGCGTTCAAGATCCGTGCGGCGGTCGCCGCGACCGGCGCTCCGACCTGGGGCGTGTACTCCGGGTTCGAGCTGTTCGAGAACGTCGCGCGCCCGGGTGCCGAGGAGTACATCGACAACGAGAAGTACGAGTACCGCCCGCGCGACTACACCCGCGCCCAGACGCTCGGGCGCTCGCTCGCGCCCTACCTGACGATGCTGAACCGCACCCGCAGCGAGCACCCCGCCCTGCGCCAGCTGCGCAACCTGCACGTGCACCGCAGCGACGACGACGCCATCCTGGTCTACTCGAAGCACCTGCCGGGCGCGTTCACCCGCAGCGGCAAGGCGGACACCGTCCTCGTCGTCGCCAACGTCGACCCGCACTCCGCCCGCGAGACCATCGTGCACCTCGACGTCGCCGCGCTCGGGCTGCCGCCCGAGTCCTCGTTCGAGGTCAAGGACGTCGTCACCGGCCAGCGCTGGACGTGGGGGGCCGACAACTACGTCCGCCTCGACGCGTTCACCGAGCCCGTGCACATCCTGGTCGTCAAGCCGCTCTAAGGCGCGGCCGCCCCGCCGCGCCCCAACGACCATACCCCTCCGAAGGAGTCCGATGAGCCCGATCCCCGAAGGCGCAGCCGCCGTCGACCTGCCCACGCTGGACGACGGCCTGCTCCTCGCCGTCGCCACCGGCGCATACCACGACCCCCACGCGGTGCTCGGCCAGCACCAGGTCAGCGGCCCCGGCGTCGCCGACCCGGTCACCGTGATCCGCGTGCTGCGGCCGCTCGCCACCGAGGTGTTCGCCATCCTCCCGACCGGAGCCCACCTGGAGCTCGCCCACCTCGCGCACGGCATCTGGCAGGGCGTCGACATCGTCGGCCCCGGCGCCTACGAGATCGAGGCGCGCTACGCCGACGGCAGCACCTGGACGGCCGACGACCCGTACCGCTTCTCCCCCACGATCGGCGAGCTCGACCTCCACCTCATCCGCGAGGGCCGGCACGAGCAGCTCTGGACCGCGCTCGGCGCGCACGTGCGCGACCTCGGCGGCGTGACCGGCACCTCCTTCACCGTGTGGGCGCCGCGGGCGAAGGCCGTCCGCGTCGTCGGCGACTTCAACGGCTGGGACGGCACGCAGCACGCGATGCGCACCATGGGCGTCTCCGGCGTCTGGGAGCTGTTCGTCCCGGGGCTCGGCGACGGCGAGCTGTACAAGTTCGACATCCTCGGCCGCGACGGCGCGTGGAAGCGCAAGATCGACCCGATGGCGCAGACCGCCGAGATCCCCCCGGCGACGGCCTCCGTGATCACCACCTCCCGCCACGACTGGCAGGACGGCGAGTGGATGCGCCGCCGCAGCGAGACCGACCCGCACTCCGGCCCGATGAGCATCTACGAGCTGCACTTCGGCAGCTGGCGCCCGGGGCTCGGCTACCGTGAGGCCGCCGACCAGCTGATCGACTACGTCGTCGCCCTCGGCTACACCCACGTCGAGTTCCTGCCCCTCTCGGAGCACCCCTTCGGCGGCTCCTGGGGCTACCAGGTCACCGGGTACTACGCCCCGACCAGCCGGTTCGGCTCCCCCGACGACCTCAAGCACCTGATCGACCGCCTGCACCAGGCCGGCATCGGCGTGATCATGGACTGGGTCCCCGGCCACTTCCCCAAGGACGACTGGGCACTCGCCCGGTACGACGGCGAAGCCCTGTACGAGCACCCGGACCCGCGCCGGGGCGAGCACAAGGACTGGGGCACGTACATCTTCAACTACGGCAACTCGCAGGTCCGCAATTTCCTGGTCGCCAACGCCCTCTACTGGCTCGAGGAGTTCCACGTCGACGGCCTGCGTGTCGACGCCGTCGCCTCGATGCTCTACCTCGACTACTCGCGCAACGCGGGCGAGTGGGAGCCGAACATCCACGGCGGCCGTGAGAACCTCGAGGCGATCGGCTTCCTGCAGGAGGTCACCGCCACCGCGTACAAGCGCAACCCCGGCACCGTGATGATCGCCGAGGAGTCGACGAGCTACAGCGGCGTGACCGCGCCGACGTCATCGGGCGGCCTCGGCTTCGGCCTCAAGTGGAACATGGGCTGGATGCACGACTCGCTGCAGTACATGCACGAGGACCCGATGTGGCGGTCGTACCACCACAACGAGCTCACCTTCTCGTTCGTGTACGCGTGGAGCGAGAACTTCCTCCTCCCGATCAGCCACGACGAGGTCGTGCACGGCAAGGGCTCCCTGCTCGGCAAGATGCCCGGCGACCACTGGCAGCAGCTCGCGAACGTGCGCGTGTTCCTCGCCTTCATGTGGTCGCACCCCGGCAAGCAGCTGCTCTTCATGGGCCAGGAGTTCGGGCAGCCGTCCGAGTGGAGCGAGGAGCGCGGCCTCGACTGGTGGATCCTCGACCAGCCCGCGCACCAGGGGCTCTGGAACCTCGTGGCGCAGCTCAACGCCGTGTACCGCTCGCATCCCGAGCTCTGGGCGCTCGACAACGAGCCCGCCGGCTTCGAGTGGATCGACGGCTCGGACGCCGCCGGCAACGTCATCGCGTTCATCCGCAAGGATCGTGACGGCTCTCCCCTCGTCGCCGTGTTCAACTTCTCCGGCGCACCGCACGAGGGCTACCGCGTCGGTCTCCCCTTCGCCGGGGAGTGGGAGGAGCTGCTCAACACCGACGCGGATGCGTTCGGCGGCTCGGGCGTCGGCAACCTCGGCGGTGTGACAGCCGCGGACGAGCCGTGGATGGGTCGGCCCGCCTCGACGGTGCTGACGCTGCCGCCGCTCGGTGCCCTGTGGCTCAAGCCCCGGCGCTGAGCCAGGCCGCGTAGTCCACGCCGTCGACGGCGTGCTCGGGCGCCAGATTGCGCCCGGCACGCCACGTCGCGCCCAGCGGGCCGGCGAGACGCAGCGGGAGGATCGGCCGACGGGAGCCCTTCGCCGCCTTCCACTGCTCGGCGAGGGCGCGAGCGCTCTCGACGGCCGGACCGCCGACGGTGCGGACCGAGTCGGGCGCGCCCTCGAGTTCGGCGTCGTCGAGCAGCGCGCGCGCCACGTCGTCGACGGAGATCGGCTGGAAGCGCGTTCCGGCCGGTGCGATCAGCGCGCCGAACGGGCGCCCGCGCTCGAAGACCGCGGTGACGAAGTCGTGGAACTGGGTCGCCCGGACGACGTGGGTCTCGAGCGGCGACTCCGCGTACACCCGCTCCTGCGCGAGCTTCGCTCGGTAGTACGGGTAGCGGGAGCCGTCGATCCCCGCGATGGAGAGCAGCACCGCCCGGCGCACGCCGAAGCGGGCCGCGGTGTGGAGCAGGTTCTGCGAGCCGACCGCGAAGACGTGCGCGGCCTGTTTGCCCGACCCGTTGCTCGTGTCGATCAGCACGTCGACGCCGTCGACGGCCTCCTCGAGCCCCACTCCGCCGACGAGGTCGGCCGTCACGTACTGGGCGCCCTCGACGAACGCCGGGGCGTCGTCGTCGGGCACCCGGCGCGAGGCGACGACCACATCGTGACCGCGGTCGACGGCTTCCGAGGTGACGGCGCGTCCGGCCAGGCCGGTCCCGCCGACGACGAGCACGCGGGTCATGCGGTGCCTTCCGGGAGGGGGACGGGGGCCGCCTCCGACGTCCGCGACGTCAGTACAGCAGCGACGTCAGCCTAGCCCGCGCCTTGGCGACGCGGGGGTCGTCCACCCCGACGATCTCGAAATAGTCGAGCATGCGGGTCCGGACGGTGTCCTTGCCCGCGGCGTCCAGTGTCGGGAAGAGCGAGAGCAGCCGGTCGAACGCGTCCTCCACGTGACCGCCCGATAGGTCGAGGTCGGCGACATCCAGCTGGGCCTGCGCGTCACGCGGGTCGGCGGCCGCGGCGGCGCGGATGGCGTCGAGCGTCTTGCCCGCCAGTCGCGCGAGCAGGCTGACCTGCGCCAGCCCGGCGACGGCCATGGCGTCGCGCGGGTCCTGCGCGATCGCGGTCTTGTACTCCTGGATCGCGGTGTCGTAGTCGCCGCGCTCGATCGCCTCGTACGCCTCGGCGTGATGGGGCGGCAGCGGCTCGGGCTCGGGCTCGGCCTGCTCGGCCGCCTCGCCCTCCGGGGCGAGCCCGGCGTCGCCGTCGACCGTCACGGTGCCCGTGACGCCGTTCTGCGCCGCGAGCTCCAGGAGCTGGGCGAACACGTCGCGCACCTCCTGCTCGGGAAGGGCCCCGACGAAGAGCTGCACCGGGCGTCCGCCGACGAGGGCGGCGACGGCCGGGATGGACTGCGCCTGGAAGGCCTGGGTGAGCTGCGGGTTCGCGTCCACGTCGACCTTCACGAGCACGACGCGGCCCGCGTACTCGGCGACGACGCGGTCGAGGATGGGGCTCAGCTGCTTGCACGGACCACACCACTCGGCCCACAGGTCCACGACAATCGGCACCCGCATCGACAGGTCGATGAAGTCGTTGAAGTTCGCGTCGGTGCCCTCGAAGTACAGGCTCGGCAGCGCGAGCGCGTCACCCGGCGCGGCCGGCGCCCCGTCCACCGGGGCAGCGGGCGCGGCCGGACGGTTGACCAGCGAACTGAGGTCGACGGCGCCCCGCAAGTTCGTGGGCGGCGGTGGGATCTGACTCATGACACCTCCAGATGGCGGACCGGGTCCGCGACGGCACAACTCTCAACGATACGCGGCGCGAGCCACGGGATCACTGGATCTCTTTGGCTCCGACCATGCCCTGAGCGAAACCGAGCAGGGTGATCTTGGCGTCCGACCCCGCCGGGGGCACGTAGAACGCCAGCTGGTAGCCGTAGGTGGTCTCGATACCGGTCTTCGAGCTCGCGACTCCGAGGGCCGCGGCGGTCGGACCCGCGTTTACCTCGGCACCGGCCTCGACGACCTTCAGCTGCTGCGCCTCCTGGAGGTCGGTCCAGACGATCGCACCGGAGTCGTTCGTGGCCAGCGCCACATCGGGGTTCGGGCCGACAGCGGTCGTGAAAGCCAGCGACGCGGTCGCGGGAACCGCGGCCTTCTGCTGCGCCTTCCACTCCGCCCCGACAGCCGTCCGCAGCGTGTCGCCGTCGGCGCTGAAGAGGCTGGCGTACTTGCTCTGGTCGCCGTTCATGAGCACGTCGCCGTAGGCGGCTGCGACCTGATCCGGCGGGAGGGCCAGGAGTTTGGAGTCGGGCCGAACGGCGGCCGCGCCGATGCTCGCGGGTGCGAGGTTGGGGACCTTGGCCTTCGGTTCGAGCGACACGGCGTACTCGACCATGTAGTTGTCGCGAGGCGTGTCCTGGACGAGCGTGATCGCCTGCGGCGCCTGGTCCTTCCCCGCTGCGTCCTTCGGCATGTCGATCACCGCGACGACGGTGCGCGGCCACGAGTCGGTCGACTGCGGCAGCGAGAGCACGATCGGGTCAGACGGGATCGCAGGGAGAGCCGCCTGGTCGGCTTTCTTCGCGCGGATGGCGTAGTTCGCCTCCCGCAGCTGCAAGGCTGCGCCCGTGAAGCGCTCCTTGGCGAGGTTCGGGTCGGCCTTCGCGTCCGCGTTGGCGGCGGAGACCGAGATGCGCTTGATGATCCGCTCGAGCTGCGGGACGGTCACCGCGGGCGGGAGCTGGTTCACCGGCTTGGGCACCGCGGTCGACGTGGACGTCGAGGTGGAGGTCGGCGTGGGCGTCGGCGTCGGGGTCTCGTCGGCGAACGCAGCACCCGTGCCGACGCCGGAGAGCGTCAGGGCTCCGACCAGGACGGCGGGCGCGATCATCCGGGAGCGACGCGTGGAGCGGCGACCACGAGAGGTCACCTCCACGTCCGCGCTGGGCTTGTATTTGGGGGCTTTGGGGAGTTTGGGCATCTTGGGTCCGCTCTTCCGGCGCGGTCCGCGCGATTTGCGGTGGGTGTAGAGCCCCCAGAGATAGAGGGCGATTCCGATGACGAGCAGGACGAGGCCGCCGATGATCAGCGGGAACGCCCAGGGGGTGCTGGAGTCGACGGGCCAGGTCACGAGGATCTTCGACGGCGCGGGCTTCGTGCCGTCGGAGGCCACGAGCACGCTGACCCCGTCGGGGATGCTCATGCGGGTGACCTGCGCGTTGGCGCCGTCGTACTCCTCCAGCCAGAGGTCGGATCCGGTGGGGTTCGGTCCGGCCGCCGTCTTCTCCGTCGTCCCTCCCGCCGGGGCGGTCGCCGTCGGCGTCGGGGCGGGGGTCGGGGTGTCGGTCGCGTCCGTCGAGCCGGTCGACGCCTTCGGCGTGACCGTGCGCGTGGTCAGCTTGTCGGCCGCCGAGTCGTAGCCGACGGCGACGTACTTCTCGGTGCCGAGCCACGCCGTCACGTCCTCCGTGCGCCCGATGGCGACGACCTGGGACTTCACGTCGGGCGCGCCGCTGACGGACAGGGTCTGCTGGCCGCTGTGGGCGTTGAGCGCCGAGCCGGCGATGACGACGTAGCGCGCGTCGTCGGGCACGGTGACGCTCGCGGTCAGCTGCGTCGGGGGTGCGAAGACCGTCCGCTGGGCGATGCCGGCGACGATCATGACGGCAGCCACCACGAACGCGACGATGGCGAGTACGAAACGCAAACAGATCTCCTCGTGTGCCGGGAGGGGGCGGGCACAGACACTCCACGATAGTCGAGCACCCTGAAAGGCATCTAACCGTTCCCTGCACGAGACTGCAGTCCCCCATGCGGGTACCCGGCACCAAATGTAAGATCGATGCGGCGTGCGAGCAGCTCGCGTCCGGACATTTCAGGAGTAACACACGTGGCCATCGATGAATCGAACTTCACGCAGGTCTTCCGCGGGTACGACAAGGACGAGGTCGACAAGGCGGTTCAGGACCTGCGGCGCGAGCTCATCAAGTCGAACACCCAGGCCGCGGACTCGACCAAGGAGATCAAGCGGCTCCAGCTCCGCATCGACGAGCTGAGCGCCGAGATCGAAGAGGTCGGCAGCCCCACCTACTCCGGGCTCGGCACCAAGCTCGAGAACACCCTCCGGGTCGCCGAGGAGCAGTCCACGCGCCTGATCGCGCAGGCCGACATCGACGCCGAGAAGCTCCGTGCCGGGGTCGCCGGCGAGATCGAGAAGGTCAAGAAGGCCGCCGCCCAGCAGGCGGAGCGCCTGATCGCCGATGCCACCGCGCGCGCCACCACCGCCCTCGAGGACGCCCAGATCGAGGCGACCGAGCTGCAGGCGAAGACCCGCGCCGACAAGGAGACCCTCCTCAACGACGCCATGCGGGAGGCCGCAGGCATCCGGGGCGCCGTCGCGACCGAGGCCGCCGAGCTGCGCGCCACGAGCAAGCGCGAGGCCGCCGCCGTGCGCGCGGAGGCCGACCGCGAGGCCGCCGAGCTGAAGGCCGTCGCCTCCCGCGAGGCCGAGGCCGCCCGCGCCGAGGCCGCGGAACTGGAGCGCACCATCGAGGCCCGCCGCGGCGAGCTCGAGGGCGCCTTCGCGCAGGACCGGGCCGCATTCGAGCGCGAAGCCGCCCAGATCCGCCTGGACCTGGACCGCCGCGTGGCCGAGACCGCGGACCGACTCGCGGCCGACGAGGCGCGGATGCGTGCCGAGCTCGCCGCCGAGGCGGCGCAGACCCGGGCCGACCTCGCCGCCGAGGTGGAGCAGCAGCGCGCGACGCTGGCGGCCGAGTCCGCGCAGACCCGCGCCGACCTCGCCGACGAGGACGCCACCACGCGGCTCTCCCTGAAGACCGAGGTCGAGCAGACCACGAAGGCGCTCGCGCTCGAGGTCGAGCAGACCAAGGCGGTCCTCGCGGCCGAGGTGGAGCAGACGCGCTCGGCCCTCGCCGACGAGGTGACCACCACCCGCTCCGCGCTGACCGACGAGGTCGAGCGCGCGCGCACCGAGCTCGCCGACGAGGTCGCGCGGACGCAGTCCGCCCTCGCCGAGGAGGTCACCCGCACCAAGGCCGAGCTCGCCGACGAGGTGACGCAGACCACGTCCGCCCTCGCCGACGAGGTCACCCGCACCAAGGCCGAGCTGGCGGACGAGGTCGAGCGCACCACCACGAAGCTCGCCGACGACACGCTGCAGACGCGCACCGCGCTCGAGAAGGAGTCCACCGAGACCCGGGCCGCCCTGGAGGCGGAGCGCACCTCCACGGCGGCCGCGCTGGCAGCGGATCGCGAGCGCAGCGCCAGCGAGCTGGCCGCCGCGGCCGAGACCTCCCGCGCCGAGCTGGAGGCGGAGACCGAGCGTCGCCGCCGCGAGCTGGACGCCGAGGCCACGCAGCTGCGCGCCGACCTCGCCGCCGAGGTGGATGCCGCCCGCACCGCCCTCGCCGACGAGCTCTCGCAGGGCCGCAGCGCCCTCCAGGCCGAGGTCACCTCGACGCAGGCCGCGCTGGCGGCCGAGGTGGAGTCCACGCGTGCCGCACTGGCGGCCGAGGTCGAGCAGACGACCTCCACCCTCGAGACGGAGGTCGCCACCACGAAGTCCGCTCTCGCCGCGGAGGTCGAGCAGACGAAGTCCGCTCTCGCAGCCGAGGTCGAGCAGACGAAGTCGCGCCTGGCGACCGAGGTCGAGCAGACCACCACGAAGCTGGCCGCCGACACGGAGCAGGCCCGTTCCGCGCTCGAGACGGAGATCAGCACCACGAAGTCGGCCCTCGCCGCCGAGGTCGAGCAGACGAAGTCCGCCCTCGCCGCCGAGGTCGAGCAGACGCAGTCGCGCCTCGCCGAGGAGACCGAGCGCAGCCGCACCACCCTCGCCGAGGACGCGCGCCGCACGGCCGTCGAACTCGCCGACCAGCGCGAATCGACGGCCAACGAACTCGCCAACGACCGCGAGCAGCAGCGGATCGCCCTCGAGGCCGAGGCGGAGCAGACGCGACTGACCCTCGCGGACGAGACGCAGCAGGCCCGCGTCGCCCTCGAGAAGGAGACCGGCGAGGCCCGCACGGCCCTCGCGGCCGAGGTCGCCGAGGCGCGCACCGCTCTCGCCGCCGAGATCGCGGAGCGCACCGCCGAGTTCGAGCAGGAGGCCGCCGACGCGCGCACCGCGCTCGAGACCGAGCTGACGACGATGCGGACCACCACGCTCGCCGAGCTGGACGCCCGCACCCACGAGGTGCAGCAGGCGCGCATCGACCTCGACGTCGAGCTGCGCGCCCGCCGCGACGAGGCCGAGAAGGAGTACCTCGCCCGTCACCAGGAGGCCGTCGCGCAGACGCAGAAGTACCTCGACGACGCGAACGCGCAGCTCCAGGACGCCACGAAGCGCACGGCGCAGGCGCGCTCCGAGAGCGAGGCCCTCGAGGCCGAGGCGCGCGAGACGACGAAGAAGGCGCGCAAGGAGGCCGAGCAGACCGCCGCGGCGATCGTGCGCGACGCCGAGGAGCGGGCCGCTGCCCAGCTCGAGGAGGCCGAGGAGCGCAGCAAGCGGCTCGTGGCCGACGCCGAGGAGAGCCTCGCGAAGATCAAGATCGAGCGTGAAGCGGTCGCCGGCTACTTCGAGAACCTCCGCGGTATGCTCCAGCAGGCCGAGAGCGTCTCCACCGAGCGCGACTGATCGACCGGACCGGGGGAACCATGAAGATTCAGAACGCCTTCCGCGTCGGGCTGATCGGGACGCTCGGCGTCGGGCTCGGCATCCTCATCCTGACGTCGATCGTCAGTCTCGCGACGATCATCACCTACATCGGCGCCGCGCTGTTCCTCGCGCTCGGCATCGAGCCGCTCATCTCGTTCCTCGAGCGGCGGCGCTTCCCGCGCTGGCTCGCGCTGACCATCACGCTCGTCGTGATCATCGGCGCGTTCGTCGGCGTGATCTGGGCCATCGTGCCGGTCGCCATCTCCCAGGCCACGCAGCTGGTGAACAACACCATCAGCTGGGTCAACAGCGGAGGGGCGGAGGACTGGTTCCAGAGCCTCCAGCACCAGTTCCCGTCGGTGATCAACGACCAGAACATCAACGCCGTCACGCAGTGGCTGCAGCAGAACCTCCCGGACATCACGTCCAAGGTGCTCCAGACCGCCACCGGCATCGTGCAGGGCGCGTTCGGGGTCATCATCGTGATCATCCTCACGATCTACTTCACGGCGTCGCTGCCGAGCATCAAGCGCGCGGCCTACCAGCTGGTACCGGCCTCCCGCCGTTCGCGCTTCGCGGACCTCGGCGACCAGATCACCGACTCGGTCGGCAAGTACGTGATGGGGCAGGTGTCGCTCGCGCTGGTGAACGGCGTGCTGAGCGCTATCTTCCTGACGATCATCGGCGCCAAGTTCCCGGTGCTGCTGGCGACGATCGCGTTCTTCTTCTCGCTGATCCCCCTGGTCGGCACGATCACCGGCTCGGTCATCATCGTGGCCGTGTGCATCCTGTCCGGGCCACCGACGGCGATCGCCGCCGCGATCTACTACCTGGTCTACATGCAGGTCGAGGCATACGTGCTCAGCCCCCGCATCATGAACCGGGCCGTCTCGGTCCCCGGTGCGCTGGTCGTGGTCGCGGCCCTCGCGGGCGGCACCCTGCTCGGCATCCTGGGCGCGCTCGTCGCGATCCCGTTCGCGGCGGCGCTCCTGCTGATCATCAAGCAGGTCGTGATCCCGCGGCAGAACGAGCTCTAGGCGCCGGCCCACTCGGTCGGCAGCGGGAGCGCGGCCGGGTTGAGGCGCGCCACGATCTCGTCCAGCACGCGCCGCGTCTGGTTCTCCCCCACCCACAGGTGCTTGCCGCCGGCCACGTCGATCAGCTCGATCTGCGGCAGCGGGGCGAAGCGCTGCGCCGCCTCGGCCGGCTGGAGGTAGTCGTCGTGCTCCGGGATGAGGGCCACGATCGGGCGGGTGTCCCCGGCCCAGGCGGCGAGATGCTCCGGCTTCGCCCGGTGCAGGGGCGGCGAGAGCAGGATGACGCCGTCGACCGGGCACTCGCGGCCGTACATCAGCGCGAGCTCGGTGCCGAACGACCAGCCCAGCAGCCACGGGTGCGGGAGGCCGCGCTCGGTGACGAAGGCCATCGCCGCCTCGACGTCGTAGCGCTCCTCCACGCCGTGCCCGAACTCTCCCTCACTTCGTCCCCGCGGGGAGGCCGTCCCGCGCGTGTTGAACCGCAGCACGGCGATGTCGGCCAGCGCGGGCAGCCGCCCGGCCGCCTTGCGCAGGATGTGGGAGTCCATGAAGCCGCCGGCCGTGGGCAGCGGGTGCAGCGTCACCAGGGTCGCGACGGGCGGGCGGTCCAGCGGGCTCGCGAGCTCTCCGACGAGAGTGAGGCCGTCGCGCGTGTGCAGCTCGATGTCCTCGCGGCGGGCGGGCAGCTCGATGCCTCCGCGGATCTCGGTGGTCGTCGTCACGTGATCGTTCTCGTCTCTCTCGGCGGCGCGGGCCGTCAGGCGATCTTCCAGCAGGACTCGTGCCAGTGCCGGCGGGCCGCCAGGTCGGCGGAGTCCCCCAGCACGCCGTCCGCGCGCCAGGCGACCAGGTGGGCGACCCCCGGCAGGATGTCACGGCCGCAGCCCGGGCACACGTAGCTCTTCTGCGCCTGCGCGGCCGAGACGGGCTGCACGTTCCACTCGGTCCCGCGCCGGGTCTCCGTGCGGCGCCAGCCGGCCATCAGGCGGTCGAGGCCGTCGTTGTGGTGATCGTCGTGCCCGCGCGCCTGGCCGTGTCGGCCTCGGGGACGGTTGCTGCGCGGCATCGGACCAGTCTAAACCGACCGAGCCGGGCTACCGGTCAATACCAGCCGGAGGACTCCGAGTGGCCCCAGGCACCGCACGGGGTGCCGTAGCGGCCGGTGATGTAGCCGAGGCCCCAGGTGATCTGGGTGGCCGGGTTGCTCTCCCAGTCCGCGCCGGCAGAGGCCATCTTGCTCCCCGGGAGGGCCTGCGGGATGCCGTACGCTCCGCTACCACCGTTGTGCGCGTACACGTTCCAGCCCGACTCCCGGTTCCACAGGGAGACGAGGCAGCTGTATTGATCGTCGCCCATGCCGCGGGCCTGGAGCATCTCGTACGCGATCGCCTTGGCTGTACCCGGATCGGGCTTACCGGCCGCGGGCGCGGCGGACGACGCGGACTTGCTGGTCGCGGCAGGGGTCGGCGTGGGAGTCGGCGTCGGCTTGGCCTTGACGCTCACCGCATCGCGCTGGACGACCGTGGCCGCAGCGTCCGGGGCGGTCAGCGACTGCGTCGGTTCGCCGCCGAACCGGGACGTCGTCTGGGGGCTGGGGAGCGTGTCGGCATACGCCGGGGTCGAGGCGGAACCCGAATACGGGTCCACCACGTTCACCAGGGCGAAGCCCACGGCGGCGCTGAAGGCGAAACCCCAGAGCAGGGCTCGCGACCGGATGTGCGGTCGTCGGGATCGCTTGAATGCGACTCCGACCGGGTTGGCCGGTGTCAGCGGAACGATCTCTGCTGTTTCTCGTCTACCCACGATCACAAGACCATAACGGACTTCGGCGGACAATCCAAGAAACCGCGCCCTCGCTCAGGCAACAGCCAGCCTCACCGGACGGCGAGCATCACGTCCGTGACGCTGTCGAGGAGCAGGTCCACCTGGACCTCCCGGTAGCCGCCGCGCTGCTCGCGGAACGTGGCCGTGCGCACCTCTTCGACGCTCATCGGGCGGCCGTCCTGGAAGTACTTCACCAGGCGATTCGCGAACCGGTCGACGTCCTGCCGGTTGTAGCCGAGGGTCAGGACGCTCACGCGTTCGAACCGGTGGCCGACGGGACGGTCGAGGCGGTTGAGCACCACCTGCGCCGTCGTGCGGGCCTCGGCGAACCAGGCCTCGTCCCCCGCGGCCTGGCGTGCGGCCTCGCGCTCGCGCTGGGCGAAGGCGTCCTCCAGGCGCTCCAGGGCCGCGTCGACGTGCGTGGTCGAGTAGCCGCCCTTCTGCATCGAGAAGGCCGTGCGACGGATGTCGGCCGCCGTCATCGACGCGGTGGCGTCGTCAGCGTCGTAGGCGCGCCGGGCGGTCTGCAGGAAGGCGTCGACCTGTTCGACGTCGTATCCCTGCTTCTTCGGGGTGCGGGGGAAGGTGCTCACGCCCCCATTCTGTCATCGGAAGATGAGGAACAGCACGTACGTCGCCGCGGCCGACGGCAGGATCGAGTCGAGCCGGTCGAGGAACCCGCCGTGACCGGGCAGCCACGAGCTCATGTCCTTGATGCCGAGGTCGCGCTTGATCAGCGACTCGGCCAGATCTCCCGCCGTCGCGGTGAGGAGCATGACGACGCCGAACACGATGCCGAACCACCAGGGCTGGTCGATCATGAA
>Ga0153948_1001190_pt1 | contig 13502 bp, 10 predicted proteins | sample TSNJ032MetaG_FD_104696 | JGI IMG/M metagenome (GOLD analysis project Ga0153948, IMG submission 104696) | Attine ant fungus gardens microbial communities from New Jersey, USA - TSNJ032 MetaG | ecosystem: Host-associated > Fungi > Mycelium > Unclassified | place: USA: New Jersey, Wharton State...
ATGATTATGTCCAGGACAAAGAAATCTCTGTTATGCCAATATCCACCTATGACAATGTTGCCAACATCTTGACCAAGCCCCTTCCAAAATCCATCCATCAAAAGTTCATATCAATGATAAATCTAGACTGGTGTAGGTGTGGCATCAGGGGGAGTGTTGAGCATTGTTAGCCTTGATCTTGATGTGACACATGCCAGAACAACTTAAGGTGAAACATAATTGGGTGTTTATATATATATAGACTTTTATTTCTTTTAATGAGGGATATAAAAACTTCACCATCGATCATTGCCCCCTCAGCCATTCTATCTTATAATGTCTGAGGAATATCTTAATCTCATCATCTACAAAACCAATTCACACCACCCATGTCCTGGGTTCCCTCAGCACCTGAACTAACTTTGCTTCTTCTGTACCTTCTTCTGTCCCCATTTCGCTCATGTACTCCCATCTTGCAGTTTCTGGAAGGCTCATTAGTATACTCTCGATCCGAGCACCAGGTGTCATCAAGCCGAACTTGGTACCCCTATCATGAACAAGGTTAAATTCAACGTATCGTCCGCGGCGTATCAATTGCCAACGTCGTTGATGAGATGTATACGGAATTGAGCGACGAAGGGAAAGGATAGGCAAATAAGAAGGTATGAACGCATTTCCTAGTTCTTGGATGAAGGAGAAGATTTCATCCTGCGTCACCGGTCGCTTGGATTCAAAAGCTGGCGTGAGACGTTGATGTGCTCCCTCATTGAGATCGTCGAAGAATAGACCACCTATTCCACGAGATTCCTGACGATGTGTGATGAAGAAATATTCATCGCACCGTTTTTTGAAAGTAGGGTAGAGTTGTGGACCATGAATGTCGCATGCTTTCTTTATCGTAGAATGGAAATGCACTGCATCTTCTTCATAAAGATATGATGGTGTCAAATCTGAACCTCCACCAAACCACCATGCAAGCACTTCAGGAGATGTGGTAGGATTATCATCTATATCGAACTTGGGCTCTGTGATCTCGAAGTAGCGATAGTTGGCGTGAACAGTCGGAGCATGTGGATTTCGAGGGTGGATGACAAGGCTTATACCTGCCGCAAAGAACGGAAGGCCTTCCTGGCGTTCCGGAAGAGGCATAGAGGTGTGATCCGCACGCATCTGGCGAATTGCAGCTGGCGGAAGTATACCATGCACTATTGAAATGTTGACACCGGCCTTTTCGAGAGTGGGTTGGTGCGAATCTAGAGACAAAGATTCACCGTCTGGAGAAATGGCAAAGACGCATGAGCAACCCATGCCACCTTGTTCACGAGTCCAAGAGTCTCGCTTGAAAGGAGGTGAATTTGGATCTAACTCCTCGAATGCGGTGACAATTTGATCTTGCAGTTCTTTGACATACTCCTCCACACGCTGTCGCATAGATCTTGTGGACATTATACTTGGAAGGAGGGAGTGCTAGAAAAACAGCTTTAAACGGTTATATGTGTTTGGATAAATCAGGAATTGATTTCCAACAGGATTGGTAATTTATATATCCAAGATGATGACGTCAGCTCCAGGGTTGTCGTGAAGCCGACTCAACACCTGAACAGTCGGACGATCATTACGTGCCTGAGACCTGTCAACGGACGGATTGGCATACATTGATTCCCGTATGGTATTCTAAAATACTCCAATGGTTAGTCGAAGTTGGCGAGGGTTTGTAGTTGTAACCGAGAACAATCTTGTCGTGTTTCATTGAAAACAGAGATATAAACCGCTGATTTGAATTTTTTTTGTCAATTTGGGTAAATGTGAACCAGCAGTTTAACTTCAATAATACCCTCGGTCAATTCCACGAAATCTAGCCGGAAATCACATGGCAAGGAAATTTGCAATGATCAGGTTCATCAACGTGTTCGCAGCCGTGTGCCGGTCAGAAATTTTCCGCCCACGAGACAGACCCTTTAGGAAATCGATAATTTTGGGAAGGAAATGCGGTGCATCAGGCAACCCTTATGTAAATTACCTCTCAGGTTCAAATAGGGTACCCTTCTTTCCCTGACAGCGTCTCCTCCAGTACAACTCTCTCGCTGCTGCCAAACATCAGAGGTATGCTGAAAGACACAAGTTGAGCGTTCGTGCTGATCCTGTTTTTAGCGATGACAACTACTGAAGCCTTACCTGGGATCATGTCAGGCGAAAGCAGGAAGGATACGGTCGGTCAATGTGTAGATCGTAGTCTGACACCTAGTTCGTTGACCGCCCGAGATATACCCTTGCGGCCACCCATCAATTACAGCTCCTTCGGAGCATTCTGGAAGAGTGTTGGGAAACGATGGAAAAGTATCTGGACGAAACATTTCGTCCTAGCTCTACTGGCTGGTCAACTCTTATCACTGTGTATTACTTGCACAAATGTGACAACGACGGAATTGGTTAGTCGTGGGTGGACATTGTCGACCACGCAAGGTTTTTTCTTGTGAGTTTTGATTATCTCAAATTTGATCCAGGCTGAGAACCCACTATCTCTCAGATACTTCACTCTCTTCCTTATATATACTCCTTATACAATATATCAATGTAGGCTCTTATTTTGTGATGTTCCAGCCATTGATATACTTTCCCTCCGCCAGATGGATTCAAGGGATGGGGAAAGGTTATTTTATATGATGGATGGAGATGTACGTCGGTTTAGCCAAAACTACTGACAATCGTGTAACGAAACTTCAGATATCATTTTGGGTGCTTGTGATGTGGAAGGTAATTTTCTTGTGGTCAAAGTGCGTAGCTTCATTGGGAATCGATAAATCACTGATGAACCAACGGAACTCCAGGCATACCAATACACGGATCTATTATCATGCATGCTTCTCGATGCGTGCGTCTTCCTATATTGTCTTCACCTCCAGGTACTGAAGTCTAGCAAAGCTGGGCTATACCCATATGCATGCTGGTTTCATGGATGTACTTGAGGCCAAAATATCACTGGACACAAATTCTCGTGAGTATCGCTCTGATGTTTTTGACTGTAGGGTTAACGATCTGTCAGGGGGTTTTGATTTGCATTGGCGGTCTTGGATTACTTGTTGTTTCTGATTTTGTGACTGATAAAAACTATCCTGCACTGGATAGAGCAAAGGGAGATGGATTCATGATTGCTGGTGCGACACTTTATGGCTTCAGTACGTTTGACTCGATTTTCAATGTTCCGAATCCCTTGATGGACATAATCTCAGCCAACGCAACGGAGGAATTCTTCGTCAGGAAGAGACCTCTCTACGAAGTTGTTGGGCAACTAGGGATGTGGGGATTCATTATCAATGGTATCCAAGCCTCTGGGATGGAGTGGCGGGACATGAAGCAAGTACCGTGGAACGGAGGAATAAGTGAGCCATTTATGAGACTGTTTTTTTTGGATTTCATCGAACACCGATATCATAACATAGTTGGCTTGTTGATGGCTTACACTGCCGCAATGGTTATCCTCTACACGATTGCCCCCATGCTTTACCGTCTTGCCTCCGCTGCATTTTTCAACCTTAGCTTACTCTCGAGTGACTTCTTTGGCTTGCTTTTTGGTAGGTTTATTGAATCGCCCGAAATATGTCCACATAATTAACTGATTTTTGCCCTCAAGGTTTATTCCTCTACGTAGGTGACATAGACTTCCAGGAGAGAAAAGCCTAACATTGCTGCTTCAAGCATTATCACCCGTACTGGTTGTATTTCATCTCTTTTGTCATCATCATTGCGGGCCTCATCACGTACTTTTGGTATTCAACACGTATGTCTCACTTCCTTGAACTAGAAATTTGAATCTCAGGTTTCTCCTTCAGCCGAAGAACAGGGAGGCCGTGTTCTTGGTCCCGAATTGCCCTCCTACATCGTCAAGCGCGAGCAGTCGCGTAGCCCTGACGAGGAGCAACCAATCGAGACAATACCAAGATTGAAGGCTGCAACGAAGGATGACGACGATGGACAGAAATGATTACTTATCGATTATTGTCTCGCATGGTTCAACAGCTGTAATAGATATTTTGACAGAGGGAATTCGAATATACAGTCAGAAAAGAAGGAGAGAATTCAAGCGGAGTGGGAAGTGCTCTTCAAGCTCTTCGTTGTATTGTTCTTGCTTTTTTACCGCAATTTTTTGCTGGAAAGTAGCAGAATAGGTACTGGCTGTAGTGGGCGGAAAGGAAAAATTGCCTTAATTTAGCTGCTTCTCTGAAAAAGACAGATCAGGCTCCTTTGTTAGAATCTTTTGAAAGTCACTTGAAGTAGAAAAAAATCGCAAACTCCTTTGCCTGTTTCTGTAACTAAGCCATATGATCCTCTTCTCTATCCTCTGCTTCTTGATCCCAACTAGCAGGAAAGATGGTGGTCCTTGAATGTATCCTTCAAGGAGAGTGGTTTTCCAGGTGTGTTTGGGGATTTATCGGATAACAGAAATTTATCCGAAGGAGAGTTCTTCCAGATAACCATGTCAGTTCTTCATATGAACACAACGACAATGACTCCCAAGTTCATCCATCGTTGCGTATCTCACACTGTTTCCACTGCTTGGTCAATTTTTCTGCAGCAGCACCGCTGATGCCCTAGAAAAGACGGACATGTCCGTGTCCATGATAAAAAGGGTAATGGAGGTACATGTTGGATTAGGTTAGTCGCTTTCACGAAAACAATGGTGATCATATTTAATGCATATGCAGGCTTGGCATGGCGAGCAATCAGAAAGCAGCATATATTGAGCGATAGTATATGCGCCACATTTCTCTGTTCTGTTTTCGAGATCGTGTCTCTAGAAGTATTCCAAAGAAAGGTAGCGTTCTCAGAACCTTCACTTCGTGCTCTTCAGTCAATTGACCAAGTTCTTGTCCAGGATCCTCAGACCCGGCTCAAATGGAGTGATTCTTCGGAAAACAGTCGATCAGCACCGTTAGCATTGATCAAATGATGATAGTCACTGAATAAGGGCCTTTTCCTAACATTAGTACTCTCACAGAATTAACATGACAGGACAGCCTCAGAATGAGGCTTCACAAAAAGAATGTTCGGCGTGTTGTCTCTAGCTCAGGCTAACGTGAAGCGACATCAATATCAAAGTAAACTAAATAAATTGGGAACTCGGATACGCACTTTCCATTGCCACAGATATTCATCATGCTTAGGAGGGACAACTTTGGGAGGTTCCTTGGAGGAAGAGATTTTGAGTTCACCCGGGCTCGATTCATTGTACTGTTCTTGATCGTCAATCATCAAGTCATGGGTCTGCTCCTCAGAACATCCATCGTCTGTGTCGAAGGCAAGGGCCTTCGCGTCGTCTCCAAAATTCTGCACCGCTGGAATGTTTTTTTTTAGCCACCGTAGCTTAAGCGTAAAGCGAGGTCCAATTTCTTGCAAAGCAACTTTTTCTGTAGACCGGAATGCATATCTGGGGCATTAAAGATTGTAAAAAATATGACGTTTTCAAGTTTTAACCTACCTGTGTCTCCGGAAGAACAAGAAATCCCGTTGATTATGAATGGTGACGACCTGGCGGCCTTGAAATTCGGGAAGTGGTGGGAAAGTTGTTTGAAACATTCGTCCAATGGTATGACCCAAGCGGGTAGCAAAACCATTCAGTATGAGTTCAGGGTTATGCGCCGTTGCTCTCCCGTGGCCCTAGGGAAGATTCAGTGCCAATTTGGTGCGGACATGTATACCGCGGAACCTACGTAGATTTGTTTCGTGAGTTCAATAGATGTCAGCTTAAAATAAGCTGTTGGTCCGCTAGGAAGATATACTAAAGTAATCGCATCTATAGCGAGTCTTAAGCCAAGAAAGATTGAGATGCAGTTTAAAGCAACTTACTGGGCTTTTTGTGGTTTTCGTTAATCACACAAAGATGCTTGTATCCTCTATCGGAAGCCCAGGCCGCTATCCAACCCATCTCGAAGCCCTTCCCTTTCTTTCTCTGGATGAATTCAGCCCCGGGAAATACCCCCACTAGCTCGTCACAGAAGTCATAAGTCGCTTTTGAAACTTTTGGTGACGTTGTAATTAGTATTTTGGGAGGTGAATCGGAATCTTCTGTTGCAAAATAGGAAGCGAAAGGATCTGAAGCAATATCTGCTGCGACCTCTTCTGGCGCAATATGAGATGATCCAGTATTTTGGCCGTTAGTCAGAATGGATGGGTCAAGTTCTCGAGTATTATCGAGGGTTTTTGGAACATTATCTGCTAAACGTTTCTAAGATTAGGAATGAGCCTTTGAGACTTGTAAAATAATATCGAACCAACACGAACTTTTTTAGCTGCAGGATCATTGGCTTCAAGTTTTACCAGAGCCACTCGCTTCTGGAGTTTGGCTTGCGTCTTTGCCTTTTTTTTTCGTCGAGCAACCTCTTCTCTCTTAACTTTGTTTTTTATCGCTGAGAGTTCAAAACGACTGGTCGGCATCGCAGAGCACACAGGTGCAGGATGTACATTCAATGATGGCCTGGGAACAATGATTACATCATCGGGTAAATGAAATGCTGGACTAATTACTGCTCTTTATATTTTGGCCGATATGCGTGCTGCCCTTGCGATAGGGCTGGCTTTTGCATTGCTTGCTACCGCCCACGAGCATCATGACAAACTCTCAGAAGAACAAGCAAATGCACCGGTAGATGCTATTCTGTGGATACACATGGCCCTGCAAGCCGGCGTTTGGGGAATCCTCTTTCCAGTCGGGATGATACTTGGTTTGTCAAGAAGTCGGTGGCATGTTCCGCTACAGGTTTTTTCTTTCTCTCTTGAGCTTGGTCAGTGCTCACGAAGAGCTAGTCCATAGGCTTTGCTGTCACGATTGGAGGCTACTTCCTTGGACATGCACACAAAGGTCGTCAGTTTTTGCCTTCAGTGCATGGTGCTTTCGGATCCCTCCTGTTCATCCCTATAATTTCTCAACTATCAATCGGTATCTATCTCAAGTTGCATATCCACGAACGCTCCATCCGCCCCTATTTTGTAACCGTTCATGGTATACTGGGAAAACTATATCCTGTACTTGGATGGACACAAATGCTTTTTGGCGCCATAACATTCCGCGGCTACTGTAGGGGCGGACATCTTGGTATGGTTGCAAAGTTGACTGCAAAATGCCACAAGCTTAAACTGTTCCATAGGCCAATGTTTGGCCCATTACATCATGGGAAGCGGCTTCATTGCTTATGCCATCATCATGGCAATTATGATGCTCGCTGGTGAAGCATGGATACGTCGATCTGGGAAGAGTCCAGAGTTCTGGGATTCTTTGTGAGTTCTCCCACATTTTGTCGATTACGGGTTTGACTTTGCCCAGGATCATAACCCTTTGGGTAAGTGCAATGATCTCTTCTTGCATAGCATGTTACTCAATCGCTTCATATATTAGGGAATAGGTATGATTGAGGTTGGACTATCTACGATGTTGAGGCCAATCACAATTTATCCACTTTAGTCAATACATTTACCGAACATCATGGTGGCGGATGGTCTGTTAAGGACATGCAGCATACGTTAGTACTTCATAAGCTCTTCCGCTTTTTCTGCATCTGATTTTCTCCTTAATACAGCATCCTCGGCATTTTATGTATGACCTTTTAGCTGCTTGATAACACATAACTCATGATATCAATAGGGTGGTGTGGTGGTAGCCTTGGACTTTGGCTGGCACGGAGCAATCAAGTGAGTTTCATTGGCAATTGAGATAATGCTCTGACAATTACATCCTAAGCGAAACGTTATTCCTTCTGTAGTGTGAGCTTACTGTCGGTTTAATCGGATTCTGACACTGATTGAGTTCTCATAGCATCATCTTGACTGGTTGGGCTATGTCGGAGCATGCCCAAGCGCTTGAGATTTCGACAAAAGTCTGTTAAGCTCATATACATGTTATGGTCATTAATTGGCTCCTCTATATCGAAGGTCCATGCAACGTTCGGCCACACACTTATGCTCGCGGGTGTCACTCGTATTATTGAGATCTGCGTTTTTGCACCCAAATTGTCTGGCGATGTGGACGACGATAGCAAAAGTGATCACACTCTAAATGCCACAACAGAGAGCGGAAGCTACAACTCCACTTATCGCGCGTTCCGTCATTTACCACCTTTTGTGAGTACACACACCAATTTTTTTTCCCAATATACGTAGTTCACTAAGAATTATACATGGATTTAGTTGTTGGTTTCTTCAGGGTAAATGGGTCTCGCATGATACCAAAACCTCGGCATCTTACAAATTATTGCCCAGACTGCTCTTCATGTCTGCTACCGACGAAGAGCTGGAATTCGTCCACGACAATGGAATGGATCATGTTACTTATATTCTGGTCATGTTCAGGTAGAAATGCCGTTTTCTGCGACGTGGTTGTCTTGGCTGATCATCTCCATAGCATGGCTTTCCTGATTTATATGTTCATCGTCTACCTTATTCATCTCTATACCACCTCAGGGCGCAACGCTGCCAATAGAAAATCGGAAAATATCGAAATGTCCAGATCCGCATGGTATTCTCGGGTAGGTAATGTTGAAGTCGAGACGCTCGACTCATCCGTACCATTTCATGTCATCGGCGATGACGACGACAACGATAATACCCGTATCACCCTATCTACTTCCAGGTAATAGTGAATATTATTTTGTAGATTAGCTGCTGCTTGCTTGTGATGAAAGGATACCAGTTTTGTCATACAATGGTTGGACAAACTGCACAAAATCGGTAGGTCAAAACAGCCGTTTTACAAAGTTGAGACTTGTTGCATAGTGGGCATCGTGCTTGTTTATCTGCTGCTTCGGTTCATCAGGTCTCATTGTCAGGATGAAAACAATAGGAGTTCGCCTCGGCTGAGGGATAGGTTTTTTTTAAAAAACTACTTTTATGTGCATTTTCATCCGAGAGGTTCATCGATCTTGTGCCAACACTATCCTTTTCGCATGCATCAATTTCACCGAGGTCATGCCACATAGAGGGTCAGAGACATAAACCAGCACGCTTTAGCAGACGGATTATTCGGTACTGCTTTCATGACTGATGTTCTGACCATGTAGAATTGTACCAGTATGAAGTGTTCTGTGCTAGTTCTGTGCTAGTGACATCCGTGTAGGAGCAAGAAGATATAACAATCAAAAATATACGAAATACGAGTAACGAGTTGAGTATGACAAGTATACAACATGTTCCAGAGTATTGAGATATTATAATCCCATGATACAGGTATACAAAGTGTTTGTTTAGTTATTGTGGCAGAAGAGAGCACGGAGGGAGAGGGAGAGGGCAACGAATGTAGCACATTACCAAAGTCCAGTCTGGTAAGTTTGGCGAAGTCGTTAATTGATCACGATAAATCAGTCGAACGATGAGCAACTACTGATTTACTGGTCGATGCAAAAAGAAGAAAAGGATGCGAGTATCGTCTGGTCAGAGCCCTCAGTTTCTCGTATGGCGTGGGTTTATTGTGAGTGGTGCCATGCCTCCTGAGTGATTCCACTCGTTCAGCGGGCGTCCTAGGGATATCGATGTTCCTCCAAATCGAGGAGCAGGTGATAGATGTCGGTGAAGCTCCGATTCCACCTAAGGACCAAAAAAGTCAGATAAAGTCCTTATATTTTTATTGAACAGATAAAGCATACTTCGACGCTGCTCCGAGTCACGACGTGAAATCATTATGTCATCAAGAGACATGTTTTTGCGGTGAGGTGAACGGGGGACCTCAACTCCATTGACATAATTCAAGCTGATGTCATCTAGATGAACTGGAACACGACGGGAAGATGAGAAGTCATTCCCTATACTGGTGGTGGGCACTGGTGATGATGCACTCTGCATATCCCAATGAAGTAATGTTGAGGATGCATTTGCAGCTGGAGAAGAGAGAACAGAAGTAAATTCCAGGGGAATATCAGGAACTGGGGGCTGCTCGTCCATAGATACCTTGGATTTGGAGGTACTCTGGGTGCTTTGTTTGCGTGAATGGCCAGTCTGTACCTCGGGAACCGGTGGGCATTCTTCTATAGGCGTCTTGAGTCCAGGTCCACCTTGTTTGCGGAAAAAACCAAGCGGAAGGCGGAGACTACTCCGAGACACTCGATAACTTCGCTTCCTAGCTGCAGATACTTGCTGGCTGCGAGTGATCTCGCCAGGTTGATTGCGGGTACTCTTGGTACTCTTGGCACTACGAGCGCTCTTGGTACTTTTTGCACTTCTGCTACTGCGAATGCTCAAATTGTCCTGATTATCCTCTTGTCCGTTGATATCGGCAGGTATATCCGCCATTGGTTCCGCATGACGAGGTGAAATTGGTGTCCGAGGCGTGTGAGTTCCGACTGTCATGAGTGTTGGTGCGACGATGATATTTTGTGGTTTTGAGGTATTAGGTGGAATGGGTACTGAAACAACTTCAGCCGTTTCAACGATGGCAATGCTCTCCTGGTCGGAAACGAGGCCTGCCTCCAAATCGTCTATCTCCCGGGCTAGCTTTTCCGCTTCTTTCCATGCGTCTTCTAAACCTGCTTCTAGTTGAATGATCCGTTCTCTTGCATCTCGGAGCTCAGTTGTTCTGCGACCATAACTATTGTTAAGCTATGATCGTCGTAAGTGGCATGGAAACGTCTAATGTCCTCGACTACTGACCTTGCGCAGTGCAATTGCTAGCGCACTCGCCCAATGTCCATCCATCATCCTGTTGATCTGCGAGGTCCGGTCTGATATTGACATTAATTCCTCCAACAGTCTATCACAGTCCGTCGTTGTTTCTGACAGTTGCAGTGTAAGCTTGGTGACACTGGCCATAGTGTCTTCCTTGTCTTGAGTCTTCATTGAGGGTATTCGGATGCTTGTAATCAGAGCTTGCAGAAGCATTGTCCGCCGGTGGACTAGGAACCGATACCTGGTCTGTGCAGAGGTTTTGCATTTTTCCAGGCGCTCCAGTTCAGCAGGCAAAATCTTATCCAGATTTTCGATAGTGAGGAGTCTGATGAAGGATTCGCCCGCAGACGATCGGATAGCTCGCGACACAATCTGCTGAAGTTCTGTGGAGCTGAAAGTCCCTATCAAAACATCAACAACACCTGTCAAAGTTGTGATTGAGTAATACCAACAGAGAGCAGCCTCCAGCGAAAGTGGCTTCCATTCAATAGGCTGGGGTTCGAACCTCATGGCAGGTGCCGGGGGTATTCGCGGAGGAGGAGATGGAGATCGCGGCAGCTCTTCCAGTGGGGTCTCAGGCAGAGTACTGTAGGCAGGTGGCAGTATTTCTGCGTCTGTCGGTGATTGGAGTCCTGCGGGAATCTCTGGAATATCTGGAAGCGTCCGAGGAGAATATGGGGGAGATGTATTGATTAAGTATTCTTGAGAAAAATTCCCCTGGCCAGAGGATGTGGAGGGAAGGAGATCGAAGGCAGCCCTTGAAGGAGTCCGTGGACCGAGAGGCGTTAAACTTGGCCGGGGCCGAAAGGTGCCGCTCCGTGAGATATTGTCCGTTGAATCCATGTCAGATATCCTACTATATGGGTGATAGCCGAGTTCTGCTAATTACTGCGGAAGGGGGGATGGACGTGTTGAGAGAACGTGAAGGAAAATTGCTACGGATGTGAAAATGCCATGTTGGATAATGTGCTATACCTAATTCGCATGGAATCAAGGTCACCTGCACGCACAGAATTGGTTAGAGCAGATTTATATCGATAATCTATCTACCTTAAACCCCTGCTACCTATACGTCTCTAGCTCGCCTATTATGTACTCCTGGTGCTTGACCATTACCATCAGTTGCTAGCTGTCGATGTATTGCTCTCCTGTGCTTTCATGAAAATTTGTGTCTTTGCTTTCAATTCTGATGATCTTGATCAATTTTTGATTCCAACATAGACTGATAGACAAGTTGAATCGCAAGATACGAGCTGCTACCACACATCTAGATGAACAATCATCTGACGGAACACTGTCCCAAACCCCTCGGATCTATTTGCCTGGACAGAGTGCATGATTTTTGGTGTGCCTTTAGTGTCAGTCGGCATTTTGATGGTGCCATGGCATGGCCATTTTCAATCACTCCAATGCTTGTCTACATATAGGGAGGGAGACTAACCAAATTGTTGAGTTCACTGGGATTATGAGTCACCTACTCTTAGAGGCAAATACCGCTTAGGGCAGCCTTTCGTTTGAGCTCTGTTTTTCCTTTGCTAGCCGATCATACAAAGAAGGGCTTTCTTTGTCAACACCGTTCCAGTGATTTATATTTGAAAAAGGGACTGGGAGAGCAGCTCAGTCAATGATCTGAGTCTGATTTGGGTCTCTGTCACATCAAACGTTCAGCCGCAACATTAAAGGCTAAAGTCGGAATTCGCAAGTTTCGAGGATTCCATTGCAGGTGCTCGGGCAGACATTGTACTGACAGATATTACATTTAAATCGTCCATGCTGCTTACAGATGTCTAGAATTCACTTCTCTTGTACAGGACAAGTTTCTCTGAGATCGCACTCGTGAGAGAGAACGAAATGGTGTCTCGAATCAGAGAGGGTGTTCTGGTTTATGGGTTCATTTCCGACGCTTGTCCCTGGCTTGTCCCTGCTGATCGTGGGGTTTTTCTCTCAACGTACAGGTTGTTAATGAGGAAATTTTACAAAAATGCTAAAGCGTCATTTTACATATCAAGTGGAATGGACACAGCGGAAAGCTCCACTGTGATCCGATGATACGAGTGCGGGAGTTCAATTTAATGAAGTCTAATCGAGCACCTACATCCTTAAGCCTCATATAACGTGATTCATTCCATGCGTTGAAACCGACTTGGGAAATGACTCGCGTGGGCTATAACAGCGGCGGCCAGCTTAGGCTGGCATGTACCCGGGATTCTGGAACGCTCCATCATTTTAGAAACGGAAAGCAGGACAAAGAATCACGAAGATCACAACAGTGTCAATCCGGCCCAAGAGAAGCATGATTATCTTTGCAAGGAATTTCTCTGAAGAAAGAGGTGCTCATATTCGGACATGTGCATAGGCAATGGTCTACGGCCAAACGTCATCATCGGAAGATGCTAGATTGACTACTAAAGAACTTGTTCCGAGGGCTTGCAATATTCCAAGTGTTGGCGCTGGCAGAACACCGTTAGTGTTTACCGTCATCTAGGTTACGATTGCGTGCCGGTGAGTGGTAGGGCATTGGGGCAAGGGCAAGGCCACCAAGGGAAGCCCCTGACTGACATTTTCAGGCTTGGAGTGCCAAGATTATTTGCTGGGCTGGACATTCAACAGGCAGAGGTATATCATCGGTCCCCGGTTGTCATTGGGGGAAAAAGGTACGCTTTTTGCAGGAAATAAATGTGATTCAGAGTATCCATTCATGATCGCTCAAGTTCCGAACCAGTCAACCATTATCGTAGAAGTAGAGAATATGTACGTACATTGATATTAATTCTGACAGTTTGTGACACATCACTAACACATGTGACGCGTGATGTGGATCTTCAAGCGTGGCCTCAAATGACCTGTGTCTCTCGGAATGATCAAGACGACATGTCTCC
>Ga0153948_1001191_pt1 | contig 13500 bp, 11 predicted proteins | sample TSNJ032MetaG_FD_104696 | JGI IMG/M metagenome (GOLD analysis project Ga0153948, IMG submission 104696) | Attine ant fungus gardens microbial communities from New Jersey, USA - TSNJ032 MetaG | ecosystem: Host-associated > Fungi > Mycelium > Unclassified | place: USA: New Jersey, Wharton State...
CACCTGATGCCGGACCATGTGCATATGTTGATATCGATCCCACCGAAATATTCGGTGGCGCACATAGTCGGGTTTTTGAAGGGCAAGACGGCGCTTTACGTTGCCAACAAATATGCAAAGAAGGGATTGGAACAAGATCTGTTCCCCCAGACACGGTAAGGCAGAACGAATGAGCAACAATCGTTTTGCACGTCCTGAATCGCGCTGGAACCTCTCCAGAAGCGCTATACTGTGTTAAGTTGACAACTCCCCATCTTTCGTCCTCGCCGGTATAACCTCTCACTGGAGTTGCCCCCAAAAGACCGGACGTGCTCAGGGATATATTGCGCATTAATCGCCCGGCGCTCTAGCCCTATTTTGTTACAAATTGAGAGCCATCTCTCCAGAGCGAGCCTTTGCATTATCGCTTGATGTCGTTGATCAGTGACAGGCGGGTAGGCCGGGTGCGCCGCACCTCTTCTTTTCCGGAGGTTTCCGCAGCGGAGGCGGCCTTTTCATCCGCTGCTGCACGACCTTCGGCTGCGCGACAACATGCAGCACCGGCTTTAGCCGCGGCGCAGCCGGCCTGGCTTGCCGAGGCGGTGCAACGGCGACATGAGGCCGGTTGTTCACCCGAGGTTGATTGTTTGTGACAACCTTCGGCTTCGTTGGCGTCCTCGCAACGATGGCCGGAGCTGCCGGACCATGAGCATTGGGCTTTGGCGCAGCGGCAACCGAATTCTGTTTGCCGCTCGGCGCTGCTCGCGGTGCCGGGGTCTTGGCAATCTGGTTTTGCCTCGTCGCGGCAGGCGCATTGCCAACAGCCGGCAGCGGTTGCTCCTTGGAGCCGGGAAGCACATGTGCATTGGTGTTCGGTGTGACCTGAGGCTGTTGAGCCTGTTTCGCTTGAACTGCTCCCGCATTGGCCGGCAGCTTGCCCGTGGCCGGCAAAGGCTGACCGTTCGCACCGGGAAGCACGTGGGCAGCGGCATTTCCGCCTTGCGGCTGAGCCGATGACGCAACCGCCGGTGCGGTTCCAGATACCGTCTTGGCCGCTGTAGCCGGGTTCTGTTTCTGTAGAATTTCCGCCTTCTTCTGTACCGACGGCGGCAGCGCGACATGCAGTGCCGCAGCACCCGCACCGGCAATGACGGCCGCGCCGGCGAGCTTCTGTCCCGTCGTCAATCCGGGGGCTGCAGGCGCGGCGCCGTTCTCATTGACGGTCGTATCGTTGTTGATGACCGTTTTGTGGATGTTGTTGAAGATGATGTCGTTTTGCGGTGGCGCGATATCGCGTGGCGGCTCGACCCATGCAGGCACGGGAACGAAGACAGGCGTCGGCAACGCATAAAGATCGACTGCGGGCGGCGGCGGCGCCAGCACGACGAAGTCCGGTGGCGGCGGCGCCAAGAAGACGACGGGCGGCGGTGGAGCGTAGCCGAAGTCGGCATTGTCGAAATAAAGCACGGGCCGATCGACATAGATGATTTCCTGCGGCGGTGGCGGCGGCACGTCATACTCGATGACGGTAAAGGATGGCGGCGGCTCGAGTGCTGCCTCGAAATGCTCAAGGCGGCGACAGGCATCCCATACGTGGGGACCGCGCGGATAGCGCCTCAGATAGGACCAATAGGCCTCCGGTGTGTCGACAATCCAGGTCTCCCGCCAGGTAATGGCTTCACGGCGTGCGGCGATGATGGCGCGCACGCGTCTTGCCATGGAGTCGTTCGGATAGGCGGCGAGGAAATCCTCATAGCCCTGCAGCGTGTCACGGTCGAGCGCGGCGAAATAGGCATCCCGCTCGTCGAAATCGCGGATCGGCCTCGTCCGGTTTGCCACATCCTCGGTGCTCGATACCGCAGCAGTCGGCGCATTGGGGCCGCGATCGAAGAACGTGAAGGCGTTCTTGAATTTGGAGGCATCCCAGGAGATTTCGGCGCCTTTGGTCAAATCGCCGACCCGCAACCGCGTGTGATCGAACACATCATCAAGCGGCAGACCGCCGATGCGGATCATCTCCGCCAGCGCATGTGCGTAGGAACCATAAGGCCCGGCCTCCTGCGGCGCGACCGTGCCGGGCGCCGCATTGAACGCGATCAGCTGATTGACGTCGGGATCGACAAGCGCCAGACCGCCGGCCAGAGGCTGGCTGGATTGCACGAACGGATTGGCTCTCGCCGCATCGAGCACGACGATGCTGCCGCGATTGTTGATGGCGGCCAGCGATTTGGTGAAGTCGCTCACGCGGATCGCCTGGACGGGGACATCCGTGGCATTGGCGATTTGCGCATCCACGGGCACGAAATAATTATCGCTCTGATATTGCACACCGTAGCCCGCCAGATAGACGAAGACGACGGTATTGGGGCCTGACGCGTTCGCTTTCGTCAGAAAATCGCGCATCGCGTCACGCATGCCGTTCTGATCGAGGTCGCGCGCGCCGATCACATCGAAGCCCGCGGCCTGCAGCGTCTGTGCGATCAGGCCGGCATCATTGGCCGGCGTTGGAAGTGCGCCCACCTTGTAGGCGGCATCGCCCACGACAAGCGCTATTCTCTTTTCGGGGAAGCCTTGTGCTTCGGCAGGCCTCGCAGCAGCAACACCGGCCAAAACCAACATCATGGCGAGAAATGCCGAGATCGTCTTTTTGGATGACCATCCCATCTTCGAAAGCAGAGGTGACATACCGGTTTCTTTCACGAAACGTGAGGTGCGTACAGGGATCAACAAGAAATCATTAGGATTTCATTCGGGCAAATGCGCGGCAGCTTCGCGGCGATGTTACGGCCTCTTGACGTTCAGAAACGTCGATTTACAAACCGCATCCGGCCCGTGACACTGATCGAAACTGTATCTCTCAGCCACCAAAATGGTAGCGCCGGTAAATCGGTGATAAACGCGCCCGCGATTATCAGGGGTTGGAACAATATCTGTTTCTCCAGACACGGGGCCTTTATCAACCAAAGACAGCTACGATTGATTTGATGATGATGCCGCCATCCGAGCTTCGGCGCAATTGCCGACCAGTGGCAGCGCGGAATACTTGCAGCAATTGCAGCGCCGGCGGCACTCGCGACCAAAGAGTTTTTATGCTTTCCTTACCATTTCGGCTTTTTCGCACAGATTGGCCAGTAACAATGCACTGGGACCAGCGGAAACCAATCTCATGGAAATATAGGTCCGCAAGTTCCGGGCTGATATGATGAAAGACACCAGCGATGGTTCGGCGGACGCAAGCGTTAAACCCCTCAACTGAATTGATGTGGGCGGCATCCCGTACATATTCGCGGCTGGAATGATTGACTGTTTCGGTTCGTCCCAGATGAACATCATGGGATTATTTGTACCACATTAATCCATAAATCAAGAATAAAAGTGCTACAAATTTTTGGTCCGAGGCAATGCTTCAACGGAATGTGAGGGGCGAGGCGGGTTAACCGGATCGATCTGTAGGGATACGGAATGGCGGCCAGAACGCACCCGCCTCGCACTGATTTTGAAGTTTATTCTTTCAGGATATATTTACCTCTGCTTACCTTTACGAAGAGAGCTTCGTTTTCGGGTCGTCTATCAGTAGAATTCTCTGCTAAATATGAGAAATATCGAGGATAGTGCCAGCCGGGAACTGCTTTCCGGAAAGCAATAGCATCGAATGGCTGTGCTATTGTGCCCTCTACTTTAATTGCAAGCATAAGTTGATAGTAGATTTCCAATCTGCTTTTGTACATGTGGGGGTCCGTACGTTAACAAGTAAAGCAGTTACCAGCGTTGATCATTATACGGTTTATATTTAAAAATGTTCGAACATTTTCAAACTCCGGTTTGTCGAAGCAGCCGGTAGTTCATTCCATCATTCGCAGCACTCAAATCGCGCGAAAGGAAGCATCATGTCAGATAAAGAGGTAAAGACGGGAAGGCCGACAAAGTTAAGCTAGGCATTGGTAGACGCAATATGTGAGCGCATAGCCGATGGCGATAGTCTGCGCACCATTGGCGATGAGGAAGGCTTTCCGGCACATTCCACGGTTTTCAAGTGGTTGAGTGAGAACAAAGGCTTTTCGGACCAATACGCGCATGCGCGTGAGGAACAGGTCGACGCTCTGTTTGATGAAATCCTGTCGATTGCGGACGATGGCCGTAATGACTGGATGGAAAAGCACGACAAAGAAGGTGAAAGCATCGGCTGACACGAGAATGGCGAGCCAACAGCCATTCTGTTCACCATTGTCGATCCTAAACGTTGATGTTTCCCGTGCGCTCGCTGCGTTATTGCACCCTATTTTGGGGGCTCGAAGCCGCGCAAAAAATGTTGAAGTCAGGCGATGCTCGCGCCTATAGCGCGACGATTAGGATGAAAAGCCGTATTGCCTCACGGGTTGTTACGCTCGTATCCCGGCACCTGGTGCAAGGTGACGGAGGTAGCGAAGTCGCTCGCGAGCGCGCCCCCAATTGACCCAATGACGATCGCTTGCCCCGAGCCCGGAGCTTTCTGAATGTGCTGATGAAGAAGCAACAGAAGAAAGCTCGTTATGTCAGCAAGAAAGAAATTCATCGGCCTCGACGTTCATCAGGAAACTTTAGCTACAGCAGTTGCGGATGATGGCGTAGACAGGGAAGTTCGGTATTTTGGCACGATTGCCAATCGGCCGGAAGCGTTACATGCTGCATTGAAGACGATCGGGCAGGACGGTGCGGAGTTGCGGGTCGGATCTTTTGCAAACCTTTCAGCAAGGAAAGCTGATGTAAGCTCTTGGCTTTAAATGATCTGGGAATTTAATATGTTTAAAGCCTTCGCATCAATAATACCTCTCACGCTCAAACAACAGTTCGCAGCACTCGCAGCATAATTGCATCCTGAGTTAAGGCTTGCTCTAACCTATCCAGATTCCTGCAACATATCCCGCGAAGACCCAAAGCAGCGTCAAGAAACCAAACGGTCGGCAGGAATATCGTCAGGATGTGCCGGCGAACCTTTGAGGCGTTTTAAAATGGGTTGAGTAGTTGGGGTGCCTGTGTTTCCAGAAGGTTGCGACACTTTCTGGAGATTACAATGTGGAGCCCGACTGCTCGTGCGTAGCATAACCGTTGCGCGACGCGATACCAGACCGATTTGACGGAAAAAAGGTCAAAGGCCGCAAGCACCACGCCTTGGTCGACACAGATGGCAGGGTGCTGCTTGTCGAACCACACACTGCCGACATACGGGATCGGGATTCTGGCGGGCCGCCGCTGCAAATGGCGCGCCTTTCTTCCCCTTCATCAGGCACGTCAGGGCCGACGGCGGCTACAATCATGAACGCGTCACCGAAGCCACCAGCATCGCCGTAGAAATCGTCAAGAAGACCCCAGGGCCAGATCGGTTTCGTCGTGTCACTTCAATGACCTTGTAGCCATGGTCCAGAAGCGACCTGGATAGCCCGGCCCCGCAGGATCCTGTGCCTTCAATGCCAAATGCAATGACGGTTCCAAGACCGCGCGACCACCGTTCAAGTTCGTGATAGCCTTTGGCATTAGCGGATATGGACAGGGTGGCTAGTTTGGTGCCGTTTCCGTCGATAGCTACATGCGTCGCTTTATGCGTGTTTATAACGACAAAGATGGCATTGGAGTTAATATTGTGCATTGTTGCCTCGCTCAATGATGATGCTCGGGCACCAACCAGAGAGGACAGGACTGCGAAGGGGCGTTCCCTTCATTCTTCACTCGACTATCTGAGCCTGGCTCAGTTCGAACGAATGTCTGCCGCTAGTCGCAAAACGCTTCTCCACTTTTCTGAAGCAAGCCCAGACGAGAGCGAACACGGTCCAATGGAGAAACGTCTGAGTCGACGAGTAGGTTGCCGCAGCCATCGTCTAGCCTCCGGATGCAAGTCGATTGAAGTTCTGTTCAATTTAGCGGCTAGGTTGTATCCTTAAGATAGCGTATACTTGTTTGATCCAGCGAGTGTTGTGACATGAGCTTCGAAAAGTCTGCGGTGGCGACGCTCTTATCCTCCAAAGGGAGATGGAGCTGGTCGCCACGCACTTTTGCCCGCGCGCTTCTCGCCGACCTGCACCGGACCATGGAGTATGTGATGAAGCTAATATTGTGAATGAATGCTATTGACTAAGTTCGGCCAAGGTTGCGGAAGGATAAGTCCTGTCGCATCTTCGGAAAGAAGGGCTTCGGAGTTGCGGTTTGCGGGATTTGAGATTGATAGGCAGCGAGCCGAATTGCGGGTCCCGAATGGCGAGGTCATCCGCCTGCGGCCGAAGACTTACGACCTATTGCTGTTCCTTGCGAACAACCCGGGACGAATTCTCAGCAAGAACGAACTGATGGCGAAGGTCTGGCCGAACGTATTCGTCGGCGAAGACAACCTGTTCCAATGTATTCGAGAGCTGCGTGTGGCTCTTTGCGATAACAAGCGCGAGTTGATCAGGCTCGTCTCGGGTCGCGGCTACGTGTTCGAAGCCGAAAGCTTGGACGAGACAGACGCAGTCTCCTGCGACGAAATTACGGTCGAACCGTCAGCGTGCGCAGAAGAATGCCCGAAAATGCTGTCAGAACCGCTATCCGGTGAGCAGACAAAAAGTCGCTCCGGCATTGTCCCCCGACATTATGTCGCAATCCTAGTCGTAGCACTGATTGCTTTGACGGGGATATTAAACGTGACGGTCGTTCTTTTCCCGCGCACTATGCCGACGCCCCGGTCAATGATTGTCGCTGTGATGCCGATAAAACCCGCGAGTGAAGATCCCTCGGACGTCCAGATGGCGGCAATCGTGACTAGCCGCCTTGTCGCTGGGTTGACAAAAATCGGATCCATTCGCGTAAGGCTCGCGGTCGCGACGTCTCCGCCTGCTGATTTCGTCGTCAGCGGCGAACTGGAGAAAACGTCGCAAGCCTGGAATTTGCAGGCTAACATGAGCGAACCGATAACCGGCATCATCAGGTGGACCGTATCGCGTTCGGTAGACCTGACTGGGGAGGACAGGCAGCTACAGGAAAACCGCCTGACCGCAGGCATCGGCCACGAAGTGGCCCTGCGCGTCAATGCTCTCGAGAGTTCCGGAGCACGCGCCATCGATGGTGTGCCGCTGCCGGTCAATGCTCAGGTTGCAATCGAGCAGGCAACAACCTCGTTTGCTCGGACAACCCCGGAACGCTTTCGTGAAGCGCAGGCGATGCTCGAAAATGCGCTCGCCGACGATCCTGGCGATATCGATCTGCAAATTGAGCTTGCCGCCTTTCGATTGCGCTGGCTAGAGATTGCAGGCTCTCCTCCGGAAGGCCCTGATTTGATAGTAACCAGCGCTCGCGCAACGCTTGAGAGCGCATTGCGGGCAAAGCCCAATTATATCCCGGCGCTCGAAACGTACTGCCGACTTCTGTCGACCACCAATCAGTTCATCGAAAGTCTGCTGGTTTGCGGCAAAGCCCTCAGTCAGAATCCATGGGACGGCGTGGCGCTCAATCTGGTTGGAATCGCGCAAGTTCATCTTGGCCGCTTCGATGAAGCGCTTGCGACATTCACGCAGGCAGATCAATTCGATACGCCGCGCGCGACCGGCTGGAGATGGACGATTGGGGCAGGCTGGACCTGCCTGCTGATGGGCCATGCCGAAGACGCCCTGCCGTGGCTGCAACGCTCCATCGCGATTAACCCACAGAGTGGGCGAGCGCAAATGCTGCTGGCCGCCGCCTATCAGCAACTGGGACGAACCGACGAGGCCAGGGCCGCCATGGCGAAAGGGCTGGACCTGAGGCCGGATTCGACCGCGCGCAATATTCCGCCAGCCATCAAGGGGGACAATCCCGACTATCTCAGGGCTTCCAAACAGCTGATGGACCTCATGATTGCCGCCGGATTGCCTGAAAGCTGAATATCGGTTGGCACCTTGGCAAAGGCACCGCTCCTACGGCACCGTCCTTCATCCCAATCAACGCCACTTTCGAAATCAGCACAAGGACGCTCCACTGCGGAGTCGCTAGCAGCAATCCGAGATAGCCAAGTCCGCCGCCGCCGGCATCGCCCACGCCGTTGAGCGGGTCAGGAACCGCTCTGCTCGCGGTCGCTGTCAAGTGAGAACATGCCGCTGCGGCCGGGCACCACATCGATGATCAGGTCGGTATGTTTCCAAGTTTCGAACTGTAATGCTTCTGTAATGGGCCTTCGTTCGTCAAGTCCCTCATTACCAAAATCTCGTCACCGGGACCATGCTTCTGTCCGTGGTCAACACGAAGGCCACCACACCATGCCATAAGATCAGAACCGGCAGGTCAATCTAGGCGGCGTGATTGCCGAGGCATCACAGCATTACTTACGACCTTGCCAAGCTCTCGTCCCGGTGACGGGACCTCGTTGAGACGAAATTACAATTGCTTCGTTGCGATGCTTTTATTTATGCCGCGGAGGCTTCTTTGCTCCAACGAAACTCGGTCTCATCCACCCACAGACGATGAAGGACAGTCGCAAGTTTACGGGCAAGCGCGACTTTGGCGCGTTTCATGCCACGCCGCTTTGTCACGTCGACTGCCCATCGCTTCAGTGCTGAGAACCGGGTGGCGCGGGTCAGCATGATGTGGGCCGCCTCGTAAAGGGCCGTGCGAACCATCGTGTCACCGACCCGGCTGATGCCACCGTCCAGATCCGTCTCGCCGGACTGGTACTTCTTTGGCGTTAATACGAAGTACGCTCCGATGGTTTGGGATTTTGCAAACCGACCAAGGTCGTCGACCGCCGAGCGATGGGTGATCGCAACGAGTGCGCCAACACTCGGCGCGGTCATCAGTCTCTGGCAGACCCGATCCTGGCGAACGATCTTCAGCATCTCACGATGCATCTTGGTGAACTCGTTCCAAAGTGCATGTCGGGCATGCAACATAGCACCGATGACTGTCTCCAACACAGGATGTCCGTCGACGAGCTCCAATATCAGTCCTTCAAATCGACCGCGGCTCACCTCGCCGACCTTCAGACCATAGCCACGCAAAATGCCTCGAATGCTCAACTCCACGTCACGCAATTTAGCTTGCAGCAGTTTGCGACCGGTCAGAAGCGCACGGACATCCTGCGAGCCGGGAGACTTCGAATGCACTGAGCGATACCATCCCATCCGCAACAGCTGCGCAATGCCACGCGTGTCTTTCCTGTCCGTCTTGATAATCATCGCCGACAGCGCGGCCTTCACGTGACGGGTCTCCAGCATAACAACATCAAAGCCAGCTTTTCGTCAGACCTTCATACAACCATTGTGACATTGGGCCTGTTTCCAAGCCGATCCGCTTCAAAGCAAGCCCCAGCGATGCAAAGTGTTCGATGAGCGCATCCGGCTCGCTCGCCACTTTCGTCTCGCGGATGATCTTGCCTGCCGAATCCACCAAACACACACTGCTTGCTTCCAAAGAAACATCAATTCCGGCAAAGTACTCCATGGCTGTTCCTCGCTTGATGTTTGGGGCCGACCCGTTCGGACCCCGTTTCAACATCGTCATTCTGAGGGACAGCCACCTATCTGGCTACAATCTCGGAAGAGCCGGCCCATTACGGCATCTAAGTGTTGCTTCGCTAATTTTAAAAGTATGAGACGCCATGCTGAAGAGCCGATCAAAGCGCACTGTCGAATGGGCTGCTCGTTGCGGAATTTCGCTGAGATCTGGCCTTTACAGAAACTCCGAGGTGGGTCAAGTCTCTTTCTTCGGCGGTTTGCTCCTCAGATTCTCGAAAAGAACACTCTCAGAAAAATACCACTAAAAACTCATTACAGATTCAGGACGGATAATGCGCTTTGTTGGTAAAGAAAAATGGGGGCAACAATAAAAAGAATGTAAGGTGTTGGGAAGTAGCGTGATCGACCACTACCAACCAGTTATGCCTTGTGCGCGCGTCATTTCCTTGTCTCTGGAAGCGACGCGCTGCCTTTTTCTGAGGATGGACGAGATTGTCTATTGATATTAGGCGCCACAGAAGGTGGGGCCTTGTTCCATCCCAAAAGCAGGCTGTCCAAGCTTATCCTAGAACGGAAGAGTACCAGTCGTGGTCAAAGCGCAGCTGGACGTTTCAGCGCGTCGATGACATGGTACTGCTATGTTACATTTAAAGCGGTACCGTTGCAGATTGGTTTTGATCTCGGACACGCATTCTGTTCTCTACACTCTTTGAATCCCGGATACAGATATTGAGGAATTGCATTGAATAAACGAGTGACAAGCACATTGCGCAATCGCTTAAAATTCAGGCGCATACTTGTATCTGTCGTGGTTGGCCTCACCCCCATCTTGCTGGGATTGCTACTGGCTGTTGATTTCCACGTATAAAGTGAGCCGGCGGGGATGCGGATAAAACCTTGGACTGATTTATACGTTAAGGCCGAGACTTCTTCGATACTCAATCGGGCTGAGCGACCCCAGCGATAATTTGATGCGCTTCTCATTGTACTATTGGATGTAGGCATCAACCTCGTGGACAAACTGTTCGATCGTCACGGTCTTCCAGTCTCGGGGATAGAAGAGTTCCGTTTTCAATCGACCGAAAAAGCCCTCGCACGCGGCATTATCCTGCGAACAGCCCTTGCGGGACATTGAACGAACCAACTTCGCATCGCTGTTCGAGTAAGCCAGCCAGGCCAGCGATAATGGGCTCCCCGGTCAGAATGGACGATTGTCCCGCCTTCGCCGTCGGTAACTGTCTCGATGGCGGCGTCCAACATTTTATTGACCAGCTTTGCATCGGGTTTTGTTCCAATTGACCAACTGATCACGATGCCATCGAAGCAATCTATGATCGGCGACAGATACACTTTGCCGGCGGGAATTTGGAATTCAGTGATGTCCGTGAGCCATTTCTCGTTCGGTGTGCGCCATGGCGATCACGACGCTAGCTCCGCCGCAGGAGAGCTTTCGTAAAGGCCGCGATTTCTCAGCCTGGGTCGGCCTCACACCCAAGCAGCATTCTACCGGCGGCAAGACCCGCTTGGGCCGAACATCCAAAATGGGGCAACGGGATATCCGGCGCCTTCTCATTCTTGGGGCCATGTCCGTTATTCAATCAGTTGAGAGGAAAGGCGGTGCCGAGGCTGGGACCTGGTTAGGCCGGATGCTGACACGAAAGCCGAAATTACTTGTTGCCGTCGCCCTCGCCAACAAGCTTGCCCGAATGGCCTGGGCAGTGATGCGGACGGGACAAGGTTTCCAAATTCAACTGGCTGCCTGATGCAGTCTGGTTGAAGCATGGGGTGCGGTGGTTCTAAGTGGAGGATTATGGGCGAACAGTCGAGAATGACGGGATCGGAAAAACCAGGGAAGCTGTAAGCGTCATGGTGCGCGCAATTTCGATTTGGAACTGATCTTCGAATATCCATAAGGGCCCGCAGCCGGAGTTGCTGCATCATGAGGCCGGACACACGTTGGAACTCGACCACATCTCTCATCGATCCGTAAAAAACTGCTTGCATTTCCCGGGGCGTCCACACACGCAGCTTCGCGCCGGTTAGGCCATTTTGCCCTGCTTTGCAGGCTCCGGCACCTCGCATCCTGTGGCGCAGCATCGGCCGGGCTGCTTCGACACGCGGCGCCCTTCGCCGAGGATGCCTCGATCAAGGAGTGTCTCCACCAACTCGACCTTCTCCGTCACGGGGTAGTTGCGCCAGATTTCGCGCTTCATCGCCTCGGGCGAGCCACCGCCATGCAGTGAAATCACCGAGTACCAGCCGGCTTGGTTCGAGACCGTCAGGTCCTCGATAAACCGAGCCACTTCGGCACGCTGTTCGGCTGGAATATCCGGCCGTCCGCCCATCACCGCGGCAAGCGATGCTTTCGTTTCCGGGTTATGGTCCTCGTCCGGCCCGGGCAGGGCAACGATCAGTCCGCCCGAGACATAGTGCGCGACACGGTGCATGTCGTAGATCCTAGTGGCGAGCAGCAGCTTGCCGATGTTGGAGAACACGGCGTCCGGCATGACCGATCCGGCGGGGTCCTTCGTGCAGTAGACGGACGAAGCGACACCACACGCGTAGAAGCTCTCCGTGATCGTTATCAACTCGACCATCGCTTCGCGGATATGGGAATGGCGGTTCACGTCGAGGCCGTTCGCCTCGATCATGAGCGCACCGGCCCCGATGAGCAGGTCACCAAAACCCGCGCGTGCACCGATGCATGAATGACGGTGATGCGTTGCATAGGACGTCGTGAGGAACCCGCCCTCTTCCGTCTCGCCGGCAAGAAACACGCGGTCATGGGGAACGAAGACATCATCGAAGATGACGACGCCGACCGACTGCCCGTACTTTGCGGAGAACTTGGCCGCCGATTCTCCCGGCCGCCCGGCTGGCCGAGCGATAATGGTGACGCCGGGGGCATCGCAGGGTACTGCGCAGCAGACGGCGAAATCTCTATCTTCCGGATTGTGGGTCCGGCAGGGCATCACGAGAAATTCGTGCATGTACGGTGCGCCCGTCACGATGGCCTTGGTGCCACGGATCACGATGCCGTCCTTGCGGTGTTCCTTGATATGGACATAAACATCGGGATTGGCCTGCTTACCGGGCCGTGCCGACCTGTCGCCCTTCGCGTCGGTCATGGCCACACCAAGCGTCAAGTCCCTGTCCTGGATGTCGTGGAGGTAGGCAAGGAAGCGCTGGCTGTAGTCGGTGCTGTGCCGGTCGTCGGTGAGTTTTGTCGCCTGGAAGATGCCGTTGAGCGCATCGTGCGTCAGATACCGCTGCGCGCAGCCGGACGTCTTGCATACCAAGCGCACCGCCTCGAGCTTGAACAGCAGATCCTGTGAGGTTTCGTTGATGTGCAACATTCGGTTGACGGTCTTGCCGGAGGTACCCTGGCGCGCCGTCATGATCGGCACATATTCTTTCTGAAGTGCGAAGTCATAGGTGACGCCGACACCGGCGATACCGGGCGCCAGCAGCGGCTCGTCAGCGACGCTCTCCACGAGATTACCATTCACGAAGACGCGTGGTTTGTAAGCGCGAAGAGACTCTCGGTACTCGGCGGCCGACATCAGCATGGCGCGTCCTCCCTATTGTTCTAATTATCGAACGATGTTAAAATAATTAACAATGTTAAAATTGTTGTCAAGAGAGACTGGAGTTGGGCATGGCGCCACGACAGAGTAGGCGCGAGGCTCTCCGTGAGCACAAGCGCGAGTTGATCCTGGACGCTGCAAGGCAGGTTTTCGCTGAACAGGGACTGGACGGTGCAAGCCTGCGGGCGATTGCCGTCCGCGCCGGCTACACCCCGGCCGCACTTTACTTTCACTTCGAATCGAAAGAGGCGATGTACGCCGAAGTGCTGCAGGCATCGCTTGAATCGCTCGGCGCAGCGGTCGACCAGGCGGTTGCCCGCGCAAAGACCGCGCAGCAGAGGCTTAAGGCTTCCGCCTTGTCATTCTTCAAGTACTATACGGAGAATCCGCGCGATCTGGATCTAGGATTCTATCTGTTCCGCCGCGGCATGAAGCCGGCCGGGCTTGGGCACGAGCGCGATATGCGACTGAACGCAGCGCTGGAAGCGGCCCTGCGCCCCATC
>Ga0153948_1001192_pt1 | contig 13498 bp, 9 predicted proteins | sample TSNJ032MetaG_FD_104696 | JGI IMG/M metagenome (GOLD analysis project Ga0153948, IMG submission 104696) | Attine ant fungus gardens microbial communities from New Jersey, USA - TSNJ032 MetaG | ecosystem: Host-associated > Fungi > Mycelium > Unclassified | place: USA: New Jersey, Wharton State...
AGAGATAGGCGACAGGGACCCCGCGCAAGCAAGGAGTAGCCGAGGTACGAGGCGTACTCTTTGTTGCCGCTTTAGCGGCTTAGCGAAGGGGGAAATTTCTAAAAGAAATTCTACAGGAGCAAATGCGTTTACTTTGGCTGAGGTGCTTTTAACCCTGGCTATTATCGGAGTTGTGGCGGCATTGACTATTCCCGCGGTTATTACAAAAGTCACAAAAGACCAGTATGTGGTCGGGTTAAAAAAAGCCTACAACACGCTTAAAGCAGTTGAAAGAGAAGCGATACAAGAACACGGCCCTATGGAGAATTGGACTTGGTCTACAGGAGATGACCCCACAGCTGACTTTGAAAAATACTTTCTCCCACACTTTGACGTTCTAAAAAACTGTGGTGCGACAACAGAAGAAGGCTGCTTTGCGGAGGAGCTTACAGTCCTGAGTGGTAACTCTGCAGGATACAGCGTCAACACCGCCGGATATTACAAAATAATAACATCAGACGGTATGTCTTGGGCGTATGGTAAAACCGGCAGCACAACCCCTCTGTGGTCGCGGGGCTGGTTTTATGTAGATGTTAACGGCTTAAAAGGCCCTAACAGATGGGGCAGAGATATATTTACATTTCACGTCTTCCCTTCGAATCTGGGGATTAAACCGGACGGTTCTTATTATGAAGACGGCAAAACACCAATGCTGACAAGTGATGTTGATTCAGACTGCAATACTTCTTCTTTTGGTTGGTACTGCGCCGCTAAAGTCCTTTCAGAAGGCAAGATGGATTATTAGAAAGGTATAAATTATGAAAAGAAAAGCTTTTACTTTGGCAGAAGTTCTGCTTACCCTGGCTATTATCGGAGTTGTGGCGGCGCTTACCATTCCCGCTGTTATTACAAAAGTCACAAAAGACCAGTATGTTGTCGGGTTAAAGAAAGCTTACAACACGCTTAAAGCAGTTGAAAGAGAAGCGATACAAGAACACGGCTCTATGGAAAATTGGGCTTGGTCTGCAGGAGGAGACGGCTCAGACCCCACAGCTGACTTTGAAAAATACTTCCTGCCCCGCTTCGACGTCTTAAAAAACTGCGGGGCGACAACAGAAGAAGGCTGCTTTGCGGAGGAGACTACATATCTGAATGGCAGCTCTATGGGTGGCTTCAACGACACCTCATATTACAAAATAGTAACATCTGACGGTATGTCTTGGGTGTACCGAAAATTAGGCTACACAACTCCTCTGTATGTGCGGGGCTGGTTTTATGTAGACGTTAACGGTCTAAAGGGCCCCAACAGATTTGGCAGAGATATATTTGAATTTGAGGTCTACCCATCAAACCTTGGCATTAAACCGCACGGTTCTTATTATGCCGACGGCATTACCTCCGTTTCGACAAATAATGTTAATTCAAGCTGCAACATTTCTTCCGAAGGCTACTACTGCACCGCAAAAGTCATCTCAGAAGGGGCAATGAATTACTAAAAAATTCAAAAATGTCAAAAATAAAAGGCGAAGATTAACTTCGTCTTTTTGTGCTAAAATTACTCGTATGAATACAGAAATTTTAAAAATAGCTATTCCCAACAAGGGAAGACTTTCAGAGAAGATTTACGAACTTTTAAACAAAGCGGGTCTAGTGTTTGAGACTAAAAAAGACCGCGGTTTAAAAGTGTGCACACAAGACGGCAAATACATTTTGATATTTGTCCGAACTCAGGATATACCGCGCTTTTTAGATGCAGGTGTGGCGGATATCGGCTTTACGGGTTGGGATATAGTGTGTGAAGAGGCTCCGAATTTACAAAATCAACTCGATAAGATAAAAGATTTAGAGTTTGGCGGCTGTGATATGGTTGTGGCCGTAAAAGATGAAGACACATACAAATCGCCCTCCGACCTGCCTGAGTGCATTAATGTTGCGACTTCATTTCCGAACTTAGCTAAAAAATATTTTGAAAAGTTGGGTAAAAAGGCTAAAATCATAGAAGTTTCAGGAGCTGTAGAAATCACGCCCGCCTTGGGTTTGAGCGATGTTATAGTTGATATAACTTCATCAGGCGCCACTCTAAAGTCTAACAGGCTAAGGGTGATAGACACTATTATGAGCTCAACGGCAGTTGTTGTCGCCCGTAAAAACCTTATAGAAGAGAAACAATCCAAGGTACAAACGCTTTTGAGGGCGCTTGATTCTGTTATTGACGCCAAAGAAAAGAAATATTTAATGGCGAATGTGCCGAAGAAAAATTTGGACAAAATTAAAGAATTCATGCCGGGCCTCTCATCTCCCACGGTAATGACCTTGTGGGGCAATGATGATTGTGTGGTGATACACGTTGTTGTAGATAAAGACAAAATTTATGACAGCATAGACGCCCTTAAAAATCTTGGCGGCGAGGGAATTTTGATTCTTACTGTTGATCAAATGGTCAGATAGTTATGGAAAACATAAAAAAATTAATCGAAACAGTCAGGGCATTAAGGGGAGAAGGCGGCTGCAATTGGGACAGGGAGCAGACCCACACAACTTTGCGTCCGCACATGCTTGAAGAAGCTTATGAAGCCGTTGACGCCATGAACTCGGGGGATATGAAACACCTTAGAGAAGAGCTTGGAGATGTTCTTTTGCAGGTTGTTTTACATTCTCAAATTGCCGATGAAAGAGGCGATTTTAATGTTGACGATGTGGCATGTGTTATTAATGAAAAGCTTGTAAGGCGCCACCCGCACGTGTTTAGCAACACAGAAGTCAGTTGTGTTGATGATATTTTGAGAAATTGGGAGCAGATAAAGGGCGAAGAAAAGCCGCACAGGAAAAGTGTTTTAGACGGCGTTTCAAAATCCCAGTCGGCCTTAATGTCTGCCCAAAAACTTTCTAAAAAGGCCGTAAAGGCCGGTTTTGAATGGCAAAATGAAGAGCAGCTTTATGAGTGCATTTTTTCTGAATTCGACGAGTTTAAAGATGCCCGTACTTTCGAAGAAAAACAGGAAGAGTTGGGAGATATTCTTTTTGCTCTGGTTAATCTGGCGCGTTGGAACGGTATAGATGCGGAGCAGGCTTTGATTTTATCTAATGAAAAGTTTATCAAACGCTTTAAGTGCATGGAAGAGCAAAGTCAAAAACCTTTAAAAGAACTTACATTCGATGAGTGGGAAGAGCTTTGGAAGCAGGCTAAAGAAGAATCTTAAAGGAGACGCATTCCTTCATTGCTTACCAGATATTTTAAGGTATAATCTATTCTATGAATAGGTTTTTGAATTTTATTTTAGGTTTGGTGTTCTGTTTTTCTCTAACACAGTGCGCCTATGCAGGCACAACAAAGTTTATGGTTGTGTCTGATGCCGTCATTGATGTCAAAATGGAAAACGGATTTCAGGTAAAACAGTCTCAATCAATATACGACCTTCAAAAAACCGTAAAAATGATTAACAACCTCAACCCTGACTTTACGGTGTTTCTGGGCGACAATATAAAAACTCCGAGTACAAACGGGGCTGCTGCGTTTGGAAAAATTATCAACAAACTGAAAAAACCCGTTTATGTCTTGACGGGTAACTCCGATGTAGCCCAGGCAATAGGCGTCAGCAAGAAAGAGTACTACAGGCTTGTAAACAAGTTTTCCCATAACAAAATAAGAAAATTGCCTGACGACAGAAGAATGAGTTTAAACCTTGTCTTTTTGTATTTGGATGGCGTAAACCAATTTATACCCGGGTCAAAAGGGTATTTTAAAGATGATGAACTTATTTGGCTTGAAAAAAAGCTGAAGCAGTACAAAAATGACAAAGTAGTTATTTTCCAGCATTTTCCCGTAATGGAGGCAGGCAGGGAAGATACCGAGTCGATTCATAAAGTGGACGAGTATAAAAAAGTTCTGTCCCGCCACAACAATGTTATAGCCATTATATCCGGCCATTCGAAAAATGAAGACGTAACAGAAGTTGACGGTATAATGCACATAAGCGTTCCTTCGCTCTCTCAAGGGGGTTTTTATAACGAGGTGGCAATCGAAGAGAGCGCGGGGAAGAAATATATTATTAAAATAAAAACTCACCATATTGAGTAGGAGAAAAAATGTTAAAAACATACGAAAACTTCAAGGATTTTATTATGAGACACAGCCATTTTTTTAGTCTTGTTGTACTGGCGCTTTTTTGCTATTTGTTTTTATTTTTCAATCTGGGTGCTTATTCGCTCATAGATGTCGATGAGACAAGGTATGCAGCTATCACCAAGGCAATGTTTTCAACGGGAGACTGGGTGACACCGTTTTTAAACGGCGAACCGTTTTTAGAAAAACCGCCCCTGCTTTTTTGGCTGGGTGCTTTATCTTATAAGATTTTCGAGAATACAAGCGATTTTGTTTCACGTTTCCCTACGGCGATGTTTGCGGTTTTTACCGTATTTTTTACATATTTCTTTGCAAGAAAAGCCTTAGGTCAGGCCTTTGGGTTAATTTCAGCCATGATACTCTTGTCTTCGGTATGGTTTTTAATATTTTCACACGTAGTTATTCTAGACACAGGCTTTTTGTCTCTGGTGACTGCTTCAATATACAGTGTGCTTCTTATTTTATTCTGCCGGGAACAGAATAAAAAATATTGCTGGTGGTCCGGATATATTTTTATGGCCCTCGCGGTTTTAATGAAAGGCCTTATAGGAATAATAATACCTGTTTTAGTTATTTTCTTCTGTCTTCTTGCAACAAGAAGGCTTAAAGAAATTTTCAAACCGGTTAACTGGCTGGTAGGTATTCCGCTGTTTCTTTTGATAACAATTCCCTGGCATTATCAGATATGGCTTGCACATAAGCAGGTGTGGATTCACGATTATATAATGGTTCACCACTTTGCAAGGTTTACAGACTCTGAAGGTATCGGGCGGAAACAACCTTTCTTATTCTATGTGCCCATACTTTTTGCAGGTTTTGCTCCCTGGACAATGAGTATGGTGTCCGCGATGATTAGCGGAATAAAGGTAATCATAAGAGATTTCAGGGCTACAAAGCTCATTAAACCTATATTTTCAACAGATACAAACGATAAAAAAATACTTGTCACAATGAGCATTTATTTTCTTGTTGTTTTCTTGTTTTTCAGTATATCGAGTTCAAAAATCCCTACATACATTTTAGTTGCACTTCCGCCTTTAGCAATGCTGTGCGGATACTATTGGTGGGGCTATATTTCATACGGCAAATTCACCCGCGGCATAGTGATATCAACGGTTATAACCGTAATAATGTTTATCCTTGCAGGTTTAGCAGGTGCAAATCTGGGTTTCTTTATATCGCTGCCCGTAGGCATAGATACTTTCAGGATTATAAGCGTGTGCTGGGCAATAGTTCTCTCGCTAATAGCCCTGATGTGCCTGTTGACCAAAAACCGTGCCCTGCTGTTTTTAACGAATGTTTTTCTGGTTCTTGGTGCTACGTTGATAATAACGTCAAAAGTGCTGGGCTTTATACTGCTGTATGGTCAGGACGAGCTTATTAATTTTGCAAACATAACAAAAGCTGTGCCAAACACAACTCTTGTAACTTTTGATTTTTCTTCTAAATACTCGATTCTCAATGTAAGACCTGAAAAAGTTTATTTTATACACAATCTTGACTACGACAAGTTGAAAAAGGTTGAGGAAACTACGCTTAAGGAAAAGTCACCCCTTTATGTTATTGTGAGAAACAAAAATTTTAAAAATTTCGATGAACGTTTTGTTGATTACATAACAGCTGAAAAGGGAGAAAAATATACTTTGCTTATACACAAAAGGGATGTTCGGCAAAAACGGGGCGGCTAAAGAGGAATTTTGACTTTAAATTCCGTAGTTCCCCCCCCGCTTGTGAAAGAAATATCACCCTGATGTTTTTCAATGATTTTCTTACAAATGGCAAGCCCGAGACCTGTTCCTTCACCGACTTTTTTAGTTGTAAAGCCCGCGTGGAATATTTTCTGTGAGCAGTCTTCGCTTATGCCGCAGCCGTTATCGGAAATTAAAATGCACATATCGTCTTTTTCGATGAAAGTTGATATAGTTATTTTGCTTGCTCCTGCTTGAATTGAGTTCATTAAAAGGTTTAAAAAGACCTGATTTATCATATTCGGGTAACAGTTTATAAAAGGAACCTGAGCGTAGTTTTTAACTATTTCAATTTTATCTTTCGTTTTGTGGCGCAGTATATTCAGGGTTAAATCAAGTTCCGCGTTAATGTCCGCCTGCTGTTGAATGTCTTCATCCAGCCTCACAAAGCGTTTTAAAGACTGTACGAGATTGTTTATGCGCTTTATGGCGTCAGAGTCTATTTCATTAAACTCTTTGATTAATTCAAGACCTTCTTCGCCCATTTCGGAGGCCTTTTGACGCATTTCATTATTCGCGCTTATTGAAGCTAAAGGAGTATTTATTTCATGGGCAACAGAAGCTATGAGCTGTCCCAAAGAAGCCATCTTCTCTGAATTTATAAGCTGCAGCTGCGTTTCTCTCAATTTTTTAAGGGTGTTTTCCAACTCTTCGTTTTGAAAATTTATTTTTTCAAAAAGCTGCATTTTCAAAAGAGCATTGGTGATTTGCACGCAAATACTTGTAAGGAGTTCTTTTTCAACTTCACTGATATCTTTTTTCGATGTCAAAACCACAACATATCCCATTAAATTGTCACCGCTGTATGACGGCATAACAATGCGCGTTAAGGGGCTTTTGAGGTGTTCGGCTATACCCTGATGTTCTTTCATGACAGCCGCGGCAGAGATTTTTTTGGCCGCTAAATCTTTTTGAGTATTGTCGTCAAACAGCACATCTTCGCCGATTTGCGAAGAATAACCTGCGGGATATATGTACTCGATTTTATTGGTATCGGCTATGAAGTAAACCTTGGCAGCCGCAAAAATAATGCTGAGTTCCTTAAGGGCTGTGTTTATAAGGTCTTTGATGTCTTTTGTTTCCAAGATGCTTGTAGATATGCGGTTTAAAAGGCCCATTTTCACGGCCTGATTTTGAGCCATGGAACTTGTTGATGCAAACTCCTGATTTTGGATTTTCAGTTTTTCATTTTCCGCCTCAAGCCTTTCGAGCAGGATTTCTTTTGTTATGTCGTAAAAATAGATAATTTTGAGATTTTTTATTGTGACCGCTTTGATAATGTACTGTTCAAACGTTATGTTGTCGCGCTGAAAAGAGGCTGCGGAGCAGTAGTCATATTTGCTTGAAAGAGCAGCGGAGATGGGCGTGTATGTTTTCAGGTCTTCGTTTTCCAAAATGCAGATGTCAAAGTGAAACTTGTTGACTACTTTGTTAAAGTTTTCATCGCCGAATATCCGTGCAAAAGCGCGGTTGCTGTGATAGGCATCCGCTCTCCTGTCGTAAATGATAACAGGCTCTTCAAGAGAGTCATATAAACCTTTTAGAACTTTCCCCATATACCGAGACCTCGCACAAATTAGTAAAATCCGATTTCAACTTGTGCGAAATTGAACCGTCGGATGTGAGGGAGCGGCATGAACAGCAGTTCAGAACGTTTCCCGCCACCTAAGCTTTAGTGAACATTAGTCTTGATAATATCTTAACGCATGTCAGGATATAAAGGAAATTCTTTGCAAAGCTTTAAACTGCGCATGCGCAGATTTTCAATGCTGTCACGCTCAAGTACCGCGTCTGCAATTATTTTTCCGATTTCCACCATCTGTGCTTCGCCAAACCCGCGTGTTGTAGCTGCAGGCGTACCAAGCCTCACGCCGCTTGTTACAAAAGGACTTTGAGGGTCATTAGGCACGGTGTTTTTGTTCGCGGTGATACCTACTTCTTCAAGAAGGTTTGCAATGTCTTTTCCTGTTTTGTTTAATTTCCTTAAATCCATTGTCATCAAGTGGTTTTCGGTAACTCCGCCGACAACGTCTATTCCTTCCGCCATAAGGGTTTTGGCCAATGTTTGAGCGTTTTTAACGACGTTCTGCGCCCAAACTTTAAATGACGGGTCAAGCGCTTCTTTCAGCGCAACCGCTTTTCCTGCAATAATATGCTCGAGCGGGCCTCCCTGAATACCCGGGAAAACCGCCTTGTCTATGCCCATAGCATGTTCTTTAGAGCACATAATAATGCCGCCCCTCGGGCCCCTTAGGGTTTTATGCGTGGTTGTGGTAATAAAGTCCGCATATCCGACAGGCGACGGGTGTACGCCTCCTGCTACAAGCCCTGCAATGTGCGCAATGTCTGCGAATAAATACGCACCTGTTTTGTCGGCTATTTCTTTAAAGCGTTTAAAGTCAATTATTTTAGAATAGTTGCTCGCGCCCGCGATAATCATTTTTGGTTTTTCTTTAAGTGCAAGCTCTTCGAGCGCGTCGTAGTCTATGACACCGTTGTCGTTTACTCCGTAGCTTACTATGTCAAAATACAAACCCGAAAAGTTAACGGGCGAGCCGTGAGTAAGGTGGCCGCCGTTTGAAAGGTCCATACCGAGGACTTTGTCACCCGGTTTTAAGGCGTACAAAAACACTGCCATATTAGCTTGAGCGCCCGAGTGCGGCTGTACGTTGGCATGCTCGACATTGAAAAGCTTTTTGCATCTCTCGGCAGCTATTTCTTCTATTTTATCAACATTTTCACAGCCGTTATAAAATCTTTTGTAAGGTTTCCCCTCCGCGTACTTGTTTGTTAAAACGCTTCCGCAGCAAGCCATAACAGCCTCTGATGTAAAGTTTTCACTTGCTATCAGCTCTATAGTCTCTCTCTGTCTTTTAAGCTCCGCCTCAATATATTGAGCCACTTCGCTGTCGACTTTTTTTACCAAATCTAATTCCATATCTTTTACCCCCTGCTTTTTGAAATCTTTTTTACTCCCGCTCATTTCACTATAAGCTCTGCATATGCTCGCTTCTCATTATAACAAAAAAATATTAAATTATTCTTTACACTCTTGTGCTCAAGAAGAAAAACGGTTAATATATTATCAAACGAGAACAAAGGGTCTATAAATGAGAGAACAAAAACACTGCTTCCTTAAAAGGGGAGTGTCCGTGATTTCGCGTATGCATACAGCAATCTCGCTGATAGAGGTTTTAGTGCTGCTGCTTGTTGTGTCTGTAACACTTGCCGCGTTTGCTCCCGTGATAACAAAAAGGTACAATGAGTCGCTTAAAGTTAACCTTGACTCGGCATCAGGCAGTTCAGCCTTTTTAGTAGTTGATAATGACTTAGACAACGTTATCCTCTACCCTAAAGGCGATGCTCTTAAAATGCTGGAAGTTGTGTCTTCTAACGTAGTAGAGCTAACTAACAAAGGAGGCAATCCTTTAGAAGTTAAGTTTATCCTGCAAGGCGCGGGAGGCGGAGGCGGGGGATATAGAAAAGTATCTGACATAGCCACAAACTCTTCACTTACAGGGACAATAGGTCAAACGGTAAGTTCAACTGTTGATAAAACGTGGGACTTTAGAATACCAAGGGGTATTACAAAAGCTAAAGTTACTATTTCAGGAGGCGGAGGCAGCGGCGGCGCAGGAAGTACCCCGCCAAGTGAAGAATACTTACTTCCATCAGCCAGAAACGGTAACGAAGGAGACCTTTGCATAAAAAAGTATAACATAGGAGATATACCTTCACTTCTGCCCGCAGGCGCCAATATGGCAAGCTACAGAGACCTCTCAAGTTACCCTGAAGGTCAAAGGGGGGGCGTACCAACAGGTACAACTATCGTTGCTTCTGTAGCATCAGGCGCCGGATCAGGCTCTGCTTCAAACACCTGTTGGTACGCAAAAACCTTGCCAACAGCAAGGTCAAGTTATTGTACAAACGCTACAGGTTACTCAGGCTGCTACAGGACTCTTTGTACTCAAGATGCTGCGATAAACGCTTGTGCCGCATTAGAGCCCGCAGGCCAATGGAGACTTCCAAATGACGCTGAGATAAAAAGGTGGAGAGTAACAGAGAGCTCTAGCTCTGCTTATCAGGCTATGGGGGTCGTTACCTCTAATGCATCTGATTTTTGTGACTACACTAGCAGCGGTTACGGAGCGGCACAGTGTTACGGTCTGGGTGCCGCTTGCCAGGGGTCGGCCAATAGTTACTGCTACCCGAATTACTTTTGGAGTTCTGTCTCGCAGGGCTATTACACCCTCTATAGCGGTACTCTTGACGGCCCGTATAATGACAGTATTACCTCTGCGTTCTCTGCCCGTTGCGTCAGGAGCACATCAGACTGCGGCGGCATGAAGTTGTTCGCGGGCGCGGGGGGTACAAGCGGAGCGGCTTTAGTCGACATAGAATTCAGCAGCTTAGCTTACGGTGACAGACTTTTATTCACCGTCGGTAAAGCAGGAAGTAACAGCGCAGGAGGAGATACAACAGTTGAACACCAAAGGTGGAACGGTCTTTTGTGGCTGAAAGTATCGGGAAGTGCTAAATACACAGCTAAAGGTGGCTCTGTCGGAGGAAGCGCAAGTACAAGCGGCCACGGGGTAAAAAGTACCGTCAGCGCTAACTGCTTATCTGACGGAAGCACCTACAGCACAGGCTGCACTTTAGGTAAAGCGGGAAATGACTGGAGTACCAACACATCCAACAGCGGCGGAAGCTCATACTACGGAGTTGGAGGTGCAAGTTCAAATTCAACTTCACCTAACGGTGTCAGTTCAGCTAACTTTGGAGCCGCAGGTTCGGGCGGTTATGGAAATGTTAGCGGAGGTACAGGCGGAGCGGGATACGCAAGAGTTGTATATGAACTCGCTTCTGTAGGAAGCGGCGGCGGTGCAGGCGGATATCTGGAGAAAGACTACAGTGTAAGTACTAACGGTGAAGAGATAAAAGTACTGGTACCCGCAAACTCTAAGATAAGAATAACCTTAGGTAAAGGCGGAGAAGGAAGTATAGACAATACAGGTATAAGCGGTATGGATACCAAGATTGAGAAGATAAACGGAAGCGGCACAGTTGAAACTGTTTTACTAAAAGCATCAGGAGGTTTAGGAGGTACTTTCACTCCCATTAACTCTTCAATCGGTGAAGTATTGGAAGCAAATCTCGCTAAAGGAGGAGAAGGCGGAAGAGTGTATAAAGATGTGAGCGGTATACTTACAGAGATTGTTGTAAGCGATGTAAGCAGTGAGTTTAACACAGAGAATATAGTCAAAAAAATATCGGGTAAAGATGCAGACTTTATCAAAGGAGGAGACGGAGGACTGTCCACAGCGGATAACAGAAAACCCGCTTCGGGCGGGTGCAGCAGTGTAAATTCTCCCGCATCTTTTTCTGACTGCAAAAATGATTTAAAAAACCCTACATCATCTCTGACACCCCTGTATGACGCGTCCAAGAAACTCTACAAAGGCGGAGGCGGCGGAGCAGGCTCTGGGTGTGACGATTCGTCATGTACTAAAGGGTCGAACGGCGCTGACGGCTTCGTGTTTATTAAGTGGTAAATGCAGAAATAAAAGTATTAAATCTTTTTAATTTAACCGTCACCTCGGGGCAATTTTAGTCCTTGAGGTGTTTATTTTTGTTGTAGAATATTAGTAACCACATAAATCGAAGGAATTAACAACAATGCCATTAAGAAATATAGCGATTATCGCTCACGTTGACCACGGGAAGACAACTCTTGTGGACTGTATGCTGCAGCAGACAGGCGTTTTCAAAGAACATCAGGAAGTTGAAGAAAGAATATTGGACAGTAACGACATTGAGCGCGAGCGCGGAATAACTATTCTGGCCAAGAATGTCTCCATAACCTATAAAGGCACTAAAATAAACGTTGTGGATACCCCGGGCCACGCTGACTTTGGCGGAGAAGTCGAGCGCGTTTTGGGGATGGTAGACGGTGCGCTTCTCATTGTTGACGCTCAAGAGGGCCCTATGCCGCAGACAAGATTTGTACTTTCTAAAGCGCTGGAGCTGGGTTTGAGGATAATAGTTGTTCTGAACAAAATAGACAAGCCTGCCGCGAATCCTGATTTGGCTTTGGACAAAGTGTTTGACCTTTTTACGGAGCTGACGGACAACGAGGAGCTTATAGATTTTCCCGTAATTTACGCAAGCTCCCTGAACGGTTTTGCCAAGAAGGAATTGGAAGAAGAAAGCGATGACATCCTTCCTCTTTTAGACAGTATTTTAGAAAATATCAAGCCCCCCAAGGGCAACAGGAAGAAGAATCTGCAATTTCAGGCGACTACGCTGGATTACAACGATTATGTCGGCCGTATCGCAATAGGGAGAATACAAAACGGGGTTTTGCGCTCTCAGGATATAGTGTCTCTTATAAAAACCGACGGCACTGTTCAGAAGGGAAAAATTGTAAAGCTTTTTGGGTTTGAAGACCTTGGGAGAGTTGAGATACAAGAAGCCCACGCAGGCGACATAGTTGCTATTGCAGGGTTTCCCGATATTCAAATAGGCGAAACAATCTCGTCCATTGCAAATCCAGAAGCCCTGCCTTTGATTACAGTCGATGAACCCACGCTGCAGATGAATTTTGCGGTTAACAACTCCCCTTTTGCAGGCCAGGAGGGGAAATTCGTCACAAGCAGGCAGATAAGAAAGCGTCTTTATCACGAGCTTGAGAAGAATGTTTCCTTAAGGGTAGAAGATACTGATTCTACTGATATTTTCAGGGTAAGTGGCCGCGGAGAACTGCATTTGGGAATACTTATAGAGAATATGCGCCGCGAAGGCTTTGAGTTTCAAGTCTCTAAGCCCGAAGTAATTTTTAAAACCGTTGACAATGAAGTGTATGAGCCGTATGAGAACCTTATAATAGACGTCCCTAATGACTTTACGGGCTCTGTTATCGAACGTCTTTCAGGCAGAAAAGCACAGATGCAGAATATGGAAACGACTGAAAAGCGTACCCACATTGACTTTGTAATACCTGCAAGGGGATTAATCGGCTTTAGGAGCGAGTTTATAAGACTTACACGCGGCGAAGGCATTATGTACCATACATTTTGCGCTTACAAGCCGCATGCAGGAGACATACCCCGTCAGAGAAGCGGTTCGCTTATAGCGCATGAAGACGGAGAGGCTATACCCTACGCTCTGGCTCAATTTGAAGACAGAGGAGTATTTTTCGTTACGCCAAAAACCAGAGTCTACAGGGGAATGATAATAGGAGAGTGCAACAGGCCCCAGGACATAGTTATAAACATTTGCAAAACCAAAAAACTCACAAACATGCGCTCCGCAACGGCTGATGTCATGGTAACGCTGCAAGCTCCGCGCCAAATGTGCCTTGAAGACTGTTTGGAGTACATAAATGACGATGAGCTGGTTGAAATAACGCCTGAAAATGTCCGGGTAAGAAAAGCAAACCTTACAAAGTTTAAATTTTAAAACGCCGAATCCGCACAAGGGAGCGAGTTACAAAGGCGAAGCCGTTATAATGAGGAGCGAGCCACTTGCGGCCGAGCTACAAGGGCGAAGCCTTTACGCTGTTAATAAACCTTTGGACTATCTGATGAGGTCTTGTCACGGCAGAGCCTATGACAACGGAGTGAGCCCCGAATTCAAAGGCCATTTGGAC
>Ga0153948_1001193_pt1 | contig 13492 bp, 9 predicted proteins | sample TSNJ032MetaG_FD_104696 | JGI IMG/M metagenome (GOLD analysis project Ga0153948, IMG submission 104696) | Attine ant fungus gardens microbial communities from New Jersey, USA - TSNJ032 MetaG | ecosystem: Host-associated > Fungi > Mycelium > Unclassified | place: USA: New Jersey, Wharton State...
CGATGCCGACGGGGTTGTGGCCGTCGACCAGCACGTCGCCCCACAGCACCCGCGCATCGCGGCCGCCTTCGGCCAGGCTGCTGCGATCCAGCGCGGCATGTTCGTCTGCGGTCAGGGGGTCGAAGTAAGCCTTGAGTTCTTCTTTGACGACGATATCCATGGGCACGGCAGCGAGCAGGAGCGGAACCGCCCATTGTACCCGCTCGCCACCCCCGGCCCGGGCTCAGGCAGTGGCCCGGATCATCTCGCCCAGGGTGCCGGTGATCTGGTCGATCTGCGCCTTGTCCACGATCAGTGGCGGCGACAACGCAATGATGTCGCCGGTACAGCGCACCAGCAACCGGCCGTCCTGGAAGCAGCGCCGGAACACCTCATAGCCACGGCTGCCGGGGGTATCGCGGCGCGGCGCCAGCTCGACCGCGCCGACCAGCCCGAAGTTGCGGATGTCGATCACGTTGGGCAGACCCTGCAGCGCATGCAGTCGTTCCTGCCAGTACTCACCCAGTTCGATGGCACGTTCGAACAGGCGTTCCTCGGCATAGACCTCCAGCGTGGCCAGCGCCGCTGCACAGGCCAGCGGGTGCCCCGAATAGGTATAGCCATGGAACAGCTCGATGGCCTGTGGCGGTGCCTGCATCAGGGTTGCATGCACGGCGTCGCTGGCCAGCACGCCACCCAGCGGTACCGCGCCGTTGCTGACCGCCTTGGCGAAGGTCAGCAGGTCCGGAGTGACCCCGAAGCGCTGCGCGGCGAAGGGCATGCCGACCCGGCCGAAGCCGGTGATGACCTCGTCGAACACCAGCAGGATGCCGTGGTGGTCGCAGAGTTCGCGCAGGCGCTGCAGGTAGCCCGGCGCGGGCAGGATCACTCCGGCCGAACCGGCGATGGGTTCAACGAACACGGCGGCGATCGTCGAGGCATCGTGCAGCGCGATCAGCCGTTCCAGGTCGTCGGCCAGCTCCGCGCCCTGGCGTGGCAGGCCCCTGCTGAACGCATTGCGCTGCAGGTCCAGGGTATGCCGCAGGTAGTCGACGCCGCCCAGCTGCAGGCCGAACGCTTTGCGGTTGTTGGGCAGTCCGCCCAGCGCCATGCCGCCGAAACCGACCCCGTGGTAGGCCTTCTCGCGGCTGATGAAGCGGGTGCGCTGGCCCTCGCCACGCTGGCGGTGATAGGCCAGCGCGATCTTCATCGCGGTATCCACCGCCTCGGAACCGGAGCTGGTGAAGAACACATGGTTGAGCGGGGCAGGTGCCAGCGCGGCCAGCCGCTGCGCCAGCGCGAAGGCCGGCGGCGAGCCCATCTGGAAGGCCGGCGAGTAGTCGAGGGTGCGTGCCTGCTCGACGATGGCCTCGACGATGCGCGGTCGCGCGTGGCCGGCGTTGCAGCACCACAGGCCGGCGGTGCCGTCGAGGATCTGGCGGCCGTCGACATCTTCGTAATGCATGCCTTCGGCGCGTACCAGCATGCGCGGGGCGGCCTTGTACTGGCGGTTGGCGGTGAACGGCATCCAGTACGCGTCCAGTGACTCAGGGCGCTGGGTGGCCAGGTCGTGCAGGTCGCTTTCGGGACGCTTCATGCCAGCTCCATCGGGTCCGATGAGACGAATGTAGCGCAGCCGCGTCACGGCGGAGTCGCGGCGGCCCCGGTATAACCAAGGCTTGTTGATCGCTGGAGCTCCCCATGGCCGATTTCCCTGACCGCAGCCACTGGCAGGCGCTGGCGCTCCAGCTGTCGATGCCGGGCCAGGCCTTCATCGATGGCCGTTACGCCGACGCCGCCAGCGGTGCCCGTTTCGACTGCATCAGCCCGATCGACGGACGTGTGCTGGGGACGGTTGCCGACTGCGACGCGCAGGACGTGGAGCGTGCGGTGCTGGCCGCGCGGCGCAGCTTCGAGGCCGGCCACTGGTCACAGGCCAGTCCGGCCCACCGCAAGCGCGTACTGCTGGCGCTGGCCGCACTGGTGGAAACGCACGCCGATGAACTGGCCTTGTTGGAAACCCTGGACATGGGCAAGCCGGTGCGTGACGCGCGGCGCATCGACCTGCCGGGCGTGGTGCGCTGCCTGCGCTGGACGGCCGAAGCGGTGGACAAGCTGTATGGCGAGGTCGCGCCCACCGGGCCGCACGAACTGGGACTGGTCACCCGCGAGGCGGCGGGCGTGGTGGCGGCCATCGTGCCGTGGAATTTCCCGTTGCTGATGGCCTGCTGGAAGATCGCGCCGGCGCTGGCGATGGGCAACTCGGTGGTGCTCAAGCCTTCCGAGCGCTCGCCCCTGAGTGCGCTGCGGCTGGCGGCGCTGGCCGCCGAGGCCGGGTTGCCGGAGGGCGTGCTGAACGTGCTGCCGGGCCATGGTGCGCGCGTCGGTGAACCGCTGGCCCTGCACATGGACGTGGATGTGCTGGCCTTCACCGGCTCCACGGCCACCGGCGCCAGGCTGCTGGAGTATTCCGGCCGGTCCAATCTCAAGCGGGTCTGGCTGGAGTGTGGCGGCAAGAGCCCGCACGTGGTGTTCGCCGACGCTCCCGATCTGGACGCGGCGGCCAAGGCCGTGGCGCAGGGCATCTTCTTCAACCAGGGAGAAGTCTGTACCGCCGGGTCGCGGTTGCTGGTGCAGCGCTCGATCCGCGAGGATTTCGTGCACCAGGTGGTGGCCTACGGCCAGCACATGCAGCCGCGCCACCCGCTTGACGCCGACGCACCGATGGGTGCGCTGGTGGATGCCGCGCATCTGGACAAGGTGATGCGGGATATCGCGCGCGCCGAAAGCGAGGGCGCCCGCTTGCTGCTGGGCGGTCATCGCGCCGAGGTCGAGGCGGGCGGTTGCTATGTGCAGCCCACCGTGTTCGATCAGGTGAGCCCCGACCAGGCACTGGCGCGCGAGGAAGTGTTCGGGCCGGTGCTGGCGGTGCTGGGCTTCGACGACGAAGCCGAAGCGGTGCGCCTGGCCAACGACAGCCGCTACGGACTGGCCGCCGGCCTGTGGACGCGCGATCTGAGCCGTGCCCATCGCGTCGCACGCCAGCTGCGTGCCGGCAGCGTCTGGGTGAACGGCTGGGATGGCGGCGACATGACTGCACCGTTCGGTGGCTACAAGCAGTCCGGCAACGGTCGGGACAAATCGCTGCATGCGTTCGACAAGTACAGCGAGATCAAGGCCACCTGGATCCAGCTGTAACGACGTGGCTGCTTGACCGCTGTTCGCTCTTTGTAGCGTCGAGCCATGCTCGACTGATTTTCGCGAGAAACAGCCGAGCATGGCTCGGCTCTACAGAAGAACGAACCGCAGCCGAACATGGCTCGACGCTACAGAAGAATGGCGCCTGCCATCCTCGTTGGCATCGGTGTCGGCTGAAACCATCGTCCCGTGCGGCCACCGGCCCGTGGCAGAATCGGGCGATCCGCCGTTACCCGTGTTGCCGATGTCGACGATCACCGCTGCCGCACCGCCCGTGAATTCTCCCCGCCGTGTCCTGCTGGCCAGCCTGATCGGCACCACCATCGAATTCTTCGATTTCTACATCTACGCCACGGCCGCGGTGCTGGTGTTCCCGCACCTGTTCTTCCCGGACAGCAGCGAACAGGCGGCGCTGCTGCAGTCACTGGCGACCTTCGCGGTGGCGTTCATCGCACGCCCGGTCGGCTCGGCGGTGTTCGGCCACTTCGGTGACCGCATCGGCCGCAAGGCCACCCTGGTCGCCGCATTGCTGACCATGGGCCTGTCCACGGTGCTGATCGGCCTGTTGCCGACCCATGCGCAGATCGGGCTGTGGGCGCCGGCGCTGCTGGCGCTGTGCCGCTTCGGCCAGGGCCTGGGGCTGGGCGGTGAGTGGGGCGGGGCGGTGCTGCTCGCCACCGAGAATGCACCGCCGGGCAAGCGCGCCTGGTACGGCATGTTCCCGCAGCTGGGTGCGCCGCTCGGCTTCCTGCTGTCAGCCGGCATCTTCCTGGTGCTGGGCCGCTGCCTGAGCCAGGCCGATTTCCTGCAGTGGGGCTGGCGCATCCCGTTCGTGGCCAGCGCGCTGCTGGTCGGCCTGGGCCTGTGGGTACGGCTGAACATCCACGAGACCCCCGACTTCAAGAAGGCGCTGGAACGCAAGGCGCCGGTGCGGTTGCCGATGCTGACGGTGCTGCGTGACCACCCGGTACCGATGCTGCTGGGCACGCTGGGTGCGTTCGCCACCTTCGTGCTGTTCTACCTGATGACCGTGTTCAGCCTCGGCCATGGCACCGCCGTGCTGGGCTACAGCCGCGAGCAGTTCCTGCTGATGCAGATGGCCGGCATGCTGTTCTTCGCGCTGGGCATCCCGTTGTCGGCGCGCTACGGCGACCGCTGGGGCACGCGCCGCACGATGATCGTGGCCAGTGTGCTGATCATTGGTTTCGGCGTGCTGTTCGCACCACTGTTCCAGCCGCACAGCCCCTGGCTGGTCACGGCGTTCCTGTGCCTGGGCCTGTTCCTGATGGGGCTGACCTACGGCCCCTGCGGCACCTTCCTGGCCGAGATCTACCCGGTGGAAGTGCGCTACACCGGCGCCTCGCTGTCATTCAACCTGGCCGGCATCCTGGGGGCGGCACCGGCGCCTTACCTGGCCACCTGGCTGGCCGAACGCTTCGGCCTGGTCGCGGTCGGCTACTACCTGTGCCTGACTGCGGCAGCGACACTGTGCGCGCTGGTGGCACTGCACCGGCGCGCGCTGCGGCTCAGCCAAAGACGCGCTTGAGCGTGCGCCCCAGCCAACCGCCGCCCTGGTGTTCGCGGGCGAACTGGTTCAGGTGCGCCTTGACCTGTTCGGCGTAGGCCTGGTCATCGCCGCGGATGTGGTTGAACAACCAGCGCGAGAGCATGGTGCGCAGCTCGTCGCTGATGTCCTCGCCGGCCTGGAAGCGCATGCGGTATTCCGATACCCGCTTGATGAAGACCTCATGCACGCGCTTGTGCGCGGCACAGAACGGATAGCCGGCTTCCTCCATCAGCTCTTCCTCGAACGCGAAGTGCGACATGGTGTAGTCGACCACTTCGTCGATCACTTCGCCGACCGCCGTACGCTGCATGCTGGCCTGGGCCACGTGCAGGTGGTTGAGCATCTCGATGATGCGGCGGTGTTGTTGATCGATCACATCGATGCCGATGTTCAGATCGTCCTGCCAGACCAGTAGTGCCATCCCCGGCTCCCCTTCATGCGTATGTCGGGGTCGACTGTAGGGCTGCCGTGCGGGGACGGCGTTGATCTGGATCAAAGCGAACCGGTCAGGTCAGCGCAGGCTCGCGTGGACGCAGCGGGCTGGCCACCGTGGTGCAGCTGACCCGGTTGCGGCCGCCGGCCTTGGCCAGGTACAGCTGGCGGTCGGCCTCGGAGATCAGCCGGTGCAGTGCATCGCGCTGCGGGCGCAGGCAGCACAGGCCGATGCTGACCGTCATGCGCAGGGTGGCGGTGCCGATGTCCACTTCCAGCGCGGCGATGCGCTGGCGCAGTTCCTCGAAGTACTGCAGGGCCTCGTCCTGTTCCATGTCCGGCACCAGCAGGCAGAACTCCTCGCCACCGAAGCGTGCGATCAGGTCCTGGCTGCGGGCGTGCGCAGCCACCGCACCGGCGACCGCTCGCAGCGCGTCGTCGCCGGCCTCGTGGCCGTAGGTATCGTTGATGTGCTTGAAGTGGTCGATGTCGATCATCGCCACGGCCACGCATTGTCCGTGCAGCTGCAGCTGCGGCAGCTGGCGCTGGCTCTGTTCCAGGAAGCAGCGACGGTTGGGCAGGCCGGTGAGGAAATCGCGGGTGGCCAGGTCCTGCAGGGTGCCGATCAGTTCCAGCTGGTCGACGTTCTGCGAGACGCGGCAGAAGAATTCCTCGCGCGAGAACGGCTTGCGCAGGAAGTCGTTGGCACCGTTCTTCAGGAAGCGTGGGATCAGCGAGGCGTCGGTGTTACCGGAAATGCCGATCACCGCCACCTTGTCGCGCGAGCGCAGGGTGCGCAGGCGGCGGGTGAATTCCACGCCCTGCATGCCGGGCATTTCCTGGTCGACCACCGCCAGGCGGATCGCAGGATGCGCCTCGATCGCGGCCAGGCCCTCGTTGCCGTCAGCGGCCTCGTGCACCTCGTGGCCGTACATGCGCAGCAGGGCAGCGGCATAGCCGCGCGCGGACGGCGAATCGTCCACCACCAGTGCAGCGATGCGGCGGTTGCGTTCCAGCCGCTGCACCAGCCACACCAGGTAGTCGATGCTGCCCGGGGTATTCTTCAGCACGTAGTCGATGATCTGCTGCTGCAGCACGCGCTTGCGCAGGTCCTCGTCGTAGACGCTGCTGACCACCACGGTGGGCAGGCCGCGCTTGAGGAAGAACTCAACCACTGCATCGCGGTCGCCGTCGGCCAGCACCAGCCCGGTCAGTACCAGGAACCAGCCCCCATCCTCGCTCAGCAGGCGATCGGCCTCGGCCAGGGTGGAGGCGATCACCACCGGCAGTTCCAGACGCTGCTCGATGGCCTCGCGCAGCATGCCGGTGAAGGCACGGGAGTTTTCGACCAGCAGGATCCGCTGCGGCAGCGGATCGGCCAGGTCGCCATCGACGGCGGCCTGCGGCAGGACGGGCATGATGCGGTGGCTCACGAGGGAGGGCTCGGCACGGATAGCGGCGGTTTCGGGCGCAACTTTAGCGGAGCAGCATGCCCTGCGCGTCGTTCCCCGATCAGGCAGGCGATGCGAATGCCGCCGGTGTACCCGCAATCGATTCATGCAGGATGAGCCGGAGCCGGTTGCCACGGCAATGCACCGTGCCGCCGTAGGCCATTATCCGTCCGGCCAGACGCTCGGTGGCCTGCTGAACGGTCCGGTTCGACAGTGTGCAACCGCGATCAAGCAGGCCCACGACCACCAGGATGCCGCGGCGATCGCCAGTCTGGCCGCTCCGGGCGCGCACACTGACCTGTCCCGATTCCAACTCCAGCAGCAGCGACACCGCTTCGATCAGCGAGCGATAGATGGCGAGCTGCAGATCCACAGTCAGCAGGCAGGGGTTGCCCTCCAGCCGGGGCGGAATCACGCGATGGGTGTTGCTCCAGTTCTCGCATGCGCCGCCAACCCGCAGCGTGATGTACAGCCCAACCTGCTCCAGCCCCGTCGGGTACACCAGACTGGCCTGTTCACGGAACAGCCGCGAGTGCACGGATGAGGCGTGCTGCAGGCTGTTGGCCACCGCATGATGCCCCTGTTCCTTCAGCCAGCTGACCATCTCGCAGAGCGAGCTGTCCATCCCTTCGCCCAGCTGCTTGAGATGGGAGGCGCGCTCGCGCAGCTCGCGCTCGCTGGTCTGGTGCGAGCTGCGTGCGAGGCGCAACGTGGTTTCCTCAGCCACGCTTCGTGACTGCGCGCGTTGATGGTGATAGCTGATGCTGGAGCCCAAGGCGAGCAGCGCGACGCTCATCACGGCCATGTTCTGCTGGGTGGCAAACGTGCCCAGGTCGAACGAGGAAGGTAGGCCGGTGCTGGGGGTGGCAAAATGGAGTGGAAGGTTCAACAGCGGAATCGCGATGGCCGCGCCACGCCAGCCATGCATGAAGGTCAGGGCGATGGCGGGCAGGGCGGCCAGCAGCACCATATGCGTCCGCGTGGTGTGGGCGCTGACGCTTGTCAGCTGCATGCACAGCCCCAGCACCAGCATCACCAGGATCGCCGAGACGGTGGGTGCGACAAAACGGTGGGCCCAACCTGGATCGGCGTGCCGTCGCGACCAGAGGAATGCCAACGGCACCAGGGTGATGATGGCGGCGAAGTGACCAAAGATCGTGCGATCAACTGCGCTAAGCAGGTTGCTCGGCGGCGGATTCGACCAGAGAACATATGAAATGCTCAGATTGAGAGCCGGGACGAACAGTGCGGTGCAGATCGACAACGAAAGCAGCCAGAGGCCCGTGGCTGCCTCGGACGGCATTTTTTCCCGGTGCAGATAAACCACCAGCATCGCCATCGGCATCAGCAGCGTCGACGCCAGGATGACCCAGTCCAGCCCGTAGCTGTCGATCATGGGGATGCGCAGGGTTGCGAAGTACGCATACTCGCCAAACAGCAGGTAGGGCCACAGACGGGTCGGGACGATCAGTAGTGCCGCTGCCCGGATGCCCGCGGGCAGGAAGAACTGATCCAGCGAGAACTGACGCGAGACAAGGCAGCTCAAGGCGTAGACGGCCGCGAGTGCGATTCCGACGGGTCGGATCCGGAAGCTCAGTTCAATTGCTTCTTTGAATCGGTCCAAGCCCCTGCCTCTTGTCTCCCGGCCAATGATGGCTGGTCATTTCTGCAGACACTAGCGACAGTTGGAGATGGGCGCAATCGAGGTGTCTGGCCTCCCTTTGCGCTGCAATCGGCGGCTTCCCACGCTTCATGGCGATATGCTCAGCAGTGCGGCGGCACGGCCACCTGCGGACGGTGAATCATCCACAATCAGCGCGCCCACGTGTCGGTCGCGTTCCAGCCGCTGCACCAGCCGCACTCGGCGGTTGGTGCTGTCCGGCGTGTTCGCCATCACACAATCGGCGATATCCTGCTGTTGCACGCGCTTGTCCAGGTCCTTGTCGCAGATGCCGCTGGCCCGCACCGTCGGCGGATTTCACTGCGGGTGTTGGCGATTTCGGACGCAGCTCCGGTGTGGCATGGGTTTGCATCGATCCAGTGGATTATGTCCGATAGGCACTACGGAGTGCGCCCGGTATATGCTGATGCGATTGGCGGTAGCATCCTTCTTGATCCGTATTGCATTCAACCTGGAGGTCAGTGTGAGAAGTTTCCGAAGTCATGCATTTGCTGGTGCATTGATGTTGATGCCGGTATCCGTTTTTGCATTTGCCCCGGGTGACGACCATGGAATCAAGATGGCCGGCCAAGGACTCGGCCAGTCGATTCCGCAGGCACAAGACCTGAGCGTGGATCCCGGCTGGTTGGTCTATGGGTTCGAGCGCGATGGCATGGATTATTTCCAGGTAAACGATCTCGCGGGGCACGTGCACATCGTGATCGGCAATGCTGCCGGCACGTTCTGGGTGCTGCCGGCAGGTGACCCATCTGCGAAGGTGTCGTTGCCGGAGCAGCGCCTGCCTGTTCCCGCCAAAGCCACCAGAACGGTTGTCTATCGGGCCCCCGCATTCACGCTGGTCAGATATGCAAGCGGGGCTGATGTGTTGTGGGCGGTCGAGGCACCCTGATACTGCCTGTTGCCGGGATATCGGCAAGCGTCAGTATCAGACCGCGTGGGTACCCGGTGTTCGCCGGGTGCCCATGACGCCTTGGGTCAGGGGGAAGAGCGGGAGGCTCATGTGATTCTGCTGCGTTGGTTCGATCTGGTCGCTTGACTGTGAAATGCACTACTGCAGCGCAGAGGGTGCGGGGCAGCCGTACCGCGATGGAGCGCTGGGCACTGTCTCAGGTTTGGTTTCGCGGTCGAGGAACAGGATCCTGACCCGGTTGCGATAGCAGTCAACGGTTCCGTCATAGGGGAGGGCTCGCCCGGTCAGTCGCTCGAACGCTGCCATGGTTGTCTGCTGGGAAAGGCGCCTACGCTGTTCCAGCAGTGACACGACCATGAGGATTCCGCGCCTGGAGCCCATTCCGCCGCATCTTGCACGAATGCGAATCTGACCACCTTCATGCTTGAGAAGAATGGAGACCGCATCAATCAGTGTCCGGTAAGCGGCCAACTGCAGTTCCACGCTCAGGTTGCAGGGGTCGCCTTTCAGGTCCGGGCGAAGAACGCGCTCCGTCAACTTCCATGACTCACGGATGCCACCCGCCTGCAAGGCCACGTAAAGCCCAAGATGCTCCAGGCCCGAGGGGTAGACCATGCTGGTCTGTTCGCGAAAGAGCCGCGAATGTACGTTCGAGGTATGCAGAAGGCTGCTGGCCACTGCGTGATGTCCCTGGGCCTTGAGCCAGTCGGCCAGCTCAACCAGCGACGTATCAATGCCGTCGCCGAGCTTGCGAAGGTGCAGGGCACGTTCACGCAGCTCCATCTCGCTGGCCAATTGCGAGCTCCTCGCAAGATGGATGGCGTCCCTTTCCCCGATCTCGCGCAGCCTGTAACGGTGGTAGAAGTGGGTGATGCGTGATCCGAGCAGCAGCAATACGATGCCGCTGATCGCCATGATCTGCTGGGTGATGAAGGCCGCTGGATCGAATGCGGTTGGATGGGTGTTGGGCGTGGTCAGGCCGATGACCATGTTGAGCACCGGCACTGCAAGGGCAGCACCCCTCCAGCCATACAGGCAGGTAAGTGCGGCCGCTGGGAGTGCCAACAGCAGCAGGAACGTTGCCTTCAATGCAATCCAGTCTGCAGGCAGTTGAGTCGCTGCCATCCCGATCAGCAGCATCGATGAAAGTGCTGCCAGCATCGGGGTCTTTCGTCGGGCGCTCCACTCCTGCCCCACGTCCTGTCGCGCCCAAAGCATGGCGATGGGGGCCACCGTCAGAATGCCGATGAAGTCACCCACGCTGTAACGCGCTGCATTGGTCAGGAAGGGCGTGGAAGGGGGTGTTGGCCAGAGCAGATGGGAAAAGCTCAGGTTGAGCAGAGTAATAACGACGCTGGAAGCGGCGGCAATCAACAAGAGGCCGATCGTCTGCGACTCCGCCATCAGTCGCCGTTGCAGCTTCACAATCAGCATCACCGCTGGCATGAGGAACGCGGATGCAACAATGACCCATGTCAGACCGTACTTCTCGATCATCGGCACGCGGGACTGTGCAAAGTACGCATATTCGCCCAACAGCAGGTAGGGCCACAGGCGCGGCGGGCACAACAGCACGGCTGCCACCCGGATGCCGGCTGGCAAATAGAACTGATCCAGCGACAGCTGTCGGGTTGCCCAGTAGGCAACTGCATAAAGCAAGGCAAGCATCAGGCCAGCCGGACGAATGCGCACCTTCAGCAACAATCCTTCTTTCCACCAGTCCAATCGCACGTCCCCCTCTCCTACGTGTCCCCTGTCAGCATCCATTCGCCGCGGGGCCCGGTTTCTCAGGACGGTATCGGTCTGCGAACGATTATGCAATTGCACAGCTGCGCATTTAGGAAATTGTCCAGCCATCCATCACAGATGTTGCGTGAAATTCTGTGACGTGTGCAGCACGATCAGCGCTGCGGTACGTTTGTGGGAACGTTCAATACAGGTGGAGATGCAGAATCTTCACCACAACGCATCCCGCAACTTGTACCAGGACATCGCTGCCACCAGCAGCGGGGTGCGCAGCAGCCGGCCGCCGGGGAAGGGCGCATGGCGCAGGCGCTGGAACACGTCCAGGCGCTCGCTCTGCCCGGCGATGGCGGCGGCAATCACCTCGCCGGCAAGCCCGGCGGCGGCCACCCCATGGCCGGAGAACCCCTGCGCGAAGTACAGGTTGCCGTCCAGACGGCCCCAGTGCGGGGCGCGGTTGCGGGTAATGTCCACATAGCCGCCCCAGACCTGGTCCAGCGCCACGTCAGCCAACTGCGGAAACACCTCATGCATGCGCCGCTGCATCACCCCGCGCAGACCGGGCGGCGGCAGCGCCGAATAGCTGGCGCGGCCGCCGAACAGCAGCCGGTGGTCGTGGCTGAGGCGGAAGTAGTCCAGTGCCCAGGCGGTGTCGGCCACGGCCATGTTGTTGCCGATCAGGGCACGTGCACGCTCGGCGCCGAGCGGCTCGCTGGCGCCGATATAGGTGCCGACTGGCATGATGCACCGCTCCAGCTCGGGCAGCAGGCCCTGCAGCCACGCATTGCCGGCGACCACCAGGTGTGCGGCGCGCACGCTGCCCTGTGCGGTGTGCAGGGTGGGCTGCGGTCCACGCTGCACGCGGGTTACCGCCGAATGCTCGTGGATCACCACGCCGGCCGCGCGCGCCGCATCGGCCAGCCCACGCGCGTAGGCCAGTGGATGCAGGTGCGCGCTGAGTGGGTCGAACATCGCGGCGCGGTAGCGCGGGCTGTCCAGCTGCGCGCGCAGTGCATCGCGGTCCCACCACTGCATGGGGTAGTCGTAGTAGCGCTGCAGGTGCTCGCAGTTGGCACGCAGGTCGCGCTCATGGCGTTCGCGGATGGCGACGCTGGCATGGCCTTCCACCCAATGGCAGTCGATGCCATGGCGGTCGATGCGCGTACGCATGGCCTGCACCGCGTCGCGCGACCAGTCGAACAGGTGGCGCGCATCATCACGGCCGAGCTGCCGTTCCAGCTCATCCACCTCGCAGCCATAGCCGACCAGCGCCTGCCCGCCGTTGCGGCCGGACGCGCCCCAGCCGATCCGCTGCGCTTCCAGCAGCACCACGCGCTGGCCACGGGCGGCCAGTTCCAGCGCGGCGGTCAGGCCGGTGTAGCCGGCACCGAGCACCGCGACATCGGCCTGCACATCTCCCTGCAAAGGGGGCAGCGCGGCCGGCTCCGGGAGACTGGCGGCGTACCAGCTGGGCGGGAAGGCGGCGCTCACTGCTGGCCTCGCGGGTGCAGGGCAGGAGGACGGAGCGGGGCAGGTCGATCAGCGTTCACCAACCTAGTTTCGCCGATGCGTGACGGCTGTGGTGTGACGGCACCGACTTGCCGCCTCCGCCGGGCGACGGGTAACGTGGCGGCACGCCAAGGAGTTTTCCCATGCGCCGCCTGCCCTGGGTGGGCCTGCCCACCGACAGCACCGTGCTCGGCCATCACCGATTCGCGATGGCCGGCGAGAAGTACGTTCGCGCGCTGGCCGAGGCGGCCGAGGTGACCCCGGTGGTCTTGCCCAGCCTGCAGCCACCGCTGCCGGCCGGCAACTGGCTGCAGGGGCTGGATGGCCTGCTGCTGACCGGCGCGGTCAGCAATATCGAACCGCAGCACTACGAGGGTGGCCGCAGCTGGCCAGGCAATCCACATGACCCGGCCCGGGATGCCAATGCCTTTGCGTTGCTGCACGAGGCACTGGCGCTGGATCTGCCGGTGCTGGCGATCTGCCGCGGTTTCCAGGAATTGAACGTCGCGCTGGGTGGCAGCCTGCATCCGCAGGTGCATGCGGTGCCCGGCCTGGCCGACCATCGCGAAGACCCGCAGGCGCCGGTGGAAGTGCAGTATGGGCCGGCCCATGCGGTGACCCTGGCCGCCGATGGCTGGCTGGCGCAGTGGCACGGCAGTGGCCGCGCGCAGGTCAATTCGGTGCACGGGCAGGGTATCGCCCGCCTGGCGCAGGGGCTGCAGGTGGAGGCCGTGGCCGACGATGGGCTGGTCGAAGCGGCACGCAGCCTGCACCATCGTTTCGTGCTCGGCGTACAGTGGCACCCGGAGTGGCGTGTCATGCAGGCGCCGTTCTATCACGCTATTTTCCGTGCGTTCGGCCAAGCTTGCCGGCAGCACCAACAGAACCGACTGGATTCCCGATGAGTTCCCGAACGCGCCCGCGCAAGACGGCCACGCCCCCGCACCGCAGGAAAGCACGCTGCTGCGCTGGCTGAAGGAGCGGCGCATCACCGAGGTGGAATGCCTGGTGCCGGACATCAC
>Ga0153948_1001195_pt1 | contig 13479 bp, 13 predicted proteins | sample TSNJ032MetaG_FD_104696 | JGI IMG/M metagenome (GOLD analysis project Ga0153948, IMG submission 104696) | Attine ant fungus gardens microbial communities from New Jersey, USA - TSNJ032 MetaG | ecosystem: Host-associated > Fungi > Mycelium > Unclassified | place: USA: New Jersey, Wharton State...
CTCAGCGGTAGAGACGAAGGAGTGGGATGGACGAGATGGGGAGTGGCGGTCGAGGAATTGCCATTATTTTGCCACTTCGGAGGAATTCATCAGGACGGACGATCTCGAAACCCCTGGGAGAATCGAGACATACCGTGATGCAAACAATTTGAAGGAATTAAGTGTTCATTAGGAGGAGGATCGAACGCCAATAGATACCACTGGCAGTCTTGAGACACTCTCGTGCGCAAACAACATTGTGTCCCAAAAAGAGGGCTGGGATCGGGGTGGCAGGTACAGTGGACGGCATTTGCACTGCCAGCACAAGGAATATAGGTGGCTAGAGAACTGGAGAATGCATGCCATTGGCATTATCGAGCTTGCTGTTGCTTCAAATATAGTCAATCTGATAACCATACAAGTACAACATTGCTGTTGCTTCGAATAAAGTCAAGCTGAGAACCATAAAGAACATAGCTGTTGCTTCGATTAGATTCAAGTTGAGTCATGGATAACAGCAGAAGTAGCATACAGTTTTATGGGCCCAGTGTAGCCAACTAACCAGAACCCTGCAATCGCTGCTATCTGTAAGTCCATGGATACCAATATTCTCACAGCTCGATAGTAGTCACAAAGGTCACAATCCTTTGAATCAATGTAACATCAATGTACCATCAATACGTTATTCTGTTGAGATCCGAGCTGTCTCGAGTTTGATTGCGAAGGTCATTATCAAAGAGGACACTGTTCCGTTGCCTACAGGTTTATAGTCACTACCCTTATCAAGAGTCGATGTTTGTTGGGTCAGCAACTAATAACTGAACAATCGAACCTCTCTCTGCTTCGAACTGAGGACTCGCAAAGAAGTCGCTAGTAAACTCATTCTAGAAAACGAGGTCGTCTGCAATAGTCTTTCATTCATGCATTTTCAACAGTCAAGACAACCTTCATTGGTAATAATCTCATACATATCAAAACAATGATCCCCTGGGCTATGCGGTCTTTGAACCAACCCAATCCTTTAGAAAATCAGGATTCGTGCCTGTATTTGGCTACAGATAACTTGTAAAACTCTCCGGTTCGAGCCACGAACCCAATCATACAATAATCAATGTTACAGTTACATCTCAAATGTCCTTCATTGGACACAGGCAAGACGAAGCGTCGAAGCGCTGGAAGTGTTCTTTTCAGACACGCTTTCAGCAGGGCAAGTCCTTCGATTCGAAATCAATCTGTGGTGAATCAAATCAAATTACATCGATGTCATCTTCTACTTGGGATACCTCTAGTTGGATATCCTCATCCACGTATCGCCCCCTTGAATACTACTACGTCACTGAGGTCTAGTCTCTGTTCGTTTCCTTTGAACGAGTCCTGAATCTTTCGACTGCTAAGGGCTGTGAGTATTGTATTGCAGTGTCTCATCGACCAAGAGGTTAGCTCTGTCGAGCATGAACGAAGCACAGGCCTCACGCATATCCTGTGTTACCCAACTATACGATGGACTTTAAAAGACTGGATAACTCTGTTTTGTGAATGCAGCAAGATCAATGTCTCTAGCATCTACTAAGTACGGCTTCTCTTCTCAACAGAAAGTGCTCCTTTCCAGCTTGCGGTCGTGGCGCGTTTCTCTTGGTGCGCACTACCATCAACGTACGGTTATAGCCCTGATTTCAGTCATCTAGCCAAACACTCAACACTGGCCGTTCTCAAGGACATCATCACCACAGGCCACCTCGAGATATCGGACTCGGCAGCGACGTACTATTATGGTGAACGGCAGGACGGCTGTAAGGGCGTTCGTCTCATAATTGTTGACGACGATTTCTGGCTACGCGTCTTTCTGTAAGTAGCCATATCTTCATGTCGCCGTCTAAGCTCACTCAAACTCCATGCAGATCTGGAGACTTGGGCTGTAAGTGCCCGCATCCAAAATTTTAATGTGCCCGTGTACTCACCTCGCTCAATCCTGCAGTCAGCGAAGCTTACATGGCCGGTGATGTCCAGGTATCATCCCTTGAAGATTTCATGGATGTGAGTGTAGTCCCTGTCGTGCATCTCGCCATTCCTGATATATGGCTCCAGCTTTGGCTTAGCAACCGGTCGAGAATGGACAAGTTCTCATCTACCATTTGGAGGGCATGCTCTGCAATCTCTGGTCTATACAATGGATTCTTCGGTCAAACGCACTCTCAAGCCAGGCTCAATGCCGTGGCGAGCTACGACCAGTCGAACGAGCTATTCAAGGTAATCTCATCCTGCCAACGAACAGTCATGAGGTCTGACGCCTGGTTTCAGGCATTCCTTAGCCAAGAGATGATGTATTCGTGCGCCCTGTGGTCTGAGGAAGAAGGGGGCGTTCGGGGTGATCTCGAAGGTCGCCCATTTCCTTCGCAGGACTTGGAAGCTGCTCAGAGACGCAAGATCAGCCATGTCCTACGCAAGGCACGGGTCAAGCCTGGCCATCGTGTCCTTGAATTTGGAAGTGGTTGGGGAGGCCTGGCTATCGAGGTTAGTGGTCGTGATCGATGACACTAGAGAGATGCTGACCAAGTATACAGGCTGCGCGAACGTATGGCTGTCAAGTGGATACATTGACCCTCTCGATCGAGCAGAAGACTCTTGCAGAGGAGCGGATCAAGGAAGCAGGGTTAGAGGATCGCATCCGGGTTCACCTTCTCGACTATCGCAAGATTCCCGCAGAGTTTGAGAAGGCCTTTGATGCTTTCGTATCCATTGAGATGATCGAGGTCAGCTCATCTGTGTTTTTCTAATCATCTTCTCATGAGAAGCGTGTCCAGCACGTTGGCCCGAAGTACTACAACACTTACTTCCAACTGGTCGACTTTGCTCTCAAGTCGAAAGATGCTGCGGTTGTTATCACATCTTCGACCCTTCCCGAATCGAGATACTCTGAGCACCAGTAAGTCCTGGAAATTGACACTGGAAAATCATTGGTGATTGTTTGTCAGAGCTCAAGACTTTGCACGCCGCTACATATGGCCTCACGCATCCATGCCCAGTGCAACAATGCTGGTTGATAGTATGAACACTGGCTCGCAAGGCCGTTTCACAGTAGAAGGGGTCGAGAATCATGCTGCACGTAGGTCTAGGATCACGCTGTTCGGTTGTGATTTAACTCATATTGGCATCTAGATTACCCACGCACGCTCCGTGAATGGGATCGCCGTTTTGAAACCCGTGTTACTCGTGGCCTCCTCGTTAAGGACTATCCCTCACTGACCTCGGACGTCAAGTACGAAATATTCAAGCGTAAATGGAGGTACTTGTTTGCCTACGCTAGTGCTGGGTTCGCAAAAGGGTGGATCACATGTCATATGGTCACATTCATTCGTCAAGTAAATCTCGTTGTCTGTGGTCTCCTCCATGAAGTCTGACACCCTCATTTCATAGGATGATGCTCCAGAACTCTGTGACTGACATCTTCCTAATGGAGACTATGCTTTATAAAGTCATGCCGAACTGACCAATTTCAATTTTTGAGACTATTTCAGTACCTTTCTTGATTGCCTAAATATTGGACATCTTCTGGCTCAATTTATCACATAAGATATTGTTAATAACTTCATATTCATGACTTGTACATAATGTCTAATCAGGTACTACAGGTTGTACGAAGTTATCGATATGTACAATTCAAGGTTGGCTCATTCGGACCTCATTCCCCAGAATAAATTTTCATTATCTATTTTTCATTCATCTCTATCGTGGAAATCTTCCTGTTCGCCGATGTCGAATCCTTGTAGTGATTATAAGAGGAGACTCACCTTACACTGGAGTCTGACCTCATCAGACTTCAGTGTAGATTAGTACTTTTCTTCCATGACTGTAAACCTGACTTATTCTGTCTTCAGGCCTTTGCCTAGTGATTGTCTAGTTTCCCGGCCTTTCTTACTTCGCCTGTGCCTTATTCTTTGTTAGGTTATAGGCCCAGTCCCTGAGACCAACATCAACATATCTGACATACTCTATTTCTAAAATGCAGATACAGTTCATTGTTATCATTAATAACAAGTACTGTACTATGGAATATTGAATGACATTTAATGCGCCATAGTAGAGTTCTTCGATATAGGGACTTGTGATTGGAAAGTGGTGTAGCTTGTTTCATGAAGCAGCACCCCCTTGGAACCCCGCAAAAACGGTTCGCCCCTAGAACACAAATGCATAAATAAAGTACCGTTCAAACGCAAGTTCACAAGAATCGAAGACCATTTTAATGTCCTCCGTCCTGACCGGCATGCTTGACGTGTTCCGGTTGTTCCTCCCAGTTAGGACAAAGATCGGTCCACGAGCCTGAATTGTGTAATGTAAGGAGATCGTCGATTCAGGTAGATTCATGCTACATACCCGGGCAATTATCTTGAGGTCCGTCAATAGCCTCAGGAGCTTCAGCGAAGACAAGAGCAAGCCCTCTAAGCGTCAGATCAAAACGATGAACGGAATAAGATAAGAATCCATGATTACTCCTTGAGATGGAAGTCAATGTGACTGGAAAGAAAAGTGAGCGATCAGACCAGAGAGACACAAGAAATAAAACACCAGAAACGTACCAGTGAAAGATCCACGGTCCAGGGTTATCGGTCCTGAATCGAATTGAAACAGTGTCGCCTGGAGTTTTACCACCATTGACAGTGTCTCTGATAATGGGGCTTGTGAAGTTGTATTCCCTGTCAGCACTCTTGACAACCCAGAAAGCGTGCTAACGAGAGAAAAAAAACTGGGATCGGGAGTCAGAAACCAATGAGAAAACGTACGCCGTGTAAATGGAAGGGATGAGGACCACCAAGAGGCAGAGCAGGGAAATTCATTTCAATAGTTCTGTTCCGCTCAACATAGAAGATAGTTTCCTGCGGTAGAAGCTCATGGGGTGGTCGAGTACCTTCCAAAATCTGCAACAGTACGGGAGCAGGAATACCAGTGGTATTGAATGAGTAACCGTTGACTTCAAAAAATCTGGTGTTTGGGTTGAAGGTGAAATTAAAAAACATGTTGTCGTCACCGCCTTCAGCATGAGGTTCTCCTGGGGCAGGGGTCGGGACCAACGGCGCCAGAGCTGTTTCCTGGAGTACGACCTTGTTTTGCTGTTGACCTGTGGTTGGTTCTTCGGCCGGAGCACCAGAATACCGGAGAATGGCAGAGTTAATGCCACCGTCGAAGCTTTTTGCCAAGCCGTTCCAACCTGAGTTAGGAAGGGCACGAATCCAGTAGTTGTCAATAGGCTGGCTGGCGTTCAATACGACCGAGTAACGTTGACCTGAAGCCAGGGGTATCATCAGACGAGCATTTGAACCTAGTACACGACATTCATACCGGCGTAGATTTGGATTGTGTTTATCGTATACGGCTTGGTTGGGGTGCCCTCGACTTCGATGACAGTGAGGTCGTGGTTGTCGATAGAGAATATAAAGTTGGGTTCACAAGACATTGAAATAAGACGCAAGCGATAGCGTTTTCCCTGTTTAACGCTGACAACGGCCAAGTCGACCTTCGGACCATCGGCGTACCGCCCCACACCGTTGATCAAAGTGCTGTTGGCGTAGGCAATACCCCGAATACTAACAGCATAGACGTGATACCTTCAAATTGCAATGTGTTAGAAAGTGGCCGGTCACAAAGTCAAGGTTCACACCATTCGCTCAGGGAAATGATGGTGGACTCTACACAAATGTTAGGCACGATGGATTTTTGGGCTTAGCACGTACCATCATCAACTGTAAAATCAAGTCAGATCGTTTGAATATCAATGTAAAATAACTTGAACTTACCATCGTATTCGCATCGGTTAGGGTCTTCAGGATCATAGACAACCAACCCTCCTCGGATACCATCACAGTATTGCTCGCCTAAAGCATTACCAGTTTGTCCAGCAACAAAAGGAAAAGGAAAGACTGATAAGAAGCTCACCGAAATGAGAGTGGTACCAAAACGTTCCAGCTTGCTCGGTGCCGAACTTGTACACAAATGAGTTTCCCGGTGCAATGGGACATTGAGTGACCCCCTCTGTACCATCCATAAAACTGGTATGACGCTGAAATATTCCATGCCAGTGCTAGAAAACGCATTGAAATTTTCTCTCATATTCCTGAGAAGAGAACGTTGAACTTACAATAGACGCGCCAGCAATCATTTCCTCATTGTTCAATTGATTTACGACATTCATCTCAAGCAGCTCGCCCTGAAATCTGATCTTCAGTGGGTGCTCAAAATTATAACAAGATAAAAGCCAGTATCACCTTGTTCATTCTGATGATTGGTCCGGGGTGTATCCCATTGATAAGTGATGCCCTGGAGAAGTGGTATCAGCGTGGAGAGGAGAGAGAAAACTATTTTCTTCCTGACGTGCGCAAGTGACCATCAGGGGAAATGTCTGAATTTGAGAGTACGAGAGTACTCTTTGGTCCAACCGTGACTCCAGAAACAGAGATACCCGTGAGGATGAGAGCGGATAAGAAAGAAAAGCGCATCTTAGCAAGGACTGACGTTGTCGGAAGAAGGTCCTGAATGGATCATACAGGTCCTTGTTTATAAAGCGGCGTCCGTTCGTAAGAGCATTTCACTTTAAATTTTGAACTGGGCACGTGAAAGATGCATTAGCAAGTGGTGATTGAGCTAAGCGCAATATGTACAAGAACTTGCCTAAATCAGCCTCGGTTGTCCGGCAAACTTGGATGAATCGCTGCTGTCAGAAGCATTGTTCGGCGATATCTTTGAGTGCAGTCTAAGAGCAGGGAATTGATTGTAACGTTGTGCAGGCGGAGATAAAGGCAGTGTGGCATATTATATTGAACAGCATGATAGTCAACTGACCAGTGTCCGATGAGGTTGAGCATGATGGTTGAAGGTGGTGGAAATGAAAAGGTAGCACGGAAATAATTCTTTAATGGGATGATGTTTTCTGGAAAAAAATGTTCATCTTGAAATGGATAGGATGACACACAGTATTTCAAGGCCGTTTCTAGGCTTGGAAAATGTGCCACTTGCTATTATCGCCTGATCACCCAGACGTTCCGATCTTAGAGAATTGGCCTGCAATTCTTGGTGCACCCTTGACTGCCTGCCCATCATAAGCTGTTGTCTCCCAAGCATGAGATGATATCAAAACTTCTCTCCTGCAACATGAACGGCTTCCAGATCATGCTAAGCTAATCAAAGTTTAGTCCATGGACTGAAACCTTTCGTAAAATTTGCAAGGATCAACGAACGCTTTATCAATATAGGAGAGGTGAGCCGTGATATATGCTAGGACTTGTTTGGCAAGGTCATGTTGTGTTGGTGTTGTGTTGGTATGTCGAGTGTTACACTAAAAATAAGTTGGTTTCATCTCTAAATCCATGTTGTGATAGTAGATAGGTAAAATACAGGTGGTTGAGACGAGACTCGTTGTGCGTTTGCAACAAGTTTCCACTTTTATCCTAAACTCAACATGTTTCATGACCTAGGACATTGTAGTATTGGACGTTTGAATTCTGACATGATCAGATACAAAGGATGCATATTTATACGAGCACGTTCTCCAACTAAATGGGCGTCTACACCAGATATCGGGCCATGCGCAGCGCTAGGAATTCTACAATCAGTACAAGCCACGCAGCTCGCGAGGGCCACGTTAGGGTCTTAGGATATTGATGGATGGAAGGACACATTCTGTGACAAAATACTCATGAAAACGATTGTCTTGTGTTAGTTCAGGATGGAAAGTCGTCAAGAAGTGATGACCTTGGCGAAGGGCAACAAAAGTTTTGGGTTCGTTGGTTGAGTTTGAAGATACAAGAGATTCGGGGAGGAGATGTGGTGAAAGGCAAGAAATGATCTGGATCGGTGGATCTTCTGGCGACGGTTCCAAAGTAAGCACAACCTGTTCAAAGTTTAATATTAAACAGAGTCAACGAGGTAGAGAGACGAACAGGCGCTCGAATGAAGACACCCGTGAATGGACGCTTAGGTTCTCTGAGTCCGGTGACTTCGAGGTCAGCCTCGAACGACTCAACCTGAGAACACACCGATAGTGAGAAACTCTGAACACCAAAATCGAGTATCGATACTCACTTGGGAGCCCCAACCATTCCGTGCGATAGTGATGGACATTCCACCTAAGAGTTCCTGCCCTCCTTTCTTTGCACTTGTCACGGCCTTTGCCATAAGGATCGCTCCCGCGCATGTTCCCCAGACAGGTTTCGCTTTCACAAAATTCCGCAAAGGTTCCAATAGCCCAGATAATCGTGCGAGAAGTGCAATCGTAGTAGATTCTGATTTGTCAGGAGGGATTTAGCGATACATAGATCAGGAGCATACCTCCTCCGGGGATTATGAGGGCCTGGCACTTTGTCAGGTCTTCAGGTGAACGAACAAGAACGACATCTATCCTTTTCTGAATCGGAAGCTCCTGAAGGGCCACTTGATGCTCCACAAAAGCGCCCTGAAGAGCTAAATGTCTTGTTAGTTGCTTTTTTTTAGGGAACATAACCCATACGCGCCAAGGATCCCGATAGTAAGGTTTGTGCTGGTCCACTGTGACATCTTGGCAAGAACAAGGGTGTTGGCGGAATTTTATTGGGGAAACCCATGAAATCAAGTTTTCTGACACTAGATACTCCAACTTTAGTGATGCATAAAAATTGATATATTTAATGAAAATGTCCGTGATGCGTGACAAAAACGTGATTTTGTTACATAGCTTTCAGTCACGTTAGACTCAATCTTTTTACACTCTGACCACCACCATGTCTGACCTTGATGCTGATTTGTATGGAGGTATATGCTGTGTTGCACATACCCAATATATTTTTGACGTATATGCTAGACCTCTATGGCAATGACGAGGTCGAACTAAACGAGGAGTTTCAAGAAGAGACAGAGGTGCCTCAGGAGCCAACTGTGGTCGAAACGATCACACCGAAAGTTGTAGAAACAGCACCATCTTCACCACCCCAGAAAACTGTTCAAGAGACGGCGAAGTCGCAAATTCCGACGTATACAAGCCCAGCTCCTCCGGCGACTATGAATAAACCTGTGGTTTCGACCTATACTCAGCAAGCCCCTCAACAGATACCTACCTACGAGCAGCCACAATCCCAGGATTACTGGGATCCACAAAACTCGCGTAGTCAGAGTATTCCTGTCACAGAACGTTCTGTGCGCCCGTCGGAAATGAAAGATGAAGGGTAAGTGCCAGCTTTCCCACCCGCAACTGAATTCGTGCCCGGTCGCATGCATTTCAGAATAGCAGCCGTTAGGCGCTCGGCACATTTTGGGCTCAGCATGACATTCATCGGTAGATGACTCGTGTAGTCGGTTGCTCGTCTAAGCTAGCTCTAGCATATCTGCTGCCTCTGTTACATCCAGGCTAGGCTAGGCTATTCCTCCGATACCCGATAAACTAGGCTATCCATGAACACCGCAGTAGAGTCTTTCACCTCTCTCCTTGTCATAACCTGTTTGTTTTTAGCCTACAGATACTAATAGCAATTTTTGCTCCTTCTATATGTCCCAATATCCTGTCAACACATCATTTTTGTCCCTTCGACTCGATTTCGCAATTGCAGGAAGATGTTTATTGGAGGACTCCATTGGGAGACAAAGGATGGTACATGCATTAATCCACTTATCGTCGAATACATTTTAATTATAAACTTCCAGAGGATCTCAGAGATTACTTTTCTCAGTATGGCAAAGTAGACGCGTGTACTATCATGAGAGATGCTGCCGGTCGTTCCCGGTGTTTCGCCTTCCTGACTTTTGAGGATCCAGCTAGCGTCAATGCCGTTATGGTGCGCGAGCACATTCTTGATGGAAAGATAGTGTGTTTGTTCTCATATTCATCAATATATGAGCTGACCGATTTTTTCAGATTGACCCTAAGCGAGCTATTCCTCGACAAGAGCACCAGCGTGCCACTAAACTTTTCATTGGAGGTCTTGCCCCAACTGTTACTTCAGAATCGATGCGCGAGTTTTTCTCCCAGTTTGGCAAAGTCATTGACTCAACAGTCATGCTGGATCGCGAGACCGGCAGAAGCAAAGGCTTCGGTTTTGTCTCATTTGAGAATACAGATGTTACGCCATTCCTAGGCTTTGGTAACCTCGAAATTGATGGTAAACTGGTCAGTTCTATTCTATTTGTCTCTCAGGCAGTTGGCTTATCTATCTTTAAGATTGATGTCAAACTTGCCCAACCGCGGTATCAACGTGACAATCAACTAAATGGTGAGGAGGGCGGTCAGCAAGGGCAGAACAACGGAAACTTCCAAGGTGGCCAAGCTCGCTTTAGTGGTCAGCAAGGCAATCAATTCAACATGGGTGGAAATGCCGCTGGAACAGGTGCGGGCCAGACACCTTTCGATCCCCAAGCACTTGCGGCTCTCTACACTCGAATGATGCAGATGGCCGGTGGTGGCATGAATCCAGGCATGATGGGCGCCATGGGGGGTATGAATCCTATGATGGGTGCTATGGGAGCTCCAGGGTTTAATCAAGGTATGCGAGGAATGGGCATGGGGATGAATATGGGCATGGGAGGTGGTATGCCTGGGGCAATGGGTGCAATGGGTCAGCCAGGAATGGGCGGCATCAGTCGTGGCATGATGCAAGGCGGTGGAGGGATGGGTGGAAACATCCCCAGGGGGCCAAGAGGTGCACCTGGCGCGCAGGGAGGACAAGGTATCCCTGGAAATGCAAGTGTTGGTCCTCAGAGATCGGGTCAGAGAGGTCAGCATAATTTCCACCCTTATGCTCGGTGATAGGAGGGTATGGACTCCTGATCTTATTTTCTCATTTTCCATCATCAAACATTGAAGTCAGTGGGGGTCTGTGTACGTAGTGTATGTGATAGTTGTAGCGTCTCTCGTTCCTAGTCGGTCGCTTTTGTCTGCTTCTCACCTTATGGTCTGGTCTCGGCCAAAAATATTCTAATCATTGTCAGTATCTGCACGTCTGTAGATCGATACATATGCTTTGAAAACTATACGTACTTAGTGTCTGATTAGTCTGGTTATTATTCGAGAAATCCTGATTTGAAAGAACGTATAGATAACGTATAGATTTGACATTGATACTGATACTGTAAGTACACTGAGCTACGATTGATAAAAGCAGTACAAATATTAATGTCTGGAATGTCATCACAGGTCACAATGATCATGATCATAACAAGTAATCAAACCACCCAAAATTTACCATCAGAATTGAACATCGACGTAAGCAGAGTTTTCCCAGCTCAAAACCTGGCCAGTCTCAAGCACGCCCTGCACAAATACTCTAAGAGTAGTCAAATCTCTCAACGCAGCCGGTAGCTGAGTCCTATCAAACGAGAACTGAAGCCTGCCCTTCCCGACGGATCCATCTGCTCCGGAAGTGCCTATCCAAATCATCCCAGGTTCTGGTTGATCCGACAAGTTCTTGAGGACGTGTTGTCTCGGGCTTCCTCCTCCGCGTACTTTGGCTAATGCACGGATGGCGGCTCCAGGTTCTGCAGCGAAGATATTGTAGTATAGGAATCCTGGGAACCACTGGTTTTTGAACGGAGGTTCAGGTGTCCAAACGCAGTTGGGGTCATCAGGAGAGTTGACATTGATTGGACCAACTTGAGTAAGAGAAGTGGATGGTGTCCATGAGATGGTGGTGAGACTCAATGTCGTGTCTTCCGTGTTCGCGTTGGAAGACTTGTCTGAATTTGCAACAGTGGTAGTGGTGGTGGTAGTAGTAGTAGACTCGGCCCAGAGGATACGAGGGAAGTTGGGGTCGATGGTAGGTGAGGGCGTGGCATGTACGTTGATCTGTCCCAGAAGAATGGAGAGTGAGAAAGGCGCTGTGTCATTGGACACGGTATTGATGATGATACCGATTTCGCTATCTACTGTACTTCCTGTAGGTGAGGCCTCAACGGCAACAAACTGCACAGTTACTTTGATCCAGTTGTTGGAGATTAGGGAGGTCTTGATTGATTCAGGGGCGACTTGCATTTCTATTCCGAGGTTAGTATCACGAGGCCGGATAGTCAAGGTAACGTCGAGATCGATGTTGGGTGAACTGGTAGACTGATTGGACTTGTAGATGATAGATGCCGTATAATTTTGTTTGGCAGTGAGAGATAGAACCTGGATAGGAATGTAGAACGAGCGGTTGGTTAAGTTTGAGTTGGCTGTCTTCTCTGAAAAATCAAGCTGAACAGAGGAACCACTGTTCCAAGAGTCGGTCATATTAACGGAAACGGTAACGTCAGGCACAGTTCCTGCGGAAGCTGATTCCCACTGAAGAGCAGGAGCAGGCCAAAGCAAATCACCCATAGTGGTCTGCTTATCGGCGTCCATCCAACCTTTGGGAAATTGGGAAACGGAAGTCCCTTCAATGAACCAAGCAAGTCCGACGCCTGGACAGAAGGTAGTGTTAAATGGAATGTCGATAGGATCCGGAGGTGGCAAGTGTTGGAAAAACGCAGAGATTGGTTTGTATGGGCCCTCGTTGTCATTACCCTCGGGAGGAGCTGCCAAGGAATCAGTGAATCCTGCCCACAAGTTACGCTCGTTTTGCCACCATACATCCCATGTAAAACCGGGCTCATTTTCTATTGTCTCCCATGTCCAGGCTTGAGCGAAAAGAGCGACACTAAGACCAAGCGTGGGGGGTGCAATATGATTTATAGCCTTGTAGGCGCCAAAGCCGCCTCCACCATAGGAACCTCGACCCCAGACATCAACACCCATGTAAACGTCATGAAGAGTCTTGGACTTCTCTTCTGAGGCGAGGCCGATGATTTGAGGATCAAGAGAGAGAAAAAAGTTTGCAGTTGTGTCGCAGTAACTGGGTGGCCACTAGAGACAAAAATATTGGATCTTCGAATCTAGTGAGACGAGTGACATGTGGCTTACCGAATAATTGGAAAAGAAGCTCGTAGATGGGATGAAGAAGGGTAAGTTAAACACATTCAAACGGTTCTGCCAGGATAGGCTTCCCGAAAATATGACACTATCATACCAACTGACTTCAGCATGAGGGCCAATGCGCTTGATGAGTTCGGACTCGAGGAGACTGAGCCAGGCAGCCAGAGCCCGCGCCTGCTCGACCTCTCCTGTAAGCTCACATTCAAAATTCATCAGGTATCCGTCGAATCCCCTCTCTGCAGCCAAGTCAGCGAGCGCGATAGCGTAATGTGGAGAGATGGATAAGGTGGATGGTACGAACGATTGGACAGCTGACCCAGTGCTTGACTGAGGGTATCGTCCAATGACAAGTTGAAGACACTCGGCTTCCGCTCCACTCTCGAAGATCCTTGGTCATAAATATGTTGAAATATTCAACTGCTGAGCAAAAAAGATTCTTACAGGACACCCAACATCTTCACTCCTTGACGGTGGGCAGCATTGACCCAGCCTGGAGGTGGGATCGTCACACGATGATGCGAAAAACTGTCAGATCGTGAATGAAGGAGTCATATGCATCAAATTCATGAAAATCACTAGACAAATGAGTCAACCAAGGACCA
>Ga0153948_1001196_pt1 | contig 13470 bp, 10 predicted proteins | sample TSNJ032MetaG_FD_104696 | JGI IMG/M metagenome (GOLD analysis project Ga0153948, IMG submission 104696) | Attine ant fungus gardens microbial communities from New Jersey, USA - TSNJ032 MetaG | ecosystem: Host-associated > Fungi > Mycelium > Unclassified | place: USA: New Jersey, Wharton State...
GTGCTGCTGTGCGTCGTCTTTTTCCCGGGCGTCTTCGGATTGTTCGGGGTTATCATTGGTATCTTATCGCTGCAGGCTGCGGCATACGTGACAGGCTACCTTATGCGGGGCAAAGAGGAAACGCTGGAATGAATGTAATTTTCTATGACAGGAAAAAGCTCCGACCTTATGCAGGTCGGAGCTTTTAAACAATTTGCGGTATTAGCAAAACATTTCTGTAGAAAATCTTGTCAGTGTCATCTATATGTTTGGTTGGCACTATACGTCATAAACATAATCACGGACATCGCGAGTATTATTTTGTAAACATTTAGGCTAAATATATATGTTTTCTTAAATCATTGGGTGAAATATAATAATATTAAACAATAAAGTGTGAAACTAATGTATGCCCCGTAGTTCATTAGGACTTAAAAATAAAGCAAATGGTGACAAAACCATTTGCTTTATTTTTATAGTAGGTGAGTTGAGTTGTCATTACATCTGTGGGTTTGTTTTGTCATTTTTGTAGTGCCATGGTCTAAGAAATAAAAATAGTAGACTAAAACGCGAAACTGTTTCAAATAAAACAAGCTTTGCCTGTTGTTTCTTTACAATATGGTCAAACAGAATTTAAAATTAGTTAGTGAATACTGTTAAATGAACAAGACTCAAAATAATTTCAGTTAATAGAAAGGAGACAAAAAGCATGTACGAAAAATTGTTTCAACCGATTAAAATCGGGTCGGTGGAAGTGAAAAACCGCTTAATTGTACCCCCTATGGTAGTAAATTACTGCACGCCCGAAGGCGAAGTAACCGAACGGTTTATTAGCTATCACGAGGCCCGTGCAAAGGGAGGTTGGGGACTAATTACAGTCGAGCAAAGCGTTGTGTGTAAGGAGGGCAAGGGGCATCCGGGTCAGCCGGTTATTTGGTCGGACGACTATATTGATGGACTTTCAAAGCTGACAGAGCGCGTTCATGCTGCAGGAGCTAAGATGTCCATTCAGATAAACCACGCCGGACGATCTGCAACAAGCTTCATAACCGGTTCGCAGCCGGTAGGCCCTTCTCCTATTAAAGATATTGTCAATCCTGAAACCCCACGTGAATTAAGTATTGTTGAAATTCAGGAGATTGTAGAGCAGTTCGGACAAGCCGCTTATCGTGCCAAAATGGCGGGGTTTGATATGATCACTGAACATGCTCATGCCGGTTATCTCATTGCTTCGTTCCTTTCGCCAACCGGAAACAAACGCACCGATGAATACGGAGGTTGTCTCAACAATCGGGCCCGCCTGGCATTGGAGGTTATGCGAGAGATGCGTGCCCAAGTTGGGAGTGACTTCCCTATCATTTATCGTTTTTCGGCGGAAGAATATGTTGAAGGCGGTTTGACCATCAGAGACACGGCTTCTTTGGCGAGACTGATGGAGCACGCGGGAGTCAATATGTTGGATGTATCCGTAGGTAATGCAACGCCGCCTTACACGGTTCAGCCTTCACCGGTTTCACATGGATTTGCCTCTGACTTTTCAAGACAGATTAAAAATGTTGTTTCGGTGCCTGTTTCAGTCGCCGGACGCATCAATGATCCCCTCATAGCAGAAAGCATCCTTGTCGCGGGAGACGCCGATTTGATTTCAATGGGCAGAGCTTCAATTGCCGACCCCGATTTGCCGAACAAGGTAAAGGAAGGCAGATTGGACGACATCAATTACTGTGTCGCATGCCTTCAGGGATGCCTGAAGAACGGCGCCGCCGCCTTATCTGATGTTTCATGCCTTGTAAATCCGCTTACCGGGAGAGAAAAAGACTTTTTACCGGCTCCGGCGGAAGCAAGCAAAAGAATAATGGTCGTCGGCGGCGGTGTGGCAGGGATGGAGGCCGCAATTGTCGCAGCGGGCCGGGGGCATGATGTACACCTTTATGAGCAATCTGACCGATTGGGCGGCCAATGGCTTTTAGCGGCTGTTCCGCCAGCTAAGACAGAGCTGGGAACGTTCACCGTTTGGCAGAAAAACCAGTTGGCACGTCTGGGCGTCAAAGTAGAGGTAAACACACAGGTGACGAAAGAAATCGTTGAGAGGGAAAAGCCAGATACCATAATAATAGCTACGGGCGCTAAACCGGTTACTCCCAATATCACCGGGGCAAAAGGCCCAAATGTAGTACAGGCATTTGACGTTTTGGCGGGCAAGGCAGAAGTCGGCGATCGTGTCGCTGTTATCGGCGGCGGATTGGTAGGATCGGAAACTGCAGACCATCTTGCGGTACACGGCAAGCAGGTAGTGATTTTTGAAATGTTGGATCAAATTGCAAAGGAAGGGTTTGGTTTCAATAATTACTATCTGTTGGAGAGTCTCAACAAGCATCATGTTGAAATGATTACTTCTGCGAAAGTATTAGAAATCACACCAGAAGCTGTAGTTTACGAAAAGGACGGCACACAGCAGACAGTTACGGGTTTAGATAATGTGATTTTAGCCATTGGCGCAGTTTCTGTAAACACTCTTAGTCAGGAATTACAGGACATGGGCGTTAATATCATTGTTGTTGGAGACGCCAAGCAGTCAAGACAGGCTCTTGAAGCTGTTAAAGAGGGGTATGAAGCAGGATTAACAGTTTAAGACAACTATTACATATCGATTTTAAGCGCTAAATTTATTTTCAAGTCCCGTAATCTTGCGGTTACGCGCAAAAACTGGGAATGAGGGTCGAATGGGAGGATTGAAGGATATGAATAAAGACAATAAAGGATTTGCTATTATTAACGCCCGCATTTTTGACGGCGAACAAATACTTGACAGTCAATCAGTTTTGATCGATGAAAAAAAGATTGCGAAAATCGGGGGAGAGATTCCTGATGGAATTGAAATAATTGATGGGAGTGGTTGCACGCTTTTGCCGGGATTGATTGATTCTCACACCCATACAACGTTAGACTACCTACAGGAGGCGCTGAGGTTTGGCGTCACCACCGAATTTGATATGACCGGCTTCTGGACTGTTGAAGCTCGAAAGAAGCTTGAAGAAAATGACAGCTCCGCATCCGTCATTGCATGCGGTTGTGGGCTTACTCCCACGGGAGGGCACCCGGACGAATTAAGTCCTGGAAAACCATCGTCGGATAATGGGCTGGGGCAGGCAATTCCTCGTGCTGATACATCAGAAGAAGCAGCGCTACGTGTAGACGAGGCTGTCGCTAACGGAGCTGATTTTATTAAGTTCTTTTTGGAGGAGGGTACTGTATTTGCCGCGCCCGGGACGCCTTTACTTAAAAACGAAGCTCTTGTGGCTGGTGTTAAGCGAGCCCACGAGCTTAAGAAACTGGCAGTTGCTCACGCGCTAACCACTGAGGCGGCAAAGCAGGCGGTTGATGCAGGTGTTGATGGCTTGGCACATTTGTTTCTTGACCGCCTTGATAATACTGCCGAGCTCATTACTTTTATCTCAAAAGCCGGGATATTCGTTATCCCTTGCCTCTGTCTTAATTCTTCACTTGTAGGAAATACGGCAAAGGACTTTGCTACGGATGAGAGAGTTAGCTCCAGGTCGAGCGAAAAATGGCATGAAGCTCTTTGCGGCAGCTACAGTACCTTCACGCAAGGGAAATATGAAGATTCCAAAAATAATTTAGCTGATTTGCATAGTGCTGGCGTTGACTTGCTGGTTGGCACTGACACTGCGGTGTTAAAGCCGTCACATGGACACGGACTTGCCCACGGAGCAAGTGTACATCATGAAATGCAATTATTGGTTCAGGCAGGGATTACTCCTTTAGAAGTCCTTCGTTCGGCAACATCTGTTCCAGCAAAGCGTTTCGGATTGAAAGACCGCGGGCGCATTTTTGAGGGTGCGCGAGCCGACTTGTTATTGGTTGACGGCAATCCTACGGTCAATATCTCCGATACATTAAATATACGTCATATTTGGCGGTGCGGTTCACACCGCGGCAATGGAAAACGGACATAGTTGGCAATCTGGTTTTTCGAGAGACTTCTGCATATTTGGTATAAGTGCGCAAGGAAAATACGTCTGAAATTTAAGTAGTATTAATAAATAAATTAACATCGGAGGCAATGCATATGGGTGAAAGCGCTTTAACGGCAAAAAAGAATTATTATGCATGGGTTATTTTAGGGTGTTCATCTCTTATTCAATTCCTTATAATTGGCATTGGCGCCAATACGTTAAGCATGTATATGTTACCAGTTGTTACCGAGTATCCGGATATTTCCCGAACACGCTTTGCCTTGATATTCACAATAATGAATGGCGTCATATCGATAGCGAGTTTCGTGTTTGGAGATATCTTAAAAAAGCTTGGAGTGAGGAAAGTTATTACATTAGGCAGCCTTTTAATGGTTATTTCCCTTTTTGTTTATTCTTGCGCTTCAAGTTCAGTAATACTTTATGTAGCCGCATTATGTGGAGGCTTAAGCTTAGGGCTGTGCGGAATGACAATTTGCTTCCTTTTGGTTAAAACATGGTTTGCAAAAAATCACGGTACGCTTATAGCCATTTGCCTGGCTTTCAACAGCATTGGCGGCACTATATTCAATCCGATTGTGGGAAGGTGGATTGAATCGTATACATGGCAAGGCTCCTTGCGAATATCCTGTATGATTGTTGCTGCCGCAGCAATAGCGCTTATTTTTCTCGTACGTGAATCACCGGAGAAAATGGGACTTAAGCCTTTTTGGTACGAAGATAAAGGCGAAGCAGGGGGAGAAGCTACCATTCAGCAGGAAGTTAAAGGATTTACAAGGCCGGAAGCGATGCGTACAATTAATTTTTGGTGTATATGTATTATGTTTTTGTTTATTGGAACGCTATGCTATTCCTTAAATGGCACGATGGCGGCATATGCCGGAGGATTGGGTTTTGATACGGTAACGGTTGGCACCGTTATAAGCGTCTTGTATGTAACCATTGCAGTTGTGAAGATACCTGCGGGATGGCTTGTTGATAGAATTGGCGTGCGCTATTTGATGGTTGGGTGCTTCTGCTCTCTTATTGCATGTTATTCTTTGATGATGCAGCCGTCACTGTCGCTTCCCTTGCTATATCTTGCGGCTGCATTAGTGGGCATAAGCGGCATTCTGCTGTCGATTCCTCTTCCCCTGGTTGTAGGTGAAGTGTTTGGCAATAAAGACTATGCAAGTATCCTCGGCACAATTTCAGGAGTAATGTATATTGGCCTCGCGGCAGGGAATCCGATACTCAACTTCGGATATGATTTGACAGGCAGCTACAGCGGCGTATTCATGTTTTTCATACCTGCTGTTATAATATGCATATTTCTTTGCTTCCTTGGTACGCGCAAATTCAAAACGCAGAGTGCTGAAAATTCATAGATTTAACAGACAAGCTTTTATTTTCAAGCGTTCCGCACAGTTAATTTCGCATTAATCAATACTCTCGAATGAATAAACGTTAAAATAATCATGCAAAAGGTTCTGCCGCATGACCAATCAAACTTGCGCTGCGGCAGTTTGTATTTTATATAGACCATTTCAGGGTTAATTCATTCCAATACTTTGCGCAGCTCATCATGTATAAGATCACAAAAATAATCTGTCAACTCTTCCGGAGGTATGGCCATACCTCCAGAAACCCACTCATTAAAAATGCGTACTGCACCAGAACAATGATAAGCTATGGCTAATTGCTCTTTGACACTTAACGTTGTCTGCCCGCTTCCTTTTTTGTATCTTGCTTCAACAAATGAAGTATAGTATTTAAGTATAAAATCGTTTAAAGAGTTCTGACCCTGGAATTTCACAGCTTTAAAATAGAAGTGTTTGTTTTCAAGCATGAACACTGCTGCTTTGTAAATAATTTGCTCCCAGCTCTGGTCTGAATGAAACAGCTCTTTTTCTACAAATGAGGCATGATACCAGTTTATCAGATCAAATTTATCTCTGAAATGTCTGTAAAACGTTGCCCGGGAAACTTCGCTTTCCTTTAAAATCATGTCAACAGTGATTTTTTCAATACGATTTTCTTGCATTAATTTGTAAATTGAATTATACAAAATCTTTTTCGCATTCATAATCCTAAACCTCTCTATAGTAAAAAAGTATAGCTCCGGTACGGTTATGGCATTATGATCCGATCCCACTAAATAAGAGCTAATTCAATAAAATATTTTGAGAATGTAGTTTCAAAATGACTATCAAAACTAGCGCATTTTATCGTTTTAACATTTTTTAAGCTTACCGACGTTAAGGATAAAAAGGTGTTTATGTACCAAATCGCTAGTGCGATGGCTAGCCAAGCGACTGGCTATCCACTGTATTTTTTGGTTCTATAATTTTTTAAAAAAAATAGCAGCTTTTATCCAATTTATAGTGTATTGTTAAGTTAACTAGACAAAACAAACATGTAAATAGGAAAAACCTGCAATCATGCTTATTCTAACACGTAAGACAAAACTCAACAACCATCTATTCAAAATTTTCTTTATCCGTCCGCCTCCTGGAGGTTTATCGCTTAGCGCTTATCTGGTAAAAACAGGGGTTGTGGTGGTGAAATAACGACCAAACGAGACTGTATTTCCCTATTTGATGATTCTGTAAGGTTTCATTAAGGTGGGAATGCAGTCTTTTTTTGTTACATATTCGCGCATCGTGTTTTGTTCAATCAATTATCATTGGTTAAACTGTACAACAATTGAAATTAATTTTGTTAATTATGTAACATTGACACAATTAATTGGTGTAAGTTATACTAACTACACTGGCCTTACCAGTATGTTAAGGTTAATTAGATTGCGTGGTGAATCTATTGATTATTATGGGGATTGACATAGGGTCTACGACATCTAAATGCGTTTTATTAAAAAATGGCAAAGAAATCGTAGGTAGTGCGCTGGTTCAAGCAGGAGTGGGTACGGATGGACCGGATGAAGCTTGCCGTATTTTGTTGGAGAAAAGCGATATCAGCGAATATCAGGTTGATTATAGGATAGCCACAGGGTATGGCAGAGCCAGATGGAAAAAAGCGGACGAAGCAATTAGTGAGCTATCGGCACATGCCCTGGGCAGCTATTTTCTGTTTCCGGAAGCCCGCACAGTTATAGATATAGGCGGACAGGACGCAAAAGTGATTGCATTGAATGAAAAAGGGCAGCTGCAGAATTTTGTCATGAACGATAAGTGCGCTGCAGGGACAGGACGTTTTTTGGATGTTATGGCCGGAATACTGAAAATACAAGTGAGTGAGCTGGAGAATTTGGCGGCACAATCTTTAAACCCGGTATCCATTTCCAATACTTGTACGGTTTTCGCTGAGTCAGAGGTTATCTCTCAATTGGCAGCGGGTAGTTCAGTCAATGATGTTGTAGCGGGCATTTGTGTTTCTGTGGCCGGACGAGTGGCGGCACTGGCCCGCAGGGTAGGTGTTAAGGAACAAGTATGTATGAGCGGCGGTGTTGCTATTAATGGCGGCGTTAGAAAAGCAATGGAGCAGATACTGGGAGTTAAAATCTTCTGCTCCCCGTTTGCCCAAATGACTGGCGCGCTAGGAGCGGCACTATACGCTTATCATAAAATCAAATTATAAGGAGGAGAAGCAATGCCGGAAGAAAAGAAAAAGGCACGACCAGCTCCTGACCCGAATTCGGCCAAGTATAAATTGGGCGAAATTGCAGCTAAGGCTTATTCTGACGCACAAGAAGCTAAAGAACGCGGCGAAAAGGTAGGATGGATTTCAAGTAATTTTCCTGTGGAAATCCCTGAGACGCTGGGCATTCCTGTCTGTTATCCGGAAAATCAGGCCGCTGGGATCGCTGCTCGCGGCGCCGGCGCAAGACTATGTGAAATCGCGGAAGGCGACGGTTACTCAAACGATATTTGCGCCTATGCGAGAATCAGCTTAGCCTACGCTAAAATCAAAGAGGCTCCGGAGCAGGATATGCCTCAGCCGGATTTTTTACTATGCTGTAATAATATTTGTAACTGTATGATTAAATGGTATGAGAATATAGCAAAAGAATTAGATATCCCCTTGATCATGTTAGATATTCCATTTAATCCTGATTATGAAGTTTCTGATTATGAGGTAGCGTATGTCAAAGGACAATTTCTTGAAGCTATCCGGCAGTTGGAGCAAATTACCGGAAAAAATTGGTCTGATGAACGGTTTAAGACAGTAATGAAAAACTCTTGCCGTACAAGTCGGGCTTGGCTGGAAGCAACCTCGTACGCAAGATATACGCCCAGCCCATTTAACGGCTTTGATCTTCTTAACCACATGGCGGTTATGGTCACAGCCCGTGGCAAAGAGGAAGCCGCGAAGGCTATGGAAACTTTGGCTAAAGAGTATAAAGAGAATCATGAGACCGGCAAGAGCACTTTTCGCGGTGAGGAGAAGCATCGAATCATGTTCGAAGGAATCGCCTGCTGGCCTTGGCTTAGGGTGACCTCCAGCGGTCTCAAAGATCGTGGCATCAATATGGTTACAACCATATATGCCGATGCTTTTGGATTTATATACGATGACTTTGATGGAATGATCCGAGCTTATTGTAAAGTGCCTAACGCTATTAACCTGGAGCTTTCACGAGATAAGCGAGTCAAGCTGGTGAAGGCTAATAATGTAGAAGGACTGTTGGTTCACGTCAACCGCTCCTGTAAGCTATGGAGCGGCTTTATGAATGAAATGAGCCGGCAGATCGGTCAGGAGTGTAGCATTCCTGTAGTTTCATTCGATGGCGATCAAGCTGATCCCCGCAATTTCTCTGAAGCTCAGTACGAAACCAGGGTTCAAGCTCTTGCTGAAATCATGGCTTCCCGGAAAGGAGATGTGCAGGGATGAATATCCAACAGATCCTGAATAAATTTCATGAAATCGCGTCTAACCCTGCCAAACAGAAGGAAGTATACATAGCTGCGGGAAAGCAAATCGTACTTACAGCTCCGGTTTACACTCCGGAGGAAATTGTACATTCCATGGGACTGGTACCGATGGGAGCTTGGGGCGCGGATATTACTCTTGAGAAGTCGAAGGAGTATTACCCGGCGTTTATCTGCTCAATCATGCAATCTATACTTGAATTGGGCATGAAAGGGGTTTATGAGGGCGTGTCAGCTATCATCATTCCCTCGCTTTGCGATTCGCTCAAATGTTTGGGGCAAAATTGGAAATATGCCGTGCCTTCCATCCCATTCATACCCATGACTTATCCTCAAAACCGAGCCAACGATATTGGCAAGACCTTCGTTAAGGCGAGTTACGAGAGGGTAATAGCCGACTTGGAGAAAGCCACCGGGGCAAGGTTTGAGGAAACAGCCTTGTTTCGCTCCATTGAGGTTTATAACAAACACAATGCTGTAATGCGGCAACTGGACCATGTGCTGACCTCGCATCCGGAAATCACCGCCAGACAGCGCAGTGATATTTATAAGAGCGCGTTCTTTGTAATGAAGGAGGATCATACCGATTTAGTATTGCAATTATTGGACGCTTTGCAGGAAACGCAACCCGGCGTAAAAAAGATAAGCGTTATGATCTCCGGTATTCTCTGCGATAGTCCGGCTTTGCTTCAGATTTTCGATGATTTAGATATTCAAATCGCATGCGATGATGTAGCGGCGGAGAGCCGGCAGTATCGCACCGATGCCCCGACAAATATGAGCGCCCTTGATGCGCTTTCAGAAAAGTTTGCCCGTATGGATCACTGCTCTGTCCTGTACGACGCTGACAAAAAACGGGCTAACCTGATAGTATCCACTGCTCAAGAGCGCGGCGCGAAGGGTGTAGTAGTGGTTCTCACCAAGTTCTGTGACCCTGAGGAGTTCGACTACCCTATAATCAAAAAGGCATGTGAGGCGGCCAAGCTTCCCTTATTACTTATCGAGGCGGATCGCCAGATGGACAATTATGAGCAAGCACGAACAGCACTGGAAGCATTTAAAGGTATACTTGAAGGTTAATATATAAACTGCTCTGTGGTTATTGACAATAGCATATTTTAGGAGGTTTATTAATTATGAGTATTGTTTTGCTTTTATTAAGTCTCGCTATTTTAGTATTGTTAGTGTTCAAGGGTGTCCCTATCTTTTTCTCCGCTGTATTATCCAGCTTGTTCTGCTTGATTACCTCCCAAATGTTTACCGGCGGCATTGATGTTATCTCAGGCATGGTTAGTACAGCTTCATTAAGTGATACCAGCGCCGCGCCCAGCTATGTTACCGGTCTGACGAAATATTTTGGCAGCTACTTCTGGATGTTTATTTTAGGCGCTCTGTTCGGTAAGCTTTACGAGGTATCAGGCGCCGCCGAAGCCGTTGCTAACGGTATTGTTAATAAATTGGGAGAAAGAGCAATTATTCCTGCTATCATAATCGCAGGTTTTCTGCTTACTTATGGCGGCGTATCAGTTTTTGTCTGCTTTTTCGCTTTATATCCATTAATGCTTTCTATGCTCCAGAGGGCAGACATTTCCCGTACGCTTATTCCAGCTTTGTATTTTGCCGGAGCAGGTACAGCCTCCGGCTGGATGCCTGGCTCCCCTCAGCTGCAAAACACAATTCCCGCAGACGCTCTTGGAGTATCTTACTCGGTAGCTTTTGCCCCTGGTATGATTGCGGGAATATTTGAGATGGCGCTGGTGTTTCTATGGATATTTTATTGTGTTAAGCAATCAAAGGCCAAGGGTCTTCACTTTGAAATCACTGCTTCCGACAAGGAAGCAATGGCCAGACTCGATAATCAGAATACAACAGGCTTCTTTCTGGCGTTAATACCTATGGCTGTCTTGCTTGTGGTTCTCAACGGCACAAAGCTTGGCGCGCCTACTTCTCTGTTTATAGGTGTGATTGCTGCCCTTCTTTGCTTTTTCCGTCAGCTTGACTGGAAAAATATCTGGAAGATCCTGCAACAAGGACTCCTTGGTGGTGTTGGTTCCCTCTTCAATACAGCCGCGGTAGTTGGGTTTGGCGCTGTAGTTCAAGGGACTCCCGCCTTTGGGCAAATTATTGACATGCTCTTGGGTATCTCCGGAAATCCTCTTATCGTTTCAGTAATATCTGTGGCGATCATGGCTGGTGTATGTGGTTCCGGCACCGGTGGAGAAGGCATAGCTCTTCCGATCATTAAGGAATATTTTTTGGAAGGTATGACTGCCGTTCAGGTGGAGGGCTTGGCCCGTTGTTGCGGACTATCTGCTCTCACGTTGGATTCTCTGCCACATTGCGGCTTGGTTGTAACTGTTATTGACTACTCAGGTAATACCCATAGGAGTTCATATTGGCAGGCAGGCGTGGTCAACGTTATCATTCCGATAATCTCCTTGTTATTGCTGCTGGTGCTTTGCAATATATTTGGTTATGCATGATCTATCATAATCTATTAAGAAATAAGTGCAAATTTGGAGGTAAAATATGGAGCAAAGCATAAGACCATTAAATGGTATAAAAATAGTAGAATTGGCGACTTTTATCGCTGCGCCTTCCTGCGCTCGCTACTTGGCCGATTTGGGAGCAGAGGTTATTAAAGTGGAGTCCCCCGGTGGAGACCCCTTGCGCTACACTGCTATTAATGAAGGCCGCCCAACCGGAGATACAGAAAACACCAGCTATGATGTGGATAACGCCAACAAATCATGCATTTGCCTGGATACTAAAACAGCTGGCGGTCGTGAAGCGCTGGAAAAGCTTATAGCTGGATCAGATATATTTATTACTAATGTACGTTATAAATCTCTGACAAAGATGGGACTGGACTATGAGACCCTTAAGGTTAAATATCCAAAGCTTGTATTTGGGTATGTAACTGGTTATGGAGACAAGGGGCCTGATAAAGACTTGCCTGGCTTCGACTTTACAGCGTTTTTCGCAAGAGGTGGTGTGTTAGGCACTTTGTTTGATAAGGACCATGTACCTATGAACACTATCCCAGGGTTTGGCGATCATCAGGTGGGGTTGTATTTGGCGAGCGGTATACTGGCTGCGCTTTACAGCGCTCGTGAAACAGGAGTAGGGGATAAGGTATCGGTAAGCCTTTTCCACAGCGCTATTTGGGATGTGGCAATAATGTTGCAGGCGGCTCAATATGAGGCCGATGTGACCCGTTATCCCATTTCCAGAAAAGAGTGTTCCAATCCATTAGTAGTAGCCCATAAAACTAAAGATGACCGTTGGATTCAATTCGCCGTACCTGCCTACAACGCAAATTACAACCGGTTTGCAAAGGCCCTTGGACGGGATGACCTTGTAGACGATCCAAGATATTACCCGCAGACTAACCTTCAGGACAATTTGCAGGAATTCTATGATTTACTTAAAGACCGCGTAGCCGAATGCACCTTGGTTGAATGGTGTGAAGCATTCAAAAAAGCAGATATTCCCTATGCTGTTGCCCAAACCTGGGATGAGCTTCTTATTGATGAACAGGCTTGGGAAAGCGATTGCTACTATAAAATGGAATATCCTAGCGCTGCCAGGACATTGGTACGCCCCCCGATAATGTTTGCCAATACGCCATTGCCGGAGTACAAAAGGGGACCTTATTTGGGAGAACATACTGAAGAAATATTATCTCGGCTTGGTTACGAAAAGTCTCAGATAGAAGCCTTAATGTTATCAGGAGCAGCGCAGCATCCGGAGCCTAAAGGAGGCTGATATGTCAATATTTACTAATTTTCCAGAGTTGAACCTTCCTATGCAGGGAATAGAAAACGTTGCGATTCCAAATATGATTCGCATTCGTCAAAAATACGATCCTCAGAGAATAGAAGACGTTTCCGGATGCATCCGGCAAGGAATGGAGCGGAATATAGATGATAAGGATGCTTATTTAGGGAAGCGTATTTGTATTACTGTGGGAAGCAGAGGGATTCCTGATCTGGATATCATGATAAAAACCGTATGTGATATTTTAAAGGAGTGGGGCTCGGAGCCGTTTATTGTTCCGGCAATGGGCAGTCACGGCGGAGCCGCCGCGGAAGGCCAGACAGAAATGATTACCGGGTACAATATCACCGAAGAAACCATGGGCGTTCCGATACTGTCTTCTTTGGAAGTGGTGCAATATGCCGCCTTGGGCAATGTGCCTTTATACTGTGATAAATATGCTTTCGAATCAGACGGAATCATAGTTTTTAACAAGGTAAAGCCCCATACGGAGTTCCGCGGTATCCATGAAAGCGGAATAGCTAAGATGATGGCCATTGGACTTGCGAATCATCGGGGATGCTCTATGTTTCATACATTTGGATTTGCGCGCATAGGCGAGCTGATTCCCCAAGTGGCAGAAAAATTTATCGAAAAGTGTCCGGTTGCCTTCGGTATAGGGATTGTTCAAAATGCTTATGACGAAATATGCAATATTGAAGTTTGCAGAAAAAGTGAAATTCTGAAAAAAGACGCTGAGCTTTTGGAAATTGCGAAAGAAAAAATCGCCAATTTTAAATTTAAAGAGTGTGATGTGCTTGTCATAGATGAGATAGGGAAAAACATAAGTGGGAACGGTTATGACTCTA
>Ga0153948_1001197_pt1 | contig 13463 bp, 15 predicted proteins | sample TSNJ032MetaG_FD_104696 | JGI IMG/M metagenome (GOLD analysis project Ga0153948, IMG submission 104696) | Attine ant fungus gardens microbial communities from New Jersey, USA - TSNJ032 MetaG | ecosystem: Host-associated > Fungi > Mycelium > Unclassified | place: USA: New Jersey, Wharton State...
GGGGACGAGATCCAACGGTGAGCTAAGCATGTAGTGCTGGGGATGGAGTGCCTTCGGACGGCGGTTCAATTCCGCCCACCTCCACCAATACCGGGTCCGCAAGGGTCCACGAAAAGCCGGAATCCCTCGTCAAATAAGGGGTTCCGGCTTTTTCGTTTTCCACCCTTGTCCACCGGTACCGACTAGGCCCCGTATCCGTCGCTTAGTCTCACTGACGAGGCAATCGTTGACGGCGGGGGCCATTTGATTCAGCGCCTGGAACGCGTCGCCTGGAAGCACTTCAAACCTTGGATGAGCGGCAACCTACTGCCGCTCCATCGTTGGCCGTCCACCGGCAGGCCATGAGATGCGATAGGCCAGGACATCGCCAGCAGCGACCGTCACATTCTGGAACGTTGAGACGTTCTGGCAAAGACCGCCACCGGCCTCAAGCTTCAGGAAGTAGGTTCCAGGCACCACGTGCATGCTGACCGATTCGCCTGGCTTCACCGCAACGACCTTCTGGTTGTCTATCAGGATGTCGAACGAGCAGCCACCGCCCGCAAACCCTTTATCGCGAGTCACGTTGATGGTGGCCGAGCGATCGGGACTGCTTTCAAGGTAACTGGCGTCGTACATTCGACCGGCTGACACAGCCTTCGCTGTCCCCGGGTTGACTGCCGTTGAGGAGCATCCGGCGGCAAGCAGGACCAAGAACCCCAGAGCCGAAATCTTCTTCATACGTCCTCCCTGCAGGCAGGCGAGTCTACCCGGCCGACAAGTTCAAGGAAAACCCGCCCGTCCGGGGCAAGAAGCCGGATCCCGTTACGACCGGGGTTCCGGCTACGTTTATGCCTGCACGTCTGGAAGGCTGTAACTCCAGGCCCTTTTCATTGCATCATTCCGTCCATCGAGACCCCGATCTCCGCCAAGGAAGAACTGTGATGAAGAAGCTGCTCGTCCCTGCCCTGCTGATTGCCGCACTATCCGGCTGCATGCCTACCAAGCAGGCATCCCCCGAGCAGATCAAGGACGCTCCGGCCGCACGCATTTTCCCGATCGACGCCCAGGGTGAACCCACGGGCACCATCACGGTCACCCGCGACGTCGGATTCGTGGGCAGCGGCTGCTACATGGGCGTCATGGTCGACGGGAAGATGGCCGCACATCTCGACCCCGCCGAGCGCCTGTCCCTTGTACTGGCCGAGGGGCGCCACGTACTGACCGCCACGCCTGTCCAGGGGCGGGGCCTGTGCGGCGTGCTGCAATCGGAGAAGACCAACAATTCCCGCCGGCGCTCGACCGAAATCAACGTCCGCGCTGGCGCCACACAGGCCTATCGCCTCTACTCCTCCGCTGAAGAGTTCCCGGTGATCGAACCAGCGTTCTGACCCCTGCCCCCATCAGAAGGATCTGCCATGAAAGCTGGCCTCACGATTTCCCTGTTCCTTGCCGCCCTCGCCGCAGCCCCAGCCGCGCACGCTGCGGCACCGGCCATCGCCCCGCCCGGCACCGCCACGCTGGAAGCGCTGCTGGCCTGCAAGGCCGGCTCGAACTTCAGTGCCGCCGAGGCCATCGATGCACTTCAGGCCGCCGGCCTGGCCAAGAAACCGGGCGGCACCTTCGAGCCGGAGGACAAGCCGGTCGCGCTGTTTGGCGGCACGGTCACCAGTGCCGATGTAAACGTGGCCGAGGGCGAGAAGAGCCTCTTCGTGTACTTGAACGGCGTCGATTCCAAGCGCCTGGCCAAGGCCTGGTCGGTGACCGAGGTCAACGAGCATGCCAATACCGAAGAGCCGTCGTACGTGAAGCGCATCGACAAGCGCCACACCCTGCACGTGATCGCGGGCGACGACTACGAGGGCTATTCGGCAGCGGTGAAGTGCCAGATCAGCCGCTGATGGCGTAGCAGACGCTACAGCCAGCGCGGCACGCGATGACGGTACTGCGCGTACGCCTCGGGAAAGCGGGCCATCAGTGCCCGCTCTTCCGGCAGGATCTGCAGCCGGGTGATGTACACCAGGAACAGCGGCACCACCAGCAGCGCGATCAGGTTCTGCAGGTACACCATGGCACCAAACATGACCAGCGCCTGCCCGAGATACATCGGATTTCGCGTGCGGCGGTAGATTCCGCTGGTAACCAGCGCGCTCGACGCCGAAGGTCGCAGAGGATTGACGGTGGTACCGGCGCGCTGGAACGACAGCTTGGGCAGCAGATTGAGCACGATACCCAGCGTCATCATCACGCCTGCCAGCAGAACCGGCACCGGCACCCGAAGGTGGAAACCCGGCAGCAGCCAGCGTGCTGCAAAGCCCGCAGCGGCGCACAGCAGCATTAGCACGGGCGGGGGAATGCGGGTTTCCAGCCAGGCCATCGCGATCTCCGTGTCCCTTCCATTCACCGCAGTGTCACACGGGAATGGCTGAATCGCCCACGGCGGCCTGGCCCAAACCGACCGCCCGGTCTATTCCGCTTTGACAGGCCGGCCGCTAGAGTGGCGCCACCGCGCAGGAGGATCGTATGGCTACCACGGGCTTGGGCTTCATCGGCCGCACGACCCTCATCATCACCGTGCTGCTCACCCTGGGCGGCTGCGCGACGCTGCGCCAGTTCGGGCCGTCGGTGCAGGTTGCCTCGGTCACGCCCGGCCAGTACATCGCGCTCAAGCGCGGTGACATCCTCACCTCCGGCAAGCTCAGCGCGGCGACCACCGAGACCCTGCGGGTGGCCGGCCTCGACGAAGGCGTCTGTGCCAAGCCCGGCCTGCCCTGCATCGAGGCGATGGAAGGCAGCATCGTGGTGCGCGAGGAAGACAAGCGCTCCAGCCTGGCCGAGCTGTGGCTGCAGTATGCGATGACCCTGCCGGCGCCGAAGCGCGAGTACTCGGCATCCGGCCGCGCCAAGACCGCGATCACCGAGCTGGATGCCGACTTCCAGCCGCGCCTCGATGCCTGGATGCAGGTCGCGCGCCAGGCCTACGCCTACCTGTTCTTCACCGAGCGCACCGCCAACCAGCGTGGCTTCGAAGACCGCCAGACCCAGGTGCGCGACTACTACAACCTGGCTGTGCAGGAAGCCTCGGTGCAGCTGTACAACGCGTATGCCACCGGCCGCGTGCACAGCCAGGCCAGCCATTTCCAGCTGGGCCGCTGGACCTTCGTGCTGGCCCCTTCAGGCGAAGCATCACCGCTGGATACGCGTACCCCTACCGAGCTGGTACCGGCGGCCTCGCTGTCCTTCACCGGCACGCTGCGCAGCGTGCATCGCCGCGATGGCTTCGGTGCCGAGCTGGTGGCGGTGATGGACGACCCGGCCGGCAGCACGGCCACCCCGCCTGCGGCAACGACGCCCGCCACGCAGGCAGGCACCCCGCCCCCACAGAGCTGGAGCGAGATGCCCTCGCCTTCGATGACGGTGCTGCTGCGCTTCTCGGGAAAGAACCTGTGGGAAGTGCTGCATGACGACGAGCCGGAACTGGAGATCCACGATCCCTACCAGGTCTCGGAAGTGACACTGCATGGCCAGCAGGTGCCACTGGCGGCCAACTTCACTGCGGGCTATGCACTGTGGCTGGCACGCTCCAACTTCAGCCACCAGTCGCTGCGCTCATTGTTTGGTGGCAAGGGCGGCATCGACACGCCGCATCTTTACATGATGCAGCCCTACGACCCGAACCGCCGCGTGCTGTTGATGATCCATGGCCTGGCCAGCAGTCCGGAGGCCTGGGTCAACGTGGCCAATGAACTGATGCGCGACGATGAGATCCGCCAGGACTTCCAGGTCTGGCAGTTCTACTACCCGACCAACATGCCCATCGCGATGAGCCACGATGCGATGCGCCACACGCTGGCTGAAGTGTTCAAGCACTTCGACCCCAGCGGCAAGGCGCAGGCCTCGCATGACATGGTGCTGGTCGGGCACAGCATGGGCGGAGTGATCGCGCGCTTGATGGTGTCCTCCTCCGGCGACCACCTGGTCGACACCCTGCTCGCCACCGCACAGATGACACCCGCCCAGCGCGAGCTGCTGCGCACCAAGGGCGCGCCGGTGCTGACCTTCCTGCCGGAACCGGAAGTATCGCGGGTGGTGTTCATCGCCACACCGCATCGCGGCACCGACGTGGCCGGTACTCGCCTCGGCCGCTGGATCGGCCGCCTGGTGCGGCTGCCGCTGACGGTGCTGGAAGACGTGACGACGCTGGCCAACGACGGCCAGATCGATCGCAACGATGGCAAGCACGGCTATCAGATGAACAGCATCCAGAACCTGGACAAGGACGATCCATTCGTCCGCGCCGTGGCCGACCTGCCGATGTCACCGCAGGTGCACTACCACTCGATCATCGCCCGCGCCAAGGCCGATGGCCCGCTGGAAAAGACCGACGACGGGCTGGTGCCCTACTGGAGCTCGCACCTGCCGCACGCGGATTCGGAGAAAGTGATCGTGTCCGGGCACAGCGTGCAGGAAGCTACGCCAGCCATCGTCGAGCTGCGGCGGATCCTGCATGAGGACATGCAGGAACACGGGCGAACGGGAAAGTAAGCCGCCGGCCCGGACAGATCAGGCACCTGCCGTGCGCCGCGAGAACGTACCGTGCAGCGCTGCGGGAATCGCGAAGCCCTCCATGCGCACCTCCGGCCGGTAGCCGGCGCTGGGGGTGAAACGGAATTCGCGCGCCAGCAGCGCACACAGCAGTACCAGCTGCGCGTTGCCGACCGCCGATCCCACGCAGGAACGCGTGGGGAAGCCATAAGGCACATAGATGCCGGCGGTGCGCTTGCGCCGCTCCGGCAGCCAACGATCGGGATCGAACTGCAGCGGGTCATCCCAGTACTTCGCCGAGCGATGCTGGATGAACGAGCTCAGCTCGAACACCGTGCCTTCGGTGATGGCCTGCCCTTCCACCTGCAGATCGCAGGCGGCCACGCGACGGTTGTTGAAGGGCGTGGAATACAACCGCATCACTTCCTTCAGGAAGCGCATGGTGCAGGGAATCCTGGCCATCGGCAGCGCATGGATCTCCGCATCCGAGAGCGGTGCGAATTCCTCCTCGATGCGCTGGCGCCAGTGCGGATGCATCTGCATCGCCAGCAGCAGGCAGGCGGCCATCATGCCGGGCACGCCGGAAATGGCGATCAGCTGCACGGTGACCAGGTAGGTAACCTTGTCCAGGCCGATGCGCTCGCGCAGGCTCAGCAATGACTGCGCGTAGTCCAGAGGCGAACGTCCGCTGCGGACCCGGCGCTTGAGTTCGGCGGCGATCGCCCGCGACTCGGCACGATTGATCAGGAAGTTGCGCAGAAGGTCGCGTCGATGGATGACCTGCTCGACCTGGATGGAATAGCGCAGATGCAGCGCACGCTCTATGGCGGCGTGCCCCTGTGCATCCAGCCCGTCGATCACCATCGGAATCAATGGATGGGCCATTACCTTCCATATTGCCGGCGTCGCGTCCAGTTCATCGCCGCACACCGCGTCCAGTGCCTGCCGCATGCGCGACTGCAGCGCTTCAAGATTCTGTGCACCGGTGAGTTCGGCACTGCGCGTGGCGATCAGGCTGCGCACTTCGGTCCAGCGCACGCGCTCATGCCGCCGGAACAGATCGGCCAGCGACTCGATCACATACAGGTGCTCGGAATTCTCCTTGTCGACCTTGCCGGCCAGCTCCGGGCAGAACACCCCGACGCCGCCGGTTTCGAGCTTCAATACCGGCCCTTCGCGCTCGACGCGCGCGGCCAGGCGTTCGGCAGCGACAGTGCTGCCTTCGTTCGACGTCCCTTGCATGAAGTACGCCTCCGGCAAGAAGGGACTCGAAGACGAGTCCCTTCGTCTTGCTGCAGATCAATCGCGGGTATGACACCGTGGAATCAGAACTCTACCCAGATCTGCCAGACAGTCCACACACTGCTCTTCTCGGTCGGATGGATGTTGAGGCTGACGCGCAATGCTCGGGCGAATCTTTTCATTTTCATTCCTTTGCTTGCTGTGTGGTTATGCCGGGATTATCCCGGCACCGGCTAGATAACACGACATAATCCCGCTGTCCAACCGGGCCGGTGGCGCGATGCAACATCCGGGTGGTAGTGCATTGAGGGGAATCCCTCATCGCGCCTGCGCACGCGGCCTCCTATGCTGGGCTCACTTTCCCCCAACGGAGGTCCGCATGAACACGCAAGAGCCCAGCCGCCAGCCCAGCCCCGATCCGGCCGAGCGCGATGCCTTCTTCCCGTCGCCGTATTCGCTGTCGCAGTTCACCTCGCCCAAGAGCGACCTGTCCGGTGCCGACTATCCGGATGCACGCCGCGATGGCCGCTGGAAGGTGCTGATGATCGCCGCCGACGAGCGCTATCTGCCGACCGCCAATGGCCACCTGTTCTCCACCGGCAACCACCCGGTGGAAACCCTGCTGCCGATGTACCACCTGGACAAGGCCGGCTTCGATATCGACGTCGCGACGCTGTCCGGCAACGCCGTCAAGTTCGAATGGTGGGCCTTCCCGCGCGAGGACCACGAGATCGGCGCACTGTACGAACGCTACGAGGCGCGCTTCCGCCAGCCGTTGCAGCTGGACGAGGTGGTGGCTGGCCTGGGCACCGACTCGGACTATGCCGCCATCTTCATTCCGGGTGGCCATGGGGCGCTGATCGGCCTGCCCGAAAGCACGGCAGTGAAGGCCGCACTGCAATGGGCCATGGCCGGGCAGCGCCACATCATCACGCTCTGCCATGGCCCGGCGGCACTGCTGGCGGCGGGCATCGACGACGCCGGGGGTGGCTCGCTGTTCCGCGGTTACCGCATCTGTGCCTTCCCCGACGCGATGGACCGGCAGACACCGGAGATCGGCTACATGCCGGGGCAGCTGCGTTGGTTCTTCGGTGAACGCCTGGCCCAGCAGGGCGTGCAGATCGTCAACGAGGGCATCGATGGCAGCGTGCTGCAGGATCGCCTGCTGCTGACCGGCGACAGTCCGCTGGCCGGCAATGCGCTGGGCAAGCTGGCCGCGCGCACGCTGCTCGACGCGCTGGCCGGGCGCTGAGCCAATGCCTGCGCTGGTGCCCGCGCTGCTGGAACTGGAACAGGCGCGGTCGCTGGCCGCGGTGGGCGGCGTGCTGCGCGCCGCCGCCTCGCCACTGGGCTACGACCGGCTGCTGGTGTTCGCCACCGGAACCGGACTGGAGCGCGACGCGCAGCGCGTGTACTGGATCGAGGGTGACTGGTTCGGCGATGGGAGCGATACCGATCTCACCCACTACCTGCATGCCTGCCCGGTCAACCGCCATGTGCTGGACAGCAATGCGCCGTTCTTCTGGAGCAAGCGCCAGGGCGTGCGCGGCGAACGCTACCAGGTGGTGAAGCAGCCGCGCGGCGATGGCCTGCATGGGTTGCAGGTACCGGTGTTCGGCCCGACCGGCCTGGAAGGTGCGGTCAGCTTCGCCGGCACCTTGATTGATGCGTCCGCCAGCGCGCGCCTGCAGCTGGAAATGGTCGGCGCGTCAGCCTTCCGTGCGGCGCGGCGGCTTGCCGAAGCGCCGGCGGATGTTCCCGCAGGCGCGTTGAGCGCACGCGAACGCGAGGTGCTGCGCTGGGTCGCCGCCGGCCGGCGCCAGGCCGAAATCGCGGCCACGCTGGGGCTGTCTGCACGCACGGTGGAGAACCATCTGCGGCGAGCGCGGCAACGGCTCGGCGTGGCCACCACCGCGCAGGCGGTGCGCGCGGCAGGCCGCCGTGGCGAGATTGAAGACTGATCCAGGCACTGCAGTTGCCGTCACGCGCGGCGCGGCGTCAACGTACCGATGAAGTCGACCGGAATGGCAAAGCCTTCCAGCTGCATCCACGGTGTGGGCTCATCCTGTACCGTCAACTCGAAATCGCGGGTCACCAGCGCGCAGAACAGCAACAGCTGCGCATGGCCGACCGCACTGCCGATGCAGGCCCGCGAGGAAAAACCGAAGGGTACGTAGGCACCCTTGTTGGCCTGGCGTCGCTCCGGCAACCAGCGATCAGGATCGAAGCTGTCCGGGTTCTGCCAGTACTCCGGCGAGTGATGCTGGAAATAGGACGACAACTCGTACGCCCCACCCTTGCGGATGCACACGCCCTCGATATCGATATCGTGCGAGGCTGGACGGTGCAGGGCAAACAACCCCGGCCACAGCCGCAGGGTTTCCTTGACGAAACGCGACGTGCACGGCAGCGCCTTGATCGGCAGCGCGTACAGCTGCTCCAGGCTCAGCGCCGAGGTTTCCTCGCGGATGCGCGCGTGCCAGTGCGGGAAACGGTGCATCGCGTACAGCAGGCTGGCCGCAGTGATGCCCGGCAGGCCCGACATGCCGGCCAGCACCATCGATACCAGATAGGCCACGCGATCCACCCCGACCCGCTGCACCAGCGGCAGCAGGGATTGCAGGAAGTCCTCGCGCGGCACGGTCCCGCGTGCACGACGGCGGATGTGCCGTGACACCGTGCGGGCCGCGCGGCGGGAAAGATGGAAGTCGATGATCCGCCGCCAGAACGAGAAGTTCTGCAGCACGATGGCGTTGTATCGGGTCTTCTGCTCACCGATGAGCGCATCGACATCGGAACGACTGAGGCCATCGATCAGCAGCGGCAACAGCGACTGCGAGATCGTCCACCAGCTCAGTTCGCTGAGGTCGTGCGGTCTGTCCGCACGCTGGGCAAGGAAGCCGTGCATGCGCGTGTAGAGGTCGCGCATGTGGCCGGGACTGGCCAGCCGCCCGGCCTGCTCGCTCAGCAATGCCCGCACCTCGCGCCATGCAACCGGGTCCCTGCCACTGCGTAGTCCGAGAAAATCAATCAGTGAATCCGGTACGGTGTGCTGGTCGGTGTTGGCCTTGTCGATCCTGACCGCCAGGGCCGGATCAAAGATGCCGACAACATCATTGTTGAAGCGCAGTACCGGCCCTTCGCGACGCACGCGTTCGAGCAGGTCATCGATGGAAACCACTTCCGCATCCGCTGCCCGCTCATCCATGCCCTGCCTCCAATGCCAGGGAAGATCATCGACCTTCCCTGGCGATGTCATCGAATACGTGGAGTCCTTCCGGTCAGAAGATATTCCAGTAGCGATACTTGGAACGGATGCACTGCGTGGAATTGTCCGAACGCAGGTTCAGCGACACCTGCAGGGCGCGAATCAATCGTGTCATGGCACAGCTCCTTGTGGTTCCGTTGATGGTTGCTGCAGTGCCGGGTTCAATGGCCGGCAGCGCCGTTCTAGCACGCAGGCCGGCGCGGGCGGGTCAATGCGCCGTCAAGGCCCTGCTGAATACGCCGCGGCGACCGGCGGATACCGCCAGCGCACGCACAGCCATGAACAGGCAATCCGTGCGATGCTCCGTGAAACCGTTTTCATGGAATGGAGGGATTCCACGATGTTGTCGCGTTTCCGTCGCCCCGTACTGTGTGCCCTGCTGGCGCTTGCCCTGCCTGCGACCAGCGCCTGGGCCGCAGCCCCCGCGCCGTTGAAGGTGATGTCGTTCAATGTGCGCACCCCGGCCGATACCGAGCCCGGCAAGCGCTGGCCCGATCGTCGCGATGCGATGGTGAAGGTCATCCTCGATGCGCACCCGGCGGTGATCGGCACCCAGGAGCTGGTGCAGGAGCAGGCCGAGTACCTGTCCGCACACCTTCCCGGCTACCGCTGGTTCGGCGAGGGCCGCCGCGGCGGCAGCGGCGACGAACACATGGGCGTGTTCTACGACAGCACGGTGCTGGCGGTCGAGGAATCAGGCAACTTCTGGCTGTCCGATACACCCGATGTGCCCGGCAGCATCACCTGGGGCAACCTGTACCCGCGCATGGTCACCTGGGCGCTGTTCCGCCGCATCGACGACGGCCGCCGCTTCTATTTCATGGATACCCACCTGCCCTACCGCGACGAGGACGAACCACGTCGGGTGAAGGGTGCCGAGCTGATCGGCAAGCACCTGGCCAGCCTGCCGGCCGACCTGCCGGTGGTGCTGACCGGTGACTTCAACAGCGAGCCCGGCGGTGACACCTACAAGGCATTCACCCGCGTCCTTCAGGACACCCGTACCCAGGTGAAAGCCCCGCAGGGCCCGCGACTGACCTTCCACGATTTCACCGGCAAGGCCAGCGTGCAGCTGGACTGGGTGCTGGTGCGCGGCTTCCATGCGCGCAGCTTCCTGACCGATGACCGCCGCATCGACGGCGTGCTGCCATCGGACCACTTCCCGCTGGTGGTCGAACTGGACTGGCCGAAGCACTGACCCCGCACGGCAGCCGCAGCTACAGCGGCGGCTGCCGCGACAGCAGGCGATACAGCGCCTGGTGCTGATCGCGCGCCTGGCAGATGCGGGCGCCGATCGCCAGGAACACGGCGACGCCGATCAGGCCCAGCCCCAGCATCGAATCCTGCAGGCGCAGGAAGCCGACCGCAGCGGCCATCGTCGCCAGCACCAGCAGCACCACGACCGCCACCGACAACCCCGCGCCCGGTGGGCCCGGATCGCCGAACAACATCCGTTGGGTATCCCGCCTTCCGTCCGCCATCGCCTGTCCTCCCGAGTGTCTGACCCACTAGTTACACGGCGGGCCGGCATTCCGGCAGAGTCAGAAGCGTCACGACGATGGCAATGTGCACGGCATGCACCGCCCTTCCTGCGCCTGCCGCCCAAACAGGGAGCAAGACACACCGCTGCCGCGGGCCGTGAAAGCAGCAGGGGACGGAAGCCACGGCTTCCGTCCCCTGCGGTTACTGCACCTGCGCCACGCTCGGTTGCTGCGGTGATTGCCCCCAGCCGCCCAGCGCCTTGTACACGCCCACCACGCTGACATTGACTTCGGACTCGGCCGCCGCCAACGCATCATCGGCCGCCAACTGCGTGCGCTGCGCATCCAGCAGGGTCAGGAAGTCTTCCGAGCCCTCGCGATAGCGGATCTGTGCCAGCGATTCGGCACGCCGTGCCGCCTGCGCCTGCTCGACCACGATCGCCAGCCGCGCCTGCTGCTTGGAATAGCGGGTCAGCGCGTTCTCGGTGTCTTCCAGGGCCAGCAGTACCGCCTGCTCGTACTGCGCGGCCACGCCTTCGGCTTCAGCCTTGCTGGCACGCAGGCGCGCACGCACGGTACCGAAGTCGAATGCGGCCCAGCTCAGCGACGGGGTCAGCGACCACGCCTTGTTGTTGCCATTGACCAGGCCGCTGGCATCGCCGCCGAGGAAACCGACGAAGCCGGACAGCGACAGGCGCGGGAACAGGTCCGCGGTGGCCACGCCCACGCGTGCGGTCGCGGCCGCCAGGCGACGCTCGGCCACGCGCACGTCGGCGCGCTGACGCAGCAGTTCGCGGGTATCGCCCAGCGGCAGTGCCTTGGCGAAGGCTGGCACGTCATGCGGCGCGAGCATGTCGGCCAGCACTTCCGGGCGCTGGCCCAGCAGCACCGCCAGTCGGTTGCGCGACTGCGCCTCGGCCACTTCCAGCAGCGGGATGTCGGCCTCGATCGCCTTCAGGCGGGCGCGGCTGCTCTGCACATCCAGCTCGCTGCCGGCGCCCAGCTCCCAGCGCGCCTCGGTCAGCTTCTGCGTATCGCGCAGGTTTTCCAGCGTGTGCTGGGCCACCGCGATGCGCTTCTGCGTGCCGCGCAGCTCGAAGTAGTTGCGTGCCACTTCGGCGGCGACCAGTACCTGCGCATCGGCCAGGTTGGCCTGCTCGGCACCGAGGTCGGCACGCGCGGCTTCAGCAGCACGGCGCTTGCGGCCGAACAGATCCAGCTCCCAGCCGGCGTCGAAGCCGAGCTGGTAGCTTTCACTGAACACCCGCTGCCCACCCAGCTGCGGATCGGGTTGCTTGCGGCGGTCGTAGCTGCCGCCGGCGGTGATGTGCGGTGCCTGGTCGAAGCGGCTTTCGACGAACACCGCGCGGGCCTGGCTGACGCGGGCCACGGCCACGCGCAGGTCCAGGTTGTCCGACAGTGCGCCATGCACCAACTGTTCCAGCACCGGATCATCGAACTGCGCCCACCAGCTGGCCACCGGCGAGACGGTGCTGAAGACCGGCTGCTGTGCACTCTGCAGGACCACCGGTTCCTGCACCGGGGCCTTGTAGTTCGGGCCGACGCTGACACAACCTGCCAGCACCAGGCTGGAGACGGCCATCGCCAACGTGCGGATCACCATGGCAGCACCTCGCCCAGGTAGGTGAAGCTGCCGTTCGGGCCTTCATGGCCGATGAGCGCCATCTGCACGCTGGAACGCGCGCCCTCGGCGATTTCGATCTCGCCGTGGCCGCCGTTCATGTCGGTTTTCACGTAGCCCGGATGCACGGTGTTGACCTTGATCTGGGTGCTGCGCAGTTCGTGCGCCAGCGCCAGGGTCCAGCTGTTCACCGCTGCCTTGGAGGCGTTGTAGGCCGGAACCTTCATGTCGTAGATGCCGGACGCCGGATCGGCATGCAGGGTCTGCGAGCCGAGGATGCTGGAGACATTCACGATGCGGCCGGCCTTGGCCTGCTGCAGCAGCGGCAGGAACGCCTGGGTCACCGCCACCAGCGCATAGACGTTGGTATCGAAGGTGCGCCGCCAGGTGTCCAGCGACTGCTCGGACGGCCGCTGCGCCGGGTTTTCCAGCAGCACGCCAGCGTTGTTGACCAGGATGTCGAGACGGCCATGGCGCTCGCGCACCTGCTGCACGGCCTCGGCGATGCTGGCACCGTCGGTCACGTCCAGCTGCAGCGCTTCCACTGGCAGGCCCTCGGCCTGCAGCTTCAGTGCCTGCTCCACGGTGGTCTCGCGCTTGCGGCCGGCCAGCAGCGTGTGCACGCCGGCCTGTGCCAGCTGACGCACGGTCTCGGCGCCGATACCGCGGGTGGCACCAGTGACCAGTGCGATCTTGTTCTGATGGGTGTTCATGGAGTCATGCCTTTGGAGGGGGAAATCCGACACCGGTTGGGGGACCGGTGCCGGTGGAGTTCCATGTCAGTGATGGATGGTCGGCTCGCCGTGCTGCACCAGCTGGCCGCCACCGTTGCGGGTGACGAACTTGCGCAGGGCCACGTAGAACACCGGGGTGAGGAACAGGCCGAACAGGGTCACGCCCAGCATGCCAGCAAACACGGTGATACCCGTTACCGAGCGCACCTCGGCACCCGCGCCGTGCGACAGCACCAGCGGCACCGTGCCGGCGATGAACGCGATGGAAGTCATCACGATCGGACGCAGACGCAGGCGGCAGGCTTCCAGCGCGGCTTCAACAATGCCCTTGCCGCCCATCTCCAGCTCTCTGGCGAATTCGACGATCAGGATCGCGTTCTTGCACGCCAGGCCCATCAGCACCACCAGGCCGACCTGCACGAACACGTTGTTGTCGCCACCGGTCAGCCACACGCCGAACAGTGCGGACAGCAGGGTCATCGGCACGATCTGGATCACCGCCAGCGGCAGCGACCAGCCCTCGTACAGCGCAGCCAGCACCAGGAAGGCCAGCATGATCGCCACCGAGAACA
>Ga0153948_1001198_pt1 | contig 13462 bp, 21 predicted proteins | sample TSNJ032MetaG_FD_104696 | JGI IMG/M metagenome (GOLD analysis project Ga0153948, IMG submission 104696) | Attine ant fungus gardens microbial communities from New Jersey, USA - TSNJ032 MetaG | ecosystem: Host-associated > Fungi > Mycelium > Unclassified | place: USA: New Jersey, Wharton State...
CCAGGGCATCCGTAAGCGCGAGGTGAAAGAGGCACGGAGGCAGCTAAAAATTCCATCAATTCGCATTGACGAGGAGCAATATTGGCTTATCCCAAAAAGCGAAGAAGGTAATAGCCAATGACCGAAAAGCAAATTGAGGCCCGCATGGTGAAGTCAATAAAAGAGCGCGGCGGGCTATGCTATAAATTTACATCCCCCGGCAACTCCGGTGTGCCGGACAGAATAGTAATAACGACGGAGGGCCGTACCATCTTTGTAGAGTTGAAAACGGAGAGAGGCGTACTTAGTAAGCTGCAGCAGTATCAGATCACCCGGATGCAAAAGCGTAACGCCGATGTCCGTGTATTGTATGGATGGCCGCAAGTAAAGGCCTTCGTTGAGGAGGTGATGCCGAATGAAATTTACAGCCCATAATTACCAGCGTTACAGCGTTGGCCGGCTCATTACCGACGAGCGCATAGCGCTTTGGCTTGATATGGGCTTGGGTTAACCGGGCAAAACTATAATCACACTAACAGCCATAAACGACTTGAAATATAACCGGCTGCAAATCCGCAAGGTCCTGATAATAGCGCCGAAAAAGGTAGCTGAGGCCACTTGGCAAAACGAAGCCAAAAAGTGGGATCACCTGCAAATGCTGAGAATATCCACCGTATTGGGCACCTCCAAGCAACGCGTTCGGGCGCTGAACACGCCGGCGGATATATACATCATCAACCGGGAAAACGTTGTGTGGCTGGTAGACTACTACCGCAATGACTGGCCCTTTGACATGGTTGTCCTGGATGAAAGCAGCAGCTTCAAAAACTACCAAGCGAAGCGATTCAAGGCTATGCGCCTGGTGGCTCCAAGGACCCGGCGCATAGTGGAGCTGACCGGTACCCCTGCACCGAAAGGCCTGATTGACCTGTGGGCTCAGATCTACCTTCTGGACGAAGGTAAGCGCCTGGGCAAAACTATCACAGGTTACCGGTCGAGATATTTCAACCCGGACCAACGCAACGCCTCAACAATATTCTCCTACGCGCTTAAAGAGGATTCCGAGTCCTCAATACACCGGCAGCTGTCGGATATCGCCGTTAGCATGAAGGCCGAGGACTGGCTGGAATTACCGGAAATCGTATATAACACGGTACCTGTCGCGCTGGACCCGCCGGCGGCCAAGGCCTACAAAAAGCTGGAAAAAGAGATGCTTTTAGAAATTCCCGACGGAGAGATCACAGCCCAGGGCGCGGGCGTCCTGACCGGAAAGCTTTTACAGCTGTGTAACGGCGCCGTATACGATGCCGACGGAATGGCTAAGACGATTCACAACTGCAAGCTGGAGGCGTTTGTGGAGCTTATCGAAGCGCTGCAAGGACAATCCGCGTTAGTATTTTACCGATTCCAGCACGACAGAGAGCGAATACTTGAAGCCCTTGAAAGATCCGGCCTACGTATACGAATATACAAAGGCCCCGCTGACGAGACTGATTGGAATAACGGCGCAATTGATATACTTCTAGCCCATCCCGCCAGCTGCGCCTATGGCCTGAACCTGCAGCGAGGCGGCCGACACATAATCTGGTTTGGGCTTGAGTGGTCGCTGGAGCTGTACCAGCAAGCCAACAAACGACTGCACCGACAAGGGCAGAGGGACAGGGTTATCATCCATCACCTGGTAGTGCAGGAAGGCGTTGACAAGGACGTCATGGAGACGCTGGATCGAAAAGCCGATACCCAAGAGGCGCTTATGCAAGCGTTGAAAACAAGAATTGAGAAATACAAAGGAGTCAAATAAATGGACAATAAATTAAATAAAAGAACCAGCACGAGCAAAATGGTCCCCTATGAAAAATGGGATATGTGTAACCGAGTTTTGAATATTGCCAGACGGTTGTATAACAAGCCGGCAGTACCGGCAACGAAAAACCCATATCAAGAAGGAGAAAAATGACGTGTAAATAAGCCATACCATGACTGACGCAAAAATATTCTTAGGAGGGGCGAAAGCTTGACAAAACGAGAGGAAAACAATAAAAAGCTAATACGGGAGACCATTGCCGAGTACATAGAGCAGCAGGGCAGAAAGAAAAGTAAGGCCTATCACAACACCAAGCTTTTAATGAAAAACTATAGCACTTTAAAGCAGCACTCAAAGAATGCGGTTTATGAGCTAAAAGAGGATGTTGAGGGCTTCGAGTTCAATATGGACTTTGATGAACCCTATATACAGTCAATACTTAAATCTAAGATACGTACAGCGATCATGTTACAGCATATCGACATGGCGCTTGATATGTTAAAACGAAACAGCGCCGCGCGCGGAAAATCAGAATCCGACAAGTACAATATTCTGGTCGGAGTCTACATAACCGGCGATACATATGACGACCTAGCCGAACGATACAACTGTGTTACGTCTACGGTTTGGCGCTGGGAAAACGACATGCTGAGAGAGCTAAGTGTTTTACTCTTTGGCGTCGATGGGCTTTTGACAGCGCGTTAAAATAGCACAAAAATCCCATAAAAAACCCTTGAAAGCCCCATAAAAACCCGCTTGAAGCCACTTGCAAAAAAGCTGCAATTGCAATGAAATACTACCCGTGTTAATATGATAGCGTGAAAAATTGTAAGCGGAAGCTCCGGCATATTCAGCCGGGGCTTTTTATATGCCAAAACCAGCGCGAGGGGCGGAGCGGAGAGGGATACCATTGGGTATCGTGTAGCGTCGGACTACTTCAGGACCCGGCTTTATGTTGAAAACAGCAAAGCGCCGAATCGGTGTATGAACAGCCGAAGCAACAAAAAACCGGAGCCTTAATCTGACTCCGGTTTTTGTTTCCGCCAATCCCTATACTTGCCTGACTTTACACGCCTGTCTTCAGGCTTAGAGGTATCGGAAGGTATAGCCCATTGGTTGCCAATCTTAATGGCAGAGATCCGGCCGGCCGCGATTAGTCTGCGAACCGTGCCGGTATCCATGCTATGAAGCTTTGCAAATTCAGTAACAGAAAGATATTCGGGCAAGTTAATCCTCCTTTCTTAGGTATTTAGCAGGTGTTCCCTGCTATGTTTAAATAATACCACGATATCGTGTAAATGTCAATACCTTTTGAAATGTTTTTTTATTCAGATTCCGGTTTTCTGCACAGCTTATCCAGCGTAACACAGAGGGCATCCGCTAAGCGTATAGCTGTGGATACTCTGCAATCATCCCGGTGTTCTATATCTTCGATAGTACGAATCGGAACGCCGGATAAACCTGATAATTTGGCCGCACTGATGCCCTGCTGATTGCGGATGGCTTTTAAATTCATTGCATGAACCACCTCTCTTTAACGTCAAGAGCTATGCAGATGAGCGCAAGAGCAACGGCTGCCGAGGTAGCCCAATCAAAGCCGTATCTTATCAGGTTTAATACATTTACAAGTGTAATGGCTAACAGCGCGATGGAAGTTTTTTTCATAGCTTTTTGTTTACTCCTTTAGGTTATTTAGCGGGGAGTTGTTTTCCTGCTATGTATATATAATACCACGCATATGCGTGGATATCAACGCCCTTATTAGAATTATTTTTCATTTGCAGATAATTAAAAAACAAACCAGAGTCTCAATCAGACTCTGGTTTTCTGCACAATTTATCCAGTGTAACGCCCAGGGCATCCGCTAAGCGTATAGCTGTAGATACCATACAGTCATCGCGCTTTTCAATATCCTGTATCGTACGGCGCGGTACGCCGGATAGCTCAACCAGTTGTGGGACGGATAAGCCTTTATCAATCCTAATTTTTTTTAGTTGCATAGCGCACCTCCCACACTGTACTTGATAGCACTGCCAAGGCCATTGCAATAAACACACAATAGTCAAGCCCTGTAAGGTTGTTGAAGTCCGTATCAATTAGAGTCAGGGCACACAAAACAAGTAAAGGCGCTTGACGAAGTATTATCTTGAACATAAACTTTCAACTCCTTTCTATGTTTAAATAATAGCACGTTATAACGTGCTTGTCAATATACAATATGATTTTTTATTTATGCGAGCCGTGAGGCTCTTTTTTATTACTTTAGAAGCGTGGTGAGGTGATGGATAATGTCAGGGATTTAGCATATGAAGCTTACAAAGCCGGTATGAAATATAAGGATATCGCGGAGAAGTACGGCGTGTCCTTATCTGCCGTAAAGACCTGGGCCTCTCGGTATTGGAACAAGGCCGCAGGGGAAAAGGTTGCGACCGCGGCCAAAAAAGTTGCGGCCAAGAAAAAGTTGCAACCGAAACAGGTTGCGGATACTAACATCGATCAGGTTCTTATTGAGACCATTGAAGAAAATGACAGATTAACCGAAAAGGAGAAGCTATTTTGCCTTTGTTACTTGAAAAACTTCAATGCTACCCAGGCAGCAATCAATGCTGGCTATTCGACGAACAGCGCGAGATGGATAGGCTATGATTTGCTGACAAAAACCCACATTCGAGCCGAAATCCAGCGTTTAAAGGCTGTTAAGGCCCAGAGTATTCTTGCTTCTCAGGAGGATCTGGTCGAACGCTATTTGAAAATCGCCTTTGCTGATATGTCTGATTTTGCTGAGTGGGGCCGGGAAAAGCAGCCGGTTATGAACATGTTCGGGCCGATAGTTGTAAAAGACGAGGAGACCGGCAAGGACGTTCCTCTAGTAAAGGAGGTCAACGTAGTTAAGCTAAAGGACAGCGGCGCTGTAGATGGCAGCCTTGTCTCACAGATAAAGCAAGGCAAAGACGGCGTGTCCATCAAGCTTTTGGATCAGCAGAAAGCTATGGATTGGTTGGACAAATACTTCCTGACTAATCCTCTGGACAAGCACAAGATCGATTATGATAACGCCCGCTTGGCGCTGGAGAAACAGAAGGCTGAAGCTGGTGACGATAAGGATAAACCGATTGAGATCACAATAAAAAGAGCTGCAAAAAACTAACTCAGTGTCGCCGAATTTTATGCAAGTCATACAAAAACCAACCTTCCAGCCAGGTCGTTATAAGCTCTTAATTTCGAGAATGGCTTAAATGCTAGGTTTAGCCGTTATGAGAAATTTCGTAAATCATCTGTTTTGCGAAAAGTATTAAGGACGTGGAATGCGTGGAGAAAGATATAAGCACTCATTTTGAGGATTTTTTATTTGACTGGGATCATAAGTTTTACTTTCTGGTCGGAGGATATGGCTCGGGAAAGAGCTATCACATCGCGTTAAAGCTCATACTGAAGCTGCTGAAAGAAAAGCGAACGGCCTTAGTGATCCGCGATGTATTTGATACCATACGAGACAGCTGTTACTCGCTGCTGCAGGAGATCATTGAGGATTTGGAGTTAGAGCACTGCGTGAAGGTTACCGTATCACCGATGCAAATACGCTTGTGTAACGGCTCCAAAATCATTTTTAAGGGCATGGATAAGCCGGCCAAGCTCAAGTCTATCAACAACGTGACTATCCTGTGGATCGAGGAGTGTTCGGAGTTAAAGTACGCCGGATTCAAGGAGCTCCTGGGGAGGCTCCGCCATCCTAACCTGCCGTTGCATTTTTTGCTCTCAACCAATCCGGTGGGCAAAGATAACTGGTGTTACCGCCACTTTTTTGAGGATGAGGAAAACGATGTCCTGACGCTGGACGATAACGAGCTGTACATAAAACGCGAAATTCTAACGGCGTCAACCTATTACCATCACTCGGTTGCCGACGATAATTATTTCCTGCCCCACAGCTACATTGAACAGCTGGACGAGATGGAGACCTTCGATCCTGACCTTTACCGGGTTGCCCGGATGGGCCGGTTTGGATATAACGGTAAAAAGGTGTTGCCGCAGTTTAGTACCGCGCCCCATGAGCAGGTGCTGGAGGCCGTCCGACGGTGTACGCTTAAGCGTGTGGGTATGGACTTCGGCTTTGAGGAATCATTTAATGCGGCGGTCAGAGTGGCTGTGGATGAAAAGGAGAAGATCCTTTACATCTACTGGGAGTACTATAAAAACCATATGACCGACGATGAGACTGTAAGGGAGCTGCGTGAGTTCGAAAAGACAAAAGAGCTTATCCGGGCCGACAGCGCGGAGCCTAAAACCATCAAGTACTACAACCAGCAGGGCATCCGAATGACCGGCGCGAAGAAATTCCAGGGCAGCAGGCTGGCGAACACAAGGAAGCTTAAGCGCTTTAGAAAGATAGTGTGCTCGGAAAATTGTCCCAACGCTATTCGGGAGCTTAAGCATCTGACTTACGCCAAGGATAAAAACGATAATATCATTTATGACGAGTTTAATATTGATCCGCATACCTTCAGCGCCGTCTGGTATGCTCTTGACGGCTACGAGGTTGCTGACCTCAAGGACCGCAAAAATTATTCAGGAAAGGGGGCGCGCCAATGATCAGCTATATGGACCTGATAAAGCACGAATTGGCCGGCATTTACGGCGAGGACGTGCTGCGGGATGTATGCAAAATGATCAAGCTGTACGATATCTACGACGGCAAGGGGCAGGACTGGGAGACTCCGGGAAACCTGGACTACCAGCCGACGAAAAAGAAGACCAACTATATCAAGAAGCTCATTAAGGAGGAGGCCCGTTTCCTTTTCGGAAAGACTCCGGAGTTCAAGGTGGCATCCAAGAACGAGGACGCGGCTGCCGGCTTAAATACTTTTCTGAATGAAACCTTAAAGAAAAATCACTTTTCCGAAAAGATCATCAAGGGCGCGCGGGATTGTTTTATTGGCAAGCGGGTGGCTATGAAAATCATAGGAGGAAAAGACAGACCACTGAAAATAAACTTTGTACCGTCGATGGGTTTTGTATACGAGCCGATAGACGACCAGGTAGACGAGCTGAAAAGCATCGTCTTTTTTTATGCCATCAACGATAAGGAGGATAAGAGGTATCAGCGCGTCTGGAAGCAAAAGTTTTGGCTGGAAAATGGTATATGCCGCATGGACGAGGGCGTTTATAACGGTTATGGGGAGTTGGTGGAAAAACGGTACGAGAGCTTTGATACCGGGCTGGATTTCATCCCGGCCAAGGTCATTATCAATGACGGCCTCTCAGGTGATCTAAAGGGCGAAAGCGACGTTGAGGAGCTGCTGTATAACCAGGAGGCTTTTAACCGGCTTTCCAGCGATGATATAGACGCTCTGAAATTTAACATGTTTCCGCAGACCGTGGCAGTAAACGCTAATAGGGAGAGCCTGGAGAAAATAAAGATATCACCGGCGGCTTTGATAGACTTGCAAACTGACGAAACAGTAGACGATGGCCAGGCGCAAATGTATAAGCTGGAATCAAGCTTTAGCTATGACGCCCGGCTGGAGCATACGCTTAGGAGGCTGAAAAACGAGATGCATGAGCTTCTTAACATCCCTAACGTATCTCCGGAGGAGCTGAGGGGCTTTATTACCAGCGGTAAGTCTATGAAGGCTCTTTACTGGCAGATGATCACCCGGTGCGAGGAGAAATACGCAACGTGGCGGCCGGCTCTTGAATGGCTTGGACGGTCGGTTATACGTATGGCTCAGGTCTATGGCGTAGGGGACGCGCCCAATACCGATGATTTTACCGTATCTGTGGAGAATATTTACCCTCTGTTTGATGACGAGCTGGAGGAAAAGTCCTGCGATATGCAAGCCGTCAACACTCAGACCATGAGCCGGAAATCGTATATCAATAAATGGAACACCGAAGTTAAAGAGGACTACGCCGATTCCGAGCTTAAGCAGATGCGGCTGGAAAGAGAGATGCTGGAAGAAAGCTATGCGGCTCCGGTGACGGCATTTGAGTAGAATGATGGATATGCCGCAACTGCCGGGCAGGGCGCTTCAACGCGATGGCGCCGGTGATTGCCTATGAGCATAATAGGCAGAAAAGGCGATTTCACTATAGGCGGTATCCACTATCTGGATTTGGTGGACTCCTCGCGAGCCAAGCAGATAACGATCACCCGTGAGGCCAAGAAACGGCTTGAGAGTTCATATAGGGACGCGGCCAAGGAGCTTGCGGAAAAAGCGGAGGGCGTGGGGCCGAAATCTCTGACCAGACGCTGGGCGACCGACTACAAGAAGTCTATAGAGGCAACGTTAAGCGCCATGCGGTCCGAGCAATATGATATCATTTCCGGCTGCATGAAGAAAGCCGCTGAAAATGGTGTCTATATCCAGATGAGCCTCTTTGACGAGCTTAATAAAGCCTACTCTCTTAATATGGATGAGACCTTCCGGAGGGTGCTCTCAGGAGTGCCTCAGCAGGCCCTGAACGAGCTTTTGTCCGGAGACATATACAAAGACGGCCGAGGGCTTTCGAAACGAATATGGCGCGATTCCAAGGAATTTGATAAGGATATAGGCTACATCATTGATACGGCTTTAGGGGCCAAGAAGTCAGCCGTAAATCTCGCTGAGGATTTGGAAAAGTACGTTAAGGAGGATTCCCGGACTGATTTTGATTGGGGGAACTGCTACCCTAACCTGCGGAGTAAGAAATGCAGCTATGAGACCCAGCGGCTGGCCCGGACCAGTATTACTCACTCGTATCAGCTGGCTACGGTGAGAGGTTGTAAGGATAATCCGTTTATATCCGGGATCAGGTGGATGAACTCCAACGACCATGACAGTATATGCGAGCTGTGCCAGGAAAGGGCTGAAGCTGATTACTATGGGCTGGGGCCGGGGGTGTACCCTGCAGGTAATGTTCCTCTGGATCACCCCAACGGTATGTGTACGATGGCGCCGTGCTTTGCTAAGAGTATGGATGAGATTGCGCGAGAGTTGAGGGACTGGGCGGATGGCGGGGATAATCCTAAGCTGGATAGGTGGTTTGAGAAGCAGAAAAAGATTGATAAAACCGGCGATAATGGTATAATTAAAGAGCAAGGTTTTACTCCTGCTCGATCAATTAAGGAGGCTGAAGAGTACGCAAGGACTACGCTGGGCGTCCCAACTGTCAATTACAAAGGTGTAGACCTTGAAACGGCAAATGCTTGGAATGAAGGCTTAAAGGACAGTTTTGAACGTTTCCCGGAGCTAAAGAAGAATTTTGGCTTTGTTGGAGAGTGCCACGAGAGGAACAAGGCGCTAAAGCCTGTGCTGAGGCAATATTACATTGATGAGTATACGAAAATCAATCCCAATTTGCCTGTAAGCGCGCTTGAGCCATATGCTGATGCAAAGACAAAAGCTGCTATGAGAAGTATGGCTGTCAGTAAGGATACCTTTGCTGCAACTTGGTCGTCGGTTGATGAGCCGTTCAGCCGTTTTAAAGGGATTACAGTAAATAGGGATTGGGGCAAGGATTCCGCTAATTTTGTATCCGCGCTGCAAAGAGATGAGAAGTCAAAGTTTCATCCGGAATATTGTGATACTATACACTATGTTCTGGACCATGAAGTTGGTCATGTTCTTGATGATTTGCTTCAGATTGAGAAAATGCCAGAAATACGAATACTGTTTGACAGCAGATCGAGGTCGGAATTAACCTCTGCTATATCAGAATATGCCTGGAACAACGATAATCCCGATCAGTACAGTGAGATGATTGCGGAAGGCTGGGCTGAATACTGCAACAGCCCCATGCCAAGAGAAGTTGCCAGAGTGATCGGTGAAGCAATCGAAAGGGAGTACAATATCAAGTTCGTTCCTGACAGCCCGGAGGCTATTGCATATAAGGCCAAGGTGAAGGAAGCAGCGAAACGGAGGGGGCTATTTTGACCAAGGAGCAGTTTATTGAGAAAATGAAAGAGTTTGGCTATACTGAGGATGAAATAGAAGAGCATATTGATATTCATGAGAGGGCAAAAGCAGAGGGTATTAACATGCCATACGAGATCGGTTTGGTTAAAAAACCAATTGCATTCTGAATAGGGCGAATTACTAACAGATACAAGCCAAATAGTTTAAGGTTAACAGTTAAAAATAAAAGACCGAAGTTGCCTAAATATAAAAATGGTCATAATTTTGAAAGATGCCGTATTGCTTACAAAGACGCTTAACGGTGTCTTTTTTTTTATGTCATAGGAAATTGCTTTGATTCCAGCGTTTCGCCCAGAAGCGCGGCGAAACGCATGCGGAAGCAATTTCCTAGACTAATCACGGAAAACAAATACGCGCGCAGCGCGTTTTGTTCTGTCATAGGAAATTGCTTTGATTCCAGCGTTTCGCCCAGAAGCGCGGCGAAACGCATGCGGAAGCAATTTCCTAGACAAATCATGGATAACAAATACGCGCACAGCGCGTTTTGTTCTTTTAAATAAGGAGATGATTATATTGACCAAGGAAGAACTTATAGCCCTGGGAATACCGGAAGAGCAAGCCGAAAAAGTGGCTCAAACATGGACGGAGGGGTTGAAAGGTTATGTGCAGAAGGCTGATCATACGACGCTTGAGGCGGCAAAGACCGCCCTAGAGACTCAGCTCGGCGGTGTTGAAAATCTGGTAAAGGCTCTAGTTAAGGATGCCAAGGGCAGCACGCTGGAGGAGCAGATCAACAGCTTTCAGCAGAGCATACAGACCGATAAGGATACGGCGCGGAAGCAGCTTGAAGCCTTGCGATTTGACCATGCGCTGGAAAGGGCCCTAAGCGCCGCCAAGGCAAAAAACGCGCAGGCTGTAAGGGCCCTGCTTAAACAGGATAACCTGAAGCTGAATGACGATGGGAGCGTCACCGGACTGGACGAGCAAATCAAAGCTATCCGGAAAAGTGACGCTTATATGTTTGACGACAACAGCGGAGGCGGCGGTACCGGAAGCGAGGGTAACTTCGGGAGGCGTGATTCTAACCAGCAAGGCGACGATGGCATTGGCAAGCGTTTGGCGGAGGCAAGTAAGTCCGCCGGGGCTGAACCTGAGAATCCATATTTTTAATTAAAAAAGGAGATGTGAAAAATGAGCAAATTTGAAGTAAAGCATTATTCTGCCAACAAGGAAATTTTGAAGTTTAACGACTTCGTTTCCACATCCGTCATCGTATCGGATGAGGGGATCGCTGTGGTAAACGGCAAGAAGGTGGTCCCTGCCGGAACGATCATCGCAGGTAAGGCACGGCCCGTTCTTGAGAATCGCGGCGAGCCGGTTGTGAAAACCAACGGCTCTGGCGCGGAGGGTGTGCTGCTGAACAGCGTAGACGTAACTTACGGCCCGGCTGCCGGAGCTATGGTAATCCACGGCTTTATCGACCTGACGAAGCTGCCGGAAGCGCCTGCCGCAGAGGCTAAGACTGCGTTGAGCCTGATCAAGTTTATGAATTAAGAGAGGAGAATTAATTATGCCTACTATTTTTGACATTGTAACCGCGAAGGAGATAGCAACTTACTACAACACACTGGCCAGCAATAAGATCCCTTATCTTGGCCAGGTGCTTTTCCCGCCCAGGAAGCAGCTTGGACTGGACCTGAAATGGATCAAAGGCTCCAAGGGGCTGCCGGTCGTGCTTAAGCCCGCTGCTTTTGACAGCCGCGCCGTACTGAGGGACCGCGTCGGTTTTAGTGAGATTAGGACGGAAATGCCTTTTTTCAAGGAGGCTATGCTTATCAAGGAGGCTGACAGGCAGGAGCTTAACAAGGTTATTGCTTCCGGTAATCAGGCTTATATTGATGTTATCATCAACAAGATTTTTGACGATAAGCTGACACTTGTGGAGGGCGCTCAGGCGCAGGCTGAAAGAATGCGGATGCAGGTGCTGTCCACGGGAATGATTGCCATAACTGCCAACGGCGCGCCTTTGGACTACGATTACCAGATGAAGAGCGAGCATAAGGGTACCGCTCTAACGCCCTGGAGCGACACTGTTAACGCCGTGCCTCTGGTAGACCTTCAGAATTGGATGGATACCGTGGAGGACAATACCGGTGTTCGTCCCACACGGGCCATCATGAGGAGAAAGACCTGGAGCTATCTGCTGCGAAACAAGTCCATTAAGATGGATATGAATGTTTTAAGCGGACAGAACATTATTCTGACCGACTCAATGCTGGATCAGTATCTTGTGTCCAAGATTGGCCTTAAGGTGCAGGTCTATAACAAGAAATTCATGGATGAGGCCGGAGCTCAAAAAGACTTCTATCCTGATGATACCGTTACCCTGATTCCTGAAGGCGGCCTCGGCAATACCTATTTTGGTACTACGCCGGAGGAAAGCGACCTTATGAGCGGAAGCAGCGCCAGCGTGTCCATTGTAGATACCGGCGTAGCCATTACGACCATGAAAAAGGAAGATCCGGTCAACGTGGAAACCAAGGCAACCATGATTACACTGCCTTCTTTTGAACGGATTGATGAGATATTCATCGCCGACGTTGTGTAAGGGAGGGGTTGTTAATGCGTTATACAAACGGCGCCAAAATAATAAATGTTTCCAAGGGAGCCTATAAGGCTATATACAAGGACATGGGCTTTCTGCCGATGGATGAGGTGAAAAAGGAGGAGGAAGAGCGGGGTATGATTGAGGTAACTAACGGCGAGACTACTCTGCTCCTTCAGAAAAAGGAGTATGAGCAGGCGTATAAGGATATTGGATTTTTGCCGGTGGATGAATATGAGGGGGGATTGCGGGTCAAGCCCGCAATGACGGGGGGGGTCGAGGCCGCAATGACTGTAAGGGATACTCCTTTGCGGGAACTGAGCCAGACGAAGCTTAAAGCCTTGGCGAAAGAAAAAGGTATACCCGGCTATTCCCAAATGCCGAGGGAGGCCCTGATTGAGGCTCTGTCGGCTGACGGTTGACGCGGAAGCAGGTCAGGAGGTGCGATAATGACATCGGGTCAGAAAGAGAAAGCCCTTTGCCGTCTGAAGAATAATATCAGGGAATCAAGCTCCCCGTTTTTCGAAGACGAGGAGCTTTTCGATATCCTTGAGGGCTGCGGATATGATGTGAGGAAGGCCAGCTTTGAGGCCCTGCTGCGTAAGGCGGAGGATGATTCCATTGCTTTGCCTTCCGGGCTGACCGTACCAAATAACAGGAAGTATTGGCTGAGTCTTGCGAAGCGTTACCGGGGAAACGCCGGCGGAAATATCGGGAGGGGTGATTATCTTGCCGATAAACGTTAACGCGCTAAAGCAAAAGGTGTCCAAGGCGATCAATAAGCTGCCGAACGATATCGAAGTGTACCGGGAGGCACGGAACGATTTAAAGGAGCCGGTGGGCGAAACGTTCGTTGTAAAGCTGACCGGCCAGTATTACAAAGGCCGGAACAGCTTTATAACCTTAAACCTTTCAGATAGCGGATCCGTAAAAAGCAAGCAGCAGGAAAAGTTTATGGCCATTATCGACGATAATAGTCTCCTCGTTCAGGAAGGAGATTTTTTTGTTTTAAGTGGTACACGGTACAAGATCGTTGATCTGGGCAATACCTTGAATGTATACTTTGATTTTTCGCTTGAGAGGAAGTGAGAATATGGGGCTTGATTTCGACGGGGCCGGCTTTTTGTCGGGCATGACGGAAGCGGAGCTAAAGATGCGTTTCGCTGTGGAGAAATACGG
>Ga0153948_1001201_pt1 | contig 13459 bp, 12 predicted proteins | sample TSNJ032MetaG_FD_104696 | JGI IMG/M metagenome (GOLD analysis project Ga0153948, IMG submission 104696) | Attine ant fungus gardens microbial communities from New Jersey, USA - TSNJ032 MetaG | ecosystem: Host-associated > Fungi > Mycelium > Unclassified | place: USA: New Jersey, Wharton State...
ATTGTTTTGACTTATCAAAACGAGTTACAGCTTAAAATCACAAAAATAAGAAAGAGCAGGGAAGGGGAGTATTATCCGCAGGATTATATCCCAACTACGGATAAGGACATAGAATCTTTATACAAGCAGCTGCTTGATTATATAAAATCAATACAAAACCCATTTATAAAACAGCTGCTTAACAATATTCTGGTAAAGGATGAAAAAATAACGTCTGCTTTTAAAGTCCGTTCCGCCGCCAAGCAGATGCACCACAGTTATATGGGCGGTTTACTTGAGCACACCTTGAATGTAGTGCAGATATGCGATTTTTTAGCCGATTTTTACAGGTCGGCCAACCGGGATATACTGCTTTGCACTGCCATGCTTCACGATATAGGAAAAGTATATGAGCTTACGGATTTCCCGAGTAATGAGTATACGGATGACGGCCAGCTTCTGGGACATTTGGTGATGGGGGCGCAAATGATAAAGGATGAAGCCTCCAGAATTCCGGAATTCCCTCACGCGCTCAGCAGCCTTTTACAGCATTCTATATTATCGCACCATGGAGAATATGAATATGGGTCGCCAAAGCGTCCTAAGACTATCGAAGCCTTTATTTTGCATATGGCTGACGATTTGGACGCAAAGGTCAAAATGCTTGAGGACGCGATAGATAATAATAATACTGTGGGGAGCTGGATAGGATTTCAGAAGATGCTGCAGAGAAATATTCGGAGGTCTAATTTTTAGAAAGGAATACACTATGGCCAAAAAAGAAATAAGATATAAATCAGCGTTGCCTTATTACGCGGCTGGGCTTGCCTGGCTGGTATACGGGCTTTTCTTTCAACTGTACAGGCTGTCGGATATTCTTATTTGCGCAATAATATCCGTACTGGTTTTTATTCTGATACGGCGTTTAGCGCCGGATAAAACTGTTCAGACTGAGGTGCTGGAGTTTGACAGAAGCGGCGACTCCTATGCGGATGAGGTAATAGCAAAAGGCAGAGATATGCTTTCTAAGCTGTATGGAATAATGGGCCGGGTCGAAAAGGACGTTATGAAGAATCACATTAGAAGCATGTATGAAACAGGACAAAAAATTTATAATTATGTCGCGAGTGAACCAAAAAAGGCTTCCGCTTTATCCAAGTTCGGTAATTATTATTTCCCGGAAACGATAGAGATACTTAATGCTTACATGGAGCTTGACCGTTTGGGAGCAACGGGTGAAAACATAAATAAAACCAAGGAAAAAATCGAAAGCACTATCGTTTCGATGGATGAAGTTTTTAAAAAGCAATTGGACGTGTTGTTATATGACAAGGCCTTCGATGTACAGACGGATATAAAGGTGCTTGAAGGATTATTAAAGGAAGAGGGTTTGAAGAAATGACGGACAGGCCGGGCATACTATATAATCGCAAGCTGGGTATTATAATAATGTGCGTAATGATTTTCGCCGCCTGTCTGCTGGGAACCTGGAAGCCCTTGCATAAGGAGCGGAATGAGGTTGAGGCTTTGTTCTGGGGCGGGGAGCATACCGAGTATTCAATAAATGAAGACTTGGAGGACAAGGCGGGCTATGCCGGCAATATGGCGGTACTGGCTAATAAATATGGAGTGGATGCAGGAGAGTTGGAAGAACTAATAAAGCAGCTTAAGGAAGCAAAAACGCCGGTTCAGAAGCTTCAAAAAAATCAAGCCCTGGACGCTTCCGCGGAAAGCTTGATTGAAATTTTGGTTAATACAGACATGAGCGAAGCTGACAAAAAGGCGCTCAGCTCTGTAAAAACTCGCCTAGAATCTCAAAATGACCTGGTAAAGCGCGGTGTGCAGAAATATAACGAGGCTGCCGAGGCGTATAACAAGAAAATTGGAGAGTTCCCGGCTGCCATATTCAGGATATTTGTGGGGCTTAGCGCTCAGGAGGTAATAGTATGAGCGTTAATTTAAAAGACGAAGGGTGAGAAAATGAAACAAAAAAGCAAATTTTTATCTGCGGCAATAATTTTTGTGACGCTACTGCTATTTTCTGCTCAAGTAACTTTTGCCGCCGTGCCGGATCCTTATGATATATTTTACGTAAACGATTATGCAGACGTAATATCTCAGGAAACAGAAAATTATGTAGTTAATTTGAATGACCAGCTTTATGATGCTACAGGAGCACAGATAGTATATACTATAACTGAATTTACAGATGGTATGTCTATTGATGATTATGCATATGAAATGTTCAATGCTTGGGGAATAGGCTCTGCTGAGAAGAATAACGGTATTTTAATAGTGATTTCTACCGTTGAAGGTAACTCGTGGGTTATACCCGGAGATGGGATAAGAGATGATCTGCTAAGTTCGTTGGAAAGTATTTATTATGAAGTTGTTGATCCTGCTGTTGTTGAAGGAAGGTATGACGATGCTGTTAAAAATTCTTGCGATGACCTGATAGCTAAGTTTAATTCTATAAATGCTCTAAATATATCTTATAACGAAAACTATGTAAGGCAATCTATGCCTTCATCATTCAAGAGGCTACTCGATTTTTGGCTTCACTTCTATTTACTTCTGTATTGATTGTTTCGAAACTGGTGTTAAGCTACTGTAGTGCTTTTTTCTCTGCTAACGAGCAAAAAATAATTCTGTAAGGGCGATGGCTTTTTCCAATTACGTTTCGCTTTTTCGCGGCTGTCAAAATTGGTAATTCGTCTCTTGGTGCCTTACAAAAAATAGTATAAGAGGAGTGAAAGAATTGAAACAAAAAAGTAAATTTTTATCTGCGGTAATAATTTTTGTGACGTTGCTGCTATTATCCGTTCAGGCAGCCTTTGCCGCCGTGCCGGATCCTTATGATATATTTTACGTAAACGATTATGCAGACGTAATATCTCAGGAAACGGAAAATTATGTAGTTAATTTGAACGACCAGCTTTACGACGCTACAGGAGCACAGATAGTATATACCATAACTGAATTTACAGATGGTATGTCTATTGATGATTATGCGGATGAAATGTTCAACGCTTGGGGAATAGGCTCTGCTGAGAAGAATAATGGTATTTTAATAGTGATTTCTACGGTTGAAAGCACTTCGTATGTTGTACCCGGCGATGGGATAAGAGATGATCTGCTTGATGCGTTGGGAAGTATTTATTATGACGTTGTTGACCCTGCCGTTGTTGAAGGAAGGTATGACGATGCTGTTAAAAATTCTTGCGGTGATCTAATAGCTAAGTTTAATTCTATAAGTGGTTTGAGTATAACTTATAACGAAAATTATGCAAGACAAGATGAGACTTATACCGGCACCGCAAATGTACAGACGCAGAACGGCCAGCAGATAAACGATACCAGGCCTTCGTCTTCAGGAGGCTCCTCAGGCTCAGGCTTTGCTTCTACATTGATTTCTCTGATAGTTATCCTGTTTATTGTATTGATATTTTCTACAATGTTTATCCGCCCTAGAAGATATTACGGTGGCGGGCCTATCCCGCCCAGACGCAGGTTTTTCTGGTTTGGCCCAGTATTTAGGCCCAGACCACCAAGGCCGCCTCATCACGGCCCAGGTCCAGGCCCCATGGGTGGCCCGAGAAATACTCCGCCAGGGCAAGCCCCGCGTTCCGGCGGTTTCGGCAGCAGCCCTCGCTCAGGGGGAGGAGGCTCAAGCCGCGGTGGTGGTTTTGGCGGCTCCTTTGGCGGCGGCTCAAGCCGCGGTGGCGGCTTTGGTGGCGGCGGTTCAAGTCGTGGCGGCGGCAGCTTTGGCGGAGGACGTTCCGGCGGAGGAGGTTCAAGCCGCGGCGGCGGATTTGGAAGGAAATAAATAGATGTAAAAAAAGCAGGAGGTTGTCTGAATAGCAGCCTCCTTTTCTTATAATGCTTGAAATCACTAGGATTTTAGCGGCTCTTATGGTACAATTTGCCTTTAAATAAAGTAAGAATGAGATAGGGATCGTATAAAAGGAAGAGAGGATGAAGCTTATTATGAAAAGAAATTTCAATTCGACGCGCATAGCTTGTAACACGCGTTGCAAAGCCTTGCGAAAAACGACGTTGCCGCTTTTCATGCTAATTTCACTAATTGTTATTTTAACGGGCTGCGTGGGCAGCGGATTTAATGAGAACCTGGCGCGGATGGAGGAGCCTGTTGGCCCGGCTCGTAAATATGCCGAGCTGGAGACAGTATCGGAATTTGAAACACCTTACATAGGTGACGCAAGCAAGGTGGGAGGAATAATATCGAAGCTGCCTCCCTTGTCGGATTTCTATAACCAGAATTATTTTTCCCTGGATACCGATCAGCCTCCTTATGGACTTACCGTATACTATGAAGCTTACAATAACAGCGAGGGAAAGCAGAACCCTTTTATGACCAGCTTCGCTGAAAACAACGCGCTTATTTTGTTTGCTTATATTGATAATCTTGAGAATGTTACGTTTGCTTTTAGAGAAGAGCCGTCCCAGGGCGAGCTGGAGGAATCTAAATATAAACCGCGCTATGCTTATTCGCGCAAGGAGCTTGAAGAAAAGTTCGGGAATATTACAGAGCTTAAACAGGATTTGCCGGAGCTTTACGGGAGGCTTGCAGCTAACCTGCTGATTGACCCTGAATACATGCACTATAACCGCATAACCTTGGGGAGCAGTCTTGAACATATTATATACAGGAATGGCGAACCGGATGAGGTTATTCAAAGCGAAGACGGCCCTACTGTCATCATATATCAAAATCTTGGAGAAGTTACGTATCATCCTCCGGATGGTGAAAGCCCCGTAACCATACCGGGCAGCAGCGTAACATTTTATCTTGATCCTGATTACGAGGTATTATATAAAATAAGCGCTTCCGCCGCTAGTTCGTCGGAGATTTTGTGGAACCTCAATATAGAGGAGGGCACATATGAGGAGGTTATTGAAAACCTGGGAACGCCGGCGAAGGAGACCGTCAGCGAGGATGGCAGCCTGTATGTTTCCTATCTCCTTAAAAATACCGAGAGCGATTATGTTTATTTTGTCTTTTCAGACGGTCATATCGTAGAGTACGGACTTGAAACTGTAAGTGACATATAAGCAAAGAAAAAGCGGCTTTGGAGAAAGCCGCTTTTTCTTTGCTTATTCTAAGCCTTTAGCTGTTCTTGCATTACCGGTACTCTAAAGAGCAAGTACCCTGCTACAGTGTGTATGATCATTTCCGGAAGCAACACCATACCGTTTGTAAGAAGCGAATAAATCCAAGGGCTTTGACCCTCGGGCGCGTATACCCTCCAAATAATTACTCCGCTCATAAAACTGCATAAGAAACGTCCGGCAATACCGAAGAAGCAGCCAAGAGATATAGAAATATATGGCTTGGAAGAGGTGTTTCGCAAAAGCCCGGCTATCAAGCCAACGGCGGCCCAAGCCAATGCATAATCCAAAATCAATACCATTGCATAAGAAAAAACGTCATTTGTGGGAGGGAAAATTCCGCCATCCTCAATTATCTGCAAGATACCGTGAACAAAGCCGGAAAGTGTTCCCCAAGCAACTCCATACTTATTCGCCAGTATCACGATGGGCAGCATACTAACTATCGTGATCGAGCCTCCTGCGGCCACCAGCTTTACTTTTAAAGTTGAAAGCACAAACCCGAGGGCAAGTAATACCGCGGTTTCCACAAGCCGCTTGACATTGCTGTTTTGTTGCATTAATAAGCCTCCTATCTACTGCGCCTTACCAGGCGCTTGCTGGAACAAAATCTATGACATTAAAAACTCCCTGCGGAAATATACGCAGGGAGTTGATTCGCATACACATACTCAAGCCTTCGGCATAACCGAAAAAGAGGCTTTTATACGAATTAGTATTATCTCCCTACGATGGTATTATCCATATCAGGTTCAAGGGTTAAAAGCATATGGGCTTTACTCTCAGCCGGACCAACTCCAGCTCCCCTGATTTTTTTGTTTGGTTGCAACCAAGTTTAAATAATAGATTTGTTCAATCACTAGTTTATTAGCTTGAGGGTGGAATGTCAAGATACCCGTCAACTTTTTGAAATTCCGACCTAGCGGCTATCCCCCTACATCTTTATCTCCACCGGCGCTATCCCCCATATTTCCTTCGCGTATTGCTGTATCGTCCTGTCGCTGGAAAACTTGCCGCTTTTGGCGGTGTTGATAATGGCCGACTTGGCCCAGCGCCGTTGATCCTTGTAGGCTTCGTCCACCTTGAACTGGGCGTTGGAATAGCTTTGGAAATCTTTAAGTATATAGTATTCATCCGCTCTGGAGCCTCCGTAGCCGTTTAACAAAGACTCATACAACTCCCGGAACAGGTTGTGGTCTTCCGGGGACAAGGTGCCGTTGATAAACTCTGTAAGGGCTGTCCGCAGATTGTAGTTCATATTGTATTCATCCCAGGGGGAGTAGGTGCCGGATTTTGTTAGAGCGATAACCTCATCGGCTGTCATGCCGAAAATGAATATGTTTTCTTCTCCGACCTCCTCATGTATTTCCACGTTGGCTCCGTCCATAGTGCCGATGGTCAGAGCGCCGTTCAGCATAAATTTCATATTACCGGTTCCGGAGGCTTCCTTGCCGGCAGTAGAGATTTGCTCACTGACGTCCGCCGCCGGTATCAGCTTTTCAGCTAGTGACACACGGTAGTTTTCCATGAACAATACCTTTATACGGTCATGTATATCCGGGTCGTTGTTTACAAGCTCCGCGACGCTGTTTATAAACTTGATTATCAGCTTTGCCCTGTGATAGCTGGCTGAAGCCTTGGCTCCGAAAATAAATGTACGGGGCGCGATGTCCAATGTCGGATTCATTTTAAGGCGGTTGTACAAATCAAGTATATTGATGGCATTTAAAAGCTGACGCTTATATTCATGAAGCCTTTTTATTTGGATATCGAAGATAGAGTCCGGATCTACGGCAAGGCCGGTTTTATCCATTATATAGTTGGAAAGGTCTACCTTGTTATCCCTCTTTATTTTCATGAAGCGCTGCTGAAAGGCGCTGTCGGCAGCATAGGGCATAATTTTTTCCAGCTGATGCAAATCGGTGATCCAACCGTTGCCGGCTACCTCTGTTGCTAGCTTGGCTAAACCGGGATTACAAAGAGCCAGCCAGCGTCTTTGAGTGATGCCGTTTGTTTTATTGTTGAAGCGCTCCGGGTAAACATGATAAAAATCCTTAAGCTCTTGGTTTTTTAGTATTTCCGAGTGGAGCCGGGCCACGCCGTTTATGGAGTGGCTGCCTACTATAGCCAGATAGGCCATGCGTATTTTTCCGTCGGCCACTATTGCCATTTTCCTGATTTTTTCAGGGTCTTCTCCATATTTATCTATAAGGAAAGCACAGAAGCGCTTGTTGATTTCCTCTACTATCATATACAAACGGGGAAACAGCCTGCTGAACAGCTCAATGGGCCATTGCTCCAAGGCTTCCACCATTATGGTATGGTTGGTATAGGCACAGGTCTTTCTTGTTATTTCCCAAGCGGTATCCCAGTCTATTTCGTATTTATCCAGGAGCAGCCGCATCAGCTCCGCTACTGTCATAGATGGGTGGGTGTCGTTCATCTGGAGCTGGACATAATCCGGCAGCTGCCTGAAGTCGCTGTGCATACCGGCAAAACGCTGGAGTATCCGCTGCAGCGAGGCTGAAATAAAAAAGTATTGCTGCTTGAGCCGCAGCTCTTTTCCGGCCATGTTATCGTCGGCAGGATAAAGAACCTCGGATAATATACGGGCAAGGTTTTGTTCTTCCATAGCCTTGGCGTAATTCCCCGCGTTAAAGGACGCAAGGTCAATGCCGTTTTTCGCCTGAGCGTCCCAAAGTCTCAGAGTGTTCACCGTGTTGCTGTTGTAGCCAAGTATGGGGTAATCGTAAGGTATGGCCATAACTGAATAGTAATTTTTGTGTTCAAATTCATATTTTCCATTTGGCTGCTCTACGGCGGAGACAGAGCCGCCGAATTTTACCTCAACGGCGTATTCCGCTCGCTTTACCCCCCACAGATCGCCGTCGGCCAGCCAGTTATCGGGTATTTCTAATTGATATCCGTTTTCTATTTTCTGTCTGAATATACCGTTGTGATAGCGGATACCACAGCCGTAGGCAGGGTAACCAAGGGTGGAGAGAGAATCTAAAAAGCATGCGGCAAGACGGCCGAGGCCTCCGTTGCCAAGTCCCGGGTCCCTTTCGGCGTCTTCCAGCTCGTTATAATTGATGCCTAATTCCTCCAGAGCTTCCCGTACCTCTTTACTCGCGCAAAGGTTCAATATGGTATTTCCTAAAAAGCGTCCCGTTAAAAACTCCATGGAAAGGTAATATACCATTTTTACATCCTGTTTATTGTAGACGTCATGGGTTTCTATCCACTTATCGGATACAATATCCTTTATGCTGAACACTAGGGCCTGATATAACTGTTCTCTGGTAGCTGTTTCAATGGTCTTTCTGGACAGAACTTTTAAGTTTTCAATAATTTCTTCTTTTAACTTTTCCTTGCTGATTTCTAAAGATTGCATTACTACCTCCAAGTAAATTTTTTTTATTCTTCATATTCAATAATTTTACCTTCCCAATTTTTTATGTAATATTTATTGTCTTTGTGACTCGTAATGTAGCTTGGGAGAAGAGGGACCTTTCCCTGTCCGCCGGGTGCGTTTATGATATAAGTGGGAATTGCCATTCCCGAGGTGTGGCCCCGGAGGGAATCTATAATGCTAAGGCCGTCCTCTATATTAACATAAAAATGTTGTGTACCCTTCACTTTTTTGGGATGGAAGATGTAATAAGGCCTGACTCTTATGCGCAAAAGTTGTTGATTTAGCAGGCGAACTACATATGGGTCATTGTTAACGCCATCTAATAAAACCATTTGATTGCCTGACATTATGCCGTTATCCGCCAGCAGATCACATGCTCTTGCCGCTTCTTCGGTTATCTCCACAGGATGGTTGAACTGTGTATTGATGTAAAAGGGATGGTATTTTTTAAGAATGGACACCAATTCCGGTGTTATGCGCTGGGGCAGGGTGACCGGCATTCTGGAACCTATCCGGATGATTTCCACATGAGGAATAGATCTGATACTGCCTATTAGCTTTTCAAGATAATAGTCCGGCAATGTAAGAGGATCCCCGCCGGTTATAAGCACATCCCGTATTTCAGGATTTTCACGGATGTAATTGATGGAATCCTCAATATCCTTTGGAGCGGATGCCTTATCAATTTCACCTATCTTTCGCCGCCGCTGACAATGCCGGCAGTACATGGCGCAGGCATTAGTAACATTTATAATAAGCCGGTCAGGATACCTCCGGGTTATCAGTCCGCATGGATTTGTCTGGGCCTCCAGCATTGGGTCAAGAAACCCGGTTTCATCTAATTCATCGTAAGAAGCCAGAGCCATCCTTCTGATAGGGTCCTCGGGGTCGGCAGGGTCGATAAGTGATAAGTAATAAGGCGTTATGGCCATTCTGTATTTCTGCGTTATCTCCTCTAATCTTCTCTTTTCATGTTCTGAAAAGGAAAAGTAAAAATCCAGCTTATCAAAAGACGTAAACCTGTTTTTAAATTGCCACCTCCAGTCTTCATATTCCTTGTCTCCAACGTTTAAGTGCTTTATGATTAAAGCCTTTGAGGCCTGAATACGAGCTGCAATTTTTTCATCAAGTCCGTATTTTAGTGTTTTTTTCGCTTCTAGATATGAAACTGAATAGGCCTTTAACTCATCTGCTCTGTTTTTTGAAATTTCTCTGTTTGTCATTTGCAGTCCCTCCTTAGCTGTGCACGGAAGCTGAACGCCTCTACAGGCAAGCAGCTCCCTCCTTTATACTGTATCTAATTTAGGATAACATTTTTTCAGAATAATTTCCATGTTTTTATTGTTTCATAAGATTTTATCATGTATACTGGCAAATATAAACTAATAGACTGGAGTGATATTATGAGATTATTCATTGACACCGCTAATGTTGATGAAATAAGGGAGGCTAACTCTCTAGGCGTGATTTGCGGCGTTACTACTAATCCATCCCTTATCTCTAAAGAAGGCAGAGACTTCATACAGGTAGTAAAGGAGATTACCAGCATAGTGGACGGGCCTATCAGCGCGGAAGTGATCAGTATGGAGCATGAGGGAATGATTACGGAAGCTCGTGAGTTGGTAAAGATTCATAAAAATATCGTAGTAAAAGTCCCTATGTGCCTGGAAGGCTTGAAGGCTGTTAAGATATTGTCGCAGGAAGGTATAAAAACCAATGTAACTTTAATTTTTTCCGCCGCTCAGGCATTGTTGGCAGCCCGGGCCGGAGCCACTTACGTTAGCCCCTTCCTGGGAAGAGTAGATGATGTGGGTAACGAGGGAATGTTTCTTATTGAAGAAATCGTGGATATTTTTAGAACCCACGACATTGAGACAAACATAATCGCCGCCAGTATCCGTCACCCGGTACATGTGGTGAGCGCAGCGCGGGCTGGGGCGGACATAGCTACGGTTCCGTATTCGGTTATAACAAAAATGACCAAGCATCCGTTGACGGATATCGGTATTGATAGGTTTTTGAAGGATTGGGAGTCAGTGCCCAAATAAGAAAAAAATATTAGCAGCCGCGTTTTTATTCAGAACGCGGCTGCTTTTCATTTTTCCTTTGGCTCAAATACCAGCGCGGCAAGAAAGCTGAATATTATTGCTGCCGTTAAACCACCGGCAGCTGCTTGCAGCCCTCCGGTAATAAGACCCGCAAGCCCCTTAGCGTCAATCTCATCCATAACTCCCTTTGCCATTTTATAGCCGAAGCCCGGCAAAGGTACTGTGGCTCCGGCTCCAGCGAAATCCACCAGAGGCTTGTATAATCCAAGGCCTCCCAGCAGACATCCGGCTACTACGAATAAAACCAGTATCCGCGCGGATGTGAGCTTTGTCTTATCTATCAATATCTGTCCGATAACGCAGATAATTCCTCCAACTACAAACGCTTTAAGGTATTCCATAGTCAGTTATCCCCCTTTGTATTCTCAATAGCTACCGCGTGAGCTACTCCCGGGATAGTTTCGTTTTGCTGCACGGAAGTTGGGCTCATCAAGGCGCCGGTAGGTACCAATAATATTTTGTTTAGCTGACCTTTTTTCATTTGCTGATAAAGATATCCTGAAAAGGTAACGGCGGAACAGGCGCAGCCGCTTCCTCCGGAGTGAGTGTCTTGTTTTTCCCGGTCAAATATTTCAATGCCGCAGTCGGAATAATTGCTGCCCATGGTATAGCCTTCCTGAGTCATCATTCTGCTTACTATTTCGTGACCTACATAGCCCAAATCTCCGGTGAGGATCATATCATAATAATCAGGATTCCGACCGGTGTCTTTGAAGTGGGCGGTCAAAGTGTCCACCGCGGCGGGGGCCATAGCTGCTCCCATATTATTTGCGTCCGTAATACCCATGTCGATTATTTTTCCTACGGTGAAAGACGTAATGTATGGAGCCGACCCGGATTTAGCGAGAATGGCGGCCCCATGGCCTGTAACTGTCCAGGATGAGGTGAGGGGACGCTGGGTGCCCAGCTCCAGAGGAAAACGGAATTGTTTTTCCGCCGCGCAGAAATGACTGGAGGCTCCTGACATAACGTAATGGGCAAAGCCGCCGTCTATCAAAATTGAACCAAGGCCAATGCCTTCGCCAAAGGTGGAGCAAGCCCCGAATATGCCAAGGAACGGAAGCTCTAAATCCCGTACCCCGAAGGTGCTGCCGGTCAGCTGGTTTGATAAATCTCCGGAAAGCACGAAATCAATGCTTTTTTTATTAAGTCCGGATTTATGCAAGACCAACCCGAAGTTATCCTTTGCCATAGTGCTTTCGGCCTTTTCCCAGCTATCTTCTCCAACCATAATGTCTTCATGCACCACATCGAAATAGGACGCCAGAGGCCCTTCGCCTTCCTTTGGCCCTACGGTTGAGGCTGTGCACAGGATAGAAACCGGGTCTTCAAATACTATAGATTGATCTCCTGTCTTTTTTAACATGTGGAATCCTCATTTCATAAAATAGTAAATAATGCCAACCAAAAAGCTTGCTAAGGTTCCGTATACGATAACGGGACCTGCCACGATAAACATTTTGGCTCCAAGGCCGAGTATCCAGCCTTCCTTTTTAAATTCAATAGCTGGTGAGGCCACGGAGTTGGCAAAGCCGGTTATAGGCACAATGGAACCGGCACCGGCGAACTTCCCGATCTTTTCATATAGGCCAAGTCCGGTAAGAAGTATCGCGCAAAATATCAGTATGACGGAGGTATAGAGAGAAGCCTTATCCTCGGGGTACTGTCTGGTGGTAAAATAATTAGTTATAAACTGGCCCAAGGTGCAGATCAGACCTCCAACGCAAAATGCTTTAAAGCAATCCGCGGCCAGGTGGGAATTGGGAGAAACCTCCTTTACCAGCTCCTGATAACGGGCTTTTCCTTTGTTTGATTGATCCAAATTTATTCCTCCTATATGTTTTGGTAATTAACCTTATAAAATATAATTAGTCTTTGATTTATTTTGTCAAAATGGGGAAATTATATTCTTACAAAAAAATGGTTATAATCCTTTTATCTTTTAATTCCTTCTGATATAATAGCCCAGTATCTTATTGGCGTGCGGTACTGTATAGTACAGCGAAGGAGTGAATCGATTGAATTATACTAAATCAAATATAGCGAAACAAAAAAAGAGCAGAAAGTCTACCTCAAAGAAGGTTAAAAACAAAACTGGACTGATACTTTTACGGGTCATTATAGCTGCCGCGTTGATTTGCGGCTTTGCCTTAGCGAGCGGAGCGGTCGGAGTATATTTAGGTATAATCGAGAACGCGCCAGAGCTTACTGCCATAGATATGCAGCCCAGTATTTATTCTTCCGTTATAATAAACAAAAAAACGGGAGAGGAGACCAAACAGCTAAGAGGCGAAGAAAACAGGGAATATGTTACCTTGGATCAGTTGCCTCAACACATGAAGGACGCTGTTGTGGCTATTGAGGACAAGCGTTATTATTCCCATGACGGGGTAGACTTTAAAGGTGTTGTACGGGCCTTGTATCAGAACATATTTTATAAAGAATCTCAGGGAGCCAGTACTATAACTCAGCAGCTTATCAAAAACTCCCTGGATATTGACAGGAATACTATTACTACAAAGCTGCAGGAGCAGTATCTGGCTCTTGAATACGAAAAATCAATGGTAGAGCAGTATGGCAGCAAGGAAGCAGCCAAGGAAAAAATATTGGAGCTTTACATTAACACCATAGCTCTTGGACATAACATGAACGGTGTGCAGATGGCCGCTAAATACTATTTCGGCAAGGATGTGTCACAGCTTACGCTTTCGGAATGCGCGGTTATAGCGGGCATCACCCAGCATCCTGTTAAATATTCGCCCATAAGCAACCCGGAAGAAAGCAGTAACCGCCGGGAACGTGTTTTGGATGAGATGCTGGAGCTTGA
>Ga0153948_1001202_pt1 | contig 13447 bp, 13 predicted proteins | sample TSNJ032MetaG_FD_104696 | JGI IMG/M metagenome (GOLD analysis project Ga0153948, IMG submission 104696) | Attine ant fungus gardens microbial communities from New Jersey, USA - TSNJ032 MetaG | ecosystem: Host-associated > Fungi > Mycelium > Unclassified | place: USA: New Jersey, Wharton State...
TGCCTTCCACCAGAACGTTCTGGCCCTCAATGAGCCTGGCGCCAGTGCCGTCGAAAATCTTCACATTGGTGAGAAGAACGGGCTTTGCCGGGGCTTTGGTCTGGGCCATTGCCGTGCCGGTCAGGCCCAAGGCAGAGACCGTAAGCGACGCGGCAGCCGCCTTGAGCAAATTGCGGCGCGACAGCTTCTTTTCCATCCGCGCCATCAGTTGCAAGGCCTGTGGGCTGTGACAGGCGCAGCTCCATCCGTGAATGAGGTGTCCGTATTTTTGGCCAATCCGTATCGACAAGACACACCCCTTCTTTTCATTTGCGAACTATAGCGCGCAGAAAGCTTCAGGAAGCCGAAGCGATAACTTTCATGTTAGAGGATTCTTCAATAAAAACATCCCGAATTTGCCGGTTTCATCCATTCGATGTATATATTTTCCATCCTGTGCATCGCGAATAAAATGTCGAACGAACCTCCCTGCCCTACCGCCGATTTGACTATTGAATCTGGAGTAAAAATTGCGCCGTGAACAAACTGTCCTTCAAGTCTCGATAGGCGTTACTCTCCTTGTCGCCGGTTTCGGCGTCGTATTCGGTCTTTTGTCCGGTTCATTCTCGATTGTATTCGACGGCGTCTATATGCTGGCCGATGCCGCCATGAGCGGGCTCGCGCTCATCGTATCGCGGCTGATTGCACTTTCCGCCTTGCCGGAGCGGACCAACCGCAAACTGCGTGAACGTTTCACCATGGGCTTCTGGCATCTGGAACCGATGGTGCTTGGCCTCAACGGCATCATGCTGACCGGCGTTGCAATCTATGCGCTCATCAATGCAATCGCCATTATCATGCAGGGCGGTCGCCATCTCGAATTCACCTATGCCATTTTCTATGCCGTGGTGGCATTGATTGCCTGCCTCGGCATGGCCTGGTTTGAAATGCACGCCAATCGCAACATCAAATCGGATTTCGTGGCGCTTGACGCCAAGGCCTGGATCATGTCCGGCGGCATTACCGCCGCACTGTTGATCGCCTTCCTCATCGGCTATCTCGTGGAGGGCACGGAGCTTGGATGGATAGCGCCCTATATCGATCCGACCGCGCTGGCCGTGGTTTGTCTCGTCATCATCCCGATGCCCATCGGCACGATCAAACAGGCGCTGGCCGACATTTTTCTGGTCACGCCTGCGGACCTCAAAATGCATGTCGACAGCGTGGCGCAGGACATTGTGAAGCGCCACGGCTTCGTGTCCTATCGCGCTTATGTTGCGAAAGTCGGTCGCGGCAAGCAGATCGAGCTTTACTTCATCGTCCCGCCCAACCTGCCGCCCCGGCGGCTGGAAGAATGGGACGCCTTGCGCGATGAAGTGGGCAATGCACTGGGTGAAGAAAGCCCGGACCGCTGGCTGACCATCGCCTTCACCACCGATGTGGAATGGGCGGTGTAACAACGGCCTTATCCAGACAGCTTCTTCGCCTGAATCTTCTGCGATGACGCCTCGACCGTCACATCATAGTGGTCGCCCTGCACGACATCGAGAATGCGGCTCGGACGAAAGGCGGCGATGTTGACGCCGCCTTCATGGCGCAGGCTGTCGAACAGGATGCCGTCTTCTCCGGCAGCGCGCATTTCCTCGCCGAAATGCTGCGATGCGCCGTAATCGCCGGACGCATAGACGTCCGGCCTTGCCGCTTGCTCGCCACATATATCGACAAAATCGCCTTCTAGGCGCGCGCTATAGACACGGAACGTCCGGGAAAGTGCCGCCTGCCCCGTGGCAACCGCCTCACGGCGCATATGATGCGCAATCTCCACCACCGAGGTGGTGAGGCTGGCGGCGGCATACCACGCGCCAAGCTCTGGCCCGTTGAACCGCATGCCACCGGGCGCAACATGCAGGAATGTCGCCATGACGATGCTGGAATTCGGCCTGCCGAACACCCATTCCTCCTGCGGCAGCCTTTGCAGGCGCTCGACCAGAAGCCGGTCGTTGGTCCAGCCCGCCAGTTCCATCACGGCTTCCAGATCGGCAGCGGTCGCGACCGTGTCGAAAAGCCCGACCGGAGGAAAACGCGACGGAATAAGCCGATAACTCGGTTGCGGGGCGGGGTTGCGCCTCACGAGAACACCACGTCGGAATCGCGATAAGGCCTGAAGGCGCTGTCGATTTCGTTTGGCTCCATGAAGTGGCCGCCACGGGCCGCGTCGAGAAACCGCCGCACGGTCAGCAATCCATCCTGCGTGCCGCCTGTGACCAGCCTCAGCGGCGCATGCCCGCCAAACACCGTTGCGTGATTGGGCGTCGTCAGCCAGCGCACGCCCGCTATCTCATCCGCATAAAGAACACCCAGCGCCTGATGAATACCGAGCACGGCGGACAGGCGCGTCAGCACATCGACATCCAGCGTGATATCGCGATGCTCGCGCACGGCTTTCACCCAGTTGTAATAGGTTGAGCGCGATGGAAGACCCAGCACCAGCAGACGCTGCTGCTCGTCCAGCCCCCAGAGATCGGCAATGGCCAGAAAGGTGCGCAGACCGGGAGCGCTCAGCCGCTTGCGCGACAAAGGCTTGAACCGGCCCGGGTCGAGAACATCCGGTCCTTTTTCAATCCCTGTCTTTAACATCGCCGCGTTCCGAGCCATGACCTTCTCCATTCGTCCAGAATGGAATATAGTCCAAATTTGGACTTTTACAACCCGGCGTTACCAGAACTGGTTATTCAGCCGCGATGAGCGGGGCGTTGGCAGCACCTGGAAGATCGAAATGAACCGGACGCAGCGAGACATGGCCGTTGCGGATATCCAGCACATGCGAATAGACCTGCGCGCCGCTTTCGAGTACCGGCAGCTTTTCCTCATGCATAATGCTGATGACGATGGCGTCGGGGCAGCGGGTCTTCAGGGATGCATGGAAGCGTGCCTTTGCAGCCGGGTCGAGAGCACCTGTGGCTTCGTCAAGGAAGATGATCGAAGGCTTGTGCAGGAGAATGCGCGCCAGCACAATCTTCTGCTTCTGCCCGCCGGACAGAACCATATCCCACGGCGCGCCACCGGCATCGCTATCGTTCATTCGTTCGATGAATTCGCCCAGACCCGCTTCATGCAGGACGGCTGCAACGGCAAGATCGCCAAAACTTCCGGCATCGCCCGGCAGACTGACAAGCTGCTTCAGCGATACGGACGGAAACTTCGCATCCTGCGTCGCATAGAGCGAGGTCGCATTCTGCGGATAGATGATATCGCCAGTACCATAAGGCCAAAGACCGTTTAGCGCCTTCACGAAGGAGGTTTTGCCAGAGCCGGATTCACCGCGCATATAGACCCAGTCGCCAGCGCGGATATTGATGACGCCGGAGCGCAGGAACGGCGCTTCGCTATCCGGCCCCTGCATCAGCGTGAGGTTGCGGACAGACAGGCCGAAGCGCGGATGCTGACGGGCGAAGGCAAAGCGATTGATGCCCGAGCGCGCATAGAATTCCGTCGGGTCCTGCACATTTTCCATGGCCTGCGCCAGCCCGGTGACGCGGTTTGCATTGGCGCGCAGATTGGCGATTGCAGGCATGACCTGAATGAACCACGAGCAGTCATTGATCATCGCTGCGACCAGTTCCGCACCCGTGACATAATTACGGAAGCTCACCGACCCACTCATATAGGGCAGGAGACCCGGAATATAGGCGACGATGCGATTGGACAGGAAGCCATAGGCCTGCGAGAAGGCGAGATAGGCCGCGTCAAAACGATTGAGCTTGTTCCAGGTGCCGTCAACATCCTTGTAGAGACGTTCATTCACCGAACGCTGGACGGCCTCGCCATTGGAGGCCGAAATCTGGAAGCTGCGCCGCAGAAGGGTTGTCCATTCACCACGATAGGACCCTTCCGCCTGCTGAATGCCGAGATTGAGGCGTTCCAGACGGCGGCCGATCTTGATGGCAACGAATGTGCCGAGCGGCACGTAAAACAGGATAGCTGCAAAGGCGAGAACCGCGCTGCCATAAGAGCCGAAGACTTCCAGCCCCTCCACATCCGTGGACATTTCAATGAGCTTCTGCCCGATGAAGAAGGCCGACAGGACGACGCCGACAATACCCATCACGAGGCCGATGGCGCCGCCAGTCATACCCTTGATCGATTCCTGCAAGCGCTGATCGACATTGTCGATCTGGTCCTTGCCGCGACCTTGCTGCAAATGGAAATGGCTGTGCTTGCTATTCAGAAGCGCTGCGGAGAACTGATCGTTCAGCCACTTGCGCCACTTGCGATGCAAGGTCGTGGAAAGGAAATGGCGCGAGCCAACCAGCATCACATCCTTGCCCAGCATCAGCAGAACCAGAAGACCGGCATTGATCGAAATCGTCGCCAGCGGGTTTTGAACCGGTGCGGTATTGGCGTTGACGATGGAGTTCATCAGGTGACCGGAGGCTTCCGCTACCCAGACCGTCATCTTGCTGACGAAAGCCGTCAGAAGAAAAATCGCGGCGGTGAGCGCCCAAGCTTCTCTCCAGCGGTCGGATACCCAATAGGCGCGCATCAGGCCCCAGAACGAGGTCATGCTGGCCACGGCAGACTTGTCCCCTTGTTGCAGGCTGGCCTGCCGGGACTGTCGTTCTATCTGCCGTACTCCTTTCAATCCACACCTCGCTTCCAGTTCACCAATTGTAACTCTGTGTAACACATTGCAACAAACTGTGGTTAACGCAATGTTAACAGTCAATACAAAACGCGAGCACAGAAACTTGAAAAGCGGGGCACGCCCTTTCAAGAACATGAAATCGTTCAGCTATTGGATGTGCTAAATTTTATGGGGAAGCGTCGTTTTATGCGGAAAACACACGCTTAGAAGCAAATATGCAACATGATTCGGCGTGATCGCTCTGTTACAGGGCGAGAAATGCCTGCAATCGCGGCACCGCGAAATCGAGGAAGACCTTCACGCGCTGGGGCAGTCTGGCCCCGCCAAGGAACACGGCATTCACCTCTTCCTCGTCGCTTTCGATGACATCCGCCAGCACCTCGACCAGCCGTCCGGCTGCTATGTCGTCGCGCGCATGGTAATGCGCGATGCGGGCCAACCCCACCCCGGCTATGGCCATGCGGCGCACCGTTTCACCATTATTGGCGAGCAATGATCCATAGACGGCGCGGTCAACAATGCGACCGCTTTCCTTGAGCGGCCAGACCGGCGCGACACGGCGGAAGTTGAAGCCGATGCAATTATGCTCGGCGAGATCGTCAACCGAGCGTGGCATGCCGCAGCGCTCCAGATAGGCGGGGGCCGCCACGATCTTGCGCCGCGCCAGACCGATCTTGCGCATCATCATGCTGGAATTTGCAAGCTTGCCGGTCCGAAACGCCACATCGGTCCGATCGCGATAGAGGTCCACGATCTCGTCGTTGAGCGACAGGTCCACCACGATATTCGGATAGGCGCTGAGAAACTCCGGCAGCACCGGCTCCAGCCCCAGTGTGCCCAGCGCAACAGACGTGGTGATGCGCACCGTGCCGCCGGTGCTGGCTGAGCCTTGCGAGAGTTCGCGCTCGATCTCGTCAAAGTCGTGCAGCAGCCCCTGACTGCGCTCATAATAGATGCGCCCTTCGGCGGTGAGCGACAGGCGGCGGGACGACCGTTCCAAAAGCCGCACGCCAAGCCGCGTCTCGATGCGGGAAATCAACTTGCTGATCGTCGATGGATTCATGCGCAAAAGACGCGCAGCCTCCGAGAAGCTGCCCGCGTCCACGACCCGCAGGAACACCTGCATCTCACCGGCGCGATTATCCATCCATGACCCCATCTGTGAAATTGTTTCATAGATAATGTGGAACGACAGCGGATTTTCAAGTGGGAATGTTGGGCCTATCTCTTTGTGCATCACAGGATTCTAATGGATTCCTGACTGGAAGCGTTTGCCTCCCAAGCTTCGTGCGCCTCCGCGCGAAACGCGTCCAGCCAGTCAACAGGAGTTACAATGAAGATTGTCAACGCACACGGCGCGGCTATTCCCGCGCTCGGTTTCGGCGTTTTCCGTATGTCGGACGCCGAAGTGGAAGCTGTCGTTCCAGCCGCACTGGAAGCAGGTTTCCGCCATTTCGATACCGCTCAGATCTATCAGAACGAAGCAGCCCTTGGCCAAGCCTTGCAGAAGGCTGGCGCGCGTCGCGATGATCTGTTCCTGACCACCAAGGTCTGGGTCGATAATTATAGCGAAGACAAGTTTGCCTCGTCCGTGACCGAAAGCCTCGACAAGCTGCAAGTCGATCAGGTCGACCTCTTGCTGCTGCACTGGCCAGCCCACAAAGTGTCGATTGCCGAACAGGTCGACTTGCTGAATGCGGTTCAGGCTTCGGGCAAGACGCGCTTTATCGGCGTCAGCAACCAGAATATCGCGCAGATGAAAGAATCGATTGAACGCAGCCAAGCGCCAATCGTGACCAACCAGATCGAGGTTCATCCTTATCTCGATCAGAACGCGATTGCCGCTGCCGCCAAAGAAGCAGGCGTTGCCATCACCGCCTATTTCGGTATGGCCGATGGTGCGGTTCCGCGTGATCCGGCTTTGCAGGCCATCGGCGCGAAATACGGCAAGACCGCCGCACAGGTTGCGCTGCGCTGGCTCATCGAACGCGGTTTCATCGCGCTTTCGAAGACCGCCAAGCCGGAACGTGTCGCGGAAAACTTCGACCTGTTCGACTTTGAACTCAATTCTGAAGACATGGCGGCGATTGCAAAGCTCGCCCGTCCTGACGGACGTCTGGTCAGCCCTCCCGAGCTGGCGCCTGTCTGGGACAAGTAACACGGAGATTTCGCTATGAGTGCTTCAAACGCTCAGACAAGCGCAACCAAGGCGGCCGGTTTCAACTGGCCGCTTCTTGCGCTTGCAATCGGTGCCTTCGGCATCGGCACCACCGAATTTGCCCCAATGGGCCTGCTGCCCGTCATCGCCGATGGTGTGAATGTATCGATCCCGACCGCTGGCCTGCTGGTCAGCGCCTATGCGATTGGCGTCATGATCGGCGCGCCGATCATGACGCTGGCGTTCGGGCGTTTCGGCAAGCGCACCGCGCTGATGCTGCTGATGGCGATCTTCACCATCGGCAACATTCTGTCGGCCTTCGCACCGGATTACTGGACGCTTCTGGCTGCTCGTCTCGTGACAAGCCTCAACCACGGCGCGTTCTTCGGTCTCGGCTCCATCGTTGCAGCCAGCGTCGTGCCGCCAGAAAAGCGGGCCAGCGCCGTTGCGACCATGTTCATGGGCCTCACCATCGCCAATATTGGCGGCGTCCCGGCAGCAACCTGGATCGGCCAGCAGATCGGCTGGCGCATGTCATTTGCGGGAACTGCGGTTCTCGGCCTCGTCGCCATTGCCGCGCTGTGGCTTTCGCTGCCGCGTGGTGAAGCGGGCAAGATGCCGAATGTCCGTCAGGAGCTGGGTGTTCTGATACGTCCAACCGTGTTGAAGTCGCTGGCGACAACCGTGATGGGTGCAGGCGCAATGTTCACGCTCTACACCTATGTTGCCGCCGTTCTGGCTGACCGCACCGGTGCGTCGGAAGGTTTCGTGACGCTGGCACTCGTCATTATCGGCGTGGGCTTTACCATCGGCAACGCGCTGGGTGGCCGTCTGGCCGACTGGTCGCTGAATGGCGCAACGCGGATCTTCCTCGGCCTGCTCGCTGTCATCAGCTTCGTGCTGCCGCTCGCGCTCAACAGCCATGTCGGCGCAGTGATAGGCCTGCTTGCCTGGGGTGCTGCGGCATTCGCCATTGTACCGCCGGTTCAGATGCGCGTCATGCAGGCCGCAGCCGAAGCACCGGGTCTGGCTTCGTCGATCAATATCGGCGCATTCAACCTTGGCAATGCAGTGGGCGCTGCTCTGGGTGGCGCTGTGTTGAGCGCGGGCTACGGCTATGCTGCCATCCCGGTGGCCGGCGGCCTTCTGGCTGCAGCGGGTCTGCTGTTCACGGTGTCACGCCGCCCGAAAGCGGAGCTTGCCCCTTCGGCTTGCTGACAAAACTTGCCCCGGCGCGCGCCTGATCAGTCGAGCGTGCGCCGGAAGCGCAAAAGAGCCATCGTGGCAAACAGAATAACGAACAGGATCAGCGCATTCACCTCGCCGGCAATATCGGCAAGGGTTGCGCCTTTCAGCATGACGGCGCGCACAATGCGCAGGAAATGCGTGAGCGGGAAAATCTCGCCTAGTGTCTGCGCCCAATCGGGCATGCCCCGAAACGGGAACATGAAACCCGACAGCATCAGCGATGGCAGAAAAAAGAAGAACGTCAGCTGCATAGCCTGCATCTGCGTCCGCGAGGCGGTCGAAATCGTATAGCCGAGCAACACCAGCGACAAAACGAAGATCAGCACGCAAGCCAGAAGCAGCGCCAGCGATCCGACAAACGGCACGCCGAACAAAAGCTTTGCCGCAACCAGCACGACCACCACCTGCACCGCCCCCACAGCGAGAAACGGCAGCACCTTGCCCAGCATGATCTCGGCAGGCGTGGCGGGCATGGCGAGCAGGTTTTCCATGGTGCCGCGCTCGGTTTCACGGGTCAGCGCCATGGCCGTCATCATCACCATCGTCATTTGCAGGATGACACCCAGCAGGCCGGGAACGATATTATACTGCGACACGCCTTCCGGATTGTACCGACGATGCACGATCACCTGTAGCTGGCTGCGCGCGGCCTCTGTCGCTTCGGCCTGCTTGCCCTGCTCGCGCAACAGCGCCTGACTGGCCACAGTGCTCAACGTCGATATTGCCCCGCTTGCCACAGACGGGTCGGTTGCATCGGCTTCGATGAGAATTTGCGGCGCGTCGCCTGCATCCACCCGCCGCTCGAAGTCGGAGGGGATGGTGACGACAAAGGAGACTGTGCCGTTGGCAATCAGCGCTTCGGCTTCGGCGGCGCTTTGAACCACATGATCGAAGCGATAATAGCCGGTCGTTTCCAGCGCCGATATCATCGCCCGGGTGTAATGATCCTGACTGGTGACGACCACGGCGCTTGGCAAGCTTTTCGGGTCGTTGTTGATGGCAAAGCCGAACAGCAGAAGCTGCATCAGGGGTACCACCAGCATCATGGCAAAGGTAATGCGGTCACGCCGCATCTGGATGAATTCCTTCATCAGCATTGCGCCAAGACGCTCGAATGAAAACCAGTTGCCGGTCATCCTTTGCTACTCCCGGCCTTGTTGCTCCCGGCGCTGGCCGCTTTCGACATATTGTCCTGCGCATTGGCCATGAACTGGATGAAGACATCCTCAAGGCTGGTTTCGCCCGCCTCGACGGTAATCCCGTCACGATGTCTGATCTTGTCGAGCGCAGTTTCAAGCTTGGCCCGGTCGGAGCCGACAACGTGCAGCGTCGCCCCGAACGGCGCCACTTGCTGAACGCCCGGCTCGCTCTCCAGTTCGCGCGCGACATCGCCCAACCGCTGGCCGCTGACGATGAAAGTCGTCAGTCCCGCCTCGGCGATCACATCCTTGACCGTTCCCGTCGCCAGAAGCTTGCCATAGGAAATATAGCTGATGCGGTGGCAGCGCTCGGCTTCATCCATGTAGTGAGTTGAAACCAGCACCGTCAGGCCGCCATCGGCAAGGCGGTGAATCTCGTCCCAAAAATCGCGCCGCGCCTTGGGGTCAACACCGGCGGTCGGCTCGTCCAGCAGCAGCAGCTTTGGCTTGTGCATGATACAGGCAGCAAGTGCGAGCCGCTGTTTCCAGCCGCCGGAAAGCGTTCCGGCCAGCTGATTTCCGCGCGATGTCAGCCCCAGCTCTTCCAGCGTGCGCGCCACATGGTCCTGCACCGGCTTCAGACGATAAAGCCGCGCCACAAATTCAAGATTTTCGGCGATGGTCAGGTCTTCGTAGAAGGAAAAGCGCTGCGTCATGTAACCGACCTCGCGCTTGATCTTCAGCCCTTCCGTGCGCAGGTCAAACCCCAGCACCTGCCCCTCGCCTTCGTCAGGCGTCAGCAGGCCACACATCATGCGGATGGTGGTGGTCTTTCCGGAACCGTTCGGCCCCAGAAAGCCGACAATCTCGCCCTCCGCCACCGACATGCTCACATGATCGACGACAGTTGCATCGCCAAACCGCTTCACCAGACCTTTGACATCAATGGCGTTCGACATGGCCGCCTCCGCCTACCGGGCGGCCAGATCGACATCGACGATCTGGCCCGGCTGGAGCGGCGAAACCGGATCGACCGGATGCGCCTCGACGAGATAGACGAGCTTCTGGCGTGTTTCGAGCGAATAGATCACCGGCGGGGTGAATTCCGGGTCGGGCGAGACATAGCTCACCTTCGCCTTGAGGTCTGCCGCGCAGCCGTCGCAACGGACCGACAACATGTCTCCAACCCGAACAGAGGAGAACTTGGCTTCAGGAATATAGACTTTCAGCTTCACCGCACCGTCCGGCAACATGGTCAGCACTGGCGCAGTCGGCCCGGCAGTATCGCCGGGATTACGGATGACATCGGTGATCCGCCCGGCAGCGGGCGCAACAATGGTGCGCTTGGTCAGATGCCAGCGTGCGGAATCGAGCTGTGCGGCAGCGCTCTTGACCGCGTTTTCAGCCGCCTTGATTTCTTCCGGGCGGGCGGGCAAACGCCCCACGGCCAGATTGGCCATGCTCTGATTAATCGAAGCTTCGGCCACTTCCACACTGGTTTTGGCATCGTCCAGCTGGGCCTGCGTCATGACCCCGCGCTTTGTCAGGTCCTGCGTGCGCAAAAGCGTGCGCCGCGCATCGTCGGCCTGCGCATTGGCGGTACGCACCGATGCCTCCAGAACCGCAATTTCATCCGGGCGCTTGCCAACCTGCAAATCGGCAAGCTGCGCCTGAGCCTGCGCCAGCGCGGCTTCTGCCTGCGCAACCGCGATCTTCGCATCCGTATCTTCGGTGAGCGCAATCGGCTTGTCCGGCTCCACGCGGTCGCCGCGCTTCACCATGACGGATTGCACCTGCGCAACTTCCAACGGGGCGAGCTGCACGAACTCGCCTTCGACATAGCCGACGGCCAGCGGCTGGCCGCTGCATGCCGCGAACAGATAGGACGCGAAAGGAACGATACAGAGAAGGCTCATTGCACTTCGTCCTTATTATGCTGCTCATCGCGGGCGGCGAGAATGGCAAACAGATTTTGCCGTGCGATGGCTGCGACCGCCCTGGCTTCATCGGGACCGAAAGCCGCCCAGCCCATGCGCCGTTTCACCGCCTCCTGCCCGATCCGAAAATAGACGACCTGTCCAAGCAGCGTGAAAACGGTGAGCCGCGTCTGTTCGCTTTCGGCCGGTTCGCCCGTTGCTGCTTCCCACACGGCGCAAAGCCGTTTGTGGGTCGGCTCAAAGACGCCGGAATAGATGCGGTCGAGCGCCGCTGTCGGATGCGCCAGCTCGCGCAACAGAAACTGAACAATTTCGCCGGATGCCGGTTGCGCCACGATAAACTGAACCATCCGCTCCAGTGCGAAACCAAGCTGCTGACGCGCAGCTTCCTTTGTCGTCGCAGGGGCACCAATTGCCCCGTAATGGCCGAGCGCCTGACCGGCAACACCTTGTATCGTCTCGACAATATAGTCGGCAGCGGCAAGCCGCAGCCCTTCCTTGCCGCCGAAATGATAGGCGATAGAACCGATATTCGCCTTGGCAAAAGCCGCGATCTCGCGCGTCGAGGTGGCGTCGAAGCCTTTCGATCCGAACAGCTGCAAAGCCGCATGGATCAGCGCCATGCGCGTCTGGTCGCTGGACAGTGACGGCTCGCTTTGGGCGGCGTTGGCAGGAGTGCCAGTCTGGCGCGATTTTTTCATAATCTGATTTAATCAATCGATTGATTAAATGTCAAGTCGATGAAAACTGCGCGAGGAGATCGCGCAGTTTTCAGTCAGATTCGCCGGGGCTTGACGAAGGCTCTCGCCTATCATTTCGCGCTGGCGATAACTTTCTCCAGCCGCGTCTGGACGATCTTCGGCTTCTTGGCGGCAACGATCTGTTCGAGATTGGCCGGATTGTCGCCGACAGCAATCACCGCAACCATGCCCATGGCGAAGTGCGGCGTGCATTTGACGAGATAGGCGCCTGGCTCCGTGACGGTCAGCACATAGTTCTCGTTCATCTTGCTTTTGAACGGGGCCACGCCTGCCGGGAGCATGTCCTTGACCGACTCGACATAATGCCCCTTGTCCACCGAGATGAAGGTTACCGTGTCGCCGGGCTTCGCCTTGATATAGGCAGGCTCGAACACCATGACGCCTTCAGCGCCCTTGTTCAGCATGTGAACTTCAATATTCTCAGCGAAAGCAGGTGCAGCAAGCAGGCCTAAGACACCGGCGGCAAGTCCCAACGCGGTCATACGCATTTTCATCTCGATCTCCATCACGAGCGCCGCGGCTGCCCAAGCGAACAGGCCGAAAGCGCCCAAACATTGCGGGCAAAGCAGCCCGCAATCGGAAATCTAGTCCCTTCGTTTCAGGTTTTCCTTGATTGCAATCAAGGAAGTGGGATGACAAGCAGGTTCAGTGCAGGCCGAGATAGGCTTTGCGCACCTCGGCATTGTCCAGAAGCGAAGCGCTGTCACCTGACAGATGAATGCGGCCATTGACCATGACATAGGCGCGCTGCGACAGTTTCAGTGCGTGATTGGCATTCTGCTCGACCAGAAAAATAGTCTTGCCCATCGCGGCAATCTCTCCCAGCACCTCGAAGACGCGCTTCACGACCAGCGGCGCCAGCCCCAGCGAAGGCTCATCGAACAGGATCAGCTCGGGCCGCGCCATCATCGCGCGCGCAATGGCCAGCATCTGCTGCTCGCCACCGGACATGGTGCCCGCAACCTGATTGCGACGTTCCTTGAGGCGGGGAAACAATTCAAACATGGTCGCGCGATCGGCGTCGAAATGCTCCATGCCGACAGGCGTGGTGCCCATCATCATGTTCTCCTCGACCGACATTTCCTGATAGATTTGCCGCCCCTCCGGCACCAGCGCCACGCCACGCCTGGAAATACGGTTTGTCGCCAGACGGGAAATGTCCTCGCCACGATGAACGATCCTGCCTTTCGATGCGCGCGGCGAGCCGAAGATTGTCGAAAGCAGCGTGGTCTTGCCTGCGCCATTCGCGCCGATCAGGCTGACAATCTCGCCCTTCGAAATATGCACATTGACCGAGCGCAGCGCTTCCACCGCACCATAATGTGCGTGCACATCCACCAGCTCCAGAAGCTTGTCGGTTACGCCCTGACCGTTTGGTTCTGCCGCCTGGCTCACGATTGCACCTCTTCTTCACTGACACCGAGATAGGCAGCGATCACTGCCGGATCGTTGGCCACCTGCCCGGGCGTTCCATCGGCAATGACCTCGCCGTGATCCAGCACGACAATGTGGTTGGATATGCGCATCACCAGTCCCATATCGTGCTCGATCACCAGCACGGTCAGCTCCTGCTCGGCGCA
>Ga0153948_1001203_pt1 | contig 13439 bp, 8 predicted proteins | sample TSNJ032MetaG_FD_104696 | JGI IMG/M metagenome (GOLD analysis project Ga0153948, IMG submission 104696) | Attine ant fungus gardens microbial communities from New Jersey, USA - TSNJ032 MetaG | ecosystem: Host-associated > Fungi > Mycelium > Unclassified | place: USA: New Jersey, Wharton State...
ATATACAATTTAGCAGCTCAAACAGATTTAAGAATGACCATAGCTTATTGTAGATCAACAGAAAAGCAGGATTTGGAAGAGCAGAAAAAGTGTTTAACAGCATTTTGTGAATCAATGGATTGGCAAATAGACGAAACTATATTGGAAGTATCTACAGGGATTACTTTTGATAAGCGAAGAAATTTTATAAAGCTACTCGAATTAGTTGAGAGAAACAAAGTAAAACGAGTGATTATAGCAGATAAGAATATCTTGAGTCAAACCGGCTTTGATATGTTTGAACGCTTATTTGAAATTCATGGTACCGAGATTATAGTAACAGATTTATCGGAAGAACAAATAAAGAAAAGTGAGATACTGGATGAATTAATTAGTTTACTGGCTTGTTATAATTAGCGTTTAAAAGTCAAATCAGAAAGAGAGGGCAACATATTATGAAGAAAGCATACAAAATAGTTACTACTTTAATCGTATTAAGTGTAGTAGCATTAACCGGATGTAAGAAAGCCGAGGAAGTAGTAGAAACATCAGCAGTCGTAATTGAAGAGACAGTTAATGAAAGCCAATCAATAGCAGAATCTATTGAGGAAAGCATGAGTTTGGAAATTGAAAGTTTAGCAGAAGAGGGGCGAGTTGTATACAATGCCCAAGAAGATGTAATAGAAACATTACCAGAGTCCAATGAGATAACCAAAGCTGTAATGGAGAAGCTAAGAAAAGATGTAGCTGATGGTTTAGTAGCGGAATCAGAAATTGAGAATACGGTAGATATGTTATTACCAGACCTGCGAGGTAATGAAAGAACAGATTTCATTGAAGAATTACGTTTATTAGTTCCAGACACATTAAAAGAGGTTGATGCAAATGATGGTTATATTCCAATGGTAGAGGTAGGAACCAACGCATCAGTAAAAGAAGCAGATTTAACAGGAGCAGCAGAGACCATAGCATCAGTACCAGAGACAACAGTAGCAGTTGAAACCCATGCATCAAATACCAGTAATACCAGTAATGGTTTATCAGCAGAAGAGCAAGCCATAGCAAATTCGATGGGATTAAGTGGCCCCAGACCTGCATCTGATTACGTATCAGCAGGGGACGGTTCCGATGCAGGCGGTGCTGGGGGAAGTGCAGATTTAAGTGGTATAAGTATTCATTAAAAGAATGGAGCATGAAGCTCTTTTTAAATACACAAAGAAATAATGATAATGCAGTAGGCGGAATGTCTACTGCATTAGTATTTTAAAACAGAAAATCATACCAAAAAAGAGAGGAAGAAGTTTATGAGACAACATATGAAGAGGCTGATTGCCTTTATGTTAACATTGATAACAATGATAATTTCCCCACTAAGCAATTTGGCGGTCTACGCAACCACAACTGGGATAGGCAACAGCGATTCCACAACTGGTGGTGGTGGGTATGAGGGAGATAATAATAGTCTTAACGTTAGCAATCAAGGTTATCGTTTTACAGTTGTAGATCAGAACGGAAAACGAGTAAGTAATAGTGTAGACGTCTGGTATAACGGAACACCAGGAGAAAATATTGGAAATGCCAGTATATATTATTTTACGAATAGTAAATTGGAAATTTTATCTAATAGCCTTGAGTTGGCTGAAACTGGTAAGCATTTATTTTATGATGCTACAGATTTCATAAGATATCTCAATACAGCCAGAGAGGGAAGGGGTTATTCCGTAACCGAAATGCCATCAGTAGCATTAACCGGCCCCAAATTAAGTGCAGAGCCACATGGTGAGGAATTAATGTCTTGGATACTTGAAGGTTTAAGCGACGGAACGAGTGGAACAACAACTGCAAGCAATATAAAAGAAGTGAAATATATTGAAACATTAGCGGATGGTAGTAAAAAGATATATTACAGTGATGGTAGTGTGGTAATACAGCCAGCTTACTCAAGTGGTTCGTCTGGTTCTTCCGTAACTGCAAAAACATGGACTTGTAAAAACTGTGGAAAGACTTTTACTGAAAGTTCCAGTGATTCAAGCTTATATTGTAATGCCTGTTGGAGTGCTTCTGTAAAATGCTCCGAAGCAATATCGGCTTTAAATTCTTTTGTGACAAATGGGCCTACATCATATACATCGTTAAGTCAATTTAAATCGGAGTATAACAGCAAATTGGCAAGTGTAAAAGACTTATTACTATCCTACTACGGTCAGGGAAAAATAAGCTTAGCTCAATATACAAATTATCTGTTAAGTATTGCAAAAATAACTGCAATATACTCTACACAATATACATCAGTAGAAGCAAAAAACATCAAATATGCGAGTGCAGACAGTGTAATAGAAAAACTGTTTAACTGGATAGACAAAACCCCATTAGGAGCGATGCCAGTTTATGCAGCAACAGAAGGAACTCAAGTTGGAACGTTATACGATATTTTAAATGCCAGAACAAAGAATGAAAATATATTCAAATTGGATGGTTCTAGTGAAGTAGTAAATGGAGAATACTCTGACGGAACAAAATCTCCAATGAATATCCTAGCGAGTAATAATTATACTCTTCTGGTAGAGCCATTAGTTTGGTTTAAACCATGCAATTTAAGTGGTGCACAGGTATCTTACTATATTGCCGGTACCGTTACAAATGTAGTACAGTGGTCAACATCTTCATTAAATACAATAGGATACACTGGTGGTGGTAATGTAACTTGGTTGAGAGGAAGTCTTATAAGGGCTTTAGCTTTAGATGAAACTCATAACTTTGCTACAAGAGATACTAGTGCAGTAGGAAGCAGCGGTTCATATTTATATGGTTTTGATACTTTAGCAAGTACATTTGGAAAGTCAACATATACCATGGAAGAAAATGGCAAGCCAGAATTTTCACAGTTAGGAACGGTTGCAACAACAATTGGTTTTGGAGTCCACTGCTATTACGCATCAGTAGGTGTAGCTAGATCAATGACGCAAACTTACGATACCGATCTAATAGATGAAAAAGGCCCCGCACCAGACCCCGCCCCTCTGGACAATGAAGATGATTACGGAGCCAAGAGCAAGAAGTTTAAAATCCACAAATATTATGAAGACAGTAATGATAATGAAGTAACGCACATACCAGTAGCCAATTTCCACAGATCAGACAATCCTCATACAGTGGTCATTATGGATGAAATACCAGTAGGATATGAGGTGGTAGATTGGTTTACCAGTACAAAAGATATTTATCCACCAAACGGCAATAATCCAACAGATCACGCATTCCAGAAGTATAAGGATGCTTACAATGATGGAGACTACAGTTATAACGGCAGTACGAACAGATTAGCAACAGTTACTGTATTACCAGAAGATGATGAAGTCATATTACATGTATTGCTTCGTCAGAAAACTCCTAACAGAGTAGATGTAGTAAAGGTTTATGAGGGAACGAACGGAGAAACGGATAACGTAAGAGTATATACAGATGTAGAAGTACCTAATAATACATATATAGTAACAACCCCAGATAGTGGTTACGAGCACGTAAATAATTCAAATACAACAGCAGAATTAACAAAAGTTCCAGAGAACTGGAGTGAAGTACCAAAGACTAATTTAAGTACCGATACAGTTATTAAAATAGCGGATGATACAAAAACCATTTATATTCATTACAAGAAAGATGAATATGGTGCGAGTAGGTTAGTATTATATCAGAATGAAATATCAAGAAATTATGATTTAACAAGTTTGACGAGTTCTGGGGAGTTATTAGGCATAGCCAGAGCATTTAACAAAGTAGCCCACTTCTATTGTGATCACGAGGAATGGGTCGATACTAGTAGTAGTGGTAGTGATGAAGATGGAAATACATGGGAAGACAGCTCTGGCTATTGGGATACATGTGGTAATCAGACATCCAGAAACTACAGCAATTCGAACTATTATTACACTGTAAAAAATGATACAACATATGATAAATACCTAATTTATCAGAATCAAGTTAGTGACACTAGTGTAAATGGAACTGCGTCTGAGCCAGACGGATTTGATGGAGATCCAGTGAAGCCGAACATTAAATTCACATTACAGAGAACTTCAACAGATAAAGTAACACTTTACCCAGAGAAAAACAGCGGCAGTTTGAAATCAGTATTGAATGATATGGGTATAACAAAAGAGAGTTATCAAGGTGGAAAGACCAGATATAACAGCCTTGAGGAATCAGAGGAACTTGAGTGGTTTAAGACATTCCATACCAATTGGGTGTATGAAACATATGGAAACCCAGATGGCAATTATTACTGTAGCAGTCACGGTGACAGAGGAAGTTGGACACAATCTTCTAAGGATTCAACAGCAAATAGTGTAGCAGCAGCAAATAGCACTTATAGTACAAATAACAACATTAGTATACTTGGTTTTATTGGAAGTCATGGTGAGGGTTTGAATGTACCAGAAAGAAGAGCAGAACCATTTAATATATTTGAGAAGCTATTCAATAAGAATACAGCAAATTACATTCAGAAGCAGGATACAAATTTCCATTTCTATCCGTACATCAATATGAAAATGGAAACACTGACAACCAGCAAATCAGATGTAAAGGTAACATCCGAGAATCATAGTAAAGTTGCGAATATCAGTAATACCGATGTTGCAGTTTATTACAGTAAATCTGGCGACAGCTTATTACTGGAAAGTACCCAGTGGAGTATGCATGCTAGAAGTCAAGCAGCATTAGATTATTTCAGTTTGAATGATAAGGATAGTATATTGCCAGGCGGTGCAATGTATGACCTTAAAGGAAGTAATGTAAACAGTAATGTACCAGAAACATGGGTAGGATTCAGAACTTTTGAAATGGCAACGCCTAAAGCTGAAACATTAGTAAGCAGTACAGGTATCAGTACAACAGAGCAAGCTAAAGCAAATGGTCAGACATTTGCAAATGATGTTAAAAACTCGTTAGATAATTACCAGATCGTACAGTGGGTAGCTCCTGGCATACTAGGTGAAAGTGGGATGCTAAGCCATAGTAATAATACTCTTGTAAGCGGTGTTGGCAAGGCAAGTAAATTTATGACTAACACTTTAAGTAATGATGCCAAGTATTACTTGAAAGTGGGTGGGAAGGGGTCTGATAGATCAGATATTGACATCCTAAGTGAGCAGTTTGAACAAATTGTATATAATATAAGTTCAGATACAAATGGTAATGTGACAGTTACTAAAAACGGAACAGCCTTAGTATCAAGCAAGCTGGACAAAAATAAAAATATCACGGCGTTACTAAGTAACAGCGAAGTTGCTTTATTGGAGCAAAAGACAGGAGTAATAAGCAATTACGTAAGTTCTTTGGATTTTGGATTAGGAACTGATGTAAATACCAGTACATGGTATAACGAAGCTTATGTCGGAATTGATGTAGTACAAACCAATATAGCATATCAGTTAGGATTTAGAGAGGATAATTATCCAATTAGAGGTTCAGTATTAGATACAAAATTAGCTGGGTATCTGAAAGACAGACGTGACTTATATAACTTTGATGAGGTCACTCTTGAAGAAAAGACACGTACAAGTCAATTCAGAACAAGTAAGAAGAGTACAGCCAATGCAAGCAGTGCTGATGGGTTTATGGGCAACTTCAATGGAATCCAAATAATCATGCCAAATGTAGATAGTCTGATGAAAACTAAGGTATTTTACATTCCAAATGCAAATGTTACAGACCTAAATTAAAACTTGTAAAAGGTCAGGAGCGTTCCTGACCTTTTCAACTTTATGGGAATACAAAAGGACTGCCAGTTTATGGGTAGTTTTTGTAAAAATAAAGGAGCAGTAAGGATTTAAATAATGGACTCTGCCGGTCTGGCTGTATAGGAAAACATGTCGCTCTGATGCATAAAAAATACCTTATCAAGATTAAGTTGATGGAAATGAGTAAGGTATCGGGTGAAGAAAGAAGTTGTTTGGCTAAAACACAAATCCGGTGGCTTAGAGCAAAAAAATAGGTGTACAGTGCGGGAAAAATGAAGGGTGTAAAAATTTGGTTTGATTTTAGATGGGTATTTTGAGGATTGAAAATTTAAGGCTGATTTGTGTCGAATGGATGGGAAAATGGTAAGGGGAATAGGTTGGATGGGGATGTTGTTCAGAACAACCAGAATGGATTCCCAGAGGTTTAAATGGGTTTAGTGGGGGGAAGTTAAGGTAAGAGGGTTTTGGGGATTGTAGGGATGATTCAGAGGTTGAAAGAGATGGATTTTTAGAAAATTCAAAAATGTACACATAGGGAATACAAGGCTTCATACTTCTGCTTGGAAAGAAAATTAATAGTATTGAATGAAATAAAACAAGGCTCTGGAAGATTGGAAAGAATTAAGGATATCAATAGTTTTGGTTAACATATCGGAAACTAGAGAAAAAAATCCAGTTACTCAAAATTGGAAAAACATACGGCTGTTATGAAGTCCGGAATATAATATTTGACGATTCTCAAAATATATATAAAATGTTCAGGCTTTAAGCAGACTGGGCATGAATAATTATGTTTTGGAATAAAGTCAATGGCATAGAGTGAAATAAAACGATGTTTTGGAGGATTGGAAGGAATTAAGAATTCCAATGATTTTGCCTGACTTAGTAGAAACAAGGATTAAAAATCAATTAACCTAATCTCCGTGCAATGTACGTTTGCAATGGAATTGATAAATGGAGTATTTGCTAATTTCTTTAATATAAAGAAAATCACCATGCATGAAGACGACTAGAATATGAAAAGTTTGATTCGGGAAGAAGATGGTATACATTGGCTGAAATAAAATCGTATTTAGGAAGAATAAAAGAATCTGGGTATATCATTGATTTTGGTTTGCATATTGGAAACTAGAGTAATAAATTCTGATACTTGATTGTGGCAGTTTTTATACCAACAATTCAGGCATGGAATATGATTTTTATTTTTTGAAAAAATGTGAGAATATCCCCATGCTTTAAGGAGACATGGTATTAGCAATTTGATTTTGGAAGAAGAGGGATAACGGCAAGGAATATTTTATAGTGTTTTGGAAGATGCTAAAAATTTGGGAATATATATGATTTATAGTGGCTTGCTAAAAGCTAGTGTTATGAACCTGTATGCATAAACCGGATAAGGTGTACCTTGATGTTGAGATTGTTGAATTTAGTGATGTTATGTTTTCATAATTTAAGGAATATTCAGATACATAAAAAAGGCTGGGTAATGGGGGTGCCTACAGATACGAAAAATCGTGGTTACCAAAGATGTTGCGTGACGATTTAAAATAATATTTTAAAATGAGTAGCATTAAATATACTGGGGTGTTAAATGGTGATTTTGTCAGTGCTGGTTAGCTTTAAAAATCAGTAAAAAAGAAGAAGATAATTTTAAATATTTTGGTAAAATAGAATGAGGTAAATAAGAATAATATCAGTTAAATAAAAAAATGATACGATTTCGTGTATTTGGTAGTCCACTAATGTTTTCAGAGTGAAAATAGGGGTAAAAACGGGGGTTTTTAAAAAATAAAATGGTGGGAAGATAGAGAAAATGTAAAAATTGGTATGTAATTTCGAGAATTTTTCTGTGTTTTTATTAAAATATTTTGGATTAAAAATTTTAAGAAAGAGTAGTTGAGAATTAAAAAAACGATATAGTAATCAATCAAACAGCCAACTGGAAGAGGGCGTTTAGAGAAAATTGATTGTAGGATAATAGAGAGGCTTCATGATAATGGAGGATATGAAGAGTGGTAAACCATTAAGGAGGGTAATATGTCTAGAGAACAAAGAATAGAGTCGTTAAGGGATTGGCAGTATATAATAAGTAAATTGTATAGAGACTGTAAGAGATTAGACGTATCGGTTGAAGATGTGATTGAGGGGTTGGATGAAGAACGGTATCAAATGATTAAAGATACCATCAGTATTTTAATGGAATCTGATTTTTCTAAATTGCCCACTAAAATATATTTGTGCAATTATGGTATAGCCTATGAGGGGATAAGACATATATTAAGCAGGGATTATGGTATACAGCTAGTAGTAGGGAGCGTAAAAAAACAAATATATGGCGACAGGGATAAAATGAAAAAAATATTCGGAAATAGATACTTCAATGAATTAACCACTTATACTGAAGCGTCATTGACCGAGTATAATAGAAGGATACATAAGTTAGAATTATATAAAGTCATGGATAATATAATAATTGAGTTTAACTGTGATGAATGTAGTTCAGATGATATTCTAGTAACTAAGGAAGAGATGACTAAATTTGTTAAGGAGATAACTCCATATACAAAAAAGTATGTGAATCAATTAAAAGAGTCATTAGGAAGTAATGTAATAAATTATGTATATGGTTTGGAGCATAAAAAAGTATTAAGTGATACAGATATGGAAAATATAAAAATACTAAAGAGTTTAGTAGACTAAAAATATAAAAAAGTGCGAGCAGAAAAGAGAAAATAAAATGAGATTGAATTATCTAATAGTCAATAGATAACGGATACAGACATTGGAAATCAAGCTAGAAGTGTTGATAATGCTCACATGTCTGTCGTAGCGTAGGATATACTCAATGAAAATCATACCAATAATACCAGTGCCAAGAATCTTTGTGATGAAATTTGTAGAATTTTAATGGTTTTTGTGCTATGATGAAAAAAAGTTATCATATGGAGGATATCATGGCAGAAGAAAACAAGAGCAGGCTATATTTAGAAGTTAATTATTATTTGTTGAGACGGGCTTGGGATGTTTGTTTTAACTCATTAAAGGGATTCTATGAATATGAAGATAAACAAGGCAGATATGTTTCAGAAACTACTTATAATAAGATATTTAGAGAAAGTTACTTCCCCAACGACAGCATCCGCAGTGAACTAAAAAAGAAGCTACGCTTATCCGATGAAATATTCAATGGTAAAAAATTATTGCAAATACCAACAAGTGAAAAGGTTGATTATAATTATTTGACAATACCAATATTAGAGAAGCAGTGGGAAAGATTTTTTGATTTGAGGGAAAAAACAGGAGACAGTCAAAACGGCGAATTAAAACAAGAAAAGCGTGAATATAAAGAGCTGACAAAGAGTATAGATAAGCAAATATTAAACGTCCTAAATGATATAGATAAATGCATATCAGAAGATGTAATGCGGTTGGTCTTTGCTCTTAAAATGAAAAAGAACGAAGAGATCATCTATAAAAATCAGGTTATAAATGACATCGCACAGTCGCCATATGAAAGAGAACAGTTCATTGAAGCAGAAATTTCACGCAAAAGTGCATCGAATAATCTTCTGGTTTTACATCAAAGCTTAAATAGTGTTTCTTGGAGGTTTGTGTGTGAAGCATATCAAAAGCATCTTGAACAGAAAGGCAAGAATTCAATTGATTCAACAGATTATGAGCGATACAAGGCTTCTTTGAAAAGACAGTTGGATTTGCTGGAGACTGTTGAAAAGTATTATTTATACAAAGAATAGTATAGAAATGGGAAAAATAGCATAGTAATGATGGTGATTACAGAGCAGAGATGCTCTGTTTTTTTTATTTTTGCAAAAAAACAGAGAACGGTAACGGGGATAGTAAAAGTAAAGCTTACGTGTAAAATCCTAATGGTACCATTTCCGATAAAACTAGCTTATGTATAAAGGGAATAAGCTTATGGATTACGATAAAAAACAAAGTAAAATGAAGTGAAACAAGACATATTCGTAAATATTGGCGTTAGTGATAATATGGTGACATGACGAAGCAACAAAGCGTCAAAGCAACCTACTTGCGCAAGGGGTAGCAGTAAAGAAACAAAAAACATACTAAAAAATAAATTATCACAAAGGAGAATTATAAAATGCAAACAGGATTCTTATACAAAGCCGATGAGATTAAGAGAAATGAACAATATGCCCTAGCTATCGCGAGATATGATAATGGTGGTGACAAGGAAATAAGATATAAGCTTCATACCTGTGATATCAACACGGGATTAGCGATTGATGCAGGTTTGTTATTTAAAAGAAGCGAAATGAATAAAATGAAAACCTACATAATTGATTGCATGATGGGATTTTCAGCTTATGAAGAGGAAGAGATAACAACAAATGAAGAGGGCGAAGAGAAAAGAATTACTAAGCAATCAGAAATCGCTTGTGTGCTTAATGAAGTACAGTCCAGAATCGAAAGAGCTGATATTAAGGCTGTTACTGATAAAACAGAGTTTGATATCCACGAGATATACATGCAACTGTGCTTGTGGGTCAAGAATGAAGCGAATAAATTGGCTTCATTTGTAGATGGCGAAGGATATTACTGCCTTGAACCAGAAACTTTAAGTCAGGTGACAATTGATATTTGCGGCAATGATAGACGTAAAGAGCTTTACAAGTATTTTTCGGCTAATGGACTTTACAGACATGACGTTGGCCGACATACGGTTCATGTAAATGCAAGCAAAAAAATGAATATTACAAAACAAGGACATTACGTATGTTTTTGGAATCTGCTTAATGATGGGGAGGATGTGGCATGAATAAAAAATATATCAAACTATTTTCGTATTATGGGGGGAAGTGGAATCTGTTAGATAAGTTACTGCCAGTATTGATGGTTGAGCACGATGTATTTATCGAGCCATTCGCTGGCTCGGCAGCAGTTACAATAAATAAAACAGTTGATGAAAACACTAAGCCAAGGACTATAATTAACGACCTCGATCCTGATAGTAGCTTCTTTCTGAGAATTATTCAAAATAAGGAAAAAACAATGGAAATTATGGATTGCTTGGCTAAATTAAAGGTAAGTGAAGAATTATTTGAGACAGCCAGAAAAAAGCGATTGTATGGCTACCCCAATTGTTCAGACATTCATCGTGCAGTTTATATCTATTTGCAGATAATTTTGTCCTTTAACGCATCAAGGAAAAATTATAGACAAATACCGCAAAAACAGTTTAATGGTGCCAGCAAGGATTTTATGGCTGTCAGCGAGCGGCTTAGCACTGTTGAGGTATATAATGATGATGCGCTTGAAATAATCAAACAGCATAAAAATAATCAAAACACACTTATGTATATTGACCCACCGTACTGCAAAGATTTGAGAGTTGCAGGTGAGGTTTATACAAATGAGCTTGGCATTAGTGACCAAATTAGACTCTTAAATATGTTAGCAGATGCTAAGGCAAAAATTGTATTGAGCGGTTATCTTGGAGAGGATAGAGAGTCAATATACGATAAAATTTTATTAACGGCAGGTTGGACAAGGTATCTGCTTTGTGAAACGCTTAAGTCTTCTTCTACAGCAGAGAGTAAGCCGATAGCCCGGGAATATATATGGGTAAACTATGACCTGGAAAAGTTACCGTTTGAAGCAAGGCAAGCTATTGATTTTAATACAAAAACCAAGTGGGAAACACTTTTCGAAGAAAGAGGGGGAGGACTGTAAAATGAACCCAAGAACACGATTGCATATAGAGAATGGTAAAGAAATATTAATCACGATTGAGGATTTAATGAGCAGGCTCTCTGTCGGTAGGGCAACGGCGGTGGAGATCGCAGAAGACTGTAAAGCAGTGGTTAAGTATGGCAGAGTGGTGCGATACAACGTCGAAATGATTAAAGAATATATTAGGGAGATTTCTGCGTGACAGCGTGATTGTTGGGATAAATTGTTTTCGGTGATATTCGACATACGAAAGGTTAAAATTCTATTAATTTCGTCAACAGGCAGAAATAATAAAATCAGGTAAAGTATTCAGATAAAATATATAGAAAATAAGGAGATATCTAAAAATGAGCAAGAAGAAATTACAAAATAATCAAAATAAGAATTTGCAAAAAGGGTATTCATGGCGAGAGAAGGAAGGCCGATACTGTGCAAGGTTCACTATTGATGGCGCTCGGTATATTATGTATGGGACGAACTATAAAGAATTGGTAAAGGCAGTAGACATTCGGAAGGGAGAGATACATAAAGGTGTTTTGGAACCGGAAAAGATGATTTTAAATAATTGGTTTATGCGGTGGATGGAAAGCTGTAAAAAGGATAATGTAAAAAACCAAACATATGTAAACTACTGTACATATTTCAAATGGTATGTTGAAAAAAGTAAAATAGGTAACATGCCGCTTTCTAAAATTAAAAAGATTCATGTACAGGACTTCCTTCAAGGTTTGCTTGATAGAGATAAGCCGTTGTCAATCAATACCATAAAATACTTGGGAAGTATTTTATACTGTTGCTTGGAAGAGGCCAGAGATAATGATTTGATTGATAAAAACCCGGCTAACAAGGTAATAACCAACCTTAAGAATAGGAAAGATAGCACGAAAAAGCGTAATGCCATTTCGGAGAAAGAGGAAAGGACATTTTTAGAATACGTAAGCAACCACAGGTATTTTAAGTGCCACGAGAGCATGTTGACGATTATGTTTGGGACAGGAGCCCGTGTCGGAGAAGTTACTGCCCTCACATGGCAGGATATCGACCTAGATGCTGGTGTGATACATATTAATAAGACTTTGAGTTATAGGAAAGCTACAGCGGTGAAGGGGAGGGTTAAGAGCATAGGTACCCCTAAGACCAATTTCTCCGTTAGGGATATTCCTATGCTTCCAGAGGTAAAAGAAGCATTTATACGTCAAAAGGAGATGTTGGACGTAATAAATAGAGAGTGTACTGAAACAGTGGACGGATATACCGATTTCGTATTTTTAAATAAAGATGGGAAGGCCATGTATCCAGATCTCACAACTGCAATCATAAAGCGTATATGTCGCTCCTACAATAAGGAGGAAGAGATACTTGCCCAAAAAGAAGGAAGGGAGCCATATCTTCTGCCAGTAATGTCCTCGCATTGGACACGACATACATTTCGGACACGTTGTTTTGCGAATAAAAATGTTAGGAATGAAATTGTACATGCTATGATGGGGCATAGCCTGACATCCAGAGTTTCAGAAGCAGATTATCTGCATATTACGACTGAAATGATAAAAGAGGAATTTGGCTTGTGTGCGGAGTAGAAAGATGGTATAATGTGGGACGAGGTGTAAAATCCTTGTCCCATATATTTAGAAAGCGGAGTTTGACGCCAATTTTTGATACCCTTATACCTTTTGACGCCAAAATTGACGCCAACGAAAAATATCATGACGAAATTAGATGAAATGAATAAGATTGAAAAATAGGAAAAATCCTTATAAAATATAGGGTTACGGAGTCAGACGAAAAGTGATAAAATCATTTTTCGTCAAATCGCGCTGATGCCTTATACGATGGAATAAACCTATATAGAATAAGGGTTTGTGAGGTGTTGAGATTGGGTTTGACGCCAATTTGACGCCAAATGTATAGGATAAAAGAAAAAATCCCTTCGCATGTGAGTGCGGAGGGGTTTTTAGATTGTGGGTAAACCAAAGTGCCTGTTTTCTACTGCAAAATCAGAAT
>Ga0153948_1001205_pt1 | contig 13429 bp, 12 predicted proteins | sample TSNJ032MetaG_FD_104696 | JGI IMG/M metagenome (GOLD analysis project Ga0153948, IMG submission 104696) | Attine ant fungus gardens microbial communities from New Jersey, USA - TSNJ032 MetaG | ecosystem: Host-associated > Fungi > Mycelium > Unclassified | place: USA: New Jersey, Wharton State...
AGCGCCAGTGCAAAGCCTCGCGCCGCCGAAACACCAATACGAACGCCCGTGAAAGAACCGGGGCCGATATTCACCGCCACACGGTCGATGTCCTTTATCGCGACGCCAGCTTCTGCCAACGCGCGCCCGACATAATCCATCAGCACTTCCGCATGCCCCTTGCCGATATTCTCGCTGACCTGGGCGAGAACGACATCACCGTCAGCGTCATAGACGGCTGCGGCGCAATAGGAGGCGGCGGTATCAAGGGCGAGTATCTTCATGCACTTCCGGGTAAATGAGAATTGGTCCCGCGACAAGCCTAACCGTAATGAGCCGACACCAAATCATTGTCAACGAGCAGCGGTTCTTGCGATTTTCGGCATTTCCTGCGGAACAAAATCCCCCGGCAGGCGTTTTCTTGCCGGGTGCGGGATGGTTCCGTCGTTGCTTTGCGACAACAAATTTTGCAGCAATACGGGCCTTTTACAGATTTGACGGTGTCGTTTGTGCCTCTCTTCGACCGCCCCGACGCTGGCGATTCTCCCAATCGCTGCGAGCCAGCCAATCGCTCGCGCCTGATTGTGCAAAAGGATATGAGGATAAAATGTCCAACAAGTCGATGCATGCAACCCGCAACGATCTTCCTTCCAATACCAAGACGACCATGATCGCGCTGTTGAATGAAAATCTGGCTGCGACCATCGATCTTGCGCTGATCACCAAGCAGGCGCATTGGAACCTCAAGGGCCCGCAATTTATCGCAGTGCACGAAATGCTCGACGGTTTCCGCACCGAACTCGACGATCATGTCGACACGATTGCAGAACGCGCGGTTCAGCTCGGCGGCACGGCTTATGGCACGTCCCAGATTGTCGTGAAGGACACGAAACTGAAGCCGTATCCGACCGATATTTATGCGGTTCACGACCATCTGGGTGCACTGATCGAACGTTATGGCGATGTCGCCAATCTTCTGCGCAAGTCCATCAAGGATTCAGATGAGGCGGGCGACGACAACACGGCAGATATTTTCACTGCCGCATCGCGCTCGCTGGACAAGGCGCTTTGGTTCCTCGAAGCCCATGTGCAGGAAAAGAACTGAGGCTCACCCTCAAACCGTCATACAAAAGGCCGGGAAATATCCCGGCCTTTTCCATTTCTGCTGTTCCGTTCTCAGCTGGCCCATTCACCGCGACGCATCACCGGCTCGCGGCTGCCATCGGCCTTGATGCCGTCGACATCGATTTCGCCAGAGCCGATCATCCAGTCGATATGGATGAGGCTGGAATTGCCGCCCTGCGCCTTGATCTGTTCCGGCGTCAACTTGGCGCCGTCGATGAAGCACTTGGAATAGCACTGGCCAAGCGCGATATGGCTCGCCGCGTTTTCATCGAAGAGCGTGTTGTAGAACAAAAGGCCGCTTTGCGAGATTGGCGAGGAATGCGGCACCAGCGCCACTTCACCCAACCTGCGCGCGCCTTCATCCGTATCGAGCACTTTCGACAGCACTTCTTCGCCACGGGTCGCCTTGGCTTCGACGATACGGCCTGCCTCGAAACGCACTGCGATATTTTCGATCAGCGTGCCCTGATGCGACAAAGGCTTGGTGCTGGCGACATAACCATCGACGCGCAATGCGTGCGGTGTGGTGAAAACCTCTTCCGTCGGAATATTCGGATTGCAGGTAATGCCGTTCTTCGCCGTTGACGCGCCGCCGTGCCATTCATGACCATAGGCAAGTCCGACCGTTAGGTCCGTGCCCGGCCCCTTGAAGTTCAGGGCGCTATAGGCCTTGCCGTTCAGAAAGCGGGTGCGGGTGCGAAGTGCTGCATTATGCGCAGCCCACGCGCCAATTGGATCTTCGACATCCACACGCGAAGCGGCGAAGATGGCCTCCGCCAGCTTGCGGGTCGCCACCTCTTCCGGCTCATTCGGGAACATGAGCTGCGCCCATGCCGCATTCGGATAGGAAACTATGTTCCAGTTGATATCGAAGCCGGCGATCTTTTCCAGCGCCGGCTGATAGGCCTTGGAATTGGCGCGATTGGCGCGCGAAACCTTCGCGGCGTCCTGGCTGGATAAAAGCATCGGATTGTCGGCAGCAATCGCAAGACGCGCCGCACCTTCCGAATAGGCCTTGGCCATGCCTTCATAGAGCCAGGTCGAAGCACGGTCGAAGCTTGCATCCGGCGCATTTTCATAGCGGGCCAGCGCAATCTGGTCATCGGCGAAGAATGGCGTCACCAGACCAGCGCCCGCCTTATAGGCATGTTTGGCAATCAGTCGTACCAGCGGCAAGGCAATAACCGGCGCCGTGATGATCAGATCCTGCCCCTCACGCAATTGCAGGCCGACGCGGACGGCCACTTCAGCCAGCCGTTCGAGCTTCACCGGATCAATGACGGGATTTTGCATATCGTGAGCCATGGGCTGCAGACCTCTTTGATGCGAAAGCGCCTCCCTCAAGAAAGGGGGCGTCATGAAAGAATCACTTCTGTACACTCGCCGCCAGTTTATCAGATGGCGCAATTAAACCACGTTCTTTTCAGGATATGGTCTATACTGGATACCGCGGTCAGCAATATGGAAAGCAAAGAGAATGAATAAGAAAGCGCTTGTATTATTGGGACTTGCGGGCCTGCTGGCCGGTTGTGTCACCATGACGCCGGAAGAGCGCCGCGCTGCCGATGAACGGACCTGCCGGGGTTATGGGTTCAAGCCGCAGACCGAAGCATTTGCCAATTGCCTGATGCGCCTCGATCTCGACCGCCGCGCAGATCGCCGCGCCTGGGAAAACCGCGTCGATTTCTACGACCAGCCGATCATGCTCTATCAGCCGATCTATCGTCCAGTTGTGGTTCGCCCCCGGTAATTACGGCAATTCGCATAGCTAAAATGAAAAATGCGGGCCAATCGGAAAGATCAGCCCGCACCGAAACCGTTCAAATCAACTTATAGAGGCGTTTCCGGCCGGTCCTGCGACAGCAGCAACGCACCGATTGCATCGACCTGCTTCTGGTCTGCCGCTGCATATCCGAGCGATTGCGGCTGGCTTGCCGGAGCCGACGTATCGAATTGCGGCTGATAGGAAGCAACCTGCTGAATCTGTGGCTGCACCTGTGCCGTAGCTATACCGTTCTGGTGCGAAAGACGATTACCGCGTGCCTGCGGGCCGAGACCACTGCCCCGTATAGAGGTTTCCATCTTTGCTGCATCCGCCAGCGCGACCTGAACGGTGGGCGCTGCTTCCGGCACTGGACCGGCCTGCGGCAGCGTCACGTCATAAGACGGATCTTGCGGCGTGGATGGCGACTGCGGCGAATAGGCGAGAGCCAGATTGTATGGCTCCTGCGGCACCGGGTTCTGCAACGAGCCGTCGCGGTTGCGCTTCTCGTAGAACGAATTACCGCCGGCAACCAGCACGTAATGCATGTTGTTATACGGGAATGACAGGCCAGCCGTGTGGAAGAACATGGCGTTCTTCAGCTTTGGATGGCGCTGGCCCTTCAGCACGGCGTCAGCAGCAGCCTGAACGTCGGGCAGCTTGCCCGATTCCATCCTGCGGCTGAGAACGCCCGGTGCGAACTGGTTCTTCTGACCGACAACGCCACAAATAGTATCCGGATAACGGCCCGATGCGAGGCGGTTCATGACGACCGTACCGACAGCCATCAGACCATCAGGGCTGGAACGGTTCGATTCGAAGAACATTGCGCGCTCGAGGCACTCCTTGTCCCTCGCCGTGTAGGTATAGGTCTTGACGCCGTTAACCGACTTGACGTGGCTTGCGGCCGCCGTCTTCTCAGTCTTGGCTGTGGTGCCGGTCGTCGTGCAGCCCGTCATTACGAAGGGCGCTACGAGCAGTCCTGCCAATACAGGCAGCTTCCAATTACCAGCGCGCGTCAACGGCTCAGTCTCATATTCAGGACCCTTAACTGAAGCAGTCGATCCGAAGGCCAATAATGACCAGTACGGGTCTAGCTGCGGTGCAAGTCAAAGCAGGCGAAGATCAAAAAACAAACAACCTGCCGTCGCTCGTCTTCTTCAAGGTTTTGGAATTTTTAGGCCAAAAAAAGGCAATGGGTCAAATTCCGAAATTGCTGAAACCATCGAAACGGCCACAAATGAAACCCGAATCACGAGCGTAATTGCCCACACAAACCATTCAAAACTATTAATAATTTCTTAATGAACCTACAGAAAAGAGATAAACCTTTGATTTGATGGAAATCATAGTTCCTCAATACAGGCCACATCGCTGCCTTAATTCGCAACTGCTGTAAAATTTTGATATATCTTGCTTCATCCGGTTGGGAAAATCTGCGGCGTAACTGTTTTAGCAAGTCCTGCGCCGGTTCCTTCAACTTTGATGCAAGCTACGTAACATTCCGTGAGATTGGCCATTTTTGGCCTTTTCAGCACCTCATCTGACCGAATCGGGTGGAGCAGGCAACTGGCAAAATGGGCACGTCTGAAAGTGATCGAGCCCGCCTTTCGGTCACGAAAGACGGGCTCGAAGAGCAGTTTCTATTGAAGTTCGATCAGCCGAAAGAATAACCGGCGCCGCGTACCGTGCGGATCGGATCAAGCGCGCGACCCAAGTTGATAGCCTTGCGCAGGCGTCCGACATGGACGTCGACGGTGCGATCATCGACATAGATGTCCGGTCCCCAGACACCATCGAGAAGCTGGCTGCGTGAGAACACGCGGCCCGGCGACATCATGAAATATTCCAGCAGGCGGAACTCCGTCGGTCCAAGACGAACTTCCTTTTCTTTGCGGTAAACACGATGCTGCTGGCGGTCGAGCACCAGATCGCCCACCTTCAGCACATGCGACAGCAGGCTTGGATTAGCGCGGCGCAGCATGGCCTTGACGCGGGCCAGAAGCTCAGGCGTCGAGAACGGCTTTACGACATAATCGTCGGCGCCGACGCTCAAGCCGCGAACGCGTTCACTTTCCTCACCGCGGGCGGTCAGCATGATGACCGGCAAACGTTCCGTCTCCGGCCACTGGCGCAGACGGCGGCACAGTTCGATGCCCGATACGCCAGGAAGCATCCAATCGAGGATGAGAAGATCCGGTACGTTCTCGCGCAGCGCGATTTCAGCCTCGTCGCCGCGTAGCATCGTATCCACCTGATAGCCTTCGGCCTCAAGATTGTAGCGCAGCAGAACGCTCAGCGCCTCTTCGTCTTCCACCACAGCGATTTTGGGTACCTGTGACATCCAATATTCCCTATTAAAATCCAGCGAGCGGAAGATACACGTCCCCCTATCGACCGCGTGCCGCCGCGCTATTCACTCATTCTCCACTGCATCTGGAGCACCTTTCGGCAAAGCCGTCCTGATGTGCTCCAAACGCAGCGCTTACTCAGGGCTTGCGTGCCTCATCCACGACGATGCCGTGGCTCAGGTCTTCTTTCGGTCGTTCGGCAGGCATCTGCAGGCCGGTCACGATGTAATAGACGGTTTCCGCGATGTTGGTCGCATGGTCGCCGATGCGCTCGATATTCTTGGCGCAGAACAGAAGATGCGTGCAGGCGGAAATATTGCGCGGATCTTCCATCATATAGGTGAGCAGCTCGCGGAACAGCGAGGTGTACATGGCGTCGATCTCATCGTCGCGATCACGCACGATATTGATCTGCTGCACCGAGCGCGACGCATAGGCGTCGAGCACGTCCTTGAGCTGGGTCAGCGCCAGTTCGGCCAGCGTTTCAAGACCGCGATAGAGCTTGACCGGCTGGCGGGACTCCGAAACGGCGGCAACGCGCTTGGCAATGTTCTTGCCCAGATCGCCAACGCGCTCCAGATCGGCGGAGATGCGGATCGAACCGATAATCTCGCGCAGATCGACAGCCATCGGCTGACGCTTGGCGATGATCATCACGGCCTTGTCGTCGATTTCGCGTTCGCTGGCGTCCAGGATCAGGTCGTCTGAAATGACGCGCTGTGCGAGAGCGTTGTCCGCATTGACGATAGCGGCGACCGACTGTTCGACCATACGTTCCGCATGTCCGCCCATTTCGGCGATCTTGTGGGTGAGAAACTTCAGTTCCTCATCGTAGGAACGAACGGTATGCTGAGACGGCATGGTAGACCTCGTAATATAAATTGCGGGGAAGCCGCACTTCTGTTTTTGCTAGCGCAGTCCGCGGGCAAGGGAGACTTGTCCCCTGCCCTAGTCTGTTAGCCAAAGCGTCCGGTGATGTAGTCCTGCGTGCGCTTTTCGGTCGGCGCAGTGAACATCGTTTCCGTATCGCCCACTTCGACCAGATTGCCGAGATGGAACATGGCGGTGCGCTGCGAAACGCGGGCCGCCTGCTGCATAGAGTGGGTGACGATGACGATGGTGTAGTTCTGGCGCAGTTCGTCGATCAGTTCTTCCACCTTTGCGGTGGCAATCGGATCGAGCGCCGAGCAAGGTTCGTCCATCAGAATGACTTCCGGGCTGACCGCAATCGCACGTGCAATGCACAGGCGCTGCTGCTGACCACCGGAAAGACCCGTGCCCGCATCGTGGAGGCGATCCTTCACTTCCTCGAACAGGCTGGCCTTCTGAAGACTCGTCACGACGATTTCTTCAAGATCAGTCTTGGAGCGGGCCAGACCGTGAATGCGCGGGCCGTAAGCCACATTCTCGTAGATCGTCTTCGGGAACGGGTTCGGCTTCTGGAACACCATACCCACACGGGCACGCAGTTCCACCACATCGATCTTCGGATCGTAGATATCCTCATTGTCGAGGGTGATCTTGCCACCGATGCGGCAACCTTCAATCGTGTCGTTCATGCGGTTGAGCGAGCGAAGGAATGTCGACTTGCCGCAGCCGGAAGGACCGATCAGCGCCGTCACCATCTTTTCCGGAACATCCAGATTGACGTCGAAAAGGGCCTGCTTCTCACCATAGAATACGCAAACCTTGTCGCCGCGCATCTTTACGGAACTGGCGTTGGCGTTCATCTTTTCTCCTACGGCTTTCTCGAGAGTACGTTCTGTCATCAAGTTCATAGCTTCGACTCCCGTTTACCAGCGGCGCTCGAACCGGCGGCGCAGAATGATTGCTGCAATGTTCATCACGGCCAGGAACAGAAGCAGGACGATGATAGCGCCGGACGTGCGTTCCACAAAGGCGCGTTCTGCTTCATTGGCCCACATATAGATCTGGACAGGCAAAGCGGTCGCGGGTTCCATCGGGGTCGACGGAACATCCGCCACGAAGGCCACCATACCGATCAGCAGAAGCGGAGCGGTTTCACCAAGCGCATGGGCAAGCCCGATGATGGTGCCCGTCAGAATGCCGGGTGCGGCAAGCGGCAGGACGTGATGGAAAACCATCTGCGTCTTGGAAGCGCCGAGACCGAGCGCCGCGGCGCGGATCGATGGCGGCACGGCGCGCAATGCGGCGCGCGTTGCGATAATGATGGTTGGCAGCGTCATCAGCGTCAGAACCAGACCGCCGACCAGCGAAGCCGAACGCGGCAGGCCGAAGAAGTTGACGAAAACTGCCAGACCCAACAGACCGAACACGATGGACGGCACGGCTGCGAGGTTGTTGATGTTCACCTCGATCATATCGGTCCAGCGGTTTTTCTTGGCGAACTCTTCCAGATAGATCGATGCGGCGACGCCGATAGGTAGAGCCAGACCCAGCACGATCAGCATCATATAAAGAGAACCGACCAGCGCCACGCCGAGACCGGATGTTTCCGGGCGGCTCGATGCGCCATAGGTGAAGAGGCCGGTATTGAAGGCTTCCTTCATGACGCCTTCTTCCGAAAGCGTCTTCATCCAGCCGACCTGACGGTCGGAAACCTTGCGGCTCGTTTCAGGCACGGTCAGGTCGATCTGCCCCTTGAAGGCGGAATCGATGTCTGCCCCCGCCAGAACCGGAACGGTCTGCGTCGTGCCGATGAGTGACGGATTGTCCATCACCATCTGGCGAAGCTGAATGCGCACGCCGTCCGAATAGAAGCGACCGAGATCGCGCATGGCCGGACGGTCCGTGGGCGACACACCAAGCTTTTCAGCCAGAGCATTGCGCACCAGAAGCGGATAGTTCGCCGTGATCAGCACGTTCGGATCAGTCGCGCGCTTGTTGCCCGGATCGATCACCTGCGCCTCAAGCTTGACTGGCAGGTAAAGCGTTGTCTGCCAGAAGGCGGTGTAGCCCTTGGAGAAAACCGAGAACAGCAGCGCGCAGAGGAAGAACACGCCAATCGAGATTGCAGCGATGCCATAGAGGCGGAAGCGGCGTTCGGCAGCATAGCGGCGCTTGAGCCCGATATCGCGGCGCACCGGCTTTGCAGAAACCGCGCCGCTTGCGTTGAAGGTCGTATCGGTCATTATTCGTACTGCTCCCGGTACTTGCGCACGATGTGCAGCGCAAAGATGTTCATGATCAGCGTCAGGACGAAAAGCGTGATGCCGAGCGCAAAGGCAACCAGCGTCTGCGGCGAGTTGAACTCAAGATCGCCGGTCAGCTGATTGACGATTTTCACCGTGATGGTGGTCATCGCGTCGAATGGATTGATATTGATACGTGCCGCAACACCTGCCGCCAGAACCACGATCATGGTTTCGCCGATGGCGCGTGAGGCTGTCATCAAAAGTGCGCCGACAATGCCCGGCAGAGCCGCTGGCAGGACAACACGCTTGACGGTTTCGGAGCGGGTGGCGCCGAGACCGAGCGAGCCGTCGCGCAGCGTACGCGGAACGGCAGTGATGATGTCGTCGGAAAGCGACGACACGAAAGGAATGAGCATCACGCCCATGACGAGACCGGCGGTCAGAACGCTTTGCGCCATGATGAAGCCCTGTCCGCCCGCAATCGCGGCGGAAAGGTCACGCAGGAACGGGCCCACCGTCACAAGGGCGAAGAAGCCGTAGACGATACTTGGAATACCGGCCAGAAGCTCCAGCACCGGCTTGACCACCGTGCGCACGCGCGGCGAGGCATATTCGGCCATGTAGATGGCGGCGAACAGGCCGACCGGAACTGCGAACAGCATGGCGACCAGCGCGATATAGAGCGTACCGGCCAGAAGCGGGATCAGACCGAACTGGCCCGTTTCGCCACCGGAACCGGCTGCGGCAAAGCGCGGATCCCAGACCGTACCGAAGAAGAAGTCCCAGGGGGAAACAGCCTGAAAGAAGCTGATCGTCTGGAACAACATCGAGCAGATGATGCCGATGGTCGTCAGAATGGCGATGCCGGACGCGGCGATCAGCCCCCATAGCACGATGCGCTCGACATTGTTGCGGGCGCGCATGCGGCGGTTGATCGTGGAGAGGCCGAAAATCAGACCGGCAACGGCAATGACCAGCGCCACGGCGGCACCGATTGTGTGTGTCAGGTCCGTCGCCTTCTTCAGATAGAGGGCGATGGGCACCATGTAGTCCTGGCCCTCGGTTGCGAGAGCCACGCCCTTGTTGCCGAGAACCGTGCGCGCATCCTGATAAGTGGATGGGAAGCTTTCCAGCTCCGCCGGCGTCAGGCGCTCAAGACCGTTGGCGAGACCGCGCACCATACCGAGCTGAAGGCTGCGATTGGTATAGGAACCACCCTCGACCGCATCGGGCAGCCGTGAGGAGGCGCTGTGATCGAGATAAACGGACGCTCCGATAGCCCAGACCGCAAGAAACAGAACTGCAGGCAATGCAGAAACGAGGAAAACCCACCAGCCATGATAGTGCGGGCGGGAATGCATTTTCTCGGCCGTCGAACCCTGACCAGAACCTTGGGTCGCGACAGGCTGCGCTTTGTCCAGTGCAACAGCGCGCTGACGGCCGATAAAGAAGCCGACTAACCCGATTGCAATGACGCTAACGAGAACCAGAAAGAAGGACATTCAATTTCCCCGGTTGCCCTGAAAAATGCGAAACGACAAAGACATGACCCCTATGACCAGACTGTCAGTTCCGCGCGATTGCGCCTCTCATATTAGAATGGCGCGAAAGGAGAAGAACGCGGGGAGGTTTCATCCCCGCGTTCCACAGTTTTAGTCTTACTTTGCAGCCATCGTCTTGCCGTCGGTGAAGGCAGAGCGCTGTGCTTCGCGCTCTGCATCCGGGGCCGGAACCAGACCGTATTCAGCGAGCGGGCCGTCAGGACCGATCATCTGATCGTTCAGGAAGAAATCAACATATTCCTTGAGGCCCGGAACGACGCCGAGGTGAGCCTTCTTCACATAGAAGAACAGTGGGCGCGAAACCGGATATTCACCCGAAGCAACGGTGGCAGCCGATGGCGTGATGTCGTTGACGGTCGCAACCTTCAGCTTGTCGGCGTTGTTTTCGTAGAAGTAGAGGCCGAAAACGCCAACGCCGGTCTTGTTGGAGTCGATGCGAGCCAGCGTTTCAGCATAGTCGCCGTCGATGTCGACAGCCTTGCCGTCCTTGCGAACTGCGATACAGGCCGAAGCGGCAGCCTTGTCGTCGAGACCGGCCTTCTTGATTTCGTCCAGAGCGCCGGAGTGCTTGCAGCCGTCAGCCAGAACTTTTTCTTCGAAAACTTCACGGGTGCCGTGCTTTTCGCCCGGGATATAGGCAGCAATGTCCCAATCCGGCAGGTTCGGGTTGACCTGGTTCCACTTGGTGTTTGGATTGTCGACCAGCTTGCCGTCGACAACAACCTTGGCGGCCAGAGCCTTGTAGACGTCTTCAGGCTTCAGCTTCCAATCCGGACCCTTTGCGTCGGTCGCGAAGACGATGCCGTCATAACCGAAGCGCACTTCCTGAACGTCCTTGACGCCAGCGTCGACGCAAGACTTCAGTTCCGTGTCCTTCATGGCGCGCGATGCATTGGCGATATCGATGGTGTTTTCACCGACGCCCTTGCAGAATTCCTTGATACCTGCGCCCGAACCGCCCGATTCAACAACCGGCGTCTTGAAGTTCGGGAAGGTTTCGCCGAAGGTTTCAGCGACGATCTTTGCGTAAGGCAGCACGGTCGAGGAACCGGCAACCTGAATCTGATCGCGCGCCTGGGCAGCGGAAACCGACAGAACGGCAGCAATGGCCAGCGCCGCGGTCGAGGAAATCATCTTGTTCATGAGCAGCAGCTCCTGTTGTAAAAAGCCTATGACGATTAGCGTCAGTAGCCGTCTACGCGCTCTATATTACATTCATATGACAGTAATGTTACAGGTTTGTAGCAATGCTTCGCGCCACCAATTGTGTGGGGTTTCGCAGGCATTGGAAGAGCTGCTGGAACTGTTATGGGAATCAAAGCCGTAGGCCAGGTAAACGGGCTCCCGTGGCTTCAATGCCCGCTACATCGGCATTGGCAAAGGCAAAACGCAGAAACGCCTCCTGTCCTTCGCCGAAGAAGACACCCGGCAATGTGACAATGCCCAGCGACTTCGCAAGACGCTCGGCAACCGTCACCGAAGATACGCCGTCGAAGGGATGGCGCACGAATGCAAAATAGGCCCCCACCGCCTCGACGCGCCAGCCGTCGATACCCGCCATAACAGAACGAAGCGCTGCGGCCCGGCGTGCAATTTCCTTGCGGTTGTCATTGCGCCAGGCTTCCAGCGGCGCAAGCGCACGGGCGACCGCCACCTGCGGCGCACGCGTGGCGCAGATTTGCAGATTGTCCATCACCTTGGCGATATTGGACACCATATCGGCGCCCGCAACAATGGCCCCCAGACGATGCCCCGGAATGCAGAAGGATTTTGAGAAGCTATAGAGCTGGATCAGATGCGATGGCCAGTCGGCCTCGCCGAACAACCCATGCGGCGCATCTACAGCATTCGGCAGAAAATCGCGATAGGTTTCGTCGAGGATCAGCCATGTTCCGTTGGCACGGCAGAGCGCGTAGATCTGGCCAAGCAGTTCCGGCGGATAGACCGCGCCGGTCGGATTGTTCGGAGACACCAGTGTCAGCGCCTTCACACCGGGATGCAGCGCTTCCTGCACATGCTCGATCGTCGGCACAAAGCCATTTTCTGCAAGGCATGGAAACGAAGCCGGCTTGATGCCGAGCATTTCCAGCGACGAGCGGTGGTTGAAATAATACGGATCGGTGGTCAGCACCGTATCGCCGCTGCCGGCCACGCACATGATTGCCGCGATGAAAGCCTGATTGCAGCCAGATGTGACATGCACATTGCGCGCTTCAATCGACGCACCATAAAGCGCGCTGACATGTGCAGCATAGGCCTGACGCAGCACGGCCTCGCCTTCAATCGGTCCGTAGCCCGCGCAGGCGAGCGACCCTGCCGCCTCGCCCAGAAACTGCAACATGTCTGGATGCGGTGGATAGCCGGGAACCGCCTGCGAAAGATCAATCAGGGGGCCGTGGCTGCCGTCATAATCCCGCGCCCAGGCCTGCACAGCCGGAATGGGCGGTGCGGAGAGTTGATCGATCAGCGGATTGACGGCGGGCAGTTTCATAGGAGGCTCCCATTGCGATTGCGCCACTCTTATAGCGAAGGGAGAGACGATTAAAGCCGTTACTCACTGGGTCGCGAAAGCACATAGACCGCAGAACCCAGCATGAAGATCGTCACCGCAATTGCCAGCAATGGGCCCGGATGAGCGCCCCACCAGAAAAGCCCGTAGCCAACAGTCATGCCCAGACAGGCATAGAGCTTTGCCTTTGGTGGAATGGCGCCTCGGTCGCGCCACTTGATGATCAGCGGGCCGAAACGCGGATCGCGAAGAAGCCGCGCTTCAAGTTTGGGCGAAGACCGCGCAAAGAACCATGCCGCCAGAATGATGAAGATCGTTGTCGGCATGACGGGCAAAAGCGCACCGATAATGCCAAGCGCCAGCATGATAAACCCGAGCACGAGAAACAGCACCCGCTTGCCGGCGGAGATCGCCGGATCGGAAGCATTCGTGTTCGTGTCGGAAGGATCGTCCTGCATGTTTTCCGTTGGAATCGCACCTGTTCGCCACAGGCTTATAGCAGGATTTCTTCCATAAATTGCACTGGCTGCGCGGTCAAAGAAACGTCATAAGCCCCGTTTTCCGGCCTGTGGATAACCAAAAGGCGACCCGTGAAAATTGCCACTCACACGCCAAAATTGTAATTTTGCCCGGAAAAGGCCGCATTTCGACAACTTTTAGAAGGTGCTTCAAAACTTAGTCTACAAATAAAAATTGCAGAGTCAGGCGCAAGCGCAACAAAGGTCGCAAGCAGCTTTTCTTGGATTCCACGCCCGAAAACATGGACGCATTGAACCATACGCCAGATTCTTAACGAATCGTAAACGCTTTTACAGCAATCGAACTGAATCCTTCCAAATATTCCTCAGTTTTGTTTCAGAATATAAGTAAACAACGCATAGTATAGGATGATTTTCCGCTACGGATATAGATTCAATTACCGCACAATGTTCTCATTCGAACCACGTCATCGCCACATTTAGATTCCACTTCGCTCAGGTCTTTTTCAGCAAAACTGTCAAAGCGCCCCGTTAACAACTAGTGGA
>Ga0153948_1001208_pt1 | contig 13414 bp, 18 predicted proteins | sample TSNJ032MetaG_FD_104696 | JGI IMG/M metagenome (GOLD analysis project Ga0153948, IMG submission 104696) | Attine ant fungus gardens microbial communities from New Jersey, USA - TSNJ032 MetaG | ecosystem: Host-associated > Fungi > Mycelium > Unclassified | place: USA: New Jersey, Wharton State...
CAATACCCCAACCCATGATGAGAGCTCCGACAGTCAGGTGATTCTGGATGGCTGCACCAAAGACTACAAATCCAACTATGTACAGGGGCAAAGCGACATAGCAGGCCCTAATTTAACTTCAAGCAATTCACGAAGGAACGAGTAATTGAATCACATACCAAAGGCGACTTTCCGCCTCAAAAATACCGTTGTTCCTCTTGATGGAGATATTCATAATCCAGTCATTCAAGTATCGGCCGACGAGTTCTCCAATAATAACAGATACCTAGAAACATTGGATCGAACCGAGAACACGACAATAGTGACAATACTTACTACAGGTGTGGCATACATACCTGCAGTTGCTAACTGGCCGAAGCCATATCCACCTTCTTCTGGAGGGTTTTTTAGGAACACGACGCCTGTAACCTAGGGACTTGTCGTGAGCAGTCGAGTGAATTCATAGATGTACGTACATGGTGTCCAATACCGAAACCAAACACAAGCGCCTTATGTAGCCTCAAGCTCACATGGTTTCAGTTTATCTCATTGGAACGCTCACCTCGAAGACAAGGACGGACAACAAGTGAGGCCTCCAAACAACATGCAAGATTGCCATGCAAGATTGCCCCCATGATGGGCGGTATCTTGCCATCTTCCATCCTGTAATTCCAATGAGTGTCTCTACCCGGTAGCGAAGTCCAGTGGTCGTTGGCTCAGGTATCGTTGGCCGAACTGTCCGGTCATATATCCTGTGTGATCCAATCAGGCGCAAATGACCTTTGGAGATAAAAATGCCTTACGTCTCCTCTCCGAACAATGCGATAGTCAGAACTACAAGTAATCCGTATAGACATCCGATCCCGTATGCCCAACGCCAGGTGGTCCGAGCCACTAGAAACCCGAAAACGAATGGAGAGACTAAGGGAGATATGATGAAACCCATGGTCCAGAAGTTCAGCTGTCACAACTGATCGTTCGCAAATTTTCCATTTCCAACTGATCTTTTGGACTCACCTTTCGGGCTTGTAGATGAAAAGGATATAAATCTGTTACAACATATAAGCCCTAGACCCAGTTTAGAAAATGAGTATAAGGCTGCATCATTGATCATACAGTGACTTGAGGTGCTGTACTGTGGAAGGTGAGAACCGGGGTATTTTGTTTTTGAAAAATTGCTGCTACTTACGCAAAAAATGCTGTCAAGCATCGCATTGCTGCACACGACAATCAGACAGGCTATTATTTGATCGACGATGCCCTCACCAGCGAAGACCTTAAGAGTGGGCGCGAAAGTGCAGCCAACAAGGAGACCCAATGCCAGCACCTATAGGGACCTTCCGCACTGGTGCAAAAACTAAAATTAAAGCATATGCACCTGGGACCAAAACAATACTGGTAGGCGACCCAAACGCCGCATGATGATCACAGCAAAGATACTCCCCCATCCTAAAAATTATAAGGACACCATGGAGGACATCTACACTCGAATTCACATACCCAATAGGAAGATACTCCAGCTTGGAAAGTGTAACATATAAAAGATGGTCACATTGATGGTACTCACTTCGACGTCAAATTATTGATAATACCAGATGTGGTATTGTATTGTTCAGCCAATGGGAACAAAGATGCAATGCCTGGAAATCCGACAGCCATTCTAAGCCTGTTTCCCATGTCATTTGAAACTGCTTACCGATGCCAGAGTCGAAATCTGGTACGAATGCCGCAAACGTGATGATAAGGAGCTGGATATCCTTACGGCTTCCCGTCCAATTCTGAGGATCCTTCTCTGAGTCAGTCGGTTGAGGCCACAATACTTTTGTCCCGTCTTTGGTTAGTTTAAGGCGAGCAGCTACTTCTTCCCCCGGTTCGACTCTTGCCTCTCTGTGTGATATCATACATCATATCTCCTCAGCATTCCGTCACAAAAAAGAATACACACTCGGGATCAACGATGAGACGACCGGCATTCTGTTCATGAAACGCGAGTAAGTCGGTGTGTAAGCAATTACTCTCCTGTTCTTGTTTCTCGTTGAGCTTGCCCTCTTCAAACATGGATGGGAAACGACTGATAGGACTGGGGGGGTTCATTCTATATAAGCCCAGCATGAACTATAAACTCCCATGATTCCATGAGAAAGCTGTGACGGTTGGAGATACTGATGGAAAGCAGACCGTGCGTCGGTCGTAGGACTATTAGTATTGTATTTGATAGTACAATAACTTGTTCTAATACAAAAAAGATTTGTACCAAGCACAATATGAGCAAATTAACTATAATCATTGCATACAGGGAATGATATCTATTCGCCAAATGTGTAAGCACTGGTTTTCTAGGACCGAGTCAGTCAGTTCTGCTCACCCAAGACTGTAGCTGTGTGAATATATGCACTTTTGCTCAATATATGTATGTCAGAACACTGCTGGAATCAATCAATTCATTCTACAATTCTGTACAGTTTTGATTCCAGATAAATGTATATATAATTGCTCTGTGTTGTTCCATGTAGCTTACAGCCTTTCTGACACGGGCTATAAAACTATTTCCACATCTAGCTACACTAGTGTTGGTTGCAGCAACCCTAGGTCAAACTTGGAGTAGAGCATGCTGTAGTACACTTTTTACAAAGAGTGCGCAGGTTAATGCTGGGATAAGAAAATATATTCAGGTCCAAATCTAGGACCAAATGAGAGAAACTTGGTCATAGTCTACCCTAGCTATGAGTTAAATACTACCTGTATGTTTACTGTGTAATGGAGAGAAAAATATTAGTTGTAACTATGGAAACACAACAAATAACAAATGAGACAATATGAGCTGGAATTATGTAATAAACTTCAACAACTTTGTATGATCTCACTCGTCAATCATACAAGCAGTATCACCCAGAAGAAGACCCAAGAATTTTGATGGGCACCTGCTGCTTCGGAGGCCCTGAACAAGATCAAGTGCTGCCTCACTTCCGAACCGTTGCTCCAAAGATTTGACCCCTTGAAACTAATTCACATTTTCACCAACGCCTTAGGTTATGCCACCACCGCCACCCTGATACAACAGTATGATAACTTGCTATACCCAGTTTGATCACACACACCCAAAGGTCCAAAAACCAGCAGCAGCAGATTTCCAAGGTCCTCAATCAATACAAGCCTATGGTTGTGAGGATTACTCCCTAACACCGTACATCCAATATTTACATCCACAAAATTATTAACCAATAAATTACATAAAGATGTACCATACCATATTGCAGTATAATATGAAATCATGTGGCTCGACAGCAGACATTCGAGGGTAGGAGGTTATTAATATCTATTTTTGTCGTGAGAAGTATTCTTCAATGGGGCGAAAACAACCGGTGAGAACCCGGGCGTTGGGTGATTGGCTCCGTCTGAATATTGGACTTGCACTGGAAGTGAAGGAGCATTGAGTTGTTCTTGACGTCTGTTGAATAATCTGAGGTTAAGGAATACACGTGTTCCCATCGTGACAGTCATTAAAGTGGAAAACGGAACTGTAGCAGGTTTGATAAGGTTGAAGCTGGGGTTTGATTGCGTTTGGATGGAAAGTACCACGATGTTTGTGGCAGTTTGGAGGAAAAAATAGAGAAGACTGTCGTTGTAAATCTGGCGATTGACTTTTGACTTGAATGTGTCAGAGTTGCCTCGGAACTTGACCACCGTAAAGATAAAGACGCAAGTATCAAACGCAACAGAAGAAGCATAGCTCATTGGGGACCATGGGGCCTCCGGATGGAGCTGACAATTTGATAGAATCGATGTATGCGGACCTGTATCCCCACGGAACTGCGTTGATACGCTTATCTGGCGGATGTTTATCAGACTTGGACCTCCAATCAGATAACTACTTTTGATCACCACTTACCCAACATGCTACCATGATCACGTAAAATAGCCCAACGACCACACTAACGAGGATGGAGCCATTCCAAAGTGCTCGTACTCGATACCCGAAGATAGCGCCGGAGGAAGCAGTTGTGAGAACGGCACCAGCTGCACTGGTTGATATGGCGACTTGACAGAATTGTGTCTGGACAACTGTAAAGAATAATGAGGGCAACGTTGCGATGATGCCAGAATACCGCAACACGATGAACCTTTTCGATAATTCAGTTTTGGCTCTGCATCACCGAGAGGAGTACCCACCACCAAGTTGCAGGAGATTTCCAAATATTTCTGTCTTTGGATCTATATAGGGAGAACTCGTCTGGTAGTTGGATAAAACTGAAATGAGGATGGTCAGTCTAGTCCATGGATATAGTTTAGGTCGCTCACTAGTCCCACGCAACGATCCCGAATGCAGCAGAGGTGGTAATGGCGATTCCGACTGGAGGAGGTCCTGTCACCCACTACTGATAATCCACCATATAGACACTCACTCAAATGAGCTTGAAGGTCTTGAAACTCGGCTAGATTCATACCAGGAGGTAAAGGGATTTGGGCCACATTGGATAGAGGAGCTGTGTCGCCAGTCGAGGACATTACTAGGATGGATGGGGTCTAAACCATTGAATGACCTGCATTTAAAAGAGGATGAGTAACTCAAACGGAGATCAAGATGAATTCTGTTTCGGGTCCGGAATTATACAAATAATTATTGGACAACATATTGTGCCTGTTTCGACAAGACAGGGCGAGATCAGTGGACATTGACGTCAACTTGTTGCATGATGTTGAAATGCCAAAAGAAAACTCTCACGCGTTCCGATCATTTACAATGTTATTCGCTCATCACATGCATACAATTCGTTCACCATTTGTTCACACTTCACTCAAAACCTCCACAAAAGTACGTGCCAGCTGCGAGAGCATAACCCAATATTAGACCGACTTCGTGTCATAGTTACGGTATAAGAACTATCTCTCCCACATTTCGTAAATAACGTGATACAAACAATGTTGCCATTGGATGGTGTCTCCACCGTCAGCTGCCTGCATCAGATAGGGTTTGGGTCCGGTTCCGATTACACGTGGTGGATACATGACACTGTATCCAATCTGTCAATATTAGCTTTACTTTAAGCCTCGAAAGATGAGTTACATCATACTGGTCAGTCAGTGCGCCATAGAACTATCTGCATCGATAGCAACTGTGAACATGGAAATCCAGTCACCTATCAGATCATTACTTCCAAATTCGACCGAGACCCCGAGTTCTCCTGAATCAGGAGGACGTGTGACACTTCAGGATGTATGGACCGTGACCAAGCCCCGGAATAGAAATCGATGATCAAAAAGGGTATTGGTACGCTACTACACATCGTAGCTAAGGGGAATATGATAAAAATTAATAGATAATACCTACAGCAAAAGCCCAAAGAGTGGGGAGCAAAAAAGAATCCAGGGGTGACACCGGACAGACCAATAAAATCCAGTGAGAAACATTGACCAGGGAACGAGACTTCAGTGCAAGTCCACTACTTGAAATGAGATATAGAGTATATCAAAAGAGAGTGGAAAAGCATGTCGTTCTCGGACAAAAGCGTCATGGGTCAGAAGTAGGGCTACCAAGGTCATCACCAAGGCGTAATCAAAACGTCCAAGGACCTAGAACATGGTCCTTTCATGACCTTCAAGGAAGGCAAAGCAAAACAGGTCTTATCTGACTATGAATAATCTTTTTCATTGATTTTCTCTCGAAGATCAATGTCTCCATTGTTGTATTCCAGGGAATTGTGGATCCGAATACTATGCTCGCCTCTCAAACCATCAGCGGGTGTTTCAGGTCTTGACGATGATGTTCCAGTCGCCTGCGATATCAGTTGTTGATTATGAGGATAATATGACCGTCGTTTCGTCTTGTTGAAATCGTAACCGGTGAACCTATCGGAAAGCTCAAAAACATGCATGGATCAGAAACCCAGTGAAAACGGACTCTTCTTCCATCTGCCTCATTTCTGCGCTCAAGTTTTCTTGATTGACCTTGCGAGTTTTAGCTTTCAAAGGATTATCTTCCAGAAGTAGTTCTTCTAGTTCATGCGAAGCGTCAAAATTGGATTTCTTTGTCTTTAGGGAAAAAAGAAGGTAAACACGGTCTCGTTATAAGGATGGGTACTTACATCGGGGACAAATGGTGGAATTTGTTCCTTTGATTCCAATGTTTCCCAATCAATGTGTTGGAACCATGGTAGCCGTTGGAACTCGTGAAATCCTTCACCGTCGCCTTTGCAACCAATGCGTCTGCTCGGATCTCTGTCCAGGAGCTATTTCAAATGTCAGTTTGACGATATAGAGATGGCTGTCAAGCGACTAACTCCTTTTAGCACTTGCATAGCCTGACGACTGCATTTCTTTTCCGTGTCTTCAGGCCATTTGAGAGGATCCTTAGTTATACTGTAGGTCAGATCGTTATTTGATCGTCCGCGGAAGGGTCGGCGGCCAAATATTAGCTCGTAAGCACAAACTCCAAGTGACCACCAGTCAATCTGGTACGAATAGCCTCGCTTGAGAAGAACTCTGTCTCGAGCTTAATAGATGTAGATTATTAGATAAATTGGAACCTACTCAGGAGCCATGTAGGCCATAGAGCCTGCAACACCAGTGATCTTGCGCTCACTGAAATGAACCGCGATGTTGAAATCAGTCAGATGGGCATTCCCCTTTTCATCTAGGAGAATATTGTCTGGCTTGATATCTCTGAAATTGACATATGAAAATGGTAATATAGACATAAGGAAGTCCCTATAAGGAAGGAGCACCAACCGATGCATGATTCCCATGTCATGGATGAAGGAGAGGGCAGAAGACAATTGGGCAACGTAGAAGCAAACAGCATCTTCTTCCAAAGATCCGATGCGCTCAAGGTGGACTAGGATGGAGTTGAGGGTATAAAGGGTGGCAGGAAAGGATAGACGCACATCGCAAATCGCCACCCAACATCAAATCTAGGACAAAAAAGCAGTTCTCGTCATCTTGAAATGCATAACGAAGGTTGACAACAAAAGGATGGTCGATCTAAGGGGCGAGTTGTGAGGCGGCAAGAAAGGCCGGGTGAGTACGAACCTCTTCTAGAAGTCGACGTTCTTGGATAATGTTTGGGACAGCTTTCATCTTGACACATCTCGCCTTGCTGATGTATTTAAGAGCGTAAAGTTGACGGGTCTGCTTGTGCTGGACAACACGGACCTAGGACGAGATTAGGATTGCTCGTGGAAGGAGGGAAGAGAGATGAGGACTTTGCCAAAGGCACCCTTTCCCACACAGCGAAGGAGAACAAAATGAAAGAGGGTAGCTTCTCCGTCAAAATCAATGGGCTAGAAACCCAGGGCAGCATGAGTTTTGCTCAGTGAGGACTTGAGGCGGCACACCTGGGGTCTACAACAGACAGCACCCATTGTATAAGATCGTAAGGAGTCGTCAAAGTAAGTAAAAATGTCGTTGAGGGCAGCTGCGAGCCGACAGGGACGCCGGGAGAGGAGGGGACAGAGGCAGAAACAGAGCGGCAAGGTAGTTACGAGGGAGAGACGAGATGGGAACGGAACAGGCAAGATACTTACTGATTATGTAATATTTATCATCTTTTATTTTCATAGTTAGGTTTGATATGGTATGCTTCAATCCTTCATGGCTGATTTTGCTCGTCCGCTCGTTATCTCTGGCCCCTCTGGCGTCGGAAAGAGCACACTGCTGACTCGTCTTTTTCAAAAACACCCAGACCGTTTTGGCTTCAGCGTTTCTCGTGCGCTCTATCACCCAACCTGTGCCTGATTTCATCTCTGAGTTCCCTCAGATACCACCCGCACTCCTCGGCCAGGCGAAGTCAACGGCCAGCACTACTATTTTTTGTCCCGAGAAAGTTTCCAAGATCTCCTCGATCGCAACTATTTTATCGAGCACGCAGAGTTCTCAGGCAATTTGTATGGCACCAGCTATGCTACAGTGCGCGAAATCCAGGAACAGGGTAAGCGCTGTATCCTTGACATAGAAGCTCAGGTATAGCCTGACTTAAATTATTTTGTTTTGTTCTGACGTCCTCTTTAGGGGGTTCGTCAGATAAAAAACACTGATCTCCATCCTGTGTATCTCTTCATCTCCCCGCCCAACCTCGCCTCATTGCTGGCTCGTCTTCGGGGCCGTGGTACAGAAACGGAGGCCTCCGTACAAAAGCGCCTTGCTACAGCTCATGAGGAGATAGCATTTGCTAAGGAGCCGGACGTGCATGATGTGGTCATCGTCAACGACAACGTCGACCGAGCATACGGCCTTTTAGAGCGATTGGCACTCGGAGAAAGGATTGCAGGCGATGAGCTTCCTCCTCTTGATGACTGAGGAGATAGATATAGATATACCGATTTCAATATCTCGAATCATTAGTTATTAATAACTTTTTCTACTTCCTCCCGATTGCTCTGGTTAGTCAGCACCACTGTATCTTTGACTCCTGCCATCATGCTCTGTCATGATTTGGAGGGCTGGGGAGCCGTTTCTCGCCTGAGGCCGTTCGATACCACTCCTTGTTATGAAGAGGGAATCCTCTTTTCTGCCCTTTCGGCTGCAATCCTCATTGTGAGTCTTGCTAGATCTTTGACTCTTGCACCGCTCGAGTCTCGCCACCTAAGTCCTTGGAGCCGCCGGATCTTCACGGCGAAAATCGTAGGTATCTAATCTGTCCAGAGGCCTTTGAATTCACTTCTTTGTAGATCTTGCTCTCTGGTGCAGTTGTCGCAAGCACGTCTAATCTAGTCAATATATTCTTGACACACACCGATGTCCCCGTGCTCATGTCTTACATTCTCGAACCTCTCGCCCTTCTTTCAACTATTTGCCTTACCTACTTGAATCATACGCGCCAGCGTTCTTCGTCAACAGCTCTCCTCCTATTTTGGCCTCTATTCGCCGCTGTTGGCGGAATCTGGATTCGAACGCGTCATGACATTGGCTTAGAGCTCTTCAGGCAGGTAGTCATCTTCAAGGTTGTTATCATTGGGTTTGGCCTTTTCTCCTTCGCCTTGGAGTGCATCAGTCCCGAATATGGATTGGGACTTCAACTTGCAGAAAAAACGTTTGCAGATTCTCCTATCTTGACTGCAAATGTATTCAGTATCTGGGTAGGTATTTTCAACGCTGCTCCGCTTCTCATGAGATCACGTATCTTTTTAGTCGTTTAGTTGGATGACTCCTCTGATGAAGAAAGGTGCAAGGCAATACATCTCTGAACAGGATCTCCCAGCTCTGTTATCTGAAGATGAGTCAGAGAAGCTTGGAAATGATTTAGAGAATGCAATGGCAAAATAGTGCGATTATCGGGCAAGCACTGCTAATCCTTGCTCATCATTTGTTTAGCACATTGTGGAAAGCGCTTTTTGTTGCTTATGGTAGACCATATGCCATAGCTGCAGGGCTCAAGATTACCCAAGATTTTCTGGCTTTTCTTCAGCCACAACTTCTCCGTGTTTTACTACTCTACATCTCAGCTTATCAGGGTTCTCGGTTTGGTTATAGCCGTCCCTCTGACTTCCAGGGGTTTGCCATCGCAGTGCTTATGTTTGTTGCTTCTATAATACAAACAGTTTGCTTGAACCAGGTGTGTCAGATACTGTTGTTCTCTCCTTGTGTTTTACTGTTTCCTTGTTCAGTATTTCCAACGATGCTTTGAAACCGGGTACGTAACAAAAGTATGTTTCAATCAACTAACATTAAATTTATGTAGGATGCGTGTGCGTGCTGGACTCGTATCCGTCATCTATAACAAAGCACTCGTCCTCTCGAATGATGAACGTAGTCGATCAACAGGAGATATTGTCAACCTCATGTCTGTTGATGCTATGCGTTTGCAGGATCTATGTACATATGGACTCATTGCTATATCTGGCCCTCTACAGGTGTGTGGTTTTTGACTTGGATTGGTTGTTTTATCTTATGCCCATGATTAGATTACTCTTGCCTTCGTATCTTTGTATGATCTTCTTGGTTGGTCTGCTTTTGCTGGAGTTGCTATAATGATTTTTTCAATCCCGTTGAACACATGTAAGATCTAGCATTGAAACCTTCACTGGAAATTCTGACCTCTGATGTAGCTATTGCGAGGGCCCTTAAGAGAATGCAGGAGCAACAAATGAAGAACAGAGACAAACGTACACGTTTGATGAGCGAGTTGCTCAATAACATCAAAAGGTTCGTTGAGATTTTGATTCACTGGTTTCTGGTGGCTCAAGTATTTATAGCATTAAACTCTATGCTTGGGAAAACAGTTTCCTGCGTAGGGTTCTTGAAGTGAGAAATAAGCAAGAACTGAAAATGCTCAAGAAGATCGGCATTGTAACGGTAACTTGTTTATCTCTCCTTTGGTGAACCCTCATGCTCAATCTCACATAGGCAGGGAATACGGCTCTTTGGTCCGGTATCCCGTTACTAGTGGCGTTTGCCTCCTTCGCTACTGCAGCTGTTGTTTCTAAACGACCTTTAACTTCTGATGTTATTTTCCCTGCGATTTCTCTCTTCATGTTGCTGCAGTTTCCTTTGGCAATGGTAAAGTATACTGGGCCGCCTTGTTTAATCATGTGTTCATCTTCTATGAGTATAGTTTGCCCAAGTGATGTCAAACATCATCGAGGCAACTGTATCAGTCAGGCGCCTCGATTCGTTCCTTAGCGCCGCTGAGCTCCAATCTGATGCTGTTGAAGTGCTTGCCGTTGATGATCTGAAGGAAGGTGATGAGGTGGGACAAAAGCGTTCAGACTAAACTTGACTTTTGATTGTGGATCTTGGATCTTAGGTACTGTCGATCAAGGGGGGTGATTTCACCTGGAACAAGGATGCCGTGCAGTCGACCCTTGAGGATATCAATATTTCCATCAAAAAGGGTGAACTCTTTGGTGTGCTTGGGCGTGTAGGAGCTGGCAAGGTATGTTTTGAGTGGTGAAAATGACATTGTCCTGAATTTCGACCTCGTAGACGAGCTTGCTTTCTGCAATCACTGGTGATATGAGGCGCAAGGAAGGGATCGTGACAGTGAGAGGGACAACTGCCTATGCTCCACAGGATCCATGGTACGTCGTGCTTCCGTATCGTGGTAGGTATGTGCTTCTGACGTGTCAAATTCTCAGGATTATGTCGGCATCCGTGCGAGAGAACATTCTCTTCTCACACGAATATGATGAAACTTTCTACCAGCTTGTCATTGAAGGCAAGTCAATCTTGTCTGCGGATACTCATTAGAAATTGAGCCTGTACTTTCCAGCTTGTGCGCTTGGTCCTGACTTAGCTTTACTTCCGAATGGTGATTTAACTGAAGTTGGGGAAAAAGGTGTGTGTCACCGTGTATCTCGAGTTAACGTTTCATGTCTGAGGCGCACCTTGTTCTTAGGTATCACCGTAAGTCGTCGATTCACTGAATCCCTCATTACATCATGATGATATGATCTAGTTGAGCGGTGGTCAACGTGCTCGATTATCTCTTGCTAGAGCTGTGTATGCACGAGCAGATTTGTGCGTCGTTCGGGTATCTTACATCGTCGACATAAGCACTAACGCAAGTGTAATAGGGTCTTACTTGACGATTGCCTTGCCGCCGTGGACAGTCATGTTGCCCGCCATGTCTTTGGTATGCTCACTTTTCAAGTTGGCAGGTTGAAGTGTGTTCAATGTTCTAGACAATGTCATTGGTCCTCAGGGATTACTAGCATCAAAAGCTCGAATCTTTGTTACTAACAGCATCGCCTTTGTGCGGCAATTTGATCACCTCGTCTATCTTCGCCATGGTTATGTCATTGAATCAGGTTCTTACTACGAGTTGGTTGCAAAAAGTGACAGCGAAATTTCCAAATTAATGTACGTCATTGGATTTTCAAGGCGTGATGTCAGTTTAACATTTTTGTCAGACGTGACCATGGGAAGTCTAGTCATTCATCTGGTTCATCGACCCCGTACCCGACAACCAGTGGTACTGCTACTCCTAGAACGGAAGAGCCCTATGACACAGTAGAAGAAAAGTCCTCAACTCATTTTGTCTTGGAGAAATATCGCCAACGAGCTAGTTTCCCCAAGCCTCGTCTAATTTTACCCACCTTATCACAACTGAATTCGACTGGGAAAGGATTGTCGGTCGAGCACCAAGAACAAGGCAAGGTCAAGACGCTCGTTTATCAAGAGTACATCAAAGCGGCTTCTATTGCTGGCTTTGTATTCTTTCTGTTGACGACTATTGCCCAGCAAGCTACTTCAGTCCTTGCGACATTTACCTTACGATATTGGGGAGAGCATAATAGAGAACAAGGAAGCAATGATGGAATGCTGGTATACCTCGTTATCTATGGCTTATTCTCGCTTTCTTCCTGTTTGTTGGGAGGAGTATCGTCGATATTGATGTGGGTATTTTGCGCCCTGCGAAGTGCGAGGCGACTTCACGATGCAGTAAGTCCTAGCCGATAATTATTCTCATGCTAATTGTTGCAGATGCTTGACTCTCTGATGAAAGCACCACTATCGTTCTTTGAATTGACGCCGACTGGACGGTGAGTACAGAGGTTATATATATAACATCAATCTGATCCTGATTTGCCGTGTAGTATTCTGAACCTTTTTTCTCGGGATGTTTACGTTTTGGATCAAGTCCTTGCTCGTGTCATCCAGGGCTTTTGTCGTACGACAGCTGTGTGCCTTTTTATCCTAGTTGTCATTGGCTCCAGTTTCCCCCCTTTCTTGATCTCCGTTATTCCTCTCGGATGGTTTTATCTAAGGGTGATGAAGTAAGTCCTTTCTCATAATGATACCAGTCAGTGCTGACTCATGCCAGGTATTATCTTGCGACTTCCCGCGAACTCAAACGTCTTGATGCAGTATCTCGGTCTCCCATTTTTGCCTGGTTTTCTGAGTCACTGAATGGGCTCTCAACCATTCATGCTTTCCGCCAACAAACGATTTTTACTCAGAACAACCATTTTAGAATTGACAGGAATCAGATCTGTTATTTACCCAGTATCTCTGTCAATCGATGGCTCGCAGTGCGCCTCGAGTTTGTCGGGGCCTTGATTATTCTCACAGTGTCTCTCTTGGCGATGGCGGCTCTAATAACGACCGGAGTGAATGCTGGCCTTGTTGGCCTCGTTTTGTCCTATGCCTTGAACACCACTTCGTCTCTAGTTCGTGCCTTTCCTTACCCTATGGAAAAGTTGCATGATTCTCACCTTTCGTTAGAATTGGCTGGTTCGGTCCGCGAGCGAAGTAGAGCAAAACATTGTCAGTGTGGAGCGCATTCTACATCAAACTTCGACTGAGCCGGAAGCGCCTCATGAGTTACCTGACAGAAAGCCCTCGCTGGATTGGCCGTCGGGAGGGGCGGTAGAATTCTGGTAGGTTTCCTATGATTTGTAATGACTGGCCCACAATTCACAATTTTTGATAGTGATTACTCTACTCGATATCGTCCTGGGTTGGATTTGGTGCTCAAGAATGTTGATATTAAAATCGTGTG
>Ga0153948_1001211_pt1 | contig 13398 bp, 10 predicted proteins | sample TSNJ032MetaG_FD_104696 | JGI IMG/M metagenome (GOLD analysis project Ga0153948, IMG submission 104696) | Attine ant fungus gardens microbial communities from New Jersey, USA - TSNJ032 MetaG | ecosystem: Host-associated > Fungi > Mycelium > Unclassified | place: USA: New Jersey, Wharton State...
GGCCCAATTGATGATGTTGAAGAAGGCGCCGATGTAGTCCGGGCGACGGTTCTGGTAGTGCAGGTAGTAGGCGTGTTCCCAGACGTCCAGTGCGAGGATCGGGGTATTGCCGGACAGGCCGACGGTTGCACCCATCAGCGGGCTGTCCTGGTTGGCACTGCTTTCGACCTGCAGGCCGCCATCACGATCGCTGGTCAGCCAGGCCCAGCCACTGCCGAAACGGGTCTGCGCAGCCTTGGTGAAAGCGTCCTTGAAAGCGTCGAAACCGCCGAGGTCACGGTCAATGGCCGCGGTCAGTTCGTCATCGGGCGCACCGCCGTTGGTGCTGAGCACGGTCCAGAACAGGCTGTGGTTGGCGTGGCCGCCGCCGTTGTTGCGGACCGCGCCGCGCTGCGCCTCGGGCACGGCATCGAGGTTGGCGATCAGCGCCTCGACCGGTTGTTCGGCGATGCCGGCCTGCTCGATGGCGGCATTGAGGTTTTTGACGTAGGTCTGGTGGTGCTTGCTGTGATGGATTTCCATCGTGCGCGCATCGAAATGCGGCTCGAGGGCGTCATAGGCGTAGGGGAGCGGGGGGAGCGAGTACGACATCGAAGCAATCTCCGTGGGGAAGGCCAGGGGGTTGGCCGTGCGGAGATCGTTATCGCACCTCAACATTGGTTGAGGTCAAGAGATCAAGAGGTCAAGACGGAGGCATGGTAGTGCCGGCCGCTGGCCGGCATTCAGCGACGGTCGGGTTGCCGGCCAGCGGCCGGCACTACCAGGACCCGCTCTCCGAACCCTCACCGGCGCGCTGATGCGCTCCCCCCGCCACAACCGATATCAACAAAAGCGCCGGCAGGCGAACCAGCCGCCAGCGCTTTCATCAACTCAACCACTCCTTGCACGCGCCATCCACCTGCTCGCCGCAGGCCTGCTGCATCCGCTGCTGCAACCGCGCCAGCGTCTCCGCGCCCTCGTGCTTGCTGCTCCACGCCTTCAACTGCCCGGCCAGGCGCTCGAAGCGCTGGCGGGTGCGCTGGTGATAGCCCGAGGGCTGTGCTTCCAGTTCGGCGATCAGCGAGGCGGTGGCCTGCTCGATGCGCGGCGCATCGTCCGGCGCCAGCCGCAGCAACCCTTCCACGTACAGCACGCCCCACTGCACGCGGGTGGCCGGGCCTTGGGCGCCATCGTAGGCACGCTTCAACCACTCCAACGCCCCGGCGGTGTCGCCGCGCTGCTCGGCCAGTTCGGCCAGCTCGGGCATGTAGTAGTACGGCTGCTCGCTGCGCTTCAGTTCGGCCAGCAGCAGCGCTTCCGCACCGGCGTCGTCACCTACTTCGCGAAGTGCATACACTGCGCTGCTGATCGTGGCCTGGCGTGCATGCGCATCGGTGGCGGCGGCATCGGCCGCGGCCACGCGCTGCTTGACCCGGTCCACGAGTGCTGCTGGCAACGCGCCCTTCGGTTGCTGCTGGCGGGCCAGCGAGACTTCGGTCAACGCGCGCGACAACGCATCGTCGGCGCGATCGCCGCGTTCGGCATCTACCCGCTCCAGTGCAACCAGCAGCTGCTGCCCCAGCGTGTTGGACGTGGCCGGGCCCGCGCTGGCCTGCTTCACAAGCTTGGCGCCGACATAGCCCAGCAGCTCGCGGTTGCGACGGACTTCGGCAGGTTGCGCCAGCACGGCCTGCAGCAGCTCGCGCACTTCGGTGGGCGAGGCATCGGGCTTTTCGGCTGTAGCCAGGGCCAGCAGCGCGAAACGGCGCTGCAGGGCGGCGTCGGGTGCGGCCTTGGACAGCTGGCGCAGCACGTCCTGGCTGTTGCGCTCGCCGGCCAGGCGGTTGGCGTCGACCTCCCAGCCGTAGTCGCCCAGCACCTGCCAGTCTTCGGCGGCCAGTCGGTCCGGCGTTGCCAACGCGGTGGCCAGGGTGGCAGCAACAGCACTGCGGCGGCCTGCGGCCACGGTCAGGGCCCGGGTCAGTTCGGCGGCGTCGTTGCCACCGGCGACGCGGGTGATTTCGTTGCGTTGCGGGTCCAGCACGATCAGCGTCGGGTAGCCGCGTACGCCGAAGCGCTCGCCCCAGGCCTGCGCACCTTCCTCGTCGCCATCCAGGTAGACCGGCACGAACTTGCTGGTCAGCGCGATGAACGCCGGGTCCTTGAACAGGCCGGCCTTGAGCTGGTTGCACGGCGGGCACCAGACCGCGCCCCAGTACAGCAGCACCGGCTTGCCGCTGTCGGCGGCCTCGGCGAAGGCATCGTCGACGTCACCCTGGCGCCAGGCGATGGAGCTGGCCGGCGCGGGCGCCTCGGCGGAACTGGCGGTGGAAACCGGGGCCGGAGTGCAGGCGCTCAGCGCCGAAGCCAGCAGCAACACGGAAAGCGCGACGCGCATCGGCAGCATCTCGAAGGGCGGGGTGACAGGCCATTGTAGGAACGGCCGGCGCAGGTGCTGATTCAGTTTGCTTATATCGGACACGCTGCAGGGAATGTGGGCCGGAGGTCAATGCGGACCAGGGGCTGCCCCTGCCGAAGGCGGCGCCGCCCGCACCATCTGCTGGTACACCAGCCCGTTGAACTCACCGACTTCGCCATCCAGCACGAAGCCATAGCGCAGGTAGGTCGGCACCGCATTGAGCGAGGCACGCACGGTCAGCACCGGTTCGCGCACCTGCGGCAGCACTGCCTCGAACAACGCATGGCCGATGCCCTGGCCCTGGCAGGCGGGATCGACGAACAGCATCGCCAGGTGCCGGCCCTCCTTCAGTTCGACCATGCCGACCACGCGCGCATCCTGCTCGGCCACCAGGATGTGGTTGTCACCCTGCAGGCGCGCAGCGAACGCATCGGCTGCAGCGACACTGCCGAAGGTGGCGATGCCGGCCGCGCCGAGCGACGGCGCCACTGCGTCGTTGAACGCGGCCAGGCACAGCGCACTGATCGCAGGCAGGTCATCGGCATGAGCGGGGCGGATCTTCGGCATGCAGCGTTCTTCCTGTGGTGTGAGGCGTGTCATCGTCGCCGGGTACCTGCACGCTAAGCTGGTGGCATGAGTGAATTCAATCCCGCCTACGCCTCGTTGTTTCCGCAACAGGGACTGAGCCTGGGCCTGATGACGCCCGTTGCGGCGCATGGGCTGGCCGATCCGCGCGAGGCGCGGCGCATTGCACGGCTGGCCGACGATCTTGGCTTCGCTGCGTTGTGGACGCGCGACGTGCCGCTGATGGTCCCACAGGGACCAGACGCGACAGCGAGTGCACTGGACGATCCGTTCCTGTGGCTGGGCATGCTGGCGGCCGCGACCGGGCGCATCGTGGTCGGCAGCGCAGCGATCGTGCTGCCGTTGCGCCAGCCGTTGCAGGTGGCGAAGTCGGCACTGAGCCTGGACCGGATCAGCGATGGGCGCTTCGTGTTGGGCCTGGGTTCGGGTGACCGCCCGGAGGAGTTCGCCGCGTTCGGCGAGGACCTGGAGGGCAGGGCGGCGACCTTCCGTGATCGTTGGTCGTTGCTGCGCGCGGCGCTGTCCCCCGATACGAACGAACGGGCGACCGTGCTGCAGGCGACCGGCGGCTTCGATGTGCTGCCCACGCCGGCCACGCGCATTCCGATGCTGGTGGTGGGCACGGCACGGCAGAGCCTGCAGTGGATCGCGCGCGAAGCCGAGGGCTGGGCCACCTATCACCGCGACGAAGCTGCGCAGGAGGGGCGGATCGGCCTGTGGCAGCAGGCGCAGGTGCAGCGTGGTGGGCCAGGCAAGCCGTTCGTGCAGTCGATGCTGCTGGACCTGCAGGCCGATCCGCAGGCGCCGGCCGAGCCGCTGCCGCTGGGCCTGAAGGTCGGCCGCGATGGCCTGCGTGACTACCTGCTGCGCGTACATGCGCAGGGTGTGGCGCATGTGATATTCAATCTGGTCGACAACGGGCGGCCGATGGATGAAGTGTTGCGTGAGATTGGCGAGCAGGTTCTGCCGGTGGTATCCGCGCACCGACTGTAGAGTCGAGCCATGCTCGACTGCTTCTGTGCGATATGCCGAATCAACGGCAGTCGAGCATGGCTCGACTCTACAGGGAGTGTGCATCTGCGTATCATTCGCATTTGATATCCAGATGCCGGAGCCCCGCGTGACCCAACGTTCCCCCATGCACCCGACCGGACGCCTGTTCGCCGCGGTCGCTTTCATCGAGGCCGTGACCTGGGCCGGCCTGCTCATCGGCATGTGGATGAAGTACGGCCCGATGGCCAACGTGGCACTGGTCAAGCTGTTCGGGCCCCTGCACGGCGTGGCCTTCCTGGTCTACGTGGCGGTCACCCTGTTCGCGGCGGTACGCCTGCGTTGGCCGTGGTGGGCCAGCGCGCTGGCGCTGCTGGCGGCCATTCCGCCGCTGGTGACGCTGCCGCTGGAATGGTGGTTCAAGCGCCGTGGCCTGCTGGGCCTGCGCGTCGTGCGCTGAAGTCGCTGTTGCGTGCCCGTTCAAGAGAATGGGTATCAAATGCAAATACGAGCCGTTATCATTTGAGGGTGGCGTCCGGTCCTGAACAGGGCCGGTGCCAGGCAGGGCGCAGGTGCGCCCGGCGATCCCTCTCTGTTACGGCTGGTGTTCCATGCACGCACGTCCCGTCGTTCCCGGCTTGCCGGCGCTGGTGTTGGCCGCCCTGATCGGCACCATGGCGATGATGTCCTTTGTCGCCGTGATCGGCCCGGTGGTCCGCATGCTCGGTCTGTCCGAGTGGCATGCAGGCCTGTCGGTCACCGCCGCAGGCGTGCTGTGGATGCTGGCGGCCCGTCCGTGGGGCCAGCTCAGCGATCGCATCGGCCGCAAGCGCGTGCTGATGCTGGCGATGAGCGCGTACACCGTGGTCTACATCGCGCTGGCGGTGTTCATCGACGTCGCCCTGCAGGCGGTGCCGCCGGTACTGGTATCGGTGCTGGTGCTGGTCGGTGCGCGTGGCCTGATCGGCCTGTTCTACGCGGCGGTGCCGCCTACCGCTGCCGCGCTGATTGCCGACAAGGCGCCGACCGGGCAGCGCGCCCGCTTCCTCGCCCGCCTGGGCAGTGCCAACGCGCTGGGCATGGTGCTGGGGCCGGCCGCGGCCGGCTGGCTGGCCTATACCAATCTTTCGCTGGCGCTGTACGTGGCTGCGTTGCTGCCGTTGCTGGCTCTGGCATTGCTGGCGTGGCGGCTGCCAGCGACGCCGCCGGCGGTGGGGGCTTCCGCGCCGCGCCGCGCGCCGATGAGCCGTCTCGACCCGCGCTTGCGCCTGCCGCAGCTCGCGGCGTTCATCGCAATGGTCTCGGTGACCATCGCGCAGGTGACGGTGGGCTTTTTCGCGATTGATCGCCTTGGCCTGGATGCGGCCGCCGGTGCACGCATGGCCGGCATCGCGCTGACCGCGGTCGGTGTCGGCCTGATCCTGGCGCAGGCGCTGGTGATGAAGCTGGACGTGCATCCTCGCCGCTGGATCATCCTCGGCGCCGTGATTTCCGGCATCGGCTTTGCCTCGGTGGCGGGCGTGCAGCAGGCCTGGCAGTTGCCGGCGGCGTACGCGCTGGCCGCGTTCGGCATGGGCTTCGTGTTTCCCTCGTTCCAGGCGCTGGCCGCCGACGCGGTGGAAGCGCACGAGCAGGGTGCCGCCGCTGGCACCGTCGCGGCCGCGCAGGGGCTGGGCATGGTGGCCGGCCCGATGCTCGGCACGCTGTTGTATCGCGGCGGGCCCAGCCTGCCATATCTGCTGGTCGGCGCACTGTTGCTGCTGCTGTGTGCGCTGGCCGCAGCGCATCGGATGAAGGAGACCCCATGAACGATTCCCTGATGCAGGGTGCGTGGCCGGAGGCTGCGCCGGCGCCGCTGGAGAGCACTGAGGACGCGTCGCTGTTCCTGCTGCAGCATGCCGGCCAGCACGTGCACGCACGTGGTTGCCGGGCCGCGCTGCCGAGTGGCGCGCTGGCAACCCTGGCTGAGCGCGTTGCGGCGTTCTTTGCCCAGCAGCGTGGCGGCCCGGGGCTGCTGGTCGGTGCGGTGCCGTTCGAGCCGCGTGCCGACGATGCGTTGTACCAGCCCGAGCGCCTGTTGCCGGCCCTGCCGTTGCAACCGCAGGCGGCACCGGCGCTGCAGGGCGCGCTGCAGGCGGAGCCCGCAGCGCAGGACTATGCCGCTGCGGTTGCCGCGGCAGTGAAGGCGCTGCGCGCGCCGGACCAGGACCTGCACAAGGTGGTGCTGGCGCGCAGCCTGTTGGCACGCACCCGCCAGGCGTTGTCTCCGGACGTGCTGCTGGCACGCCTGGGCGCGGATCCTTCGGTGGCGACCTATGCAGTGCCGCTACCGGTCGAACTGGGGCAGACACCGGCCTGGCTGGTCGGTGCAACGCCGGAGTTGCTGCTGCGCAAGCGCGGTGCGGAGCTGCTGTCGCATCCGCTGGCCGGGTCCGCACGCCGCAGTGCCGATGCCGCCGAGGACGAGCGTGCCGCGCAGGCGCTGCTGGCCTCGACCAAGGACCACGACGAGCACCGCCATGTGGTCGAGGCCATCGTCGAGGGCCTGGCACCGTATTGCAGCCACGTCGATGCGCAGCCGCGCCCGGCGCTGCATGCCACCGCCAGCATGTGGCATCTTGGCACCCGCATCCACGCCACCCTGAAGGATCCGCAGACATCGGCGGCCGAGCTGCTGGCGCAGCTGCATCCCACCCCGGCGGTCTGCGGTACGCCGCGGCTGGCGGCACTGCAGCGCATCCGCGAGCTGGAGCCGGTGCCGCGTGGCTTCTATGCTGGCGCCGTCGGCTGGCTGGATGCGCAAGGGGATGGGGACTGGTATGTGGCGATCCGCTGCGCACGCCTGCAGGGCACGCAGCTGCGCCTGTACGCCGGCGCCGGCATCGTCGCCGAGTCGCAGCCCAAGGCCGAGGTGGCCGAGACCGCAGCGAAGTTCGCTGCCCTGTTGAACGCGCTGGGTGTCCATGAATCCGCGCCCGCCATCGAGCCTGCTGCATGAGCACGCCTACTGTTTCTTCCCGCCTGCCACTGCAGCAGGTGTGGCCTGATGACCTGATGGCGCGCTATCGCGAGGCGGGTCATTGGCGTGGCGAGACCTTCCCGGCGTTCCTGCGTGAGCGTGCGGAACGCTACGCGGATGACATCGCGGTGGTCGCTGGCGATGTGCGCCTGAGCTATGCGCAGCTGTGGCACGAAGCCGGTCGCATCGGTGCCGGCCTGCTGGCGCTCGGCCTGCAACCGGGCGAACGCGTGCTGGTACAGCTGGGTAACACAGCCGGGTTCATCGCCACCGTGTGCGGGCTGTTCCGCGCCGGCCTGGTGCCAGTGTACGCGCTGCCTGCGCACCGCATCACCGAGCTGGTGCACTTCGCCAACAAGGCCGAGGCCAGTGCCTACATCACTACCGACCTGCACGATGGCTTTGATCATCGTGGGCTGGCGCGGGCGCTGCAGGCCGAAGTGCCAGCCGTGCGCCATGTGGTGATCGACGGCGATGCGGCGGAGTTCACCGCGCTGGAGGCGCTGCAGGGAGACCGCAGCCAGCTGCCGGCCGACCCGGATCCGCAGTCGGTGGCGTTCCTGCAGATTTCCGGAGGCAGCACCGGGTTGTCCAAGCTGATTCCGCGCACCCACGACGACTACATCTATTCGTTCCGTGCCAGCAATGACCTCTGCGGCATCGACCGCGACAGCGTCTACCTGGTCGCGCTGCCGGCCGCGCACAATTTCCCGATGAGCTCGCCCGGTTTCTTCGGCGCGCTGTATGCCGGTGCCCGCGTGGTGCTCAGCCCAGGCCCGGGACCGGATGCGGCCTTCCCGCTGATCGCCCGCGAACGGGTGACCTGCTGCGGGCTGGTGCCGCCGCTGGCGTTGCTGTGGGCACAGGCCGCGGCTACGAGCAAGCACGACCTGTCCAGCCTGCAGGTACTGCAGGTAGGCGGCGCCAAACTGGTGCCGGAAGCCGCACGGCGGGTGATCGACGGCCTGGGCTGCACCCTGCAGCAGGTGTTCGGCATGGCCGAGGGACTGGTCAACTACACACGGCTGGATGATCCGGAGGAACTGATCGTGGCCTGCCAGGGCCGGCCGATCAGCCCGGATGACGAAGTGCGCGTGGTCGATGACCATGACCAGCCGGTGGCCGAAGGCGAGGTGGGACATCTGCTCACCCGTGGCCCGTATACCATCCGTGGCTACCACAACGATGCGGTGGCCAATGCGCGCTCGTTCACCGACGACGGCTTCTATCGCACCGGCGACCGCGTGCAGCAGCTGCCCGGTGGCTACCTGGTGGTGCAGGGCCGCGCTGGCGACCACATCAACCGGGCCGGTGAGAAGATTTCCGCCGAGGAGATCGAAGACCATCTGCTGGCGCACCCCGGCGTGTTCGACGCCGCCGTGGTCTCCATTCCCGACGAGTATCTGGGCGAGCGCAGCTGCGCGTTCGTGATCCAGCAGGGTGAGCCGATCAAGGCGCCGGCACTGAAAGCCTGGATGCGTACGCGCGGCCTGGCCGCCTTCAAGGTGCCGGACCAGGTCGTGTTCGTCGACAGTTTCGATACCACCGCGGTCGGCAAGATCAGCCGCCGCGAACTGCGCGCGCAGCTGCGCGCGCGTCATCTGCAACAGACAGGAGGAACGCGCTGATGGCGCTGCCCCGTATCACCGATTACCCCTTGCCGACCGCCGCCGAACTGCCGCAGGCCCGTGGCCCGTGGCGCCCGCAGCGTGATCGTATTGCGTTGCTGGTGCACGACATGCAGCGCTACTTCCTGGCCGCCTTCGACGCCGGCAGTACGCCGCTGCGGCCGGCGGTGGACAATATCGTGCGCCTGCTGGCGCATTGCCGCGCGCACGGCATTCCGGTGTTCTACACCGCCCAGCATGGCGACCAGGATCGCCGTGACCGTGGCCTGCAGGCCGACCTGTGGGGGCCGGGCATGCGCCGCAGCGCCGACCATGAACCGATCATCGAGGCGCTGGCACCGCAGCCCGGTGAGCACGTGCTGGTGAAGCATCGCTACAGCGCGTTCCAGCGCAGCAACCTGGAGACGCTGATGCGGGTGCGTGGGCGCGACCAGCTGCTGGTGACCGGCGTGTACGCCCATATCGGCTGCACCGCGACCGTGGTGGAGGCGTTCCAGCGTGATATCGAGGCCTTCATCGCCGCCGATGCGGTGGCGGACTTCTCGCGTGCCGACCACGATCAGGCGCTGCATTGGATCGCGCGCACCAGCGGGGTGCCGATGACCACCGACCAGCTGCTGGAGGTGCTGTGATGGCTGCGACGGGTGACGTGCTGGATCTGGAGCGGATGCGCGCCGACGTGGCGCGGGTGCTGGAGTGCACCCCGGCCGAGATCGGTGACGACGACAACCTGATCGACCTGGACCTGGACTCGATGCGCATGCTCGGCCTGGTCCTGGCCTGGGGCAATACCGGGTTGCCGCTGGAATTCTCGCAGCTGGCCGAGCACACCACGCTGCGCCAGTGGTGGGGTGTGGTGCAGACGCTGCAGGCCGCGCAGAACGCATGAACGCCGCCGCGCTGGCCACGCCGGTGGCACTGACCGAGGCCCAGGCCGGACTGTGGTTCGCACAGCGGCTGGCACCGGACAATCCGTCGTTCAATACCGCACATGCGGTGTGGATCGACGGTCCGCTGGATGTGGCCGCGTTCATCGCCGCGGCGGACCAGGCTGCGGGTGAGGCCCAGGCCTTGGCACTGCGCTTTGCCGAGGGGGCCGACGGCCAGCCGCTGCAGTGGCATGACCCGGCGCATGTGCCGCGGCTTTCGGTGCGTGATGTTTCCGCCGAGGCGGATCCCGCCGCTGCGGCCCGCAGCCTGATGCAGGCCGACCGCCTCAGCGCGGTCGATCCGACCCGCGACCGGATCAGCCAGCAGGTGTTGTTCGATCTGGGCGGACAGCGCTGGGTCTGGTACCTGCGCGTGCATCATCTGGCGGCCGACGGGTATGGCATGGCGCTCTTCGCTGATCGGGTGTGCGCGTTGCATGCCGGCCGCATGAGTGAGCCATTGCCAGGACTGTCCGGTGTGCTCGCGGATGATGCCGCCTACCGTGCCGATCCGCGCCGTACGCAGGCCGGCCACTGGTGGCGCGAGTACATGCAGGGCGCACCGGCAGGCGTAGGCCTGGCCGGCACGCTCGCGGCCAGCGACGACGCGCTGCGCTGGGTGCAGCCGCTGGATGCCGGCTTCCGTGAGCAGCTGCTGCAAGCCTCGGTGCGCTGGTTGCAGCCGTGGCCGGATGTACTGGCCGCGCTCGCCGCCGAGTATCTGCGACGGATGAGCGCTGCCGATGAAGTGGTGCTGGGCGTGCCTTACATGGGGCGGCTTGGCAACGCATCCGCCCGTGTGCCTGCAATGGTGATGAACGTGCTGCCGCTGCGGGTGGCGGCAGGTGAGGGCAGTGTCGAGGCGTTTACCCGGGCATTGGGCCGGCACCTCAGCCAGGGCCGCAAGCACGGCCGCTATCGTGGCGAGCAGTTGCGCCGTGACCTGGGTCTGGTGGGTGCGCAGCAACGGCTGCATGGTCCGCTGGTGAATGTGCAGCCGTTCTACAAGCCGCTGGCGCTGACCGGCGTGCAGGCGACGCTGGAGGTGCTGTGCACCGGGCCGGTGGATGACCTGACGCTGGGCTTTCGTGGCGACGGCCAGCACCTGCTCGACCTGGAGATTGAAGCCAATCCTGCGCTCTACAGCCGCGAGGATGTGCAGGCGCACGCGGCGCGGCTGCTGCATTTCGTGTCGGCGGCGCTGGAGGCTGAAGACATCGCGGCGGTGCCGCTGGCCACCGGCGAAGAAACGCAGCAGGTCGTGCACGGTTTCAATGCCACCGCGCATGCACTGCCGCAGACCACGCTGGTTGAGCTGCTGCAACAGGGCATGGACCGCGATCCACACGCACCCGCGCTGGTGTTCGGCGACGCTGCGTTGGATTACGCAACGCTGGAAGCGCGTAGCTTCGCACTCGCCGCGCAGCTGCGCGCGATGGGCGTCGGCCCGGGCAGTGTGGTGGCAGTGGCATTGCCGCGCTCGCTGGAACTGGTGATCGGGCTGGTGGCGGTGCTGCGCTCGGGCGCCGCCTACCTGCCGCTGGATCTGGCGCATCCTGACGAACGCCTTGCCCGCATCCTGGCCTCGGCGCAACCGGCCTGCGTGCTGGCAGCGGCGGACGTGCAGCAGCGACTGGCCGGGGTGCCGGTGCTTGCCCCTGAGCAATGGACCGCGTTGAGTTTCGCAGCGCCGTGGGCCGATCCGGCGCCCAGCGATGCAGCCTATGTGATCTATACCTCCGGCTCGACCGGCGAGCCGAAGGGCGTGGTCATCGAGCACCGTGCCATCGTCAATCGCCTGTTGTGGATGCGCGAGCACTACGGTGTGCGCGCAGATGACCGCGTGCTGCAGAAGACGCCAGCCACCTTCGATGTCTCGGTCTGGGAATTCTTCCTGCCGCTGCTGTGCGGGTCTACGCTGGTGATCGCCGCGCCGGATGCGCATCGTGATCCGACCGAGCTGGCGCGGCTGATCCGCGATCATGGCATCACCACGGCGCACTTCGTGCCCTCGATGCTCGACGCCTTCCTCGCTGCGCCGGCTTCCGAGGGCCTGCAGCTGCGCCGCGTATTCACCAGTGGCGAGGCGCTGGACGCTTCACTGCGCGATCGCTTCCATGCGCGTGTGCACGCCGAACTGCACAACCTGTACGGCCCCACCGAAGCCGCGGTGGACGTCAGCTACTGGCCGGCTTCGGCCCAGGACCATTCGCGGCCGGTGCCGATCGGGTTCCCGGTGTGGAATACCCGCTTGTATGTGCTGGACGCGCGGATGCAGCCGGTGCCGGTCGGTGTGGCCGGCGACCTGTACCTGGGCGGCGTGCAGCTGGCGCGTGGCTACCTCGGCCGCGATGATCTGACCGCCGAGCGCTTCCTGGCCGATCCCTTCCTGCCGGGCGAGCGGATCTACCGCACCGGCGACGTGGCGCGCTGGCGCCCCGATGGTGCGGTCGAATACCTCGGCCGCAGCGACCACCAGGTGAAACTTCGCGGCCTGCGCATCGAGCTGGGCGAGATCGAGGCGGCACTGCGCGAGCTGCCGGGCATGGAGCGCGTGGAAGTGCTGCTGCGCCAGGACACGCCGGGCGATGCGCGGCTGGTGGCCTATGTGCCAGCGGCGCTTGCCGATGCCGTGATGCTGCGCAGCCACCTGGCCACCCGCGTGCCGGACTACATGGTGCCCTCGGCATTTGTTGGTGTGGATCGCTGGCCGGTGACCGCCAACGGCAAGCTCGACCGCAATGCCTTGCCGAAGCCGCCGCAGAACGAGATTGCCGGACTGGCGCCGCGCACGCCGCTGGAGCAGGAGCTGGCCGTGCTGTTCGCCCAGGCACTGGGCCGCGATGCGCCCGTGGCGGTGGATGCGGACTTCTTCAGCCTCGGCGGCGACTCGCTGTCCGCGGTGCACCTGCTGCTGGCGATCGAACAACGCTGGCGCTGTGACCTCGGCCTCGGTGCCTTGTTCGCGCAGCCGACCGTGGCCGCGTTGGCGACGCGCATTGCCGAGCCGCCGGCGCTGGCCGACCACGCATTGGGCCCGGTGATCTCGTTGGCTGCGACTGATGCTGACGGGCCCACTCCGTTGTTCGTGCTGCACCCGGCCGGTGGCATCGCCTGGAACTACCGCAGCCTGGCGCGCGCCCTGCAGCCGGCACGCCCGGTGTACGGCCTGCAGTCGCCCGCGCTGGATCCGAAGCAGCCGTTGCCGTCCAGCATCGAAGCCATGGCCAATGACTATGTGCAGCGGGTGGTTGCGCTGCAGCCGAAGGGACCGGTGCATCTGCTGGGCTGGTCGGTGGGCGGCATCCTCGCCCAGGCGATGGCCGTGCGCCTGCATGAAATCGGGCGCGAAGTCGGCGAACTGGTGCTGCTCGACGCCTACCCCAGCGAATGCTGGCGGGCCGAACCGGAACCCGATGCCATCGCCGCATTGCGCGCACTGCTGGCGATTGCCGGCCATGACCCGGACGCGCATCCGGAGCTGGACAGCCGCGAACACATTCTTGGTTTCCTGCGCCGTGGCGGCAGTGCGCTCGGCAGCCTGCCGGACGTGGTGCTCGATGGCGTGGTGCGCGCGGTGACTGGCACCAACTGGCTGATCCGCGAACACATCCACCGTCCGTTCGACGGCACGCTGGTGCACGTCCGCGCTGGCCGGGACCATCAGGCGCGGCCACAGTTGCAGTCGGCGCTGTGGCGCGAGCACGCACGCAAGGTGCAGGCGCTGGAACTGCCGTTCCTGCATGCCGAGCTGACCGGCCGCGATGCGGTGGCGCAGCTGGCGCCGTGGCTGTCGGCGCGCCTGCGCCACTGGGAGGAGCAACAGGAGATCGCAACATGCAGTTGACC
>Ga0153948_1001215_pt1 | contig 13358 bp, 8 predicted proteins | sample TSNJ032MetaG_FD_104696 | JGI IMG/M metagenome (GOLD analysis project Ga0153948, IMG submission 104696) | Attine ant fungus gardens microbial communities from New Jersey, USA - TSNJ032 MetaG | ecosystem: Host-associated > Fungi > Mycelium > Unclassified | place: USA: New Jersey, Wharton State...
CTCCCCTGCTAAGGGAGTATAGGGTCAAAAGCTCTATCGAGGGTTCGAATCCCTCTCACTCCGCCAGATACAAAGAAGCGCCTGCAGATCCTCGATCTGCAGGCGTTTTTCTTTGCTCCAGTACTCATCTCTGAATCACCATCCACCGATCATCGATCAGTGGATGGCGGCGGATCCATTGTCCGCTCAGAGCTTCACCGTCACCCCCACCTGGAAGCCCCGCCCCGGCAGTGGTGCGATGTACTTCAGTGGCGAGTTGTGCGGCCGTGCTTCTTCATTGAGCAGGTTGCTGCCGTTGACGAAAATTTCCATGCCGGCGATGTAGCTGTTGCGCACTGGGAGTTCGCGGCTGACCTGCAGGTCGACCAGGTTGAATGCATCCAGCGGCACTTCCTCGCTGACATTTCGACCAAGGTACTTCTGCGTGTCGTAGTAGGTGCTGGACAGTTGTGCCTTCCAGCCTTCGCGCTGCCACTGCAGGTTGGCGCCGTAACGGTTGGTCGGCATGTTCGGCAGGTACTCGCCGTCGTTGTGGGCGCGCAGCGAATCGGGGTGGTCGGCCTTGTTCTTCACCAGGTCGGCGAAGGCGGAGACGTTCAACGCGCCATAGCGACCCAGGTCCAGTGCCTGCGACGCATCGATCTCGAAGCCCTTCACCGTGGTGTCGGTCTGCTTCCAGTACTTCAGTGGCAGGCGGTTGGCGGTCTGCAGGCCGGAGTAGCCGAGGTAGAGATAGTTCTCGTACCGCATCCGGTACGCGGTGGCGGACAGCTCGAAACCACCGAGGTGGAACAGGCCGGTCAGTTCCAGGTTCTTCGCGCGCTCCGGTTCCAGGTTCTGGTTGCCTTCTTCCTGTGTCATCACCGAATAGTGCGCGTTGCTGGCATACAGCTCGTTGATTTCCGGGGCGCGCTGTGAGGATGAGTAACGGACCTTGGCCGCGAACAAGGGGCCGAACTCGACGTACGAGCCGAGGCTGTAGCTGTTGAGCCGGTAATCGCGGTCCTGCAGTCTGGTGTTGGCGGCATTGCGCGCGGTCTTGAAGCGGCTGGGCTGCAGTGCGTGGTCGACGCGCTCGTGGCGCGCGCCGGCATCGAAGGTGGCCCAGCCGAAGTCGAGCGTTTCCTTCAGGAACACCGCATTGCTGCGCGTGTCCACGTCCGGCAGGTAGCGCTGCGAGCCGCTGCCGGTGACATCACGCGACTGATGACTGAAACCGAGCAGGCCGCTGAGCGGGCCGACGCGTTGATGGCTGAGCAGCAACTCGGCCTGGGTGCTCTCGAAATCGTAGTCGTTGGCCTTGGTGGCGCCCAGCCGCTCGCCCGAGGTGTTGTCCAGCCTGGAAACGCGGAGTTCCGCGCGCTCGAACCACGGCAGCGGATCGCGCAGCAGGGCTTCCAGCGCGTAGCGCTGTTGCTTGATCACCACGCCCACCGGCAGGCCATCGGCATAGTTGGAACCGAACGACAGGTTCTGCATCGAGAACCCCGGTACGCCGTACTCGCTGTCCTTGGCATCGATGCTGACACCCACGTAGCCACGGTCGAAGAACAGGGTCGAGCCGAAGGCCACCTGACTGTTGCGCGCATAGCTGTTGCCCAGCCGGTGATGGTAGTCGGGCGTCACATCGTTGTTGATCTGCTTCTGCACGTACGACGGCGTGCCGGGCACGTAGGCCGGGTTGACCGGATTGATGTAGGTGCGGCGCTGCCAGACCGAGGTCGGAGCGTTGGTGTAGAACGAGAAGTCACCATCGGCCCAGTCCGGGTTTTCGGTCATGAACTGGTCGATGTACGGCTGCGAGGCCTTGTTGTAGATCTGTTGGACGCGTGCTTCCTTCTGGCAGCTGTCGGCCAGCGCCGAATTGACGCCGCCGCCGACCGGGAACAGCCCGGTGTTGCAGACACTGGCCTTGCTGTTGCCGGGGATGTCGTAGTGCGAGATGCGCTGGCGCGAGACCTGCAGGTTGGTGGAGAGATTGCGCTGGTTGTTGAAGTTCATGCGGAAGCCCTGCGCGTCGGCGGCGTTGAAGCCTTTGCGCAGGACCAGTTCCATCGACTGGTCCTTGTCTTCCATGCTGCGCGAGATCAGGCCCGAGTCGATCTCCACGCTGCCGCCGATCGCGTTGCCGCCATAGCGCACCGTGTCGGAGGATTTGTTGACGGTGACGCTGCGCACGAACAGTGGATCGAACGGGATGTTGATGTCGCCGCTGATCGCGTTCATGCCCAGAATCGACTGGCCGTCCTGCAGGATCTGCACGCGGTTGCCGCTGAGGCTGCGGATGACCGGGGCGCCCGCGTTCGGCCCGAAGGCGCTGCTCTGTACGCCGGAGACGTGTTCGAGCAGGCCGCCGAGGGTGCGGTTCTGTGCCTGTGGGTTGTCGACGGTGACCCGGCTGTCGATGCGCGAGGGCTGCGAGGCCTGGACCTGGAGGGTGGGGAGGGTGGGTTCGTCCGCGGCCTGGGCGGTGTGGACGGCGAACAGAATGGCTGCAGCGAGGAGATGGCGGCGCATGACACGATCCGTGAAGTTGACGTGAAATGTTATAACGTAACTATTTGTATCGACAAGGGTGGATTGGGCCTTGCCATGAGGGCTGGATATGAGAACGGTTCTCATATAAGAATGGCGGGCGATTCTTCATGGGCGCACCATGCACAGCCTCACCCTTGCCGACCTCGACCGCCTGGGCCGCAGCAGCGGCTTCCGCTATCGGCTGCCTGCGCGGGCGACCGCCGATCTGCCGGGCGAGCATTGCGTGGTGCAGGGCAGGGTCGAGCAGCGCCGCCTGCGTGCGGGCGTCCATCTGGCGCTGTCGGATGTGATCGCGCACCAGCCGTTCGAGGCCACCTCCGGGTCGCCGCCAGCGTTCTCGGCAATCGTGATGCTCGAGGGCCGCGCGGGTGCGCGCCTGGCAGGGCAATCAATGATCGACATGCGCCCGGGTGCGGGCGCGATGGTGATGGCCGACGCCACGCCGATGACCGCGATACATCCGGCAGGCCAACGGATGCGCAGTCTGAATGTATCGCTGGACGCACCGGCCGAGCTTGATGACCCGATGATCACCGAACTGCTGCGTGCAGCGCATCGCAGCGGTGGCCAGCAGCTGCGCAGCTGGCAGGTGCCCGGGCATCTTGAGCATGCCGCCGACCAGTTGCTGTCGGGCACCTGGCAGGGGGCGATGCATGCATTGCTGTGCGAAGGCGTTGGCCTGCAGATGCTGGCCATGGCGCTGGGCGCGCCGGCACCGGAGGCATCAGCCGATCTGCGCGTTTCAGCGCGTGATCGCCGCATGCTGCAGCGGGTGATCGACTGCCTGCAGGCGGCGCCGGCCGCTGACCACAGCCTGGAGGATCTGGCGCGCCTGGCCTGCATGAGCCCGAGCAGCCTGCGGCTGAAGTTCCAGCAGGTGCACCGGTGTTCGGTGTTCGCCTGGCTGCGCGAGCGGCGCCTGCAGCTGGCCTGTGAGCAGCTGCGGCAGGGTTGCAGTGTGCAGCAGGCCGCGCATTTCGTCGGCTACCGGCACGCCACGAATTTCGCGACCGCATTCCGCACGCGCTACGGCATCGCGCCCAGCCAGCTCCGCTGAGTCCCGGCCACCGCCGGCAGCGCGCATACGCCTGCTGCGTCCGCGCATACGTGCGCTCACGTTCAAATGACAATAATTCTCATCCAGCCTTTCCCTCCTGCTGGATCTCCCATGCCTGCCTGTTTCCGCCCGTGTGCCCTGGCAACCGCCATCGGCACGACCCTGGCGCTGTTCAACGTTGCCCACGCCGCCGAGCACAGCCCTGCCGCGACGACCTCCCAGCTCCCGACCGTGCAGGTCACTGCCGACCTTGATGGCAGCACCGAAACGTCGCGTTCCTACACCACCGACTCGATGGGCACGGCGACCGGACTGTCGCTGACCTCGCGGCAGACCCCGCAATCAGTCAGCGTTGTCACCCGCCAGCAGATCGAGGACCGTGGCCTGCTCAGCACCGCCGATGCCCTGGCGACCGCACCCGGCATCTCGGTCACGCGTAGCGATGCCAACCGCTATTCGTTCTCGGCGCGTGGCTTCGACATCGACAACTACAAGTTCGATGGCGTGGTGATGCCGGTGCTGTCGCCATGGAACTTCGGAGAGAACAATCTGGACATGGTGGTGTACGACCGCATCGAGATCGTGCGCGGAGCCAACGGCCTGATGACCGGCGCCGGCAATCCCTCGGCGGCGGTGAACTATGTGCGCAAGCGCCCGCTGCGCGAGTTTGCTGCCAGTGGTGGCATCAGCCTCGGCAGCTGGGACGCACGGCGCGCGTGGGCGGATGTGTCCAGTCCGTTGAGCCGGGAAGGACGCGTGCGTGGTCGCCTGGTGGCGGCGCACGCAGAGGGCGACAGCTACACCGCTGGCCTGGACAGCACCGCAAAGACACTCTACGGCGTGGTCAGTGTGGATCTGGGCGAGGACACCGGATTGATCGCCGGTATCTCCTACCAGGGCAACGACAATCGTGGCTTCGGCAGCGGCTTTGCGCTGTTCAACGCGGATGGTACGCGCACCCGTTTCGATCGTTCGGTGTCGGCCACCGCACCGTGGGCACGGATGACCACCGATACCCGCAACGGCTTCTTCGACTTCAACCATCGTTTCGGCAACGACTGGCAGGCGCGCGTGTCCTACAGCCGCTCGCATACCGACATGAAGATGAAGCATCTCTATCGTGGAGGTTATCCCGATCCGGTGACCGGGGCGATGCCGACTGGCAACAGCTTCACCCGCTACGACGGTCCGGTGCGCCGCGAAGCGATCAGCGCCAGCCTGACCGGTCCGTTCCAGCTGTTCGGCCGCCAGCACACTGCGTCCATCGGCTGGTCACGCTCGCGCGATGAGATCGCGTTGGGCCAGTATCGGGCGCTGGCGCCGCTGCCGCCGTTGGCCAGCTATCTGGACTGGCACGGGCCGGGCACGCCGGAGCCGACGTGGGCCAGCAGCAAGACCCAGGCCGATGATCTGGACAACCATCAGAGCGGTGCCTATGCGGTAGCGCGGTTGTCGCTGGCCGATCCACTGCACGTGATCGTTGGTGGCCGCCTGAGCAACTGGGAAACTGACCAGGTCTACTTCGGTACCAAGCGGAAGTACCGCTATCGCAACGAGTTTGTACCGTATGCCGGCGTGGTCTGGGACATCAACGGCTACAGCAGCGTGTACGCCAGCTACACCGGTATCTTCAAGCCGCAGAACAACCGCAATGAATCCGGGCAGATCCTCGACCCGGTCAGTGGCCGCAGCTATGAGCTGGGCCTCAAGGGCAGCTGGCTGCAGGAACGCTTGAATGCGTCGGCGGCGTTGTTCCGCACCCAGCAGGACAACCTTGCCGAAGCGACCGGTGGGTTGGTTGAAGGCAGCACACAGGCGGCCTACCGCGCGGTGAAGGGCGCAACCGTGGATGGCCTGGAACTGGAACTGGCCGGCGAGCCGCTGCCGGGCTGGAGCCTGGGCACCAGCTTCACCACCTCATCGCGCAGGACGCGCAGGGCCGGGCGATCAATACCGCCAAGCCGCGCAGCCTGTTCAAGCTGTTCACCACCTGGCGCCTGCCAGGTGCCTGGGACCGGCTGACGATCGGCGGTGGCGTGGACTGGCAGAACCGCATGTACCAGACCGCCACGGCACCCGGGAATCGCCGGGTGCCGGTGGAGCAGCCCGGCTACGCGCTGGTCAACCTGATGGCGCGCTATCAGTTCAGTTCCAACGTGTCGGCGGCGGTCAACATCAACAACCTGTTCGACCGGCACTACTACTCGCAGATCGGCTTCTACAATCAGGGCTGGTATGGCGCGCCGCGAAACGTGATGTTCACGCTGAAGGTCGGCTACTGAGGCTGCAGTGGCGCGTTTCAGGGATCCAGTGGATCCATCGGATCGATGCGAAGCGATTCGGGCGCTGGCACGAAGGTGATCGCGTACGGCGAAATGCGTGAACCGACGTTGCCTGGAACGTAGCCCAGCTCACGACGGTTGCGCTCGCTGAATCCGCTGCTGGCGACCGAATCGATATGCGATGGACTGCTGACCACCAGTGCCGGTTGCTGCGGCGGTGCCTGCAGCGCGGTCAGCAGCCGTGCCGCGTTGCGCAGGTTGGTGGTGGTGTGGCGGGCATACGGCTCGATGATGATCGCATCTGCAGGAATGCCGAAGCGCGCGATCAGCGCTTCGCGCATCTGCACCGCTTCGACGCTGCGGGTGCCGCGTGGATGCACGGCACCACCGGAGACGATGATGAAAGGCGCATCACCTGCCGCGTAGCGCTGCGCGGCCGCCTTCAGGCGCAGCTTGCTGCCGGCGCTGAGCGGGGTGGTCAGTTCGTCCGGGCCCTGCCCAAGCACGATGATCGACGTGTACGGATGCGCGGTCCAATCGAGGTGCCGCGCACGCGCGAACGGCGCGGCGTTCATTCCTGCGCTGATGGGCTCGAAGCGGATCGCGTCGAGGCGGTCATTGGCATCGAGCAGGCCCACCGCCACCGCGATGCTGCGATCGAATGCGGCGTAGGCCGCGCCGGCGTCCACCTCGCTCATCTGCATGGCAATGGCAACATCGCCGGCCAGGCGCGTGCTGCCTGCCGCGCCGACCGGGCCGTCGATGGCGTCGTAGCGTGGCGGCTGGCCGTGGCCGTAGACGGAGAGGATGTTGTTGAGGCCCGCCAGCTCTCTTTCGATGGCATCGGTGCGTGCGGGAACCGTGGCGGCCAGCAGACCGGCCTGTTCCGGCGTCCAGCGTGCCGCCTCGAGTGTGCAGGCCGCCGTCCGGCAGCCGGCCATGCGCTGCGTGCGTTCGGCGATGAGGGCGCGCCCAGGGGCGGGCAGGGCGGTGTGGTTCAGCTGTACGAGGGTTGGAAACAAGCGCCCGGCCAGTGCCGCGCTGTCGCGGTCGTCGGCGGCGGCCGCAAGCGGCAGCGATGCCGTGGCAAGCAGGGCGAGGGACAAGGTCAATCGTCGGTGCATCACCAGCTCCTGCTGACCATCAGGCGGACGTTGCGGCCGAACAGCGGCCGTCCATAGATTGCCTCGGCCGAGCCCTGGCCGGCCAGTGCATCGGTGCGGGTGTTGCCCTCGGTGAGTCCCTTTTCATTGGTCAGGTTGTCGCCCACCAGCTGTGCGCCCCAGTTGCCGCGCTTCCATGAAATGCCCAGGCCCAGGGTCTGGTAGGCAGGCAGCGCGGTCTGGTTGAACAGATCGACATAGGACTTGCCGACCACGTCATAGCGCAGCCACGTCTCGAACTGGTCCTGGCCGTGCTGGAAGCTGAAGGTCGGGCGGAGGTTGCCGTAGAGCTTGGGCTCGCGAACGATCTGCTTGCCGTTGACGGCAGCGGGATCGGCGCCGGAATCGTTCTGCAGGCTGTCGTACTGCGGATCGCTGACCGTGATCGAGCCGGCCACACTGAACCAGTCCAGCGGCCTGAACAGGCCGTCGAGTTCGATGCCCTTGGAGACGGCGGTACCGATGAAGGGCACTGACTGGTCATTGCGGCCGGTCGTCGGGTTGAACGCCACGAACGAGGCATTGAGCGGGTCGAACTTCGTATAGAACGCGGTCAGGTACAGGTAGGACCGGCCAAAGGCCGCCTTCAGGCCCAGCTCGTACTGGTCCAGCTGGGTCTGCACGATGGTGGGATCGATCGAGCGCGCCACCGATGAGTTGGGAACGATCTCCATGTGTGACACGCGGGCGTAGGCCTCCATTGCAGGGGTGAAGTCGAAGTTCGCACCGACCGTCCAGTTGGTGGCGGACGGATTCAGGCGATGGTTCTGGACGACGCCGGTGAACCGGCGCGTGGTGTTGTCGGCCAGTGTGCTGCGATCACCGAGGTCGACCTGGGCGGTCTGCTCCGCATAGCCTTCGTAGCGGTAGCGTTCATGGCGGATGCCGGCGTCAAGCTTGAAGCGGTCCGTCAGCGCCCACGTGTCATTGGCGTAGACCGCGAACATGCGGGCATCGACCTTGCCGCGATTGAGGGTGGTGGTGTAACGCAGCGTGCCCTTGTCGGTGACATATCCCAGCGGCGTGCCATCGTTGCCGTAGGCCACCAGATCCAGCAGGCGTGGCTTGCCGCGCATCTCCATCAGCATGTCCTGGTACAGGCTGAAGGACGTGGTGCCGAAGAAGGCGGTGTACGCACCGATGTTCAGATCGTGGCTGCCCCAGGCCGTTTCAAACAGCCGTGTCGCGCTGAAGTCGGCCTGGCCGGAGTAGAAGTCCGAATCTGCGGCACGGTACTGGGCCGAGATCACCAGGCCGGAGTCGGCGTAGGGATCGTAGGCGCTGGTGCCATTGCTGCCGGCCAGTGCGTAGCCCATCCGCGCGACGCCGGCACCGAAGGCGCTGCGGGCCGCGCCCAGATAGCCGTTGGCGAAGCTGCGTGCGTCGACCGGGTTGGTGGTCGAGTACAGCGCGTCGAAGGTATTGCGGCCCTTGGTGTAGCCGGTTTTCAGCGAGATCGTCCAGTCGCTGGCAGTGTTCTCGTACTGGAAGCCGATGTTGCCGAAGCGCATGTGCCGGCCATCGGCCAGATCGCGGTTCATGCCCTGCAGGACACCGCCGCCATCGAGGTACTTCAGGTTGACGCTGCGCAGTGACGGCGAGTTCAGCGTGCCGTCGAAGTAGTCGATGTACGGATCCAGCGACACGCTGGGATTACGAGGGTCGGCGACCGGGATCGGCAGGTAGAACGTATTGTGGTCGTCAACGAAGGTGCCGCTGACCTTGAACCAGCTGGTGTCGTCGAAGTAGTGCTTGATGTTGCCGCGGATCTGGCCGCCCTTGTCGTTGGGGAAGCCGTTGTCACGGTAGCCGTCATGCTGGCGCAGGAAGCCACCGATGGCGTAGAACGTGTCCTTGCCGAGCGCGCCCGACTGGTACATCTCGCCGCGGTACAGGCCGGTATCGCCGATGGTCAGCTGTGCCTTGCCGTGGGTGTCTTCGGTACCCTCGGCCAGGATGTTGTTGACGATGGCGCCGCCGCTGCTCGCGTAGATCGGTGCCGGGCCGCCGCGTACGATCTCCACCCGCTGGTTCATCACGTCGAACCGGTTCATGCCGTCGCCGGAATTGAAGAAGTGGCCATCCAGTTCCTGGTAGAGCGGAAGGCCATCCTGCTGGAAGGCGATGAAGCCACGATCGGTGGGAATGCCACGCAGCCGGGTGATGTTCTGCACCTCGCCGCCGGTGGCCTCGACATGGACGCCGGGAACCGAGCCGAGCAGGTCGGCGTAGCTTTTCGGCGCGAGCTTCTGCACGTCTTCGCGGCTGAGCGAATTGACGGCGAAGGACGCATCGAAGCGACGCTGGGTGCGTGCCGCACCGGTGACCACCACCGCATCCAGTGTTGCGGCGTCGGTGCTGTCCTTGCTCTGGACCGGGGCGTCCTGGGCAGACGCGCTGCCATGCAGGGAGATCAAGGCCAGGGAGATACCCAGGACCAGGGGGCTGGTGTTCATCGGAGGACGGCCATGCAGGGAAGGGGGACCGCTGCACGGTAGGTCCGGGCGATGACGGAATTGTTTACTTCGGCGGAAATAAACAATTAAACGATGGCGTCGGCGCCGAGCTGATGGATCGGCAGCAGGGCCGCGCCTACCGATACCGCGGCCCCGCCCAGCCGTGATACATGCACCTGCGGCAGGCGCAGGCTGTCCAGCGCACTGCTCCAGCGTGCAGGCTGCTGCAGGTGTTGCCCCAACGCTTCCAGGACCCGCCGCGGCAGTGAGCCGGACAGGATCACGGCGCCAGGATCGAGCCATGCCACACCGGTATTGGCTGCCGCGCCCAGCTGGTTGCCCGCGCGTTCGGCCCAGGCATTGATGATGCCGGCGTGGGTGTCCAGGCAGGCCTCCAGTTCGAACAGCGAGGGAATTCCAGCACCGGCGCCGCGCAACGTGGCCAGCAGGTCGATGCCCGAGGGGCGCGGCGCGTCCATGCGGAACAGGCGGCCGATGTCCCCGGCATTGCCGAACTCGCCGCGCATCACGTCGCGCCGATGGATCACGCCGCCGCCCACGCCGTGACCCACATACAGCAGCAGCGCCGAGGCGCAGTCGCGGATCAGCCCGCTGTCGTAGTACTCCGCCAGGGCCGCCAGGGTTGCATCGTTCTCCACCCAGACCGGGAAGCCGAAGTAGTCTTCGAAGAACTGGTCGTTGTCGATATCGCGCCAGCCATGCAGCCAGTCCACCGCGTGCCGGCGTGCCGGACCGGTTTCGACCACGGGCCCAGGAACCGCCACGCCGAGGCCGAGGAAACGGGCGCGCATGAGCCCGGTGCGGCTGGTGAGGCTGCGCAGACGCTGGTCCACGGCATGCACGAAATCGCGTGGATCCGCGCTGTCGAAGGCGGTAGCATCGCGGGCAATGACCTTGCCGGCGAAATCCACCAGTGCGATCTCCAGCCAACCGGGATGCACCGTGGCACCGGCGGCATAGCCGCCCCGCCCGGACAGTGCCAGTGGCACCGAAGGACGCCCACGTTGGCCATCGGACAGGTGTCCCTGTTCCTCGATCACTTCCAGCATCAGCAGTTCACGCGCCAGGCGGGTCAACGCACCGTTGTGAATGCCCAGCTGGTGGGCGATGGCGATGCGGGGAACCGCACCCATCGTGCGCAGCAGCCAGATGATGCGCTTGTGGTCGGCATCCAGCGCGATCAGCGGCTTGCGGCGCAGTGGCGACGCCGGGGCCACGCTCACGGGCGCAGGCCCTCGGTGCGTGCCGCTGGCGTGGGCCACGCCAATGCGACCAGCGAAAGCAGGCTGCCAACGGCGACCAGCGAGACCAGTGTGACCGAGGTGCGCGGATCACCTGCCTGTATGCCGGGCAGGATCTCGCCCAGCAGCAACGAAGAAGCGGCGATGGACAGTTTCATGGTTCCAGTGAGCAGCGCAAAACAACTGAGGTCATCCTCGCGTCCACTGCGGGCGGCATGATGACGGGCGATCAGCGCGGTGCGTCGCCACAGCACCAGGCCGATGCTGGCAAGCGCGGTCCCGTGGACGGCGGCACACGCAATCGCTACGGGTGTGGAGGGAAGGGCCAGGTGCGCGCCGACGGCAGCGACGGCCAGCACCGACATCAGCGCGATCATTCCTGTCTCGCCGTGCAGCGGAGAATGCAGGCGCGGGTAGAGCCAGGGCGCGACCACCATGCCTGCCACCATGGCGAAGGTCAGCGCCGCGCCCTGGTCAGCGAAGGGAAACAGGCGTCCGGCCAGGCCAACCAGCGCGGTCTCTGCCGCTGCGGCCAGCAGAACCGGCAGCAGTGCCAGCAAGGGCAGGGCGCCCGCACCGGGCATCCTGGCTGCGGAGGGCCGTGAGGGCGTGGAAACGCAGGCGAGGGGAAGCGCGGCGCAGGTGATCAGGATGCCGATGATCATGCAGATCATCCGTTCATTGCCATTGCCTGGGGAGACCGACGCACCGACTACCCCGAACAGTGCCGCGGCGATGCACAGCTTGGAGACCGGCACCACCGTCGCGCGGATGGAGACATAGCGCATGGCCTCGTCCTCGCCGCGCGGCAACAGCGATGTCAGCGCGTTCTGCGCCACGTCGTAGACGGCATAACAGGTGCGGAACAGCAACGACACGACCAGCAACGGCAGGAAGGTGGACCCGATTGCGCTGCCTGGGCTGAACAGCAGACAGGCGCTGGCCGCGGTGCCGAGGCCGCCGATCAGCTGCAGGCGCAATGCCAGGCGATGCTGGTTGCGCAGGCGGGTGAACAGGGCGGCCAACAGCAGGTCGAGAACGCTGCTGTAGGCCAGGGAAATCGCCAGCAGCTGGCCGGTGTGGGCGGCCGACAGTCCCAGCCTGACGTGCAGGTAGAAGCCCAGCGCCAGGTCCACGAACGACCAGACCAGGGTGCGGGCGAAATGGCCGGCGGCATAGAGGTGCCGCGGCGAGGGCTGCGCGTTCAACGCCGTGTGTGGGGACGAGTGCCGGAGATCCGGGTTCGTTCTACTACCCCTGTGTGACAGCGGCCTGACATGGCGCGTGGGCGGCCATTCAGCGAGTGGCTTGCACCACGCGCCGCGGGCGCGCAGCATTCACCCTGCTGCGCCCCACAACGCTTCACGCAGAGCCGTCTTCACTGGAACGGAGCAACCTATGAAGCTGTTGACCGCTGTGTTGTTGTCTGCGCTTTCACTTTCCGCCGTTCCGGCGCTGGCAGTGGAGGCCCCGCCCTCACCGCTGCTGGGGCGCTGGTCGCTGGATATCACCACATCAGCGCTGCCCGAGGCGCAGCGCCCGAAGCAGGTGGTTCTGGAGTTCAAGGACGCCGGTGCCGGGCGTTGGAGTTCACACGTGGACATCGTCCTGCACGACGGCAAGACCATGAAATCCGACGGCACGCTGGCCCTGGATGGCACGCCGGGCGCCCTGTCCGGCACCTATGGCGCGGACAAGGCCAACCTGAAACTGCCTGCACCGAACACGCTGGTGATGCAGCTGGTGGACCATGGCACGCCGGCCTCCACCCGCATCTACACGGTGGCGGATGACCAGGCGACGATGACCGAGACCAAGGCGTTCTACGGTCACGACGGTACGCCGATCCTGCAGACCAACCTGTTCAAGCGCATGCCGTAGCGATGCTGCATTCACCACGCCCGCCGAACGGGCGTGGTGAATGCAGCGGCCTTACACGGCCGCCGGATCGCGCTTGCCGGTGTCGATGCCGTACATGTCGATGGCGTGCTGCATCCGCGAGCACTCGATGCGGCCTTCATCGGCCAGCGACTTCAGGGCGGCCAGCACGATGAAGTGGCGATCCACTTCGAAGAAGGTGCGCAGCGATTCACGCGAGTCGGAGCGGCCGAAGCCATCGGTTCCCAATGCGGTGAAGCGGCGGTCGTTGATGAAGGGACGGATCTGGTCGCCGACGATCTTCATGTAGTCGGTGGCCACCACCACAGGCCCTTCGTGGCCCAGCAGGCAGTGTTGCACGTAGGGTACGCGCGGTTTCTCGGTCGGATGCAGCAGGTTCCAGCGTTCGGCGGCGAGGCCGTCGCGGCGCAGTTCGGTCAGGCTGGTCGCGCTCCAGACATCGCTGGCGACATCGAAGTCCTGTTGCAGCAGCACGGCCGCCGCTTCCACTTCGCGCAGGATCGCGCCACTGCCCATCAGCTGCACGCGTGGCTGTGAGGTGCTGTCGGCGGCTGCAGGGCGTAGCAGGTACAGGCCCTTCAGGATGCCGGCCTCGGCGCCCTCGGGCAGTGCCGGCTGCGGGTAGTTCTCGTTGAGTACGGTGATGTAGTAGTAGATGTCTTCCTGATCGACGTACATGCGGCGCAGGCCGTCATGGATGA